>ERZ827101.117-NODE-117-length-125140-cov-4.680409_pt1 | contig 125140 bp, 97 predicted proteins | sample MGYA00519869_ERZ827101 | MGnify/ENA primary metagenome ERZ827101 (study PRJEB31778, sample SAMEA3449256) | human gut metagenome | biome: human gut; feature: human-associated habitat; material: faeces | place: United Kingdom | collected 2010/2012 ...
CCTGCATTTATTTATGTAGAACTTTGCTTTTCTTTGCGCCTTATGCCGATTTTTTCGCAAAAAACTGATAAGATACCGTAATCCAAAGGATTATATAACTAAAAAAAATCAAAAATTGAAAGAGTTTTCCTCTTTTGCGTGTTTGATATGAGAAATCAACGTATATTTGTCAACTGTTTTAATATAATAATGTATAATGAACGAAACGAAGAAACTGATTCAACAGATAACAGAAGGTATTCAAGATAAAAAAGGAAAAAAAATCGTCATCGCAGATCTGACAAAAATCGACGATACAATATGCAATTATTTCGTCATCTGCCAAGGAAACTCTCCCAGCCAAGTGACAGCCATTGTAGAATCCATCAGGGACTTCACACGCAAGGGTGCCGATACCAAGCCCTTTGCCGTAGACGGGCTGCGCAATGCCGAATGGGTAGCTATGGACTACTCGGACATATTGGTGCATGTCTTCCTGCCTGAAACAAGGGAATTCTACAATCTGGAGCACCTATGGGCAGACGCCAAATTAACTCAAATTCCTGACCTCGATTAATCAAAACGTATGGACAATAATACCAACAAGAAACCCAATAAAGTGAATATGCCCAAGTTCAACCTGAACTGGCTGTATATGATTATAGCGATGATGTTGCTGGGGTTGTACCTGACCAATGAAAGTGGTACGGCAACTAAAAACATCTCTTATGATGAATTCCAGCAATATGTACGAGACGGTTATATAAGCAAAGTCATCGGCTACGACGACAATTCCGTCGAAGCATACGTCAAACCCCAGCACGTAGGAAACGTATTTCGTCAGGACTCCAGCCGCGTAGGCAAGAATCCGCTTATTACGACCGAGGCCCCCTCACGCGAGAGCCTAGGTAATTTCCTGCAAAAGGAAAGAGACGACGCCCACTTTGACGGCTCCATTAACTACGAAAAAAAGCGGAACTACTTCGGTGCCATTTTGTGGCAGATTCTCCCCTTTGCATTCCTTATCAGTTTCTGGATTTTCATGTCCCGCCGCATGAGCGGTGGTGGAGGCATGGGCGGAGGTGGAGGCATCTTCAGCGTAGGAAAGTCCAAGGCCCAATTGTTTGAAAAAGGTTCCCCCATCAAGATTACATTCAAGGATGTGGCAGGACTTGCTGAAGCCAAGCAAGAGGTAGAAGAAATTGTCGAGTTCTTGAAAGAGCCCCAGAAATATACCGATTTGGGAGGTAAGATACCCAAGGGCGCCTTGCTGGTAGGCCCTCCGGGAACCGGAAAGACCCTGCTTGCAAAGGCCGTGGCCGGAGAAGCCAACGTACCTTTCTTCTCTTTGGCAGGTTCCGACTTTGTGGAAATGTTTGTCGGCGTGGGAGCTTCCCGTGTCCGCGATTTGTTCCGCCAAGCAAAGGAAAAAGCGCCTTGTATCGTGTTCATCGACGAGATTGACGCTGTAGGGCGTGCCCGTGCCAAAGCAGCCGCTATGGGTGGCAACGACGAGCGCGAGAACACATTGAACCAGTTACTGACCGAGATGGACGGTTTCGGCTCCAATAGTGGTGTTATCATCTTAGCCGCCACCAACCGTGTGGACGTTTTGGATAAGGCATTGCTGCGCGCCGGACGTTTTGACCGCCAGATACATGTAGACCTACCCGACCTTAATGAGCGTAAGGAAGTATTCGGTGTACACCTGCGCCCCATCAAGATAGACAATAGTGTGGATGTAGACCTTCTGGCACGCCAGACTCCCGGATTCTCGGGGGCAGACATTGCCAATGTATGTAACGAAGCAGCTTTGATAGCTGCCCGCCACGGCAAAAAGTTTGTCGGAAAGCAAGACTTTCTGGACGCCGTAGACCGTATTGTGGGTGGGTTGGAAAAGAAAACCAAAATCACTACCGAGGCCGAACGCCGTTCCATTGCCATACACGAAGCCGGCCATGCCAGTATCTCCTGGTTACTGGAATACGCCAATCCACTGATTAAAGTAACCATTGTACCCCGTGGACGTGCTTTGGGCGCGGCTTGGTATCTGCCGGAAGAACGGCAAATCACCACCAAGGAACAGATGCTCGATGAGATGTGTGCCACCTTGGGAGGACGTGCCGCCGAAGACCTATTCTTAGGTAGAATATCCACCGGAGCCATGAATGACTTGGAACGCGTGACCAAGCAGGCGTACGGTATGATTGCCTATCTGGGTATGAGCGAAAAACTCCCCAACCTCTGCTACTATAATAATGAGGAATATTCCTTCAACCGCCCGTATAGCGAAAAGACTGCGGAACTGATTGACGAAGAAGTGAAGCAGATGGTCAACGAACAGTACGAACGTGCCAAGAAAATATTGTCCGAAAACCAAGAAGGACACAACCGGCTGGCACAACTGCTGATTGACAAAGAAGTAATCTTTGCCGAAGACGTTGAACACATCTTTGGGAAACGTCCATGGGCTTCCCGTTCGGAGGAAATCAGTGCAAACAAGACTGCTGCCGAGCTGAAAAAAGCGGAGCAAGAAGAAGAGCAAAAAGCCATAGAAGCAGAAAAGGAAGTTAAGGAAGAAGAAAAGCATGAAAAATAACTTTATCCAACGTGCCGTTACCGGCGTGTTATTCGTCATAGTATTGGTGGGCTGTATTCTTTACAGCCCCCTTTCGTTCGGTATACTGTTCACCATTATCAGCGCACTGAGCGTACATGAGTTTGCCCAATTAGTCAGCAAGAGCAGCGAAGTAAGCATAAACAAGACCATCACTGCATTGGGAGGAGCCTACCTTTTCCTTGCATTGATGAGTTTCTGTACCCAGCAGTCTGTAGGAGCACGGGTATTCCTTCCTTATTTGGGACTATTGCTCTACATGATGATTACGGAACTTTACCTCAAGAAAAAGAATCCGACGGGTAACTGGGCCTACTCCATGCTAAGCCAATTGTACGTGGCACTCCCCTTTGCCCTGCTGAACGTACTTGCTTTTCAGAATTCCCCGGAAACGGGCAGTGTGACCTACAACCCTATTCTACCGCTTTCCATTTTCGTTTTTATCTGGCTGAGCGATACAGGTGCCTATTGCGTAGGTTCGCTGATAGGCAAACACCGTCTGTTCGAACGCATCTCACCTAAAAAATCCTGGGAGGGCAGCATCGGCGGCGGAATATTCTCCATCGCTTCCTCTCTTGGCTTTGCACATTTCTTTCCTTTTATGCCAGGATGGCAATGGGTAGGTCTGGCAATCGTTGTCGTCATTTTCGGCACTTGGGGCGATCTGACCGAATCACTCATGAAACGCCAATTGGGCATCAAGGATTCCGGTAACATTCTGCCGGGGCATGGAGGGATGCTCGACCGTTTCGACAGTGCCCTGATGGCAATTCCTGCAGCAGTTGTTTATCTATATGCCTTGACGATGTTCTAACGACGGCTCACATGACCAAACTTACATAAAACAAATATAAAAAGAGCACCCGGGCAAGATGAATGACATCAAAATCCCGGGTGCTCTTTCTAACTATATACTCTCGCAAACTCTTTCTTACTTCAACTGCATATTGGACAAATCCACATTAGTAGTCAGCTTTTCATTACTCCCCGCAGTTTTCAAATCAAAGGTTACTTCCACCTCTCCATTCTCTTCTGAATTGAGTTTCAACTTGATGCCTTTGGTTTCAGAGGGGATGTCCAGACTGTTCAAGTTATAGGAGACAGCACCAGGACTACGACGTCCCGTCAGGTCATCATAATCGTTATAGCGGAGTTCCAAATGGACGTATCCATCTTCGCCATACAAAGCATCATCTTCTTGCGGACGCACCAGGCTGATGCGGTGTTTATTATCAGTCGAAGATGGCAGGTTCTGCATGAAAAAAATGTTCATATAGCCACCACTGATGGTGATATCACCTTTATATATAAACACGGGGTCATTACCAAATTCCTCTTCGGTTTCGGGAGTCAGCGTCTCCACCTCTTTCGTCAAGACGTTCTGCAGACGCAGCAGCTTCACAGCATGGTCATATCCTGCATAGTTGTCCCACAAAGGATTGAACACGGTAATCACACGCTGCCCATCCACAGCATCATACCACCCTATGTCCGTATTCACCGGCCAGAGCGTCCCCCAAACATCGCAGTTTAAATAAAAGGCATTTCCCGTAACACGCACAGTGGCCCACAAAGGCGGGGTAAAATCACCCAAAGAATATCCGTCGTTATCATCACATGATTGCAAAGCGGGCATCACTGCCAAACATATTGCCATAAATAACCAATGTAGCTTTTTCATAATCAAAGTCCTTTTCATTTGTTTCTATATAGAAAATACAAAAGCCGGGCATTTACTGCACCGGCTTTTCCCATTTTAACAAATTCTTAATTTTTCGATTATTCTTCCCTCCTCCTCAGTAATGCCACCATCTCGCGGGCAGCATGTTTGGGTGCCCCTGCCTCTCCCAGACAGGATGCCATATACTCATATCCCTCGAGCATCTGACGGCGGTATTCCTTATCGTACAAAATGCGGTTCAGCTCCGAGCGTACCTGCTCTACCGTCATGGTATCTGCAACCAGCTCTTTCACCACCTCCCGGTTGGCTATGAGATTGACCAGGGAAATGTACTTCACTTTCAGTACATGCCGTTTCAGGAAAGCGATAACCTTCCCTATCGGAGTATGGTAGCACACCGCTTGCGGCACACGGAACAGAGCAGTTTCCAGCGTCGCCGTCCCCGAAGTGACCAGTGCAGCCTCTGCCTGCCTCAACAAAGGGAATGTCTTGTTGAAGATAATCTTCACGTCCACCCCACCCACATAACGTTTGTAATACTCGGGGGAAATACCCGGAGCACCGGCCAGCACCAGTTGATAATCGGGAAAAGAAGCTGCCGCACGAAGCATGTCGGGCAGATTGTCCTTGATTTCCTGCTTGCGGCTACCAGCCAGCAGAGCAATAACGGGTTTGGCCGAAAGTCCGTTTGCCCGGACAAAGTCGTCGAATGTCTCTGAGCCGGAAGCAAGAAAAGCCGTCACTTCATCCACTGTCGGATTGCCGACATAATGTATCGGATACCCGTGCTTCCCTTCAAAAAACTCCACCTCGAACGGTAGGATGGAGAACAGCTCATCCACATCCCGTTTAATATTCTTGATGCGGTATTCCTTCCATGCCCAAATCTTGGGAGAAATATAATAAAAGACAGGAATCCTTGTGTTGGCATGGACAAACTTGGCTATATCCAGATTAAAGCCCGGATAGTCCACCAAAATCAGCACATCCGGCTGCCACGCAACAATATCCTCCTTGCAGCGCTTCATATTGGCAAAGATGGTGCGCAGATGCAGCAATACGGGAATGAACCCCATATACGCCAACTCTTTGTAATGCTTCACCATCACACCGCCCACTGCAGCCATGAGGTCGCCTCCGAAGAAACGGAACTCCGCTTGCGAGTCCTCCTCCTTCAATGCAGCCATCAGATGGGAGGCATGCAGGTCGCCGGAAGCTTCACCGACAATCAAGTAATACTTCATATCAATTGATAATTGTCAATTAATTCAGAACCATGCTTTCAGTTCATCAATCAAGCCGTATGCCGTTGCATCCACCGTGGTCGGGGTGATTGCCACATAACCGTTATCAAGCGCCCAATGGTCATTCTTCTCATTTTCGGCATCGTTGTTCTCAAACTCGCCGGTCAGCCAGTAGTAATGGGCATCTCCTCTATGGGCAAAGTTTTCCCATTCATTGGTCCATTGCCCCTTGGTTTGTTCGCAAATCTTCACACCCTTCAATTCTTTGGTATCGGGGAAGTTGACATTGAGGCATGTCAACGGAGGGAGTCCTTTCTCCAATACCAGCCGGGCTATCTCGCGGATGTAAGGACCTGCAGGTTCAAAATCAGCGTTCGGCTCATGGTTGCAAAGGGAGAATCCGATGGAAGGCACTCCTTTCAGGCATCCCTCTATCACAACGCCCATCGTACCGGAATAATGCAGGTTTACAGAAGAATTGTCGCCGTGGTTGATGCCGCCTACCACCAAGTCGGGCTTGCGGTCGAGCACCGTATGAAAAGCCAGCTTCACACAATCGGTCGGCGTACCGGAACACTTGTATACCGTCAGCCCAACATCCTTACGGACCAACTGGTAGTGGATAGGTTCCGTTACAGTCAGCGCACACGCACTTCCAGAGCGGGGTGCATCCGGCGCCATTACCACAATCTCGCCCAGCGGACGGAGGAATTTGATTAACTCGCTAATACCTTTCGCAATGATGCCGTCATCATTGGAAATCAATATCAAAGGTCTCTGATTTTCCATAACTTTCTTTTTTATTATCGTGCAAAAGTAGCTAAAAAGGCTTTAAACAGAATACTACAAAGATAATAATTCTTTTGTATTCAAAGATATTTTCAGAAAAGGCTAACTTTGTACCGACAATAATTGGAATATAATCATTCATAAAATCCATGCTATAATGAACACTTTTTGCCATTCTACCATTGCTGCACGCATCGAGACGGCAGCTGCCGCAATTATTCTGTTTCTAACAACCCTGACAAGCTGTGGCAGGAGCAGTTCTCCCGAGCCACTTGACCAATGGAATGACGGGACATCTACGCTTCACACGGCAGACCCGGTCATTGCAGAAGGCCGGAAGCTCTTCAACGACAAAGAATACCAAAATTTCCGACTCACCGGAGAAGCCCTCACACAACCCGGCTCCGAAGCAGGCCTCCTCTTTCATACGGACGGCGAGTCCGGTTATGAAGTGATATTCCGTAACGGAGACATCGACGGCACACGCAAGAGCGGCTCACTCGCCTCGGTGCGCAACCTCTATCGCTCACTCGCAAAAGATGGAGAATGGTTTGACTTCGAGATAACCGTACGCGGACAAAACATCATTGTCTGCATTAATGGAACCGAAGTTGTTTGCTATACCGAACCCGGACACCCATATCGCACAGAGGAGCACGCCCGGCAACTGCTGAGTCAAGGTTCCATTGCCCTGCAAGGCATACACGGCGAAGTGTCATTCCGGAATCTCGCCATCGAACGGCTTGCCAAGGAAGCACGCAACGAAGCCGACACGCTTGCTCCGGTAGACGAGCGCACGGATGAGATAATCAGGCTACAGCAGCACGATTTCCCAGTTATAGACTATCACGTTCACTTGAAAGGAGGGCTGACGAAGGAAATGGCACACGCCATGTCCATGAATTACGGTATCAACTATGGTGTCGCCCCCAATGCTGGAGAAGGAGGCGTAGGACGTATGCTGGCCGATGACAAAGAAGTGTACGACTATTTTAATGAAGTAAAAGGGATGCCATTCCTGTGCGGTGTACAAGGTGAGGGACGCAAATGGACGGCAACTTTCTCGCAGGAAGCCTTGGGGATTTTCGATTACCTGTTTACCGACGCCATGACCATCATAGACCACAAGGGACGTAATTCGCGCATCTACCGGGCCGAAGAAGCACTCTTTGATGACATTACGCTTGAACAGTATATGGACCACCTTGTCGACCAAACAGTCCTGATTCTGACCAACGAGCCTGCCGACATTTATGCCAACCCTACCTTCTTGCCCGATACTATGGCGCATGATTACGACAAGTACTGGACGGACGGACGCATTGAACGCGTATTGGATGTATTGCAACAACATGGAATCGCTCTGGAAATCAATGCACGCTACCGGATTCCCAGTTTCGAGATTATCCGTCGCGCCAAAGCACGTGGAATCAAATTCACATTCGGTACAAACAATGTCGATGCCGACTTCGGACGACTGGAATACTGCGCCGAAGCCATCAAGCAATGCGGCCTCACAGCCGACGATATATGGTTCCCGTCGATGAGCACACGCCGCTCCCGCCCCATTGTCATATACAACCGATTCGAGTAGCAGGGAACAACCGCTGTCATCTTCACCAACAGAAACGATACACCTATGGACATTCTTCTCATCATCTTGGGCATCCTCTGCCTGATTGTCGGATTGGCAGGCTGCATCCTGCCTATGATTCCGGGACCGCCCGTAGCCTATGCAGGCTTGTTGCTTCTACATTTCACGGACAAGGCGCAGTTTTCCACCACGCAGTTACTTTTATGGCTGGCAGCAGTCGTCCTTGTACAGATACTGGATTATTTCGTCCCGATGCTGGGCAGCAAATACAGCGGAGGCAGTCGGTGGGGAACGCGCGGCTGCCTCATAGGCACCATCGTAGGGTTGTTCTTCATGCCTTGGGGCATCATCCTCGGCCCCTTTCTCGGAGCCTTTGCCGGCGAACTGATGGGAGGCAGCAAGACAGACCAGGCCTTGAAATCGGGGCTGGGCTCGCTGCTTGGATTCTTGCTGGGCACAGTAGTGAAATGTGTGATGTGTGCGTACTTCTGCTGGGAGTTCGTCAAAGCCTTGGTCTGACACCAGCTCCTCTCCTTCTGCCCGGGAACAACTTATCCCCCGACCATCTTCCACACGGTAGTCCATCTGCATGAGATGTACATCTCGAGCAACATGAGATGCACGTTTCAAACAACACGAGATGTACATCTCATGCAAGTAGAGAGAATAGTCCAAGCCAATGTCTGTGGGGGGTACTGGGATTAGTTTATGAAGTATATTATGTAGTATAATCAGCAAATATCCTTATTCATAGATACTTAAGTGTGCTCAAATATAAGGATAATAGATAAGATGATTATTAATAGAAAACAATATTAGGTTTAATTTTGCTTTAATTTTGCTTTAATTTTTAGACTAATTTCGGGTGAAATGCTACTTTAAAAGTTAGATTTTCGGGGAAAAACATCAAATAATTGAGAATTTATGAGTAGCTTTTCTTTATTCATCCGTTCATCATCCGTTCATTTTAAGCGTACATGCCTTTGTTAATTTTTGTATGAAGCGTAGTTACATACCGAATAAATATTTTATTTTTGTGCAATTATAGCATTTAACATAAAAGTAATGGCAAAAATAACCATATCACATTATCTCAATAAAAAGCTCAAGCCAACAGTAGGAGTTGGAAATTACGAGGGAGAATTGGCATACCCTGTTTATATTAGAATTTCCTATGAAAGAACGAATCAAAGAATCAAAAGTAAATGGATTCATTTTGATGTTACAGAACGAGAATTTGAAACGGATAAACGTATTCAGGCGGTAAAGCTTTATGAGACTGAAATTATTGATGACATTTTCCGATGCCAAGAAAATAGTAGTTTTGATGATATTGCGGAGAAATTGGGATTTTATTTAGAGCATCTTATTAGGCTTTATATGAAAATCATGATACAAAAAAAGGAAATAATAGAATACATATTAAGTTTTATTTCCTCCAAAACGGGACTTAATAGACACATTTTAAATCCTTATGTAATGTATGACCGTATTATAAGTTATTCTCATAGTGATTGGTATGAATTGATTGACAAGAACGTATTTCCTGATTCAATCAAAAATGATATTATATATTTAGCTCTTCTAAATGAGTTTGAATCTGTCTTTTATAAAGATGATACAGAGGATTATGAAGTAGGTGCTATTTTAAATTATCATGAATGGAAAAATAAAGGAGCACAAAGAAGATTCTTACAATTTGCAAATGATAAATCTATCCTAAACAGTGTGATACTAAACGAACTAACAGATAAATTTAATGCATGTATTAAGCGAGATATTATAGATTATAATTGGTCTTTTCTTGCTGATACATCAAAAAGAAATAGTTCCAAAAAGTAGTTATCCATCTGCGAATATCAGATAAAACAATAAAAATGCGGAATATAAAAATATTATTCCGCATTTTTATTGTTACTTTGCGGAATAATAAATAATATATTCCGCATTATGAAAAAACTAAATTTAGAAAAAGCATCTAAGCTGTTACCTCATGGTTCAGTTTCTGCAATCTCTTTCAAAGTGCATATTGTACAATCTACTGTAAGTAGAATATTGCAGGGAAAAGAAATGAAAGGAACTGAACAGGTTCGAGATTGTGTTTATAATATGCTATTAGAAAATAAACACAAAATAGAGAATTTATTATCAGAATAAAGTGGGGTAAGAATGGAAGAAAAAACGCTTTATTTATCATATGAATGGATTATCAATCAGGGTATTAGTCGAAATTCTATTGATAATTGGGTGAAACGTGGACAAGCTATTATTACTAAAAGGGACGGACGAGCATTTGTCTACTATGAATCCATTCCTGCCCCCACTCGTGCTAAACTTCCCAGCAAGGAAAGTATCATCCGGATGCAGCAGAAGGAACGGGATGAAAGGTACATTCAAGGAATGTATGAACGCTTGTTACCTGCCAAAGAGAACCTATACCCTACCTACCGGGATATTTACTTGAAATACAACCTTTCTCCAGAAAAGGTATTGGAATACTCTCAGAAACATGCCGTACTGGAAGAAGTACTCACCATCAAAGACGAATGTTTGGAGGAAAAATGCCGTTTTCCCCTTCGGGATGTATGGCAGGCATTCTGCAAGATTTATCCGAACTGGTATGTATATGAATCTTTCTGTCTTGCGATAAAGACATGTATTAATGAGGGGATAGAACGTTTATTAATAAAAAAGTACGTTCCTGCCGCTAAGAAGTTCGATGCCAGATATGAGAAAATGATACTGGACTGCATGTCATCCCAAAAGCGGTATAATCAGCCACAAATACATAAGAAAATTTGTAAGGCATGCGATATCAAAGGATGGGAGAAGCCTTCCCTCAGTTGGGTTAAGGCTGCTTTCAGACGATTGGAAATTCAATGTTACTCGCTTCGTAACGGTGCTGCTGATTTCCATTACAATCAAAAACCATATATGGGACTTATTCCGGCACAAAATGCAAATTCCCAATGGCAGATTGACGGATGGAGATTGCCTTTCTATATGAAGGGCTGGCAAACCCTTTCCCTATTTTGGGTAATAGATGTTTACTCCGGTAAGGTATTAGGAACGTTTATAGATAGTTCAGAGAATACAGAAACCATTCTGAAAGGACTTGAAAACGCTGTTTCAAATACTAAAGTGCTTCCTTTTGAAATCGTATCTGATAATCATAGCTTTAACCAGACAAAAGAAGCAACCCACCTCAAAACTGCGCTGGAACGGATAGGCGTGCACTGGACTGTTTCCATGAATCCCCGGCGTAAATCACAGGTAGAACGGAGCTTCAGAACATTTGGGGATAATTTTTGCAAAGATGAATATGGTTACATCGGGCAAGGTGTTAAAAGTAAAGTGAAAAGCGGTCGTCCTACTCAAGATATGATAGACAAGGCGGTCAAGAACCCACTTACCAGAGAGCAGATAATACTGATTGCAGGCCGCTGTGTTGAAGAATACAACAGCACCAAGGGGAAAGACGGCAAGTCACCTGATGAACGCTATCGGGAGGCTGTAAATGATGCCAGTAGAATAAAGAAGTCTTTCAATGTAACAGAAATGGAAACAGCCCAACTCTTTATCAGACGTTCAGAAGCAAAAGCAAGCAGAGGACAGATAGTTATAGAACGTGGTGGAATAAAATATGCTTTTGAGTTGACCTCCAAGCAATTCAACAAACTGAATAATAAGACTTTCGGTATTCGCTACGTGACATTTGACGAAATCTATCTGTTCGACCTTAAAACGGATGAATATGTAGATACCGTTCAACGGAAAATGTATGCCCATTCCGCTTTGGCAGACCAGACAGAAGAGGATACAAAACAGATGTATAAGCACAAAGGCCGCCTGGCAGGAATAGATAATGAAGCCCGGAAAGAACGTGACAGAATCCACCGTGAAGCGGTTGCCATCGACCCGGATGTGGCGTATGTCATGAATCCCTTGCTGACACCTAAGGCGACTTTTGAGGAATACAAGCGCAAGGGTACGCTAGCAGATTTTGCCGTACGGCATGGAATACGACCGGCAGATGTACCCGATGTTCCAGTTTATTGCGAAAAGAACACGACTGAACCGGAAGACAAGAAAAGAAAGAAGAAGGCCGAATCCCCCTTCCTGACAGAAGAGAAAATCGACCTATCCCGTTTTGATTATTAATCCAGCCCGATATATTAGGAGTATAAAAGGCTGATAACCATTGATAAAATGAATATATCGAACGCAAATTTACCGGAAAAAGCCGAAATAAAAAAGGCTGTTAACGATTATTGTAAGGAAAGGGGGCTGAGCAAGTCGAGTTTTGCCTTCAAATGTGGTATCAGTGACGCTACGATAACGGCACTGATGAAAGACAGATGGGAAACACTTTCAAAAGAAATGTGCCTCAGAATCTGGAACTTTATGAATTGTGACAAATTCAATGACTTGTATCAGAACACGGATTTTGTAAGTACGATAAAGGCCTGCGATATGGCGCGGAAATACAGGTTCATGGTGGGTGTAACGGCTGATACCGGGATGGGCAAGACAACCGCCCTGCGGACGTATGCCCGTCAAAAGAACGTGTTTTATGTGTCGTATGACAAGACAATGAATGCCAGCCAGTTCTTTGTGTCGTTACTGCGTGAGCTGGCTCTGCCGTTTACCAGTACATTGAATGACATGATGACCTTTGCCGTTGACAAACTGAACCGCCTGGAAACACCACTTCTTATCATAGACGAAGCAGGAAAACTGACTCATGCCATGATATTGTACCTGCAGGTGTTAAGAGACAGAACTTGTGGGAACTGCGGGATAGTGCTCGCTGGAATGCCTTACTTTAAAGCCAACCTGCAAAAGAATGCTGCACGTGAAAAGGAAGGTTATGCCGAATTTTTGAGGCGTATAAACATCTGGCATTCCTTTGTCGGTCTACAGCCTAAAGAGGTAGAGGAAGTATGCTCCCTGCATGGAATTACGGACAAGGACAAAATACGTGAGCTGAGGCACCAGAAACGTTTCGGTGACCTGATGAACGAAATTTATCTATATCAAATAAATGAGGGGATGATTTAAGCACTCCTCAAATGGTATTCAAGAACAATTTAAAAGAATTATCATGAACAACGAAATAATAATGGCAGAAGCCATACAGAGCCTTGATTTCAGCGAGCTTGACGCAATGATGAACGGTTGTGACGAAGCGGTAGTGATATTGGGTATCAATTATTTTACCCGTCGCCTTTCCAAAATGGTACTTTCGTATAATTCCAGAGATGTAAGTTTCGAAGAAGTGGTGTGCGGAGCGGGACAGATAGTCAAATATTCGAATTTCGCCATCACACGTGCCTTTGTGTACAAGATTGATAGAGAAAAGCATGTCAGGCATTTGGATTATATCCGTTTTAATTCCATATACCTGAAAGATATGCCCGGTTTTGTACCGGGAGAATATACACATGATTGCAGATGTAAAAAGAAAGCCTTATGACAGCAAAACCATTATCACCAGCCCAACTAAAGAAGATACAGACCATGTTCGGTAAGTTGGGCTTTGAACCGGAAGACAAGCAGGGAATAATAAGTTCCCTGACCAATGGCAGGGCAACCAGTACAAAGGATATAACCTTTGACGAAGCAAAGTATCTGATAAACTATCTCGTAGGGCAGGCAGAGCCAGACAAGGTAACCTATCAGGAACAATGCCGTAAAGTAATCGGTCGGATATATCGGTTATCCTATGAAATAGGCATGAGCTATGGAGATACTCCGGAAGATAAACTAATGAATTGTGCCAAGATAAACAAGTTCTGCCGGGAACGTGGCGCAGTAAAGAAGAATATTAACGAAATGAATCTGCAAGAACTCAAAAAAACTCACAAGCAGTTTGAGGCAATATTGCAGAACAATTTCGATAATACTGTAAAACAGCTTATTAGAAAATCAATAAATCAAAAAGTAGTAATGAAATGAAAGAATTCTTATTGAGTGACAAAAGTTTGAACAGTCACGGTCTTATTATTATGACGGAAGGTATAGACATGACACGTTTTCTTGAAAATCCGGTCATGTATTACAATCATGACAGGGAAAGGGGGGTGATAGGGAAATGGATAAATCTGAGAAAATAGTAAACTCTATGGAACACCCGTATTCGATGAAAAGCAGGAACTGGGATGTTCGGTAGCAAGACAAGTGAGGGACGGCTTTATTAGGGCTGCGAGTATCGGTGTCCGCGATGTCCGTTTTTCCGGAAACAAGGTAATACAATGTGAACTTAAGGAAATATCAATATGCGATATTCCGAGTAACCGGAATACCTTGCAATTGTACTATAAGGACAAACAGATAGGTTATCATAATTATGTAGAACTTTTAAACAGCGAATCAATGAATGAAGAGAATTTTAAACAGCTTCTGGAGGTTCTGAGTCTCCCACCAACAGCAACGTTCCAGGATGTGATTGAGACAGTCCAGTACATGCGGAAACTCTTGCCGCAAGGCAAGTCTGGAGACATCAAACAACGCTTGCAAATGGCTTGTGACAAAGGAATATTGACCGAGAATGAAAAGGCCAATATTGAAATGCTTGTCGGAAATGATACGGTAAAGCTGGAGCAATACCTCACCAACAAGACCAATGAGTTTGAATCCGGTTTCAATAAGGAGTTCATGTCCCTCATAGAGGAATTCCCGAGAAAATTTGAAACGGTCAATGTGCCTTTTCTCAGGACGAAGGTCAAGGAACTGGCAAAGAATGATTTTGCCACGTTTCGAGAGCTGGTCAAGTCAATGCCTGACAGAGTACGCGTGATGGAAATGATTGATGATGGCAGAGAAGGGGGTAAAGCCGCATGGACATTGTCCGATTGGAGGAAATACAACCCTCAGGAACTTAGGCGCAACCCGGAGTTATACAAGAGACTTCTTGATGAAGAGAAAAACAAGAATTAATATTAACAGATTAAAAGACAAAAGATTATGGCAGATTTAAACAAAGAAGTATGGGTGGAACAGTTAAAAGAGAACTTCTATCCGGACAGTTCATTCCTGAAATACGTTAGAGACTTTTCCACTTTGGTGGAGAATGATGCCATCAACATGGCCTCTGCGGGAGTGGATCCTAAAGTTTTAATCAACAACACCACTTATCCCATCCCCGTATCAATGAGAGTGGATAAACCGATACGTATTGAACTGGATAAGTTTGAGACGGAAAATACCCTCGTACACCGTCCTGAGGTAATAGAGTACAGCTATGACCAGTTGGAATCCGTAATAATGGGACACCGTAACACACTGCGTTCCAAAACAGCCGAAAAGGCTGCACACGCTTTTGCCCCTCATGAAGACACAGCCGACACCCCGGTTATATCCACAACCGGGGAAACTGTCGGGAATAGGAAACGATTGTCTGTGGTCGACATCCTTAGCCTTAAGGAAAGGTTTGACCTGCTTGACATACCTTTGGACAAACGTTATCTGGTATTGAACCCTTCACACTTGTCAGACCTTATTCTCTTCGATGTAAAGGCTTTCAAGGATATTGTTGACATCAAGGACGGAGTTCCGCAACGCTTTGCAGGTTTCAACATGCTACAGACATCAATTACTCCTAAATATAATTCTACTAACAATAAAAAGGTTGCATTTGGCAGTGTGGCTTCATCTACGGATACGTTTTGTTCGTTTGCCTTCTATTCAGATGAGGTGATGAAAGCCGATGGGGAAGTTTATATGTATATCAGGATGGATGACCCAGAACTGCGTGGAACCATTGTCGGCTTTGATAAGCGGTTTATTGCAGTACCCATAAGAAACAAGGGTATTGGCGCTATCGTCAGTGCAATGGCTTAGTTTCTGTATTCTATAAGGAAAGGCGGCTACGGGGCTTTGAAATGCCTTATGTAGCCGCCTTTATAGCATAAACAATGAAAACAAATATTATCTCCAACAAAAGCCCGGATACGTCTTAGTCAACTTCTGATACGCTTTTTTATCGGCCTTGAGGAGGTTGAAAAATGAAGTGTCCTGCAGGGCATTCGAAACAGTCCTTTCACCGATGAAGAACTCTTTTTCACATAATACCCGAATAGTGTCATCAAAACGCAGCCTTTTAATCTCATTATGGTAATAAAAACGGCCAACAATTAATTTATTACGGTCAACCAGACGTTGGACTCTGTCTTCTGACTTACTCCTACTTTTTTTCATACTTGCAGTTTTGTTATCCCAACCGTAAAAATAGTAATAATATTGATATTATTAAAACAAATTGTAACGGATGATGTAACAGTTACACGTGTACATTTAAAGGAGATACAGATGAGTTGTAAATAAATATTTCTAATATAAGGCAAGAAGAACACTTACTCATATTAACAAACCTAATATCTTTCTTTTTTGTATTGGCGTTCGTCCTTTACATGTCTTCCATTGGTTTACAAATCTTAATCTTCTGCAAGCGAGACAAAAAATCAGCTTCATTTCAAGATAAATACGTATATTTGCCCACTAAACAGAGAAAGAACGCTTTACGCGCAATTTACAAGAAGAAAAACAGCGGTAAACGTCTGTGAGTTATTAACAAAACAGCCGACTTATCAACCGTTTTTGCAATCTTTCTCCAAATTTGTAGGCGCTATCCGGAATTATCACTTATTTCGCTGCCAATAAATATTGAGATTATGGGAAAAATAATTGCTATGGCTAACCAAAAGGGTGGTGTAGGCAAGACTACGACGACAATCAACCTCGCAGCCTCACTCGCCACGCTTGAAAAGAAAGTGCTCGTTGTAGATGCCGACCCGCAGGCCAATGCCTCCTCAGGATTGGGTGTGGACATCAAGCAGTCGGAATGTACTATCTACGAGTGCATTATTGACCGTGCAGACGTACGCGAGGCCCTTCATGACACGGAGATAGACACACTGAAGGTAATCTCCTCCCACATCAATCTGGTAGGTGCCGAAATAGAGATGCTCAATCTGAAAAACCGCGAAAAGATACTGAAAGAAGTACTCGCTCCGCTGAAGAATGAGTTTGATTATATCTTGATAGACTGTTCCCCGTCTTTGGGTCTGATTACGGTCAACGCACTGACTGCCGCCGATTCGGTAATCATCCCCGTACAAGCGGAATATTTTGCACTGGAAGGCATCAGCAAATTGCTGAATACCATTAAAATCATCAAGTCCAAGCTGAACCCTGCCCTCGAAATCGAAGGCTTCCTGCTGACGATGTACGACTCGCGCCTGCGCCAGGCCAACCAGATTTACGATGAAGTGAAACGCCACTTCCAGGAATTGGTATTCAACACCGTCATCCAGCGCAATGTGAAACTGAGCGAAGCTCCCAGCTACGGCCTGCCCACCATTCTCTATGACGCAGACTCAACCGGAGCCAAAAACCACATGGCACTTGCCAAGGAATTGATAAGCAGAAACGAAAAGAAGTGATTATAGTGGTTAGTGATTAATGATTAGTGATAAATACCATATTTACAATGCACAAACAAATCATCCCGTATGGTTAAATTGTAAATTGTAAATCGTCAAATAGTAAATAAACAGATGGCACAAAGAAATGCATTAGGACGCGGGCTGGACGCCCTCTTCTCCATGGATGAAGTAAAGACCGAAGGCTCCTCCTCTATCAATGAGATAGAGCTGTCGAAGATTACGGTCAATCCCAACCAGCCCCGTCATGAATTCGACCCGGTTGCGTTGCAGGAGTTAGCCGATTCCATCTCCGAAATCGGCATCATACAGCCCATCACCCTGCGCAAGCTTAGCGACGACGAATACCAGATTATCGCCGGCGAGCGTCGTTTCCGTGCTTCGCAGCTTGCCGGACTGACAAGCATCCCTGCCTATATCCGCACTGCAGATGACGAGAACGTCATGGAAATGGCGCTCATCGAAAACATACAGCGCGAAGACTTGAACTCCGTAGAAATAGCCCTCGCTTACCAGCATCTGTTGGAACAATACGGACTGACGCAGGAACGCCTCAGCGAACGCGTTGGTAAGAAGCGTACCACCATTGCCAACTACCTGCGCCTGCTCAAACTGCCCGCCCCCGTCCAGATGGGACTGCAGAACAAGCAGATAGACATGGGACATGCCCGCGCTTTGGTAACGCTTGGCGATCCCAAACTGCAAGTGAAGATTTTCGAAGAAATCCTGGAGCACGGGTATTCCGTACGCAAAGTGGAAGAAATCGTAAAGTCACTGAGTGAAGGCGAAAGCGTGAAGAGCGGTGGTCGTAAGATTGCCCCCAAGCGCGCCAAACTGCCCGAAGAATTCAATATGCTGAAACAACAGCTCTCGGGCTTTTTCAGTACCAAGGTGCAGCTAACCTGCTCGGAGAAAGGAAAAGGTAAAATCAGTATCCCGTTCAATAACGAAGAAGAATTGGAACGTATCATCGGCATTCTTGATACGCTGAAGAAATAAATGAGGAAAAAAGGAAGAATATATCAGTTAGCCATTGCCCTGCTGCTCTGTTTTTTACAGATGGCAGGGATTGCTATGTATGGTCAAGACCGTCCACGTGCCGCTTCCAAGCGTGCGCAGCGGCATCAGACCGATACACTCAACACCGTGGTGAACCGGGACAGCCTCACTGTTGCCGACAGTCTTGCAGCCGAAAACAAGCGGAAGATGCTGGAAATGACTGCCAGCCCCGACCTGAAGGAACAGCCCGTGCCTACAGACAGTCTGCAAAAGGCCATCGACCCCAAAAGGTGGGTACCTAATCCCACAAAAGCCACCTGGCTTGCCCTCGTCATTCCCGGCGGTGGACAAATTTACAACCGCAAGTATTGGAAACTGCCCATCTTCTATGGAGGATTTGCCGGTTGTGCCTATGCCCTTACGTGGAACAGCAAGATGTATAAGGACTATTCGGCCGCCTACAAGGATGCCGTAAATGGTAATTTCAACTCCAGTACCATTACCGACCTGCTGCCTCCCAACTATAACTATACCGAAAGCCAGCTGACGGAGACACTACGGAAGCGTAAGGATACCTTCCGACGATACCGCGACTTGAGCATCTTCGCCTTTATCGGTGTATACCTGCTGTCCGTTGTCGACGCATACGTAGACGCAGAGCTGTCCAACTTTGACATCACCCCCGACCTCAGCATGAAAGTGGAACCTGCCATAATCAACAGCCAGATGACTGGTTCCTCTAATAAGAACGTCGGCGTGCAATGCAGTTTCCGATTCTAAAAACGAAAATTAAAGCATAAATTATTACCTAATGACACACAAGGCCATATATATGAAAAGAATTATTCTCGGTTCCTCGCTTCTGTTTTGCGCCCTCTTCACCGCTCCGGCCATGCATGCGCAAGAAAGCGTGGAAGTGCTTATCCGCGAAAACGGCACGGAACGCCAGGAATCCATCGAGCTGCCCAAAAGCATGACCTATCCGCTGGACAGCCTGCTCAATGACTGGAAAGCCAAGAATTACATAGACTTGGGAAAAGACTGCAGCACCTCTACCGTAAACCCGATGTTCAGTGACTCTGTATACATAGACCGGTTGTCGCGCATGCCGACCGTCATGGAAATGCCATACAACGAGATTGTGCGCAAGTTCATCGACATGTATGCCGGACGCCTGCGCAACCAGGTTGCCTTCATGCTGAGCGCCTGCAACTTCTATATGCCCATCTTCGAAGAAGCGCTGGATGCCTACGGCCTGCCGCTCGAGCTGAAATACCTGCCCATCATAGAATCCGCTCTCAACCCTTCTGCCGTATCCCGCGCGGGAGCCTGCGGACTATGGCAGTTTATGCTCGCCACCGGAAAGATATACGGACTGGAAAGCAACAGCCTCGTAGACGAACGCCGTGACCCGATAAAGGCGACCTGGGCGGCAGCACGCTACCTGAAGGACATGTATGACATTTACAAAGACTGGAACCTGGTGATTGCCGCCTACAACTGCGGTCCGGGCACCATCAACAAAGCCATCCGCCGCTCGGGAGGGAAAACCGATTATTGGGAAATCTACAACTATCTGCCCAAAGAGACACGCGGCTACGTGCCCGCCTTCATTGCCGCCAACTACGTAATGACCTACTACTGCAAGCACAACATCTGCCCCATGGAAACCGACATTCCGGAAGCAACCGATACGGTGCAAGTAAGCCGTAACCTTCATTTCGAGCAGATTTCCGACCTATGCGGCATCAGCCTGGACCAGATAAAGAGCCTGAATCCCCAATTCAAGAAAAGCATCATCCCCGGAGAGAGCAAGCCGCAGACGCTACGCCTCCCCATCAACTACATCAGTGCCTTCATTGACAAGCAAGACACCATCTATGCCCACCGCAGTAACGAGCTGTTCAAGAACCGCAGAGTCGTGGCCGTTTCCAATACACGCTCGACGGCACGTAGCAGCAAAGGCAGTACCGCTACGGGGAATGTCACCTACCACAAGATACGCAGTGGCGAGAATCTCGGCAGCATTGCACGGAAATACGGTGTCACTGTCAATCAGTTAAAAAGTTGGAATGGATTGCGCAGTACCAGAATCTCCGCAGGAAAGCGCTTGAAGATTTATAAATAAAGACATAAACGCTTGCCCGGTGTTGAAAATTGCTTATTTTTGCAAAAAGTGAAGTGAAGAAAGGAGAAAGCAGTATATGGAAGAAAATATAAGTCAGAAGGAAAAGGAAAAAGCCGAAGAGGAAATGATCGAACAGGCATTCCAAGAACTGTTGAACGACTATTTGGCCACCAAGCACCGCAAGCGCGTCGAAATAATAACCAAAGCATTCAACTTTGCCAACCAGGCGCATAAGGGCATCAAGCGTCGTTCCGGCGAGCCCTACATCATGCACCCCATTGCTGTGGCAAAGATTGTCTGTAATGAGATAGGACTGGGGTCTACTTCCATATGCTCGGCATTGCTGCATGATGTGGTGGAGGACACCGACTACACCGTAGAGGATATTGAAAACATCTTCGGTCCCAAAATCGCCCAGATTGTAGACGGGCTGACAAAGATTTCCGGCGGTATCTTCGGCGACCGTGCCTCGGCGCAGGCAGAGAACTTCAAGAAGCTGCTGCTCACTATGTCCGACGATATCCGGGTTATCCTCATCAAGATAGCCGACCGTCTGCATAACATGCGTACACTCGGCTCCATGCTGCCCAACAAGCAGTTCAAGATTGCAGGCGAAACACTCTATATTTATGCCCCGCTCGCCAACCGCCTCGGCTTGTACAAAATCAAGACAGAACTGGAAAACCTGAGCTTCAAGTACGAACATCCGGAAGAGTACCACGAGATAGAAGAGAAACTGGAAGCCACCGCCGTGGAGCGCGACAAGGTATTCAATGAGTTCACCGCTCCGATACGGGCGCAACTGGACAAAATGGGACTGAAATACCGTATCCTTGCCCGTGTAAAGTCCATCTACTCCATCTGGAACAAAATGCAGACCAAGCATGTCCCCTTCGAGGAAATCTATGATTTGCTTGCTGTCCGCATCATCTTCGAGCCCCGCAATATAGAGGAAGAGCTAAACGACTGCTTCGACATTTACGTCTCCATATCCAAGATATACAAGCCCCACCCTGACCGCCTGCGCGACTGGGTGAGCCATCCCAAAGCCAACGGCTACCAAGCCCTGCACGTCACCCTTATGGGTAACAACGGGCAATGGATTGAAGTACAAATCCGCAGTGAACGCATGAATGACGTTGCCGAACAAGGCTTTGCCGCCCACTGGAAATACAAAGAAGGCGGAGGCAGCGAAGATGAAGGCGAACTGGAGAAATGGTTGCGTACCATCAAGGAAATTCTGGACGACCCACAACCGGACGCCATCGATTTTCTCGATACCATCAAACTGAACTTGTTTGCATCGGAAATTTTCGTCTTCACCCCGAAAGGCGACCTCAAGACCATGCCGCAGAACTCTACGGCACTGGACTTTGCCTTCTCCTTGCATACCGACATCGGCAGCCACTGCATCGGCGCCAAGGTAAACCACAAACTGGTTCCCCTAAGCCACAAACTGCAAAGCGGTGACCAGGTAGAGATATTGACCTCCAAATCGCAACGCGTGCAGCCGGAGTGGGAAGTGTATGCCACCACCGCCCGCGCCCGCGCCAAGATTGCCGCCATCCTGCGCAAAGAGGCGAAAGCCTATCAGAAAGAAGGTGAAACCATACTGAACGAATTCTTCAAAAACGAGGATATACGTATGGATGATGCTGCTCTGGACAAGCTGACCAGGCTGCACGGCTTCCACACCCGCGACGAGCTGCTCGTTGCCATCGGCAACAAACGGGTTGTGCTGGGCGATGCCGACAAGAACGTGTTCAAGGAAAAGCAGAACAGCAACTGGAAGAAGTTCCTGACCTTCTCCTTCGGTAACAAGGACAACAAGGATGCCAAAGAACAACCGGAAGAGAAAACACCGCAAGAGAAAATCAACACTAAGCAGATTCTGAAGCTGACGGAAGAGACCATCTCAAAGAACTATATTATGGCCGACTGTTGCCATCCCATTCCGGGTGACGACGTACTGGGATACATCGACGAGCAAAACCGTGTTGTCATCCACAAGCGCCAATGCCCCGTTGCCACCCGCCTTAAGAGTAGCTACGGAAACCGTATCATCGCCACCGAGTGGGACACTCACAAGGATTTGTCGTTCCTCGTCACCATATATATAAAAGGTATAGACAGCATGGGATTGCTGAACGAAGTAACTCAAGTCATCTCCCGCCAGCTCAACGTGAATATCCGTAAACTGACCATCGAAACCAACGACGGTATCTTCGAAGGAAAGATACAACTCTATGTACACGATGTGGACGACGTGCGCACTATCTGCAATAACCTGAAGCAGATACAGAATATAAAACAAGTGACGAGAGTAGAGGAATAAACGGAGTGGTATTTATTCTACTTCAGTCCTTGAATATTTTCCTTCAAGCTCTCCACATCCTCGTAAGTAAACTCATCCAATGCCAGTTTCATGCCTACCAGTTCTTCGCGGATAGCTCTCAGGCGATCTACGATTTCAAAGTTGCGTATCGTAGCTTCTTTATTGTCTTTCATCCGTTGGCGGGCGCCGGGCAAGGTCATTCCGCGCTCCTTCACCAGATGATAGATAAGTTTCACTGTCTCAATGTCCTCCTTACGGTACTGGCGTATTCCCCGCCCCCCCTTCTTCGGATTGAGTTGCGGAAACTCCTTTTCCCAGAAACGGAGCAGTGATTCGTTGACATCGAACATGGCAGCCACCTCGCTGATGGAGTAATATAACTTTAAATTCTTATCTGTATTCAGCATGATGTAATCCTTTCTCTATAAATCATCCGTCAATCAAGCACCTTACCATGGTTCGCCGCAATCTGTATCATGCGGTCATAATCCTCGGCACTGAGATCCATGAAGTAGTAGTTGACGGGATTCACAACTTTTCCCTTAACGTGTACTTCGTAGTGCAAGTGCGGACCAGTACTCTTGCCCGTACTGCCTACCCCGCCAATGACCTCACCACGTACCACTTTCTTGCCCAACTTCGTCCGGAAATCGCGCAAGTGTGCATACACCGTCTGATAACCGAAGCCGTGGTCTATCACAATTCTGTTGCCATAGCCCGATTGCCAGCCCATCTGCACCACGGTGCCATCTCCCGTGGCATAGACATCCGTGCCCTGGGGAGCCGAAAAGTCCATACCCTCATGGAACTTGCTGGTACCATAAATGGGGTCGATACGCGTACCGTAACCCGAAGCGGTCTTACGGAGGTCTTTATTGGAAACCGGCTGTATGGCAGGAATGCAGCGCAGCATTTCATCATGATTCTTGCACATCTCCACCACATCGTCAAAGGAGCGGGACTGGATATAGAGTTGCTTGCTAATCATATCCATTTTCTGCGTGGTATTGATAACCAAGTCGGAGTTAGCCATATCCATCAGATGCTCATAGCGGTTGGTACCGCCGTATCCAGCCTGACGGATGGCAGAAGGAATAGGGTCGGCCATGAAAATCACCCGGTACAGATTGTCATCACGCTGCTGTATGTCTTGCAGCACTCCCATAGCCTCGTCCAGCCGGCGGGAGAGGACGTTGTACTGCGCCTGCAGTTTGCTGTTCTCCTTTCGCAACTCCTTCTCCGACGGAGAGCCGAAGATAAGCAGCAATACGATGAAACTGCCCGCACCCAGCCCCATACCGATGAACAAACGGCGGAGAATGCTCAGCGCCCGCTGCCTCACGGTAGGATAAATACGGTCGTACGTCTGCGTCTGGGGATTATAAATGTAGTAAACTTTGCGCATCTTAGGAAATATTTCGCTTGTCAATGCGACAAAAGTAATAAAAACAAGCTATCTTTGCACAGTTTTTTCAAGAATATTAAGACTAAGTAGCAAGTAGTTAGTAGTAAGAAACGGGCAAAAAACGACAAGAGAAGGTAAATCAAATTAGAATCAGATAAATCAATAGAGAGTATGTTGACTGCAAACGAAATCAGAGACTCTTTCAAGAGTTTCTTCGAAAGTAAAGGTCACCAGATAGTGCCTTCGGCCCCGATGGTGATTAAGGATGACCCCACGTTGATGTTCACCAATGCGGGAATGAACCAGTTTAAAGATATTATTTTGGGCAACCACCCGGCGAAATACAAAAGAGTTGCTGACTCGCAGAAATGCCTTCGCGTAAGCGGAAAGCACAACGACCTGGAGGAAGTGGGTCACGATACCTACCACCACACCATGTTCGAGATGCTGGGCAACTGGTCGTTTGGCGACTACTTCAAGAAGGAAGCCATCTCCTGGGCATGGGAGTATCTGGTGGATGTATTGAAACTCGACCCCAAAGACCTCTACGCCACCGTATTCGAAGGTAGCGCCGAAGAAGGACTGGAACGCGACAACGAAGCCGCTTCTTACTGGGAGCAGTTCTTGCCGAAAGACCACATTCTGAATGGCAACAAACACGATAACTTCTGGGAAATGGGTGATACGGGACCGTGCGGTCCGTGTTCGGAAATCCATGTGGACTCCCGTTCGGAAGAAGAGAAGGCCAAAGTACCCGGCAGCCAGCTGGTGAACAAAGACCACCCGCAGGTGATTGAAATCTGGAACCTCGTGTTCATGCAGTTCAACCGCAAGGCGGACGGCAGCCTGGAAGGACTTCCCGCCAAGGTTATCGACACCGGCATGGGCTTCGAGCGACTGGTGCGCACACTGCAAGGAAAGACCTCCAACTACGACACCGACGTATTCCAACCGATACTGAAAGCCATCGGAGACATGGCAGGCAAGAAGTATGGCGAAGATGAGAAGTCGGACATCGCCATGCGTGTAATTGCCGACCACATCCGCACCATCGCCTTCTCCATCACCGACGGACAGCTTCCGAGCAATGCCAAGGCAGGTTACGTCATCCGTCGTATCCTCCGCCGTGCCGTGCGCTACGGTTACACGTTCCTCGGACAGAAGCAGGCATTCATGTACAAGCTCCTCCCCGTACTCATCGAGAACATGGGCGCCGCTTATCCCGAACTGGATGCACAGAAGGAACTGATTGCCAAAGTTATCAAGGAAGAAGAAGACTCCTTCCTCCGCACTTTGGAGACAGGTATCCGCCTGCTGGAAAAGACCATGGCAGACGCCAAAGCCGCCGGCAAGAACGAAATCAGCGGAAAGGATGCCTTTACCTTATATGATACCTTCGGTTTCCCGCTCGACTTGACGGAACTGATTCTCCGCGAAAACGGCATGACTGCCGACATCAAGGAGTTTGACGCCGAAATGCAGCAGCAGAAACAGCGTGCCCGCAATGCCGCCGCCATAGAGACCGGTGACTGGATTACGCTAAAGGAGGGTACTACCGAATTCGTAGGATATGACTATACGGAATACGAAACATCCATTCTGCGCTACCGCCAAGTGAAGCAGAAGAACCAAACCTTGTATCAGATTGTACTGGACAAGACTCCGTTCTATGCCGAAAGCGGCGGTCAGGTAGGTGACACCGGTGTATTGGTGAACGAGTTTGAAACCATCGAAGTGGTAGACACCAAGAAGGAGAACAACCTGCCTATCCACATCACCAAGAAGCTGCCCGAACACATGGAAGCTCCGATGATGGCATGCGTGGATACCGACAAGCGTGCCGCTTGTGCCGCCAACCACTCTGCTACCCACTTGCTGGATGCTGCGCTGCGCGAAGTATTGGGCGAGCATGTAGAGCAGAAGGGCTCTTTGGTTACACCGGACTCCCTGCGTTTCGACTTCTCACACTTCCAGAAGGTGACGGACGAGGAAATCCGCAAGGTGGAACACATCGTTAATGCAAAGATTCGCGCCAACATACCTTTGAAAGAATACCGCAACATTCCTATCGAAGAAGCCAAAGAACTGGGCGCCATCGCTCTGTTCGGCGAGAAGTACGGCGACCATGTACGCGTTATCCAGTTCGGTTCTTCCGTAGAATTCTGTGGTGGTACGCACGTGGCTGCAACCGGAAACATCGGTATGGTGAAGATTATCTCCGAAAGCTCCGTGGCTGCCGGTGTGCGCCGTATCGAAGCCTACACGGGTGCACGCGTGGAGGAACTGATGAACACCATCGAGGACACGCTGCACGACTTGAAGGCGCTCTTCAACAACGCACCCGACCTTGCCGGAACCATCCGTAAGTATATTGACGAAAACGCCGGACTGAAGAAGCAGGTAGAGGACTTCATGAAAGAGAAAGAAGCACAGCTGAAAGAAAGACTGCTGAAGAACGTGCAGGAAGTCAATGGCGTTAAAGTCATCAAGTTCTGTGCTCCCCTGCCGGCAGAAACAGTGAAGAACATCGCCTTCCAGTTGCGTGGCCAGATTACGGAAAACCTGTTCTTCGTAGCGGGAACAGAAGCCGAAGGCAAGCCGATGCTGACCGTCATGCTGAGCGACAACCTCGTGGCAGGCGGACTGAAAGCCGGTAACCTGGTGAAAGAAGCTGCCAAACTTATCCAAGGCGGTGGCGGTGGCCAGCCCCACTTTGCAACTGCCGGCGGTAAGAATGCTGACGGACTGAACGCTGCCATTGACAAAGTTTTGGAATTGGCAGGATTATAATTGAAAATAATTGGCGAAACACTTGACATCGCCTCTGTGATGTTGTATATTTGTAATGTCATTTTTTAGATATTTCAAAATTAAACTACCGGGAAAGGAGGAGCATTGCTTCTCCTTTTCTTTTTATCCTCCACGGTATTCCATTTGAAATGCCACATGCCGGCTCCCCAAACTCCACACCTTACCATCCTAAATGCCACACCTTAGCAAGTGAAATGGCTGGCATTTACCCTCCAAAGCCCTGGGGTTTCCGTGAAAAACCCTAAGGTTTGGGACAGTGAAGTGGAGGGAACGGATGATTAGTCCAGAACAAACAGACAATGCATTCGAAGCAAACGAATGATGCATACAGAACAGACAGATGATGCGCAACAGAAACAAAAACGGGAAGCCTAAGCCTCCCGTCTGTTAATCTTTCGTAAATCTGCTCTTGACAAGATTTCCACTAAAACCTTATTCCATCCGAAGTATAAACATTTCGCGATAAACCACCAGTGCACCTTCGGGCAGCAAACCGGAAGGACAGAAAGGAGTTACATTTTCCGCAAGTACACATTTACCATTTCCCGAGACCGTCCGCGTAAAGAGCCTCTTCTCTCCATTATAAGTAAACTGCCACAATGCATATGTATCTCCGTTCTCATCTTCCACTGGAACTGTCTCGTATATCCCCATTAGCGGTTCCTCCTCTTTTCCCGTCGGATAGATTTCCAATACACCTTTCCACATACTATTGGAGAAATCTTCGGGCACCAACACATAATACCCGCCATCCTTCACCCAAGGACGCTCGGCAAGTGCCTTAGAAACATCACCCAGCAGTTCCGTCGGTGCACCACTACTGATACCATACTCGAAGCCCATTTTCGTCAACGTATATTGCCTACGACCTTTCACCGTGATGCGCAGTTGTGTTTCCTCACCGGAACCATCCATCACCTTCACAATCGTCTCCCCCTCTGCCAGCGGATGAATCTTGATACGCTGATACCCGTTGACATCATCGGTAAAAGTCACGGAAGCCACCGACTCGTGCTCGTTAATCACATTATAGGAACCGTCGCCGCCGTCAATGCCCAGCACTGTATCTTCGTTTGTTTCAGAAAGATAATAAGAAAGATTGGACACCAGATTGTCACATGTCCCAATCTGGTAGATAGGCTCCACACCTTCGAAAAGTACCATGCTTCGGTAATCGTCCTCGCAACCGGAAGCGGTAAACAGCAGTGCTATCAAGGCAAAGAGAGAGTATAGCTTCTTCATACTTGTTCAGTTATAGTTGTTCTATCTACAAAAATACAAAAAATGCCGGAATACTGCATCGGTACCCCTCTCTTTTTCAAACTATTTGTTCTTCCGGATAGTTCACCAAGTAGAGCGTTCCCGTGGCACGGGTAAAGGCGGTGTAGAGCCAACGGAAATAATCGGGTGTCAGGTATTCATCCGTCATATACCCCTGGTCCAGAAAGACATTCTTCCATTGCCCGCCCTGCGCCTTGTGGCAAGTCACGGCATAGGCATACTTCACTTGCAAGGCGTTGTAGTACGGGTCTGCCTTCATCTTCTTCATCCGCTCGCGCTTCACGGTGATGTCGGCATAATCTTCGAGGACGGAGTAGAAAAGCCGGTCGTTTTCTGCCTTGGGCAGCGCAGGCGAGTCGGTATGCAGCGTATCAAGCAGCATGTTCACTTCCAGTTCAAAGTCGTTATAGTCGGGAAAGACCAGCGTTACGTCTGCAAAGCGGAAGCCATACAGCTCTCGCGTACGGCGCACGCGGCGCACCACGGCAGTCTCACCGTTGGCAATGAAATCCATCTCCTTCTCCTTTTCCGTCCAGAAGTAGTTATTTTTCGCCACCATCAACAAATCACCGGTGTTTAATTCATCCTCACGCCAGAGAATCTGCGCACGGATGCCTTTGTTGTAGATGTTCGCCCTCTTGTTGGAGCGGCACACCACGATAGTTTCATCCAACCCGTCATGGTCGTAGCAAGAGTTCAGCGTTTCTATCAGCTCATTTCCGGGCAGAACTTTAATGTCGGCAAACCCCGAAACCTTTATCTTCGGCAGGCTGTAGCAATCGTCTTCCGCTATCAACTGCCTCAGGCGGGTGGCATTCCACAAAATGCCCGACTGTTGCTCCTGACGCACCACCTGCGTCAAGTCCACCTCCACCACTTCCAGCCCGTAGCCTTTCAAGGCATCGGCAAAGAGGGCAGGGCTCTGCTCCTCCCCCACCGGCGGCAGCTGTGCCGTATCGCCCATCAGCAGCAGGCGGCATCCCTGGCCGGAATAGACAAACTGCACCAGGTCGTCCAGCAACCTGCCCGTGCCGAACATGGAACCGGACAGTCCCTCATTGGAAATCATTGAGGCCTCATCCACTATATATAAAGTGTGAGTTGTCAAATTATCGTTCACAGAAAAATTGCTCAGCTCATTGGAGAAAGATTGCTGTCTATAAATTTTTTTATGAATTGTAAACGCCGGATGCCCCGCATACGCCGAGAAAACTTTTGCCGCCCGTCCGGTCGGTGCCAGCAATACCGACTTTTGTTGCAACTTATCCAACGTCCGCACCAAGGCACCGACCAACGATGTTTTACCCGTCCCCGCATAACCACGAAGCATAAAAACCACCTCGCTACGGGGTGACAGAAGGAACTCCGATAAAGATTTTACAGCAATTTCTTGCTCAGGAGTTGGTTGGTAAGGAAAATTTTCCTTAATTTGCCTTTCTAAATAGTTATTTATCATTTTTGTAACAGAAAAAAGTAAAGGGAACTATCGTTTTTAAATTAATTTCTTTTATTTTTGCGGTGCGAATATAACAACTAAAAAACATATTTATCATGAAAACAGTATTTAATGTCATTTTAGGCTTATGTGCTTTGGTGCTAATTTATATTTGTTACACCAGCATTATGGGTCCTATCAACTTTGAAAAAGCAAAGAAGCACAGAGACGCAGCCGTCATTGCACGTCTGATTGACATCCGTAAAGCACAATTGGAATATCGTACTTTACATGACCAGCAATATACTGCAAGCTTCGACTCTCTGATTGACTTTGTTAAAAACCAGAAACTTCCGTTCATCTTCAAGCAAGGAGAACTGAACGATAAGCAGCTGGAAGACGGTCTGACTGAAAAGAAAGCCATCAACATCATCAATAAGGCAAAGAAGACAGGTAACTATGCTGACGTCAAGAAATGGGGATTGGAAAACTTCAAGCGTGACACTATGTGGGTAGCCGTATTGGATACTATCTTCCCGAAAGGTTTCAACCCCGATTCTATGAGATATGTTCCCTTCGGAAACGGTGCACAGTTCGAAATGGCCATCAAGAACGATACAGCTAAATCCGGTGCTCCTTTCTGTCTGCTCGAAGTGAAGACTCCGTACGAAGTTTATTTGAACGGTCTGGATGCACAAGAAATTGCCAACATCAAGGACGTACAAACCAAACTTGGCAAGTACTGCGGTCTGATGATTGGTAGCTTGGAAACAGCTAACAACAACGCCGGTAACTGGGAATAATCTCACCCCGACAAACGTATGATAGAAACGACTGATTTTAATAAATCGGAACAGTATACATTATCCATCCGTCTCAGTACGGATGGATTTTCTTTTTCTGTGTTCAACCCTCTGGGCGACGGCGAGTTCTCTTACTACGACCGTGCAGTGGACGAGTCCTTCTCCCTCACTGCCAATCTGAAACAGACCTTCCGCGAACTGGCATGGCTGGAACGCCCCTTCCGCCGTGTCAATGTGCTCATGGCAGACAAACGCTTCACGTTCATTCCCCTGGAGTTCTTCGAGGACGAACAAACGGAAATCATTTTCTATCACAACCATCCTAAACGGGAAAACGAAACCGTACAATACAACATACTGCATAAGAGCAGCACTGTCGTACTGTTCGGCATGGATAAGAGTGCCTGCTCCTTCCTTCGCGAACAGTATCCCGATGTCAAGTTCTATTCCCAAGCCAGCCCCTTCATTGAGTTCTTCTCCTCAAAGAGCCGCTTGGGCAACAACCGGAAGATGTATGCACACTTGCGAAAAGATGCCGTAGACGTATACGGCTACGAGCGCGGACGCCTCCTTCTTGCCAATTCCTTTGAATGCAGAAGCACACCCGACCGTGTCTACTACCTATTATATATATGGAAACAACTCGGCTTCGAGCAGGAACGCGATGAGCTGCACCTGACCGGTGACCTAAACGACAAAGAACTGCTACTGCCCGAACTGCGAAAATTCATCCGGCAGGTATTCATCATGAATCCCGCCACTAATCTTGACCTGCAAGCCATAACCCTATGCGAGTAATCAGCGGAATATACAAAAGAAGACGTTTCGACGTGCCCCACTCCTTCAAGGCACGCCCCACCACAGACTTTGCCAAAGAGAATCTGTTCAATGTGCTCTCCAACTACATGGACTTTGAGGACGGCATCCGTGCCCTCGACCTATTTGCCGGTACGGGCAGCATCAGCATCGAGCTTGTGTCCAGAGGCTGCGACCAAGTAATCAGCGTGGAAAAAGACCGCGACCACTATGCCTTCATCTGCAAAATTATGCAGGAATTAAAGACGGACAAGTGCCTACCCATACGCGGTGACGTATTCAAATACCTCAAAAGCGGACGCGAGCAGTTCGACTTTATCTTTGCCGACCCTCCCTACGAGCTTGCCGGGCTGGAAACCTTGCCCGATCTCATCTTCGAGAACAACTTGCTGAAAGAAGACGGACTCTTCGTCTTGGAACACGGGAAGAAAAACAGTTTCGAGGAACATCCGCACTTTGTGGAGAGAAGGGTATACGGGAGCGTGAACTTCACGATATTTAAATGATGAATGAAGAATGGTACGATATGAATACACTTCAAGAAATTCTTCATTCATCATTCTTCATTATAACAGCGGCGCCATCAGCCGCACCACACTCTCTGCGGCCTTACGATACCAGGGGCGCTTCACCCAGTTCTTCAGGAATACTTGTACGCAGTCGCGCTGGTCTTGAAGGAAGATTTCGCGCATCTGAAGCGCTGTTTCTGTGTCATAGATGAAGGCATTCACCTCAAAGTTATGTTCAAAACTGCGGAAATCCACATTCGTAGAGCCTACCGTGGACAACTCATCATCCGAAACCATCAGTTTGGAGTGCAAGAAGCCTTTCTTATAGAAATAGACCTTGACTCCCGAATAGAGCACATCTGCCAGATAAGAGCAGGAACCCAGATGCGTCAAGCGGTTATCAGCACGCATGGGCAACATCAGACGCACATCGACACCTGACAAGGCGGCTGTCTGCATAGCAACAAGTACGGCTTCGGTGGGCAGGAAGTAGGGAGTCTGGATATAGAAATATTTCTTTGCGCTGGAAATGGATATGACAAGTCCCTGCATAATGTCTTTCCATGGGCCTACGGGCTCACTCGTTACAATCTGCGCCAAGGAAGTACCGCAGTTTTCTATTTTCGGGAAATAGCGGGTAGACGTAATCAGTGTACGGTCCACAAAGTACCAATCGAGTAGGAAGGCGGTCTGCAATCCGTGAACAGCCTTGCCCTCCAGCAGCAGATGTGTGTCCCGCCAGATGCCCCATGAGAATCCGCGCATATAGCGTTCGGCAAGATTCATCCCCCCCACAAAGCCGATGCGCCCGTCAATGACAACTATTTTCCGATGATTACGATAGTTCACCTTACTGGTGAAAAGCGGAAAACGTACCTTCAGAAAGCTGCGTACCTCGATACCGGCCTCGCGCATCTCTTCAAAAAAACGGTTGGGAACATGCCAACAACCCACATCATCATAAATCACACGTACCTCTACCCCGGCACGCGCCTTTTCCATCAGGACATCACGTACCAAGCGCCCAATGGCATCGTCCTCAAAGATATAGAATTCCATGTGGATATGCTTCGTTGCTTTCCCCAGTTCGCGCAGCAGGGATTGCAGCATGGAGAGCCCCAGGGTATAGGCTTCCACCCGGTTTCCATCGAAGGGGAAAGCCTGGTTGGTATTACGGAACAAGGATATGAGACGACTGTAATTGATGGGAAGCGCACATGAGTCCTGCGCCAGATATTCTGCCATAGGTTTCTTCAACAAACGGCTGTAACTCTTCTTCCCTATCATGCGCACACGGCGCTGACTACGCCCGAAGAAGAAGTAAAACACCAGCCCCACGATGGGAAGGAACATCAGTATCAGTATCCATGCCATGGTTTTCACCGGATTGCGGTTGTCGAGGATAATGACGACAATCGTTCCGATGATGGCACCGAAATAAACAATGTCGAAGGCTATCGTAGCAATCTGGCTGGCAATGAAGTTCCAATCAAGCATGTTCACAGACAATTAAGTGTGAAACAAATGTAGGAAAAACACAGAAACTTTCACCGAAGATTACAGAGATTAACATAAAAGTCCCTCTTCCCCCAACTTGTCTGAAAACTTATACTTGCTATCGCTTTGACGCGGATGACGCAGATGACGCAGATTTTTAATATTCTTATCTGCGTCATCCGCGTCTGAAAAATAATCAAAAAGAAACCTGCCACAGAATTGAGAGTGTATCAGAATGACAAGCTGATTAGGGGGGTGATCCCCTCCGCTTTAGAACGGCCTGCGTCCTCCGAAACCGCCAGGACCATGCCCCGGACCGAAGCCCGGACCGCCGAAGCCGCGTCTGCCCTGCATCTTATCGCGGGCGGCCTTGCTGCCGAAAATATTCAGACGATAGATGAAGTGAAGCATGCAATAGCTGTTCACGCCGTTATATTCGTACACCGAGCGGCCGCTTGCAGTCAGCGAACGGCTGATGTTACTCTGCTTCTTCAGAATGTCGTACATCTCGAAGCTGACGGTGGCATTCCCTTTCAGGAAAGTCTGCGACAACTGTGCATTCCAGATAAGCTCGTTACGGTTCATACTGCTGTCCGTATATCCTCGACGGCTCTGGTTGGCAATGTTGGTAGAGAGCGTCATGTTCCACGGCATGGAAATCTGCGTATTGGCACCGTAGGAGAAGGTATAGGGCTCCTGATTATTGTCAGGCGTCAGTTTATCCTTCTCTATTGAATAGGAGATGCTTCCGTTCAAGCCGAATTCAAACCAGTCATTACGATAGGCGGCATTCAGACGTTCGCCCAGCGTCAGGTTGGTGGTTGTATTCTTCCGTTCCACGGCATCTGCTCCCTTACCGGACGTCAGATAAGCCACATTGTTCTGATAGTTGGCATTGGAGAAGGAGTTGATGGTATACTTCTTATTGGGCAGTGCCGTATTGAAGCCAAACATGCCGAACGCATTCCAATTACCGTTGATATTTTTCGGAGTTGTAGTCCATCCACCAGTCTCCGAATTGTACACACGGCTATTGCTGATGCTATTCTGCGTTGCCGAGAAGTTGACGTGTGACATAATACCGCGCTGCTTTTCGGCATTATACGTATTATAGAAGAATCGCATGTTGTGCGTGAAGGAAGGCTTCAAGCCCGGATTACCGATACGTACATTCTGCGGATTGGAGTTGTCCACAATCGGCAACAGATTCTCCATACTCGGTTGGCTGCTACGCCCGCGATATGTCATACGCAACTGGCTCACCTTGGAGAAACGGATGCGCAAGTCCAGGTTCGGAGCGAAGTTGAACACATTGCGGGTGGTATCAATCATATAGTCGCCGCGCTTATAGGACAATACAGAATGCTGCGGCTGGAACGACATACCTGCGCTCAACTGATACTTCTCGCGGATAAAGCGCAAAGACACGGATGCATCGTGGTTGTAGTAGCGGTATTCCGCATACTTACCCAGACTATCCACCGCATGCTCTTCATATCCCGTGGGAAGCTGGGTTGACAATCCCCAATCCGGAAAACCCTGCAAATCATACGTCGTCTTGTCGCTCTCGCTATACTTGTACTGGAACTGATAGCTGAATTGCAAGAAAGTGGCGCGGGCTATCGGTTCGCTGTAAGTCAGCTGTGCACTGTAATTGTAGTTCTTGGTAGGAGTAGTGATGTACTGGTTACGAACCAAGATGGAGTCTCCTCCCAAAGCATTCAGTAACTGGAAGTAATGTGTTTCCGACTCCGTATACTGGTTGTTGTCATTATTGGTATAACCGAATCTTCCACGGAACGTGACATTGCGTCCTTTGTCATTCAGCTTTCTGTTCAACTGCAAGGTTGCATCCATAGACACACTCTTGTTGTCGTTCAGCGAACCGCTGTTGATAGCATTTATACGGATACTCCTCAACGGGTCATCGTCCGGATTAAGAATCTTCTCCAGATTCAGCCAGTTATTGGGGTCACTCACCAGACTGTAAGGGTCGGAATTGAACGTACCGCTCTCAGAATTGGAGAGATTGTCCGTTTTGCCGTACGAGAAGTTGGGACGGAAAATGATATTCGTCATCGAGTCCGGCTTCCACTCCATACGGAAATCGGCATTGAAATTCTTGGCTTTGTTACGTTGCCTGCTGTTCGAGTTGGAGTAAGAGTTGCCGTCCGGCAGAAAGTCCTCGGTAGAACCGATACTTGCAATATCCCCATCCTGATAGTTGTAGCGTGCACTACCGCCCAGTTCCAGCTTATCGGTTTGGGTAGCGAAGTTCACACCCAGCATTTTCGTTGCAGTAAGTCCGTTGTTCCTGCGCCAGCGCGGAGGACCGCCACCACCCGAAAAGCCCTGGTCGTTCACGTTATTGGCAGAACCCACTACCGACACCTGGGTTTTGTCCACGAAGCGGTTCAGCATAAAGCGGCCCATATAGCGGTCTTCCGTCCCTCCGGCCACGTCGGCATTACCGAACCAACCCTGGTTCATGCCTTTCTTTACGGTCAGGTCGAGCACCGTCTCCTCCTCACCGTCGTCAATACCGGTGATACGTGCCAAATCGGACTTCTTATCGTAGGTTTTCAGCTTCTCTATCATATCTACCGGCAGGTTCTTCAAACCGGTCTTTACGTCTCCACCGAAGAACTCCTTGCCGTCGACCATAATCTTCGACAAGTCCTTACCGTTGATTTTCACATTACCCTCGTCGTCAATCTCCGCACCGGGCAGCTTCTTCACCAACTCCTCGAGCATGGCTCCCTCGGGGGTACGATAGGCAGATGAAGTATATACCAGTGTATCTTCCACCACCTGCACTTGCGGCGCTTCTGCCGTAACCACAGCCTCGGCCAGCATCACCGCATCCGTTTCCAATGTCAGTGTACCCACGTTCTTGGCAGTTGTCGTAGCATAAAGGTGTAAAGGGATGTACTGGCTCTTGAATCCGATGTAGGAAACCTTCAGCACGTATTTACCCGCACTGACTTTGGGAAGAGTGAAATAACCTTGTGCCGTAGTGGCCGTACCCGATGCCTGAACACTGTCTGGCAACAAAAGCAACTGCACGGTAGCTTGTATCGCAGGCTCCTTGGTGTCCTCCACGACACGGCCCGATACCGTAATGTTTTTGGTCTGTGAAAATGCAGACAGCGTTGTTACCAACAGCAACGCCATCCCCGTGATAATTTTCTTCATGTGTCTATTCTTTGTCTATTCTAAATGAACAATGCCTTTTATTCACTGTTTCATTTGACAGACTTCCGGGCAAAAGGTTTAATGCCCCACATGACGATTTGCTTTATTTATCGACTATTCCGCTTAAATAATCTATCAACTGTCGCTTTCTTTATACCAAATTCCAAGCAAAGCACATTCAATATAAGAAATATGAGAAAAGAAGAAGAATCGACCGAAAGGAGGTCACCCTGCGCCACCCGGTAGAGCATACCGCCGAAGATAAAAAGAACGGTCAGAAAGATGGCATTGCGCGTGGACTTGTTGCGCACCTGCTCTATCTCCTTATTCTCGTTCTTCGTCAAGGCAAAGATTATCATCAGTGCCCCCATCATCATCAGGAGTTTGGAGCATTCCTTGTAAAACAGCAAGTTGGCATCTGTCACTTTTCCCCACAATAGGAATATGAAAGGAAGGAACAACGCCAGAGCTATGATGAAATAACCCAACGGACGGCAATAAACGGGAAGTAATGCTCTCATTTCTATCAATCAATTACAAATTACTAATTACAAATAGCGGGAGGCAGATGACGGAAACACCTTGCCACCCATAGAATTTCGCGGGACAAAGATAACGTTTTATTGCCAAAAGAGCTATCTTTGTGCCACAATATAATGAAGAAGGCTCCCTTTCCTTCATAATCCGTAACATCAGTAATTGGTAATTCGTAATTTGTAATTAACAAGATGAGTAAACAAGAAGTAATCCTTTGCGAAGGACTGGCAAACAGCCTGACGCATGCCATAGCGAAGTGTCCCCATGACAAGCTTTTCATCCTTACCGACGAGCATACCCACCGCCTCTGCCGCCCGCATCTGGACGGTATCCCCGCCCTGGAAGAAGCGGAAGAGATTATTATCGGGGCAGAAGATGTGCACAAGAATATGGAAACGCTGGCTGCCGTATGGCAAGCCCTGAGTGAGAAAGGGGCCAGCCGCCACTCCCTGCTCATCAATCTGGGCGGTGGCATGGTGACCGACCTTGGCGGTTTTGCCGCTTCCACCTTCAAGCGGGGCATCGCCTACATCAACGTTCCCACTACGCTGCTCGCCATGGTCGACGCTTCCGTGGGAGGCAAGACGGGCATCAACTTCAACGGTCTGAAGAATGAAATCGGCGTCTTTGCTCCTGCCGCCTGCGTGCTGCTGGAAACCGAGTTCCTGCGCAGCCTCGATGCCCATAACTTCTTCTCCGGCTATGCGGAGATGCTGAAGCACGGCCTCATCAGTACCCCGGAACATCTGGCGGAACTGCTGGCCTTCGATACGGAGAAGATAGATTATGCCTTGCTGAAGTCCATGGTAGGACGTTCCGTGCAGGTAAAGGAACGCATCGTAGAAGAGGACCCACTGGAACATGGCATCCGCAAAGCCTTGAACCTGGGGCACACCGTGGGACACGCCTTCGAAAGCCTCGCCCTTGCCGAAAGGCGTCCGGTGCTGCACGGCTATGCAGTGGCATGGGGGCTGGTCTGCGAACTCTACCTTTCTTATATAAAGACCGGATTCCCGAAGGACAAGATGCGCCAGACCATCCAATTCGTCAAAGAGAATTATGGCAGCTTCACCTTCAACTGCAAACAGTACGACCAGCTGTACGAACTGATGAAGCATGACAAGAAGAATACCGCCGGAGTCATCAACTTCACCCTATTGAAAGAAGTGGGTGACATCTGTCTCAACCAGACGGCAGACAAGGAGACTATCTTCGAAATGTTCGACTTTTATAGGGAGTGCATGGGAGCATAGCACTCCCGGCAAGGAGAGACAGTATTCTCTGAATTCTTCCACATTCATCGCTCACTCCTCCCCCGAAAAGTCCTCCGTATCATTTTCCATCCCAACTGGGTCTTCATCCGGAATTCCCGTCTTTCCCTCGGCCCGCTCCTTTCGCAGCGTTTCCGGTCGCAACATATCGTGAGGGAAATATCGGCTAAGCGGATAACGGTAGAAATCCATCCCGCTGTTCAGCCTCGCCACCAGCGACTTATCCGGACGAAAATAGACACGGGATAAGCGTACCTTGCCCGGCATCACATCGTCGGGATGCTCAAACCCGTCACTCGTCACCGCCACATGGAAGGAACCCAGCCCCTTAATGGTCACCGACTCTCCCTCCATCAGCGCTTCCTCTATAAACTTCGGCAAATCTATCAATACACTCTGCACGTCTCCCGAACTCATCCCTTTTCTGGATGCCATACGCTGCGCCAGCAGCTCTGCCGTCACACCTCCACGCCGCTGTAACACACGCTGCACAGCATAATAGAGTTGCTTCACCCCTTCTGCCGTGCGGAAAACCTTCTTTCGAACCAAATAGACTATACTCATACTCTTTTCACAATGAACATAATGTTTCTTACTGCAACCAGACTGCTGACACCCCACCCGAAGGTTACTTCCCCTAAACAGAAAGCCAGTTTCCATACGGCCGGACAGCTATTCCCCAACATGCACGAGATGCACATCTCATGCAGTTCGAGACATACATCTCAACACACGCGAGATGTGCATCTCATACAGCAAAGGTAATCATATTCCACCTGATATACAAATATCTTTCATGTATCGGGGAATAATATTCCGCACCAGCTTACTCCGGCTCTTATCATTAATTAACAATGCTGCATGCAGGGTTTTCGCAAATATGCTATTTTTATAAAAGCAAGACCTATTCCAAATGTTTAATTTAAAAGAGTACACTATGAAAATGAAGTCAATCTTTAACAAGAAAATTTTAATCGCTATTGCAACCATCAGCTCCTTAAGCCTCCAATCGTGCCTGGACGACGATGATAATTATGCCATGAGATTCCCCAATGCCCTGGTAACGGTAAAGACCGATGCAGACCAGACAGTCTTTCTGCAATTGGATGACAAGACCACTCTGCTGCCTACCAACATGACGAAATCTCCCTACGGCGAGAAGGAAGTCCGCGCTTTGGTAAACTACAAGGAAGTGGACGAGCCCAGCGATATCTACACCCAAGCTGTACATATAAACTGGATAGACAGTATCCTTACCAAACCCATCGCCCCGGATTTGGGTGAAGAGAACGATACCGTATACGGCACCGACCCGGTGGAAATAGTGAACGATTGGGTAACCATCGCAGAAGACGGTTATCTGACCCTTCGCTTTAGAACTCAGCAAGGAGACTATCAAACAAAGCACTTTGTCAATCTGCTGCTGAGCGAGAATCCGGAAAACCCGTATGAAGTAGAATTCCGCCACAATGCCAAGGGCGACATTTACGGCAGGTATGCGGACGGACTGGTTGCTTTCAAGTTGGATGCCCTGCCTGATACAGAAGGCAAGACCGTTAAATTGAAACTGAAGTGGAAATCATTTAGCGGCGAAAAATCTGCGGAATTCGATTATTGTACCCGGAAATCCGTAACGCCCGAAAGTCCGGCTATCACTTCCGTAAGAAACAGCCTAAACCTGCAATAACTTCATTCAAAGTATGCCTGCCCGCTCAAAGCCATTGCCTTGCGAAGCAGGCATACAAGTAAAAAGAGAGCAGGGCACGTTGGCCGAAAGCCTTGAAACTGCAAATTATAAGTTCATTCAATAAAAAAAGCACTATAAATATTTGCTATTTTAAAATAAAGCCGTACATTTGCACCCGCAATTCGGGATGTAGCTCAGCCCGGTAGAGTACGCGTCTGGGGGGCGTGTGGTCGCAAGTTCGAATCTTGTCATCCCGACTGTTGAGCATTGAGGAGTTAAGTCTAAAACTTAGCTCCTTATTTTTTTACATTAACTCAATGTCCGATATTCATTCGGAGAACATCCTACAACTCTTTTGAAAGCCTTGCTGAAATACTGTGGATATTGATATCCTAAGGCATAAGCAACGTCACCGACAGATTTAGCGGGGTCAGTAAGCAACTCTTTTGCCCTATCCATTATTTTGGTTAATATATATTCTTGCGCAGAAACACCTGTCTCCTTTTTAATCAAGTCTCCGAAATAATTTGCAGACAGGTTCAGTTGGTCTGCACAATAAGCCACAGTCAGCGTACCCCGCTCAGCGGGTTTATCCGATACGAAATAGTCGTTCAGCAATGCTTCAAAAGAGCCGAGCATGCCCTTGTTCTCCTTTTTACGGGTAGTAAACTGTCTATCATAGAAACGAATGCAATAGTTGAGCAGCAGCTCGATGGCAGAAGCGATAATCAGGTTAGTGTGACGGTCTGCCTGGTTGTATGTTTCCTCGTCAATCTTTGTCAAACAATCAATGATGGTCTGTTGCTCTTGTTTGGATAGATGCAATGCTTCGTTAGCGGCGTATGAGAAAAACGTATAATCCTGCATATGCCGACCGAGCGGCGTACCGCGTAGCAGGTCGGGATGGAACAACAGACACCATCCGGAACCGGTAAAAGTCGACCCGTCGGCTTCATGCCCGAATACTTGCCCCGGAGCGATAAACAGCAGCGTGTTCTCCTGAAAATCGTAAGAGCGACGACCGTAGGTCAAATCGTCCGTACATCGTAGTTCTTTCAGAAAAATCACATACATCCCCACGTGCTTGCGTGCATGGGGTACGGGGTGCGGCATACGGCTTCCCTCTATGACACTGACCAGAGGATGCCTTGTTTCCACACCCATATAGTCATTGTACTCCTTTATCGTTTTCAGTTGCATAACCTTCTCCATAACAGTCTATTTCAGTGGTTTCTATGCAAATGTAGAAAATATCTTCAGGTTATCTCTCCAATCAGTAAAAATTATCCTTTAAACCGTAATTCATGACCGGTCGAAGTGGAAAATCCAGCCTAATTTTGCAGCAAGTAAAACTTGATACATAATAATAAAGATTATGAAACTAAAAATGAGAATTATGACAACGCTACTCGGACTTGTCTTTGGATGCGGCATCGCAGCTTCGCAAACACCGAGAGCAGAACAAACCATGAACAGTAAACGACAATACATCGCAGAGGTCGCAGCCCTTACAAGCATGGGGCACCTCGACCAATTAAGAACAGTCCTTATCGGTGGACTGAATAGCGGTATCACCGTCAGCGAGCTTAAATAAGTTATGGTCCATTCCTACGCCTATTGTGGTTTTCCGCGTGCCCTGCGCGGACTGCAAACATTGGTTGCGGTACTTGACGAGCGTAAGGCAAAAGGCATCAGAGACAACCAGGGGCGCGAAGCGTCACCGATAACCGATACCCGCAGCAAATACGAACGCGGACGTGACATTCTTGCAGAGATTTCGGGCACCCCGGCAGATGCGCCGAAAGCCAACTATGCCGTCCTGGCCCCGGAAATCGAAGTATTCCTTAAAGAACATCTCTTTGCCGAGCTTTTCGAGCGGGACGTGCTGACCTATGCCGAACGGGAACTGGCAACCGTTGCCATAATAGCTTCTTTGGGCAAAGGCGTGGAACCGATGCTGAAAGGGCACATGGGTATTGCGCTGAATGTAGGCGTAACACCGGACGAATTACGCGGTGTGCTGGCTATCATTGAAAAGAATATCGGACGTAGCGAAGCCGATAATGGCAAACAAGTATTGAACGAATTATTGCAAAGCAAAGGGTTGACTACCAAACCGGAAACCCCGATTGTAGCAGTGGAGAATGACGTGAAGAAACAGAAAGTGACATTCCACAACCGTTTTTTGATTGATATAGTTGGCGACCTCTATTTCCCTGCGGACTATGATGCCACAAAGAAATATGCCGCCATCATCGTCGGTCATCCCTTTGGTGGCGTCAAAGAACAGACTTCGGGACTCCATGCCCGTAAGTTGGCGGAACTCGGCTATGTGGCATTAGCCTTCGATGCGTCCTATTATGGCGAGAGTGGCGGTTATCCGCGTCGTATGGAATCGCCCGAAGTGCGGGTAGAAGACTTCAGTGCGGCAGTCGATTTCCTCACGAACCATCCGGCTGTCTATGCTGATAAGATAGGAGTAATCGGCATCTGTGGCGGAGGCTGCTACTCTGTCAGTGCTACGCAGATAGACCATCGCATCAAGGCACTTGCCACCATCAGTATGTACGACATGGGCCGCGCCCGCCGTCAGGGTGTAGGCGACTCGCAGACTTACGAACAGCGTATGGCTATCCTTGATGAAATCGGCCGCCAGCGTACGATGGAATATGGTGGGGCTGTACGCAAGGATATCCGTGCCCTGCCCGAAAAAGTGGATGAGAACACACCGAAGTTTGCCATCGACTTCCTCGATTATTACGACAATCCACAACGCGGTCAACATCCCAACTCTACGGGCTATTACTCCTACACGAGCCTCGCACCGATGATGAACTTCTTCCCCTTTGCGCAAATCGAGACTATATCGCCACGTCCTATGCTTTTCATAGTGGGAGAAAATGCAGTATCGAAATATTTTTCTGAGGACGCATACGCGAAAGCCGCCGAACCGAAAGAACTGTTTGTCGTACCCGGAGCTACGCACGTGGATTTATACGACCAGCCGAAATATCTGAAAATCACGCTTCCCAAACTGGACTCTTTCTTTAAACAACATTTAAAATAACTCTTCAAGATGAAAAAGATGACTTACTTATTTCTACTGGCTGCAACACTTGGTGCTTGCAGTCCGAAACCGGAAAACAAGATTGAAACACCCCCAAAAGCATCAGCCTCTCTCTTTCCCCAAGGAGATGCCATCGAGGGCAGCAATTTCAACGGAACGGCATACCTCCAACGGCTGATGACCGACAGTGAAACATTCGATGTGGTAGTCTCCGACGTGATATTCGAGCCGAAAGCCCGAAACAGCTGGCATTCGCATCCGGGCGGACAGATTCTGATTGCCACCGCCGGAAAAGGTTACTATCAGGAAAAGGGGAAGCCTATACAAGTGTTGAATCCCGGCGATGTAGTCGCTATTCCGGCAGATGTGGTGCATTGGCACGGAGCGGCTCCCGACAGCGGATTCACGCATATAGCTATCAATACAAAAGTTCATTTGGGTGCTACACAGTGGTATGAACCTGTAAGCGATGAAGAATACACTAATCAATAAATATCTAAAAACAACTCGAATATGAAAAAGTTACTTCTTATTCCGCTCTTGCTCCTCTCTCTAACGACAATGGCAGCATGCTCTACCACCGACGACACTCCCGATACTCCATCCGGAAACGGCAATATGCTTGTGCTCTACTTTTCTGCCGAAGGACACACCCAGGCCATTGCCGAACGTATCGTGAAACTTACAGGCGCAGATATCCATCGCATTGAGGCTGCCGAACCGTATGCTGCAAATCCTTACGATGACAGCGACCGCATTCAGCATGAAGCCTATAATGACCTGCGCCCTGGAGTAGCGAATCTGCTTGATAAATAGGCATTGGCGAAATATGATACAATTTTCGTCGGTTCGCCTTGCTGGTGGCATCAACCCGCAATGGTAGTCTGTACATTCCTCGAAGCATACGACCTGAAAGACAAGGTAATCATTCCTTTCTTTACCTACGGGGCTACTACCTATCTGAACGAGTCCATGCAGAAAATTTACAAGGTAACATCCACTTCAAGACATATTCCGGAAACACTTCCCGAAGACCTTGATGCGGAGGATATTACGACACCAGGACGCCCTGATGATGCAGATATCGACATGCCGGGCAACGCTAATGGTACAGAAGGATGGTTACACCGAATCGGAATAGCAGTGCGTTCGGGAATATTCAATACATCTGCCGACTAATTGATAATATCTTTTTCTTCTTCGAGCACTCCGTCTGCCAATGCAATATCTTCCCCCATCTCCCAATACTTCATCCACTTTTACTGGAATTCTCGTAAGAAATCTCTATTTTTGCACTTTAAACAAGAAAAATTATGGGAGCAGCTAAATGGATAGGCGGCATCATCGGCTTCATGGCCGGAGGACCGCTGGGAGCCTTGGCAGGTTTTGTATTCGGTTCATTGTTCGACACCGATTCAAATGACGCAGGCAGTTATTATGGAGAAGCACCAACGCACGGCACTACCTATACCGGGCAACGGAACAGTTTCCTCTTCTCCATGCTCGTGATGGCTTCGTACATTATCCGTGCAGACGGGCGCATCATGCATAGTGAAATGGAATTCGTCCGCCGCTTTCTGAGAAGCACATTCGGTGAGGCTGCCGTGGGCGAGGGAGAACGGATACTGCTCAACCTCTTCGAACAGCGCAAGCAGATGGACAGACAAAACCCACTGGCATTTAAAAACACCATCCGTGACTGTGGAACGCAGATTGCCGCCAACCTGACATACGAGGAACGCTTGCAACTGCTGGTATTCTTGGTAGAAATTGCCAAAAGCGACGGACACGTCTGCAACGAGGAGATAGAAGCCTTGAAAGAAGTGGCCATGTACATGGGACTATCCGTCAAGGAAGTGGAATCCATGCTTAACCTAGGCGGTAGCTCACTGAACGAGGCCTACAAAGTACTTGAAATTGAACCCACTGCCACCAATGACGAAGTGCGTGCCGCTTACCGCCGCCTAGCCTTGAAACACCATCCCGACCGGGTGGCAACGCTGGGCGAAGACATCAAGAAAGCCGCAGAAGAGAAGTTCCAAAGCATCAACAATGCCAAAGAACAGATATACAAGGCACGAGGTATGAAATGACGTACCTCGCTCCTTGCCTTGTGGACAGCATCATGACGTTTATAAACATTCTATATTAACATCAACCCACACACTTATGAAGAAAACCCTTGCAATCCTTGCACTAGGCCTTACTGCCATTGCCGGACATGCCGCCACGCCGCTCTGGATGCGCGATGTGCAAATCTCTCCCGACGGTACGGAAATCGCATTCTGCTACAAAGGAGACATCTACAAGGTGCCGGCCAAAGGTGGAACCGCCACACAGCTTACTACCCAAGAGAGCTACGAATGTACCCCCATATGGTCGCCGGACGGCAAACAAATAGCCTTTGCCAGCGACAGATACGGCAACTTCGACGTATTCGTGATGCCGGCAGACGGCGGAACCGCCCAACGGCTCACTACCCACTCCACCGGTGAGATACCCTCCACATTCACTCCGGACGGAAAGTATATCTTGTTTTCCGCATCCATCCAGGACCCGGCAAGCAGCGCTCTTTTCCCCACTTCGGCCATGACCGAGCTTTACAAAGTACCTGCAACGGGAGGGCGTACGGAGCAAGTGCTGGGCACCCCTGCCGAAGCGGTCTGCTTCGACAAGGCGGGCCATCAGTTCCTCTACCAAGACCGCAAGGGATTTGAAGATGAATGGAGAAAGCACCACACCTCCTCCATCACCCGCGACATCTGGCTGTATGATGCAAAGACGGGTATCCATACCAACCTCACCGACCGCGCGGGCGAAGACCGCAACCCGGTGTTGTCACCCGATGGAAGAACGGTTTACTTTTTGAGTGAGAGAAACGGCGGCTCATTCAACGTGTATGCCTTCCCGCTGGCACAGCCCCGAGAGGTGAAGCCCATCACCAGCTTCAAGACACATCCCGTGCGCTTCCTCTCCATGAGTGACGGCGGGACGTTGTGCTACAGTTACGACGGCGAAATCTATACCCAGCAGCCGGATGCCACCCCGAAGAAAGTCGCCATAGAACTGGTGCGCGATGACCGGCCGCAATTCGCCAACCTGCAGTCTTCCGACGGAGCCACCTCTGCCGTTGTGTCCCCGGACGGAAAACAGATTGCCTTCACGCTGCGCGGAGAAGTCTTTGTCACTTCGGCAGACTATGCCACTACCAAGCAGGTGACGCACACACCGGCACGCGAAGCGGGCCTCTCCTTTGCGACGGACAACCGCACCCTGGCCTACGCCAGCGAGCGAGGCGGCAACTGGCAGCTCTACCTTGCCAAGATAGCCCGCAAGGAAGACCCTAACTTCCCGAACGCCACGCTGATTGAAGAAGAAGTGCTGCTGCCCTCCACCACCGTGGAACGTGCCTATCCGCAATTCTCGCCCGACGGCAAGGAACTCGCCTTTATCGAAGACCGCATCCGGCTGATGGTGCTCAATCTGGAGACGAAGAAGGTGCGCCAGATTACGGACGGCTCCACCTGGTACAGCACCGGCGGAGGATTTGACTACGCATGGTCGCCGGACGGTAAATGGTTTACACTTGAGTTCACGGGTAACAAGCACGACCCCTACTCCGACATCGGCCTGGTCAGCGCAGAGGGAGGCAAAGACATCATCAACCTCACCAATAGCGGCTACATGAGCGGCTATCCCCACTTTGCGCTGGACGGCAACGCCATCCTTTTCACCACCGAACGCTACGGCATGCGTGCCCATGCCTCATGGGGCTCGCTGAACGACGCCATGCTCGTCTTCCTCAACCAAGACGCCTACGACAAATACTGCCTGAGCAAAGAAGACTACGAGTTGCGCAAGGAGCTGGAGAAGGAGCAGAAGAAGTCTGCCGGGAAGGACACCCCCCAAGGCAAAAACAAGGATAAAAAGAAGAAATACGACAAGAAAGACAGCAATGCTGACGAAAAAGATGACCAGCCGAAAGACATCGTCGTAGAGCTGAAAGGCATCGAAGACCGTGTGGTGCGCCTCACCCCGAACTCTTCCGACATGGGCAGCACCATCATCTCCAAGGATGGCGAGACACTCTACTACCTGGCAGCCTTCGAAGGTGGCTACGACCTCTGGAAGATGAACCTCCGCAAGAAGGAAACCAAACTGCTGCACAAGATGGATGCCGGATGGGCAGACATGCAGCTGGACAAGGACGGCAAAAACCTCTTCCTGCTGGGCAGCCGCAAGATGCAGAAAATGGACACTTCATCCGACGCGCTGACCCCCATCACCTTCCAGGTAGATGCCAAGATGGACCTGGCTGCGGAGCGCGAATACATGTTCGACCACGTGTACCGCCAACAGCAGAAGCGATTCTACAATACCAATATGCACGGAGTGGACTGGGACAAGATGACCGCCGCCTATCGCCGCTTCCTGCCCCATATCGACAACAATTATGACTTTGCCGAACTGCTGAGCGAATGGCTGGGCGAGCTGAACGTATCTCACACCGGCGGCCGTTTCTATCCCAAAGGGCAATCCGAACCTACTGCCAGCCTGGGACTGTTCTTCGACTGGAACTACACGGGCAAGGGCATGCTCATTGCCGAAGTAGTGGAGAAAGGCCCCTTCGACACAGCCAACACCCGGGTGAAAGCCGGCACAGTCATCGAAAAGATAGACGGCGTGGAAATCACCCCCGATGCGGACTATTACACGCTGCTCAACAACAAGGCACGGAAGAAAACACTTGTTTCTCTCTTCGACCCGCAGACCAAGGAGCACTGGGAAGAGGTCATTATCCCCATTACGAACGGTGCGTTCAGCGATTTACTCTACAGCCGCTGGGTGAAACAGCGTGCGGCAGACGTTGACCGATGGTCGGGTGGCCGATTGGGTTACGTGCACATCGAGTCTATGGGAGACGACAGTTTCCGTTCCGTCTACTCGGACATCCTGGGAAAATACAACAACCGCGAAGGCATCGTCATCGACACCCGTTTCAATGGCGGTGGACGCTTGCACGAGGATATAGAAATACTTTTCAGTGGACAAAAATACTTCACCCAAGTGGTGCGCGGTCGCGAGACGTGCGACATGCCCAGCCGCCGCTGGAACAAACCCTCCATCATGGTGATGTGCGAGGCCAACTACTCCAATGCGCACGGCACGCCGTGGGTTTACAGCCACCGCGGACTGGGCAAGCTGGTAGGCATGCCCGTGCCGGGAACCATGACCAGCGTGTCGTGGGAACGCCTGCAAGACCCGTCATTGGTATTCGGCATCCCCGTCGTGGGCTACCGCCTGTCGGACGGCAGCTATCTGGAGAACTCGCAGCTGGAGCCGGACATCAAAGTAGCCAATTCACCCGAGACCATCGTGAAGGGAGAAGACACACAGCTGAAAGCTGCCGTAGAGGAACTGCTGAAGGAACTCGAAAAATAAGTACCGCCCTGCCCCACGCAGGAATACCGGTCATATAGGCCGATATATATATTAAGATGATGTGTCAAAACGGTTGATGGCACATCATCTTTTTTTATATGCCACAAGGAAGCAAGACTTTTTCTATCTCACTTTTTTGCACTATCTTTGTGACATAAATTCCTAACTCTTTAACTGATTATGTTTGCTGACTTGTTAAACTCCTCCTATTTCGCGCTCTTTCTCATTGTGGCTTTAGGCTTCATGTTGGGAAGAATCAAGATTAAAGGGCTTTCGCTCGACGTCTCCGCCGTCATCTTCATTGCCCTGCTGTTCGGACACTTCGGTGTCATCATCCCCAAAGAATTAGGAAACTTCGGACTGGTGCTCTTCATCTTCACCATCGGCATCCAGGCCGGTCCCGGATTTTTCGACTCCTTCCGGAGCAAGGGCAAGACGCTTATCATCATCACCCTGCTCATCATCTGCTCCGCCGCCCTGACGGCAGTAGGACTGAAATATGCCTTCGACATCGATACTCCCAGTGTCGTGGGACTGATAGCCGGTGCCCTGACCAGTACGCCGGGACTCGCCGTTGCCATTGACAGCACCCATTCCCCACTGGCATCCATCGCTTACGGTATTGCCTATCCTTTCGGCGTTATCGGCGTGATTCTCTTCGTTAAGCTGCTGCCCCGTATCATGCGCATCGACCTCGACAAGGAGGCGCGCCGGTTGGAGAAGGAACGCCGCAGCCAGTTCCCGGAACTGACAACCTGTCTGTTCCGCGTAACCAACCCCGCCGTCTTCGACCGGAGCCTGATGCAAATCAATGCGCGCGCCATGACCGGAGCCGTCATCTCACGCCACAAGCACAACGAGCAGATAGCCATCCCCACCGCCCAGACCATCCTGCACGAGGGAGACTACATACAAGCCGTGGGTAGCGAAGAGGCCTTAAACCAGCTCGCCGTCCTCGTGGGCGAACGCGAAGAAGGCGAACTGCCACTCGTAGACATGCAGGAGATTGAATCCCTGCTGCTCACCAAGAAGGATATGATAAACAAGCAGCTGGGCGACCTCAACCTGATGAAGAACTTCGGCTGCACCGTCACCCGCATCCGCCGAAGCGGCATCGACCTCTCCCCCTCGCCCGACCTCGCCCTGAAATTCGGCGACAAGCTGATGGTGGTGGGCGAGAAGGACGGCATCAAGGGAGTGGCACGCCTGCTGGGCAACGACACCAAGCAACTGTCCGACACCGACTTCTTCCCCATCGCCCTGGGCATCGTGCTGGGCGTGCTCTTCGGCAAGCTCAACATCTCCTTCTCGGACAGTCTGTCGTTCTCTCCGGGACTGACGGGAGGCATCCTGATGGTCGCCTTGTTCCTGAGCGCCATCGGAAAGACCGGCCCCATTCTGTGGTCCATGTCCGGCCCTGCCAACCAACTGCTGCGCCAGCTGGGACTGCTGCTCTTCCTTGCCGAAGTAGGGACATCGGCAGGACGGAATCTGATGGCCACGTTCCAGGAAAGCGGCTGGCTCTTGTTCGGCGTAGGCGCCGCCATCACGCTGGTGCCCATGCTGGTGGCAGTATGCGTAGGCCTGTTCGTGTTCAAGATAAACATTCTCGACCTGCTGGGCACCATCACCGGCGGCATGACCAGTACGCCCGGCCTTGCCGCCGCCGACTCCATGACGGACAGCAACATACCGAGCGTGGCCTATGCCACGGTATATCCCATTGCCATGGTGTTCCTCATTCTGATAATCCAGGTGATAGCCTCCGCAGTCTATTGACGCATGAAGACGTACAGCCGGACAGAAACCATCGCCCGCATGAACGCACTGGCCGGAGCCAATGTGCCCTTCCTCTTCATCGTAGACTACGCGCAAGAGCAGTCGCACATTGAGCCCCTCGACCGGATAGACCCCGCCACCTGCCTTTTCCAATTCCCGAAGGCAGGCAACACGGAGACGGCTGCAACAGCCCTTGCCAGAAGCACAGCCGCCCGATGCGCCGGCCCTATCCAGTGGGACATCACTCCCCCTTCCCCCGCCGCATACAGACATTCGTTCGACCTCGTGAAGCAAAACCTGCTGGCAGGCAACAGCTACCTGACGAACCTCACTTGCCGGGTACCCGTCACCACCAATCTGACACTGGAAGAAATATTCCTCCACTCCGAAGCCTTGTACAAGCTGTGGCTGAAAGACCGGTTCGTCTGCTTCTCCCCCGAAATCTTTGTCCGCATAGAGAAGGGCAAGATAAAGTCCTTCCCCATGAAAGGCACCATCGACGCTACCCTGCCCGATGCGGAACAGCTCTTGATGCAGGACACCAAAGAGGCAGCCGAGCACGCCACCATCGTCGACCTGATACGCAATGACCTCAGCATGGTTTCGGAACACGTCGAAGTGACCTCCTACCGCTATATAGACCGCCTGCAAACCAATAAGGGCCCCATCCTCCAGACCAGCTCCGAGATATGCGGCACCCTGCCCGAAGACTACACCGCACACCTGGGCGACATCATCTTCCGCCTGCTTCCTGCCGGCTCCATCACCGGCGCCCCCAAGCCCAAAACCGTAGAAATCATCGCCCAGGCCGAAGACTACCGCCGGGGCTTCTACACCGGCATCATGGGGCATTATGCCGACGGACAGCTGGACAGCGCTGTCATGATACGCTTCATCGAGCAGGAAAACGGCCAGCTCCACTTCAAGGCAGGAGGCGGCATCACCGCCAAAAGCCGGTGGGAAAGCGAATACAACGAAGTAATACAGAAAATATATGTGCCTATTTATTGAAACCATACGCATCGACCACGGAAGGGTCTGCAACCTTTCCCGCCACAACCGGAGGCTGAACGATACCCGCGCCCACTTCTGGCCGGAAAGCACACCGCTGCAACTGTCCGATTATCTGTCGTCTCCCGGCTGTGGAGCAGGCATCACCGGGGCGGGCATCGTCAAGGCACGCGTAGTGTATGGTGAAAAAGGTATTGAAGACCTCAGCTACTCCCCCTACGCCGTGCGGCACGTGCATTCGCTGGCACTGATGCAGGCCGATACCATCGACTACACCTACAAAAGCGCCGGACGCGAACCGCTGAACTGCCTCTTTGCCCTGCGCGGCGCATGCGACGACATTCTGATTGTGAAACAAGGCCTGCTGACAGACACCTCCATCGCCAACATCGCCCTTTCCGACGGTACCCACTGGTACACGCCGGCACATCCCCTGCTGAAAGGGACCAAACGGGCAGCCTTGCTGGAAGAAGGAATCTTGCAGGAAAAAGATATCAGACCGGAAGACTTGCCTTCATTCTCTACTGTCAGGCTGTTCAATGCCATGATTGACTGGGGAGAACTGGAACTCCCCGTACGGAACATCATCCCGTAGAGCCTCTACTCGTGCATATCGTTGAGATGTATCTCCAAAGACTTCACCGATATATATATTTCGTACACCGATATGGCCAGCGAAATAATCAGCAATATCAGCGCCAAACCGAAGATATAGGCCGAAAGCAGATGGAGACGGATATAGACAAAGAACATGCTGACCACGCACAGCAGCAGGCTGCCGATGCCCGCCACCTGCATGGCACGCGTCAGGTAGAGCCGCTTCCTCAGGTTGGCAATCTGCGCCGCCTTCACCGAAGACGGGTTCTCCATGTACTGTTCCTTCAAGGTGCGCACCAGTTGGGCATAGGACAAGAAACGGTTGGTATAGGCCAGCATAATCAGCGATATGGCCGAAAACAGCAAGGCGGGGGTGGTTAAATCTATTTCCATAAGAATGATGCTTAATTATATCTATCCGTCCCGATAGCAGGACTTACCTCCGCAAAGATAAACGAAAGATTGAAACCACAGAAACAAGTTTCCTTTTTTCCATTTCCCAAAGATTTATCCTACTTTTGCAGTGACAATAAAAAAACTCCTTACCACCGTAACTTAACAAATACGACCATGCGATATACCGTTTCCGCTCCTGCCTCACTGCACGCAGCCATACAGCTCCCGGCATCCAAAAGTATCAGTAACCGGGCACTCATCCTCCACTCCCTTGCCCACGGCAATATCCTGCCCCGCAATCTGAGCGATTGTGACGACACCATAGTGATGACTCGCGCCCTCGACGGAAATCCCGGACATATAGATATCCTTGCCGCCGGCACCGCCATGCGTTTCCTCACCGCCTACCTCAGCGTAACTCCTGGCACCCGAATCATCACCGGTACGCAACGCATGCAGCAACGCCCCATCCGCATACTGGTAGACGCCCTGCGAGAGCTCGGCGCCCGCATAGAATACGTCGGAAATGAAGGGTTCCCTCCCTTGCGCATCACCGGAACAGAACTGACCGGCAGCGAAATATCCCTCGCCGGCAATGTCAGCTCACAATACATATCCGCCCTGCTGATGATTGGTACCGTCCTTCCCAAAGGCCTGCGCCTGCACTTGACGGGTGACATCATCTCCCGCCCCTACATCAACCTGACCCTGCAACTGATGCGCGACTTCGGCGCCCAAGCCGACTGGGTCTCCGAAGATTGCATCACCGTCAGCCCCGGCGGATACACGGATACCCCTTTCACCGTAGAAAGCGATTGGAGCGCCGCCTCTTACTGGTATCAGATGATGGCAATAGAAGGAATTAAAAATGAAAAAATAAAAGGGGGAGACAGAAGTAGCGCAAAAGAAAGTGAAGACAGCACGAAGGAAGAAGCGCACACGGCAGAAATCGAACTGCTCGGTCTCTTCGCCCACAGCTATCAAGGCGACAGCCGCGGCGCGGAAGTCTTTACCCGCCTCGGCGTCCATACCGAATATACAGACCGGGGAGTAAAACTGACCCGGAAGGGTACTCCCGCCACCCGTCTCGACGAAGACATGGTGGACATCCCGGACCTGGCGCAGACCTTTGTCGTCACCTGCTGCCTGATGGACATCCCTTTCCGCTTCACCGGACTGCAAAGCCTTAAAATAAAGGAGACCGACCGTATCACCGCCCTCATTACGGAACTGCGTAAACTGGGTTACGTCGTGCGCTCCGAGCAAGACAGCATCTTGTTGTGGGATGGCGAACGCTGCCCGGCAGACGCTGACCCCGTCATCGCCACCTACGAAGACCACCGTATGGCCATGGCATTTGCCCCCGCCTGCCTTGTACTGCCCCAAATACAGATAGATGAACCACAGGTCGTTACCAAATCTTACCCTGCTTACTGGGAAGACTTGCAAAAGGCGGGATTTAAAGTCTGCCAAAATGCAATGCAATCTTAGAATAAAGCTTTTATTCTTAGAAATACAGCCTTTATTCTTAAGAATATAACCTTTATTCTTAGAAATAAAGGATACATTCTAAGATTAGGATGTATCCAAAGTAGTTTTACACTACGTTCCAAGCAAGTAATGCCTGCGTCGGGTGGAAGTAATCTACCTACCTGCAATCTGAAGCATTATTTTGTCGTGTACAAAACAATATGTATCTTTGTCCGTTCTATTAATGGAACATGTTTTTCAAGAAAAGGAAGCCCATGTGGATATTGATTATTAGCCTGATTGCCCTTGCCCTCGTGGCAGCCACAGCCGGAATTATACGCAACCGGAAACTGCAGAAGAAGATAGACCGCGGCGAACTGGACGCCATGCCCGAAGTGCAGGAAGTGGATGCCGAGTGCTGCGGACAGCATGAAATCTGCGAACGTGACAGCCTGCTGGCAGCCGTCAGCAAGCAAATAGAATATTACGATGACGAAGAACTGGACAAATACATCGGCACCGCTCCCGATGCCTATACTCCCGAGCAGGAAGACGAGTTCCGCGACGTGTTCTACACCATGCAAGACACGGACGTAGCCGGATGGGTGCGCAGCCTGCAACTGCGTGGCATAGCCTTGCCGGACAACATCAAGGATGAAGTGTTCCTCATCATCGGCGAACGCCGTCTCACCCCCCATTCCTAACACTCCACATCCAACTTTTAATTTTTAATTCTTAATTTTTAATTGAATAAATGGAGCTACTGCAATACACTTTTTTCCAACATGCCCTCATCGGCAGTCTGCTGGCAAGCATTGCTTGCGGGCTGATAGGCACATACATCGTCACCCGGAGACTAGTGTTCATCAGCGGCGGATTGACGCATGCATCTTTTGGCGGTATCGGCCTGGGATTGTATACCGGCATTTCCCCCATTCTGTCGGCAGCCTTGTTTGCAGTCTTGTCCGCTTTCGGTGTAGAGTGGCTCAGCAAACGGAAGGACATGCGGGAAGACTCCGCCATTGCCGTATTCTGGACATTGGGCATGGCACTGGGCATCATGTTCACTTTCCTCTCGCCGGGATTCGCACCCGACTTGTCCGCCTATCTCTTCGGCAACATTCTCACGATTACCTGGAGCGACATCGCTCTATTGGGAGGGCTTGCCCTGCTGCTGATACTGTTTTTCGCGCTGTATCTCCATCCCATCATCTACGTAGCCTTCGACCGGGAGTTTGCCCGCTCGCAAGGTATTCCGGTGCAGGTATTCGAATATGTACTGATGATGTTCATTGCGCTGACCATCGTGGCATGCCTGCGCATGGTGGGCATCGTGCTGGTCATTTCGCTGCTCACCGTTCCGCAGATGACCGCCAACTTGTTCTCGCACCGGTTCCACCGCATCATCTGGCTTTCCATCGGCATCGGTTACCTCAGTTGCCTGGGCGGGCTGATGATTTCTTTCTACTTGAATGTCCCCTCGGGTGCATCCATCATATTCTTTTCCATCATTATCTATGCCATTTGCAAGACAGGAAAAAGTTTTTGGCTATATTTGCAACGCTAAATCAAAAGACACAATGGAAATCAAAATTCAGTCATTAGACCAGATTCACGAAGCCGCCCGCCAGTTCATCGCTGAAATGGGTGATAATACCGTCTTCGCTCTTTACGGAAAAATGGGGGCGGGCAAGACAACTTTCATCAAAGCCGTTTGCGAGGAGTTGGGCGTTTCCGACGTCATCACCTCCCCTACCTTCGCCATTGTCAACGAATACCGTTCCGACACTGCCGGCGAACTGATTTACCATTTCGACTTCTACCGCATCAAGAAACTGGAAGAAGTGTATGACATGGGTTACGAAGATTACTTCTACAGCGGCGCCCTCTGCTTCATAGAATGGCCGGAGCTGGTAGAGGAACTCTTGCCGGGCAACACCATCAAGGTCACCATCGAAGAAGTGGAGAACGGAGAGCGGGAAGTCACGTTAGAGAGCTTTGAATAATAAGGCATGCTTTTCCCCCGCTTTAATTTTTAATTCTTAATTCTTATTTCTGATGAGCCAATACATCGTTCAAGGGATTTTCGCCGTCGCAGGCATCATCGCCTTGCTGGCAGCCATATTGGACTGGAACTGGTTCTTTACTGCCCGAAACACCCAGTTTATCGTACAAAATGTAGGGCGGCGACAAGCCCGCCTGTTCTACGGTGTATTGGGTGTCATTCTCATCGGCACGTCCATCTTCTTTTTTCTGAATACGCCACCGGTCACATAAAAACAAAAAATCGCGGATGAAGCCATGCCCATCCGCGATTTTCCTATACTTTTGATACAGACTATTCTTCGTCCAAAGATTCCGTATATTCCATCTCACCTTGTACGATGAAAAGGATTTCTTCCGGATCATAGTCACCCATCTCATCCTTATGGGCTTCCTTGACAATATAGTCCACGATTTTCCCCAAATCAATCTCGATGTACCCATCCGCATCCGGCTGTGCATCAAGGATGCCGCTCTCGGAATAGTACTCGTCAATCAAATCGAGAAAATAATAGAACTCGTCGTCAGAGAACTTCTCTTTCAACTCCTGCGGCAAATAATTCTTGATGTACTCGATGGTCTTTTCATCATCGACATCATTCTGCAAAAAATCGTCTTCCATTCCCATACTTACTATTGCTTAAAGGGTTAATGTTATTGACTATTTGACGATTTACTATTTACTATTTAGCTGCGCCATGATGCCGAAAGGGTAAATCGTAAATCGTCAAATAGTACCTTATAATATCGCTTCTATCTTGGCCACGTAAGCAGATTTCGGAGCAGAACCTACCTGCTTGTCCACCAGCTCTCCATTCTTGAAGAACAAGACTGTAGGGATGTTGCGTATACCATATTCGGCAGCCACATCACCGTTCTCATCCACGTCACATTTGCCAATAATCACCTTTCCTTCATATTCAGTAGCCAATTCATCGATGATTGGTCCCACCATCTTACAAGGGCCGCACCAAGGTGCCCAGAAATCCATAACGACCGGCTTTCCCTCTGCCAGGATTTCTTGAAAATTGCTGTCTGTAATTTCTAAAGCCATTTCTTTTAATATTAAATGTCAACTATAATTATTAATTTACTGTCAATTGCGTTTTATCAACCTTCGCTTTCAAAGCAAAGATAGTGCAAACCGAATGCAAAACAAAATGAACTTGTTCATTTTTTATGCCGAGGTGCAGCCTATCTTCGTTTTCCAACAAAGATAACTAATTAATCCTGAACTCAAGGTCCGGACGCTCTTTTAAATAAGTAATCAGTTCACGCCCCACGGAAAGCTTCACGGGACGGGAAATCAAATCGACCGTCATCTTGCTATCCTCATCTCTGACTTTGAAATAAAGCTCCGTACTGCCCGGACGTTCCTTGGTCAGTTCTGCCAGTTCAGTTATCAAAGCCTTGTTCAGCACACTCAGCGGAATGAGAATGGTTATCTTCTCAATCAGTTTCTCCTTGACGTCAGGCAACAGTTCCATGGAGGTTATCTTCAGCTCCAACTCATCCTGCCGCCATTGCTTGGGCTGGCAACGGGCTTTGATGAACAAGAAGGTACGTTCACCCAGATACCCCTGATAGGTCACCCAATCATTTCCGAAGAAAGGAAGCTCTGCCGAACCGGAATAGTCTTCAATCTTGGCTATGCCGTAAGGATTTCCATTTTTGCTGATACCGCGACGCACGGCGGTCACGATGCCACCCATTGTTATTTCGCGTCCCACAAGTGCCGTCTTATCTTCCAGCTCTGTCATGTGAGTGTTGCAAACATGCTCCAGAACTACGGAATACTCATCCAACGGGTGTGCGGACAGATAGATACCTACCAAATCGCGCTCCCGGTTCAAACGGTCGAGGTCGCTCCAACGTTCCGCTACCGGTATTTCCGGAGTGGCGATATCCACCACATTCTCACCGCCGAACAAGGAGTTTGCAGCCGCAGCCTGGTCGGCCTGGTAACGGTTACCATACCGCACCAAGGTTTCGAGGAAGACCTCGTTCTTGGAATTTACGGCAAAATACTGCTCTCGCTTCAGCTCCGGGAAGCTGTCGAACCCGCCCGCCAAAGCAAGACATTCCAGATTCTTCTTGTTGCAGGCTGTCAGATTGACACGCTGCACAAAATCAAATATACCCTTGAAAGGACCATTCTTCTCGCGTTCCTCCATGATGCTCTGCACAGCACCCTCGCCTACCCCTTTCACCGCGCCAAGACCAAAACGGATATTGCCTTCCTTGTTCACGGTGAACTTCAGGTTACTTTCATTCACATCCGGCCCCAATGTATTGATGCCCATTGCCTTGCATTCATCCATCAGTTTGGTTATATCGGTAATATTCGCCAAACTTCGGCTCATGACCGCCGCCATGTATTCGGCCGGATAGTTGGCCTTGAGGAAAGCCGTCTGATAGGCCACCCACGAATAGCAAGTGGCATGTGACTTGTTGAAGGCATAGGACGCAAACTTTTCCCAGTCGGCCCAGATTTTCTCAAGCACTTTCGGGTCGTGGCCGTTCTTTTGTCCACCCGAAATGAATTTCGGCTTCATGTGGTCCAGCTTGTCACGCAGTTTCTTACCCATCGCCTTACGCAAGGCATCGGACTCACCACGGGTGAAGTCCGCCAGCAAACGCGACAGAAGCATGACCTGCTCCTGGTAGACCGTAATGCCGTAGGTATCCTTCAGATACTTCTCCATGATGGGGATGTCATACTCGATGGGCTTGCGTCCCCACTTACGGTCGATGAAGTCGGGGATATAATCCATAGGACCCGGACGGTAGAGGGCATTCATGGCAATCAAATCCTCGAAAGTGCTCGGTTGCAACTCACGCAGATATTTCTGCATACCGGCCGATTCAAACTGGAACGTACCGATGGTGCGGCCGTCGCAATAGAGTTTATAGGTAGCAGGGTCGGAAATGGATATCTTGTCGATGTCGAGTTCCAAGCCGCGGTGCAGACGTACATTGGCAACGGCTTCCTTAATGATGGACAAGGTTTTCAGTCCGAGGAAGTCCATCTTGATAAGTCCCGTATCTTCGATGACGGAACCTTCGTATTGGGTAACGAGCATCTTCTCGCCCGTCTCCTTATCATCCGCCGTGCTGACGGGTACCCAATCCGTGATGTCGTCACGGCAAATAATAGTACCGCAGGCATGCACACCCGTACCGCGTACATTACCTTCCAGCATCTTGGCATATTTCATCGTATCGCGCACCAGGGGATCGGGCGAAGCCTCCGCAGCCTGCAATTCGGGCACGTAGGCAATGGCATTGGGCAGGTTGAGTTTCTTGTCGGGAATCTTATCCGGCACGAGCTTGCACAGACGGTCCGATTCGCTCAAAGGCAGTTTCTGCACGCGCGCCACGTCCTTGATGGCCATCTTGGTCGCCATCGTGCCATATGTAATGATGTGCGCCACCTTCTCTTGCCCGTACTTCTCCGTCACCCAGCGGAGCACTTCTCCACGCCCGTCATCATCGAAGTCCACATCGATATCAGGCAAAGAGATACGGTCGGGATTCAAGAAACGCTCGAACAGAAGGTCGTATTGAATCGGGTCTATTTTCGTGATGCCCAAGCAATAGGCCACCGCCGAGCCGGCAGCCGAACCACGTCCCGGTCCTACCGAAACGCCCAGCTGTGTGCGGGCGGCATTGATAAAGTCCTGCACAATCAAGAAGTATCCCGGGAAACCCATCGTCTTCATGATGTACAGCTCAAAGACCAGACGTTCCTTCACCTCGTCGGACAAGGGATCACCGTACAGTTTTTTAGCACCGTCGAATGCCAATTTTGCCAGATAGTCGGCTTCCAGCTTGATACGGTACAGCTTGTCGTAGCCCCCCAGACGCTTTATCTTGGCATTGGCGGCATCCTCATCCAGCACCACCTTGCCGTTTTCATCCTGGGTAAACTCATCAAATAAGTCCTTTTCGGTATATTTCTGCCGATAGCCCTCTTCCGTTCCGAAATCTTCCGGAATAGCAAACGTAGGCATAATAGGAGCGTGGTCGATGGAATAATATTCCACCTTGTCCAAAATCTCCAAGGTATTGGACAAGGCTTCGGGAACATCCTCAAACAAGGCGTTCATCTCAGCCTTTGTCTTCATCCATTCCTGCTTGGTATAAAGCATTCGGGTAGGGTCATCCAGATCTTTACCCGTGCTCAGACAAATCAGGCGGTCGTGCGCTTCTGCATTCTCTTCATCCACAAAGTGGACGTCATTGGAGCAGATAACCTTAATGTCATATTTCCGGGCAAGCTCCAGCAACTTGGCATTCGCCTTCTGCTGAAGCGGATAGGCTTCGTGGTTGGCACGGGGAACAGTGGCTTTATGGCGCTGAAGCTCCAGATAGTAATCATCGCCAAACAGATTCTTATACCAGCGTACAGCTTCTTCTGCCTCTTCCAGCTGGTCATTGATAATCTTCTTAGGAACCTCGCCACCGATACAAGCCGAGCAGACAATCAGCCCCTCATGGTACTTTTCCAGTTCACTGCGGTCTGTACGCGGACGCATATAGTATCCCCTTGTCCAGGCATGCGATACAAGTTTTATCAGATTGTGATACCCCTTCTCATTCTTTGCCAGCACAATCAGGTGATAGCCACTCTGGTCCGGCTTCCCCTCCTTCTTATCCATGGTTCGGCGGGCCACATACATTTCACAGCCTACAATCGGCTTGAACAGCTTGCTTTCCGCTTCTGCCATCTTGGCACGACAATCGGCAATCTCCGCTTCCTTGTCTTCACACTCTATCTCACCGCTTTCAATACCGGCAATCCTTTTCTTGAGGTCCTTTATCTCCCCCTTTGGCCCGCTGTTCTTCTTGTTGACATAGTTGGTGAACTCCTTGATACCGAACATATTTCCATGGTCGGTCACGGCAATGCCTTTCATACCATCCTTCATGGCCTTGTCAACCAGCCTGCTGACACTTGCCTGACCATCCAGAAGAGAGTATTGGGTATGGACATGTAAATGAACAAAATCTTGCATATATATCCTTTCTATTGAGAGCCTAAAATTACAACCTCTATCACAGCTAACAAAAATATTTCCCAAAAAGTTATCAACATGCACATTTCTCTCTCCAAATCCTTGTTAGATTTTCAAAATAAGCCTATTTTTGCAGATAATTTCTATCTAAATTAGCAAATACGATATACATGGGTCGATTAAAAAGATTAAAAAAGATACGCATACACCGTGAAGGAACACATACATTGGCAGGCAGCCTGGTTCTGATTCTGGCTGTCAACACTGCCCTTTACTTCGGATTGGAATGCAAAGTTCCTTTTTACGTAGTAGCGGTCATCAGCCTCATAGTATATGGCATACTCGTGAACTTCTTCCGCTGCCCCATCCGTTTGTTCGGACAAGAAACGGAGAAAGTCGTGGTAGCTCCTGCCGACGGTAAAATCGTAGTGGTGGAAGAAGTGGAGGAAAACGAATACTTCCACGACCGCCGTATCATGGTATCTATATTCATGAGTCTGGTTAATGTACACGCCAACTGGTATCCGGTAGATGGTACGGTAAAGAAGGTATGGCACAAAAACGGGAAGTTCATGAAAGCCTGGCTGCCCAAAGCCAGCACCGACAACGAGCGTTCCACCGTAGTAATAGAAACTCCGGAAGGCGTGGAGATTATGGCACGACAGATAGCCGGAGCCATGGCGCGCCGCATCGTGACCTATGCCGAACCGGGCGAGGAATGCTATATTGACGAACATATGGGTTTCATCAAATTCGGATCCCGCGTGGATGTCTTTCTACCGTTGGGCACCGAAGTATTCGTTAAACTAGGACAACTGACTACCGGCAATCAGACTGTGATAGCCAAACTTAAATAATAAAAGAACAACAATGGCAAACTGCATTACCCGCCATATTCCAAATACTCTGACCTGCCTGAACCTATTCTCCGGGTGTATTGCTTGTGTCATGGCATTCGAAGCCAGATATGAATGGGCACTCGCTTTCATTATCTTCAGTGCCGTATTCGATTTCTTCGATGGCATGATGGCACGTGCACTGGACGCACACTCCATTATCGGCAAGGATTTGGATTCTCTGGCAGATGATGTCAGTTTCGGAGTGGCCCCTTCCCTGATTGTATTTTCCTTGTTCAAGGAAATGGACTATTCGGGCGCAATGGAAAGCTTGGCCGGCGTTTTCCCCTATCTCGCATTTCTTTTGTCCGTATTCTCTGCACTGCGGCTTGCCAAGTTCAACAACGATACCCGCCAGACGAGCTCTTTCGTAGGACTTCCCGTCCCGGCAAACGCCTTGTTCTGGGCTTCATTGGTGACGGGCGCTCACGACTGGCTGGTGAGCAGCAATTTCCATCCGGTTTATCTGTTGCTGCTGGTCTGCCTTTTCTCATGGCTGCTTGTATCGGAGATTCCAATGTTCTCACTCAAATTCAAGAATCTGTCATGGAAAGACAATAAAACAAGCTTCATTTTCCTGCTTGTCTGCATTCCGTTCCTCATCTTCTTGGGAATCTGCAGCTTTTCTGCAATCATCGTCTGGTATATACTGCTTTCGCTTATTACAAGGAAAAGTAAATAAACAAATCTTTGGCACGGTTGTTGTATTGAAGTTCGCAGAAAACGAACACATAAAAAGACATTAGCCCATGTTTCATATTTTAGGATTTTTATTCATCATCATAATTGCCATTCTGCTCATTGGCCTCAGCATTATCGGTACTGTCATCCGGAACATATTCGGATTGGGCGGACGCCGTACTTCCTCCAACTCCGGTCCCTACCAAAAAGGAAATGGTAATTACCAGCCGGGAGGGTATTCCTACAATGATAATAGACAATCGTCTGAGGAGGCACAAACTGAAGAAGGTGAAATACGTCCCCGCCACAAGAAACTGTTCTCCAAAGACGAGGGAGAGTATGTGGATTTTGAAGAAATCAAGGAGTAGGGATTAGGGATAAAGGATTAGAGATTATTTGCGCTTGGCGGCAAAGAACTCTTTCATCAGGGCGGCACATTCATCTGCCAGAATTCCTTTTACTACTTGTGTTTTGGGATGCAATGCCTGCGAGGCATAGCGCTGATACCCTCTTTTCTCATCTTCGGCGCCAAACACCAGACGCCCCATCTGTGCCCAGGCAATGGCACCGGCACACATCACGCAGGGTTCCACTGTGACATAGAGAGTACATTCATTCAGATATTTGCCGCCAAGAGTTGCAGCGGCAGCGGTAATGGCTTGCATCTCGGCATGGGCGGTGACATCCGTCAAAGTCTCCGTCAGATTATGGGCACGAGCTATGATACGGTCCTTGCACACCACAACTGCACCTACGGGAACTTCTCCCCGTTCACCGGCCTTATAGGCTTCCAAAAGCGCCTGCTTCATATAATAGCTATCGTCCAACGCCACCCCCTTTAATTTTTAATTTTCACCTCCTCATGTCGTGCTCACCGAACAAAGTAGGATAATCCTCTTCCATATTCTTATGGATAAACATGAGAATAGTCTCCCGCAGCCAACGCGACTTGTTCGTTATCTTGTATTTCTCCAGATAACGGTCCACAATCCGCTGCTCTTCCTCGCTCATCAGGCATACCATGCGCTGCTCGCGTTTCGGTTCTTCGGGCGTTGCTTTCGCACACGTTTTATCTCTCTTTCTCATATTTCCTGCAAAATTACTTTTACTTCTGTAAAAACAAAACGAACCTACGTAATTTTTATATCGGAAACACTTAAATAGCACTGAAATATTTTTTTGACCGGTAAACTTAAAGTATTTCTTAAAAACATTTTAATTTAGTAATTAAAAACGTATTTTTGGAGAGTTCTAAATTTAAAAGGTATGAAACATGTAAATTATCTTAGTTTCTTTCTACTCACATTGTTCAGTATAAGTTTTATCTCATGTAGTGACGATGACGATAATAAACTTAATACCGGCATAACCAATCAGAGTTGGACAGAGGGAAAATCCCTGGAGATCAGCCAGGATAATGAGTTGTCTGTAAGCTTCAATGCTGCAGCCAAATGGGTAGCTTCCGTCACCTCAGGAGCGGATTGGTGCAAACTGAATACGACCTCGGGTACAAAAGGACAAAGCACCTTGAAATTATCTGTAAGTACAAGTTCCACCACCGACCGGACAGCCAGAATTTCCATTAATATAGACGGCTATTCTCCTGCAAGTTTTGAAGTTACACAAAAGGGGACCAGTGTTCCCCAAACCACTGAAGATATGGAGATTAACGCAAAAGTTGATGAATATCTGAGGGAAATGTATCTCTGGAACGATGAATACAAAACGTTGAATCTTGACCATAACAAAGGCTATGAAGACTTCTTCTATGATGCATTGGGAAGTATGACTACCAATACTTTGGATAAAAAGGCTACTGCTGATGGGAAATATACTCTCTTTTCATACATACAGAAAAAAAATCCCATCGGTTCAACCCGTTCCACTCAATGGGTAAAAAAAGAACAAACCTATAGTTTCGGTATTACCGGAGCAGACGTCCGCGCAATTGGAAGTGAAGATAATTACACTATCTACTTCTTTGTACAAGGTGTTTATCCCAATTCACCGGCAGCACGAGCAGGTATTAAACGAGGTTCCTCAATCATGCAAATAAACGGAGAGAAGTTAACCATGAATAATTATTGGCAACATTACCTAGATTTACTGATACCTGCTTCGGCTTTCAGTCTGAAAATTACAGAGGAGGATATGGAGGGAGGTACCCAGGAAAAAGACATATCTTCCGAAGCCATGTACTGCAATCCTGTTCTTTTCAGCAAAGTGACAACAGAAGAAGAAACTCCAGGGCACAGGATCGGCTATCTTGTTTATTCTGGATTTGAGGCTGGATATGACCAAGAATTATTCGATGTATTCAAAGAATTCAAAAGCCAGAATATCACTGACCTAATTTTGGATTTACGTTACAATGGAGGTGGCCACGTTATATCAGCCAACCTAATAGCAACTTGTATAGCCGGCGCAAAATCTGAAGGCAAGGTGTTTACAAGCCTGAGATATAATAAAGAAAGAATGGAAAAACGCAACAATAAACGTGAGGAAGAATTGTTTGCATATTCCAACTATGAGAATCTGGCTACATCTCTATCAGCAGGTGCCTTAAACCTTCAGCACGTCTATTGTATCGTAGGTAGCGGAACAGCATCAGCCAGTGAACTTGTCATCAATTCTCTAAAGGGAATAGATGTAGAAGTAACACTTATAGGTAAAAGAACTACCGGTAAGAATGTAGGTATGGAACCAGTAGAATATACCATAAGAAATAATGTCTACGAAGTAGTTCCCATTACCTTCCAGATCTATAATGCCAAAGGTGTTGGAGATTATGAAAATGGGTTCACACCTGACATCGAAATAGATGAAAACGACCCTTACGGCAGAGGAGACGGATATTACATATACAGAGACTATGGTTCGGATAAAGAGTTCCTATATGCCCGTGCCATCCAGGAAATCACCGGTCAGGCTCCGGTACCCACAACACGCAGTGCAGAAACCCTGATGAGAGGCAAAGCCTTGAAGGTCCCTGCCATCTACCGACGAGGACATGAAGGCATGATTAAATTGCCGAAATAATGGCAATACACAATATTCTTGGAAAAGCCGGTGAAGACGCCGCTGCCAAATACTTGGAACAGAACGGTTACACCATACGTGACCGTAACTGGCGGAAGAATCACCTTGAGCTGGATATTGTAGCCGACAAAGATAAGGAACTGATTATTGTGGAAGTGAAAACCCGTAGCAATACGGATTACATTGAGCCGCAGGATGCCGTGAACTGGCAGAAAATACGACGTATTGTCGTAGCGGCCGATGCCTATATCAAGCACTTCTGCTTGGATGCACCCGTCCGCTTCGACATCATAACGGCTGTAGGCGAACCGGGTGCATTCAGGATAGAGCATCTCAAAGAAGCCTTCTATCCGCCGATGTTCTGAGAGTTGAAAATTGACAAGCAAGAGTTATTTCAATCGTAAATTGTAAACCGTAAAACCGTAAATACCATCATGGACATCGAAACCGCCCGCGAATATTGCCTCAGCAAAAAAGCCGTCACGGAATGCTTTCCGTTTGACGAATACTCGCTCGTGATGAAAGTCATGAATAAAATGTTTGCACTTATCGACCTGGAAAGCGCCAACAAGATTTGTCTGAAATGCGACCCCGAATATGCACTCGAACTGCGGGAGCACTATGTTGCCATCGAAGGTGCCTATCACTTCAACAAAAAGTACTGGAACCAGGTGTTCCTTGACGGTGACGTCGACGACAAACTGTTGAAGCAACTGATAGACCACTCCGTGGAAGAAGTATTGAAGAAGTTCACCAAAAAAATGCGTACCGAATATGAAGCCCTGCCCTGACACATTCCCGTTCCCGCTGGTGGCATTGGACGAGACGGCATCGACCAACCAATACCTCAGCCAGCTTTGCAACCAGTTGCAAGAATCCGTTGCCGAACTAACAACCGTGACTGCCGAGTTCCAAACTGCCGGTAAAGGCCAGCGCGGCAACACCTGGGAAGCTGAAGAAGGCAAGAACCTGCTTTTCAGCTTTGTACTCTACCCTTCTTTTCTGGAAGCCCGCCGGCAGTTCATCCTTTCACAAATCGTTTCCCTCGCCATTAAGGAAGAGCTGAGCAGATGGTCTGATGAAATCACCATCAAATGGCCGAACGACATTTATTGGAAAGACAAGAAAATCTGCGGCATACTGATAGAGAACGACCTTTCCGGACATCATATCAGGCGCAGCATTGCCGGAATCGGCATCAACATCAACCAGGAAGTCTTCAACAGTGATGCTCCCAACCCCGTCTCACTGAAACAAATCACCGGAAAGGAGCACGACCGTTATGAAATCCTTGCCCATATCCTAAGACGTGTACAAATCTACTACAACAGCCTCCAAATGGAGGACTTCGCCGTCTACTCCGACGAGATATCCACACGGTATGCCCGCTCCCTTTTCCGTCGCCGGGGATTGCACCCTTATGAAGATGCCAACGGCAAGTTCCTTGCCCGGTTGCTGCGTGTAGAGCAAGACGGACGGTTCGTGCTGGAGGATGAAGGAGGAAGTGAACGGGAATATCTGTTCAAGGAAGTGCAATACATTCTGTAAGAAATGCACAACCCGTGCCATCGCATTGGCAAAGTTGTGCCACCATACTGGCACAGCCTTGCCATCGTACTGGCACGACTGTGCCAATACGATGGCACAAACATAAGTCCATAGTAGTGTACTACTGCCCTACTTCAAACTTTACTTCAGTTCCTTTCAGAAGGGGGGAAGCAAACTTTACTTTAACCGGTCCCTCTCCTCCGGTAGTCTGTATATAGGCCAGCAAACGCCCGTGGTATACGCGGTGACGGTTATCGGTATAATCACTCACGTCACTGTTGTCAGAGCCTTCGAGCCCAAGCAGACGCGCCGCTCCTTCAACTGTACACGTAATTTCATTGTCGCCAAGTTTCACAACAGTACCTTCTTCGTCAACCACCTCTACGGTTATGTGCGCAGTGGCGCGGTCGCCGGACAAAATAGTGCGATCCGCCGTGGCACGGATGGCATAAGGACGTCCGGATGTCCGGATGGAATAGCTCGACAAGGCATTTCCTTCCTTATCGCAGCCCTCAGCACGAAGCTCACCAGCCCGGAAAGGAATATCCCAGTAGATGATGCCGGTCTTTTCATCATAAGGTTTTATCTCGCCTACCACCCTGCCGTTGAGCAGCAAACGCGCCTGCGGAGCATTGGTATAACACACCACACGTATGTTCTGCCCCTCGTCATAGTTCCAGATGTCCCATGCATCAGGCGAAAGGAATACATGCTCGGGATGCTTGGGATGGACATATACCGGATATGTTCCTGCATACGTGACCGGATTCTCGCACCACAACGAAGCCCGGAAATGTCCGCGTGGCTTGGGGAAACTTCCGAAATCGAGCAAACCCGTGTACAAACCGCGGGACGGCCATCTGCCCGATTCACCCAGATAATCCGTACCGGTCCAGATGAACTGCCCGAAGATGAAATCCTTGTCGCGGACGGCATACCAGGCATCAAGCCCCGAACCCGTCTCGCTTCCATAGATAATGCGGTCCGGATAAGTGGCATGGTCTTGGTCGTAGCGGTTTTCCGTATAGTTATACCCCACCACATCCACAGCATCGGGATACTCCGTCTCGTTCGACATCACGACACCCGCCAAAGCTCCGGTCACGGGACGGGAAGTGTCCACGGCACGTACACAGGCAGCCAGACGCTTTGCTATGGTTCCGATGCGCATGGCATCGGGAGCATCCGGCTTATAGCCCCCGAACATAGGCTGATTGATTTTAGCTCCATCAAGAACGGGATGCGAATAAGGGTCGTTCGGATAATCCACTTCATTGCCGATACTCCACAAGAAAATACAGGTATGATTGCGGTCACGACGTACCATATCGGTTACGTCCCGTTCTATCCACGCCTCGAAGAAGTCGAAAGTACCGTCATAACTCGGAGTACCCACATTCCAGCCTTGTACCCATTTGCGTTTCGGAAACTCCCATTCGTCAGAGACTTCATCCATTACAAGAAATCCCAGGCGGTCACACAATTCATAAAGAACGGGAGCTTGTGGGTTATGGCTCATGCGGATGGCATTTACGCCAATCCCTTTCAAGTTATTCAGGCGGCGTTCCCATACCTCCGGCGGCACTACTGCACCCAGCACTCCTGCATCATGATGCAGGCATACACCTTTTACCTTCATCCAGTTGCCGTTGAGGGCAAAACCTTTGTTGGCATCAAATTCCAGCGTACGCAGTCCCACTTTGGTCTCACTGCCGTCAATGCGTTTGCCATTGGCAAGCAATTCGGTTTTCAATGTATACAGATACGGATTATCCAAATTCCAACGATGGGGTTTGGACACTTTCAAGTCAAGACTTTGCTTGGTAATACCTTCTTTTCCATCGGCAACACGCACACGGCGTTGTGCCACCTGCTTTCCGGCAGCATCGTACAGTGCAGCCCTCAGTTCCAGTTTGTCGGAAGTTGCCTTGTGCTTCTCCACCTCTACATCGACCGCAACGACGGCTTGCTTGTCTGTCAGCGAAGCGGCATGCCAGCCCACACCCCATTGCGCAATATGTGTATCGGAAGCAGCCACCAGCCATACATCGCGATAGATGCCCGAACCCGTATACCAGCGCGAATCGGCATAACGGCTATGGTCTACACGGACAGCCAGCACATTGTCGCCTTCCTTCAGATAAGGGGTCATGTCGTAAAGAAACGATACATAGCCGTTGGGCCGCTTGCCAAGCAGATGCCCGTTCAGGTAAACCTCGCTCCGGTTATATACCCCTTCGAAATAGATATAATGACGCGTTGCGTTGTCTTCAACCCTGAAGTGTTTGCGATACCAGCCTATCCCACCCGGCAGGTACCCGGTGCAACTGGCCAGTGTGGGCGACAATTGCCCCTCTATGGACCAATCGTGTGGCAAAGAAAGCTTCCGCCATGCGCTGTCGTCATAGTCAGTCCGGACAATAGCCGAGTCGTCCGTCAGCCGGAACAGCCATCCGTCATTGAACTTTGCGGCATCGCCAAATGCCACCTGCGCCTTTATCGGAGCAACGGCCAGCATTGCCAGCAAGAAGACAAGAGCAGTCCTGTTATTCTTAAAATACATTTTCATATAGATTTTCTTTGAAGTTAAACTAATTCTTTACTTCAGGCTATACACCACGGTTGTCACACTCTTGGCTTCCAGAATCACCTGCTTGCCTGCCGCCACCGTTCCTTCCACCAGATTCTTGCTACCGGTAGTTGTATAAGTAGCTATTGACTTCGCTTCATTGCTCCATCCCACATGCGTTTCACCTAAGCGAACCGCCTTATCAGACATGTTTGTATAGACGGCCACTACCTTATCCCCCTCGGGAGAAAGCCAGGCGGAACCGAAAAAAGTACGCGATTCGTTCAAGTCGAGGGCAATACGGCGGTATCCCGGACGGATAAAGCGGCTGTAATTGCCCAGTACCCAAAGAGTGGCAGTAGCCTGATAGCTTCCCTCCTGCTCTATATCACCATACTCGCCACCGGCAGGTACCAGCGAAATCAAGAGAAAACGGTTCTTATGCCCCCAACGGGAAACATCCATCGATGTCCAGTAACTCCAGGAAGACACCCCAGCCACAGTGAGGTCATTGTGGATGACCTTCGACATGTAGAAAGCGATATCCATCTCAGAAGCCTGCTCGTAGCCCACGAATTCGGAACTGCTGTAATTATCGCCCAGCATACTCCATTCACTCTGCCAAACATCCAGATTATACTGACCGGCAGCCTGGGCCACTTGCTTGCGCACGTTGCGCATACCGTCCCATGTGCCGTCAGTCCAATAGCTGTGTCCGCAAATGAGATTCTTCACGTGTGCCAAGTCACCCACGTAGGCGGAAGAGCCGGGTGTAAAGAAAGCTGAGAATACATTACTACGGTTGGCATCGCCTTTCACTTTATACAGATACTCCCAATCACCGGATTCGCCCAAGAGAATGTCTGTGGAAAGCCCCCGGTCATCCAACGACATATCCAACTCGCGTGCCAGTGCAGCCACTTCGTCATTGGTCCAGCCACTGCCCTCCTGACCGCTGTCCCAGTTGTACTGCGGCTCGTTGACGGGCGAGATATGGCTTATGTGATAGCCTTCACCGGTATAACGGGCCGCTACATCGGCCATATATCCTGCAAAGTCACCATAATGCTCCGGTTTCAGATTGGAAAGTCCCCCTCTGGCGGAAAATCCTTTTCCATTATAGGTGTACTGCACAGGAGGTGTATTGCTGAAAAGAACGAAATTGTTACATCCCAGCTCCTTGGCACGGTCCATGAAGTAACGTTGTCCCTCGCAACGGGTCCAGTCGTACGTCAAGTCATCCGTAAGATAGGATTCCGCACGACGGGATTTATCCTCGATGCCGCTGGCTTCACCTTGCGCGGCACTGCCGCCACCAAGATTCACCCGCCATTGGGAAAGGCCGATTCCTTTCGGCTTGCCGCCCACAATCTCTGAAGAAAAAAGCAGTTCCGTAATCCCCGCACGGTGCGAAGTCCATGACTTGCCCACAAAGGCAGGCGACCAACAGTCCGAAGCGCCAAAGCCGGCTATTGTCTGGAAAGTCTGTCCGGCATCGATGCTCACCAGTTTCTCTACGCTGTTTGTAATGTCCGGACCCTCAGGAGTGTCTGGAGTATCCGGCGTAACGGGAGAATCGTCGCTGCAAGCCATTGCGGTAAGCAGTGCCGGAAGAATAAAAATGTGTCTCAAATTCATGATATTATTTTGGATTAAAAAACTGCCGCGGATAATCCATTGCAAACTATCCGCGACAGAATATAAAGACCTATTGAATAATCAGTTCCTGCAACAATCTGCTTTCATCAGAATGTGTTTAATTCCAACCCGGATTCTGGGTAATGGAACCGTTGGACATCGTGATTTCGTACAAAGGAATGGGGAACACCATGTCGCGGTTTTCATTGAAAGTGATGCCTTTGTCACTTGCTTCACCTTGATTTTCCCACTCAAGAGTGTCACGGGTAGCCTCTTCAGTGTTCCACTTCACAAAGGAACCGTTCGGTCCCAGGATATTGCTAATCATCTTTTTACCATTTGTATCAGTCCAGCGGCGGATATCATACAGACGGTTCTGCTCGAAAGCCAATTCCAAACGGCGCTCCAGGCGAATGGCACTTTGCAATGCCTTTCCACTTGCCGTAACGTCATCCAACTTGGCACGTCTGCGCACCTGATTGAGAGCATCGCGGGCAGAAGCGTCATCACCCAGTTCATTGCAAGCCTCAGCATACATTAAAAGGACATCGGCATAACGCAGAATGCGGTGATTCAAAGGACTCTTGTCCGTGGCGTAAGCCGTTGCATCGCCTTGTGCACGATATTTCATCGGCAGGAAATACTTGCGGATGATACGCGCAGACTTATGGTCAGCGGGATTGATAATATAGCAATTGGGGTCCCAACCATATTTATCAAGATATTCCTGATACTTATTCAACGCTTTGCTTGCGTCAATGAAATCTTCAAATTGGTCTTCGCCGGCAATTTCTGTACAGCCCGACTTGATTATTGTCCATTTCAAACGTTCCGTATCACCGGCCTCAATATAAGCTTGCTCCAAATTTGCCGTAGGCTGACACCAGCTCCAACCATCACCAGGACCATTACGGGCACCGGTTACCGTAGCAAGCGCCCCTCCTAAGCCCAAAGTGGGATGATATTCATACTGGATTTCCAGAAGGCTCTCCGCACTGTTGTCATAGTCGACATTCCATACCTGCCCGAAATCGGGAAGCAATTGGTATTCGCCTTCATCTATCACAGTCTTCAACACATCATGGGCAGCCTGCCATTTCTCCTGATAGAGGTACACTTTACCCAATAATCCTAAAGCGGCGCCACGGGTAGCATGCCCTACTTGCGCAGTACTGCGTTGCGGCAGTATTTCGGCAGCTGCCATCAGGTCATCCTCTATGAATTTGTACACGGCTTCTGCCGTAGCACGTTCTGTTCCCTCCACTTCTTCCGGCATTTGGAAACTGGTCATCAAGGGCACCCCGCCAAAATTTCTCACCAATTCGAAGTAATAGTAGCCACGCAGGAAACGGGCTTCTGCCACCAGACGGTCTCTGGTTTCTGTCTCTTGGGTTTCGAGAGCCGCAATGCGATCTATGGCTATGTTACAACGTAAAATACCTTTGTAACGGTACTGCCAAAAATTGGAGATAGGGCCATTGCTGGCACCGTTTCCCTGATAATGCGCCAATGAGATATAATCACTCTGAGACTGAGAGGTATTCCCCATCCAGGCATCATCTCCACACATTTCGGAAAGTAACCACACGGTGTTGATTTGCCACCATCCTCCATATGTCATGGCCTGATAACAGCTCGTGACTGCGGATTCACACTCTTCTATGGACTTATAATAAGTGTCCACGTTCAATTGCCCACGTACGTCTTCCGTCAGGAAGTCCTCGCAAGAGGTAAACACCAGCGAAGCAATCAGAACTACTATTGTAAATATTCGTTTCATGGATAATCAAGAATTAAAATTTGAAGTCAATGCCAAACAAGAATGTTCTCGGATTAGGATAAGCCACGTTGTCAATACCGGTATTGATGGCACTGCCAGAGCTGTCGGTAGTACCGTCAACCATCGGGCGTTCGGGGTCCATTCCCGAATAACCGGTAATGGTAAACGGATTCTGTGCAGAGAAGGAAAGACGCAAGTCAGCACCTCCAACCCATTTCTTAGGAAGCGTATAGCCTATCTGCAACAGCTTGCAACGCAAGTAGGAACCATCTTCCACATAGAAACTGGAAACGCGGCTATAGTTCAGGTTCAAGTCATTGCTCGACAAACGGGGAATATCATTGCCGGTACCCTCGCCATGCCATGCTTTCTCCAGTGTACCTGCCCAGACATTCTGTCCACCTGAACCGGAGTACCTTCCTTTGGTAACATTGTAAATATCATTACCGAACGTACCATAGAAATTGGCTGCAAAATCAATGTTCTTATAACGCATACCAATATTCAGACCCATCATTAAATCAGGATAAGGATTGCCGATATAATCTTTGTCATTGGCATCGAGCACTCCGTTATGGTCCCGGTCCTTGAAGCGGATGTCTCCCGGTTTTGCATTGGGCTGAATCAGTGTTCCGTGTTCGTCAGTGTGCGCATACACCTCTTCCCAATTCTGGAACAAGCCATCGGCCACGTAACCGTAGAAACGGGAGATAAAACCACCATCTTCGTTACGGATAATCTGGTCGCTATTGAATCCACCGACATTGATAGGACCGTCGCCCGAGAACTTGATGGCCTTGTTGCGTACGGCAGAAAGGTTCAGACCAAGATCGTAAGAGAAATCCTTGCCGATTTCATCGCGCCAGGTAAGTCCCACTTCCCAACCGCGGGCCTGCATACTACCGATGTTCATCCAAATCTGGCTGTTCCAGTTATCATATCCCAAAGAGAGGATGTTCTGTTTCTGGTAGAGCATGTCAATGGACTTTTTCTGGAAATATTCGAATGTTACACCCAAACGTGAATCAAGGAATGACATATCCACGCCTACGTTCCAATCTTCCACAGTCTCCCACTTCAACTGGTTGTTACCTACTGTAGACACGAAGTAACCATTTGCCAACGTATTGCCATAATAGTATTGGGTTTCGCTCAACAAAGTAAGGGTAGCATTATTGTTGATATTCTGATTACCTACACGGCCCCAGCCTCCACGAAGCTTCAGGTCACTGAAGATGTCCTGGTCCTGCATAAATGCCTCACTGATGACACGCCAGGAAGCGGAAACAGACGGGAAGAGGGCATACTTGCTGCCCTTCGGGAAACGGGAGGAACCGTCGGCACGGAGAGATGCCGAAATGTAGTAACGGTTATCGTAGTTGTACATGACACGGCCCAGGAAAGAAACCAGTGTATTGTAAGTGGTTTCACCGTTGGCCTCGTCCGTACCCTGCTGTCCGGCATTCACTTCCTGCATCTGGTCCAGATTATTGGGAACATTATCACGCCGTGCCTGAGTATTGTACCATGCAAAACGTTCGGCAGTAAAGCCAGCCATTACATTCAAGTTGTGCTTTTCAGCGAAAGTGTCCATGTAAGTGGCTGTATTCGTCCAGTTCCAGTCAAACCACTCCTGATTGCGGCGGGTGATTTCGTTCAAGTCTTGTTTCTCCAACGGATCCATATTGAACTTCGGAACGAATGAATCAGAACGGCGATAGTGTGCATTGGCACCGAACTGGGTGCGCAACGTCAGCTTTTCTATCGGGTTTACCTGCAGATAGGTATTCAGAATGGCACCCAACTCGCGAGAATGAGCATTGCTACGGGCAATTGAACCGGCGGGATTCCACTCCTGGTTGTTGTAAGAGCGTTGATAGTTGTTGTACTCATTATCCTCCCATTGGTCCTGCGGACGGAATACCGGAGTTGTCGGGTCCATAGCCATGGCTGCCGAGAACTGGTTTGGGGTATCATCCCATGATTCGACACGTGGAGCAATATCAACTCCCAATTTTACATACTTATTAAATGTATATTCAGTATTCAGACGGATATTTATCTTATCCCAATAACCTACATCAAACTGTGAGTTGTTACGATAATAGCCCACGCTAAAGTTATAAACAAACTGTTCTGAGCCACCGGCAACACTAAGTGAATGGTTCTGCACCAAAGCTGTTTTATTGACTACAGTATCCCACCAGTCTGTACCACCGGGATTGGTCGTAGCACCCGTATCGTTCCAGATAGAAGAAAGGCCATCATTCGTATAACGGGTATTGAACACTTCTTTATATTCAGCCGCACCGGCAATATTAGGTTTGGCCACGGTCTGGAAACCAACAGAAGAATTCCAATTGATGCGGGCTTTACCAGTCTTACCTTTCTTTGTAGTAATCAGGATGACACCGTTTGATGCACGTGTACCATAGATAGCGGCAGCCGAAGCATCTTTCAATACTTCCATGGAAGCAATATCGTTACTATTCAGAAAGTTGATATTGTCACCTACCGGCATACCATCCACTACATACAGCGGATTCGTACCGTTTACGGTAGTTACACCACGAATCAGCACCTTCGGAGTAGCTCCAGGGCCACCACCACTGGTGACTTGTACACCATTTACCTTACCCTGCAAAGCATCCATAGCATTACCGGTCACGGTTTCAGTGATTTCATCGCCTTTTACTGTAGCAATAGAACTGGTCAAATCGCTCTTTTTCACAGCACCATAACCGATAACCACCACTTCATCCAGTAATTCCGCAGCCTCCTTCAGTACCACGTTAATCGTAGTACGTCCACCTACAGCTATTTCCTGAGACTCAAAACCAATAGAAGAGAATACCAACACTGCATTCTTGTCTACATTGGGTAATGTATAATCACCGTCGATACCGGTAATTGTACCCGTACCGGTACCTTTCACTTGAACTGTAGTTCCAATCAACGGCTGCTGGTCGGTGGCCGAAGTCACCACACCCTTAACCGTTATCTGCTGCGCATAACCGCAAAGGCTTATCAGCGCAAGACATAATAATAGAATTTGCTTTTTCATATCTTAAATCTAATGTTACTTTTTAATTAGCAGGAACAATCTTGCCGCGACCCAAATGCGCGTCAAACTCAAAGCGGTAGTTGCCGGTCACCGTAACCGTAGGCTTCATCCAGTTGTCACCTACCATCGAGCCGTCTTCCCAACGCTGATTGGTGCCTTCCCAATTAGGATTCACATCCCCTTTCTTACTGAAGTAACCAAACTTCTCTACATTCTGAGAGTCGTCACACCGCCATTCCACATGATCCCACCATCCGTCGGGATGATAATTGGATATGATGAAGTTCATTTCTTCACCGGCTTCCAGCGTCCAAGTTCCATTTTCCGGATAATAGAAAAGATGAGGATTATTTTTATCCTGGGCAAACAACTGATTTCCCGCATCCTGAGGAGAACCTCCCCAACCGATATAGAAATCAATGAACGATTCCCCATTCTCCCAACGGTCAAAACAAGGCTTTCCATATTCATATTTCATCGGATTTGTAGCCTCTGTCACCGAGTACGTGCGCATACTATAAGTAGACTCTTTCACATTGATGTCTATTTCATAATAAACACCAGCCTCATCCAAGACAATAGGTTTAGCCGTTTCCGGGTCATCCGTCAGTTTTGTATTATCCTCCGGATCAAGGCCAAAACAGATAGGAGTAAAGTCTGTCTTTTGCGGTAAGAAGAAAATTTCCGTACCGGCAGCTTTATTATAATAACGTGCACGATATTGGTACTCGCCCGTATGGTTAATCACCATCGGTACACCGAAAATATCACTGTTCAATTCCTCTACGGTTGCCACATCGGCCAGATACATTTTGGGGAAGTCAGGCATTTCAGATACACTGATGGTACTATTGGTCACTGTCTGATTGCCTCTGGCATCCACAGCCGTCAAAGTCACATCGTAACTTTTCACCTCATTAGGCAGAATAATCTTCTCCGTAAAGCTCAAAGTAGATTGCCCGCCAGCCTCTATACGGCGGTTTTCAAAACCTTCTACCCCAGGAATCTCAATGAGTACATAATCCAGTATGCGGTCATCTTTCACCGTGAAATTCAGGTTGAACTTTGTTTCATCCTTTATCAGTACGGTAACCTCCTTACCAGGGGCAATTGTAAATGTAGGATTCTCAAAGTCCCCATCCATCGTTATCAACACATCCTGCGACACTTCACGCCCGCCCGCATCTGTTACGGTCACTTTCACGGTGAAGCGTTCACCGATTTCATCACGCTTGAGGTCATAAGAATAGCTCAACTCATACTCCGTTTGGGGAGCTCCATAGATTTCGACCAAATCAATGGTCTTGTTCAGATAAAGATCGGCACATTGCAGATTGACGGATACAATTCCATCCTGGTCAGCCAACGAACCTTCAATGGTAAAACGATGGCCGGCACCGGATTCAATATGATCCGTCACCAATGTCATTGTCGGAATCTGCCCGTCTACATCAGAGTATCCGTCATCGTCACTACATCCAGTAGTCCATAAAGCCAGCGATAATAACGCCCAGAAAGTGGCGTTAAAGAAATGCTTCTTCATAAATATTATTATTAAAGTTAAACAAAAAAGTACATTTTGTTCCGATTTATAATAATCGGCAATGCAAACATATGCCAATTTTCGATTCAACAGCTGTATAAATCTTGCAGAGGAGGCATATAAATCTGTCAATGCACGATTTGTGCACATCATCTAAAGATTTTATTTGTACTTTTGACTCATGCAATGAAAAACGACCCGTTATGAAGAAGATTCTACTTTCCATTTTCCTATGCCTGCCATTCCTGCTATCCGCGCAGCCATATACCATAAAACATCTGAGTATCCGTGAAGGGCTGTCCAACAACCATGTGGTAAGCATAGCCCAAGACAAACGGGGCTCTCTATGGTTTGCCACAGAAGAGGGTTTAAATAAATTCGACGGAATACGCTTCCTTACCTATTATAAAGAAGAAACAACCGGCAAGCAAAGCATCACCGGCAACGAACTGAACTGTCTGCTGGACGATCCCGTCGACTCCATCTTATGGATAGGAACCCAACGTGCCGGAATCAATGCATACAATTATGCCAACGATTCATTCATCACTTACAGACACAACGAAAACAACCCTGAAAGCCTGGTTACGGACGACATTACCAAAATCATTGCCGCCTCCGACGGTAACCTATGGATTTGCACCTATTGGAAAGGCGTGGACTATTTTGACAAGCAAACCGGGCAATTCACCCATTACAATACCGAAACCGTACCGGGTTTTGCAAGCAACCATATCTGGTCTGCCATAGACGGCGGTAACGGACTACTCTATATCGGGCATGTGGACCGGGGATTCAGTATACTTTCCATAAAAGACAAGACAGTCAAGAACTTCACACACGAGCCGCAAACCCCCAACAGCCTGCCCGGCAACGAAGTGACATGTGTCTACAAAGACAAAAGCGGAAACATATGGATAGGAACCGATAGAGGAGTGGTACTGTTTAACCCGGAAGCGGAAAGTTTCATCCCCTTCGACGACAAAACCAACTGCATATCGTACCGTGTATATGATATACGTCAACTGGATGACAACAGACTTTGGATAGCCATGGAATTCGGCGGCATTGCCGTAGTGGATTTGTCCCAACAGCTTTTCCGTTCGTCGGACCAGATTCATGCGCTTTCTATCCGGGAGGGAGACGATGAATACGGCTTGTCCAACTCCAGTATCCGTTGCCTGCTCCAAGATTCCTTCGGTAATGTATGGGCAGGTTCCTGGGGAGGCGGCATCAACTTCATAAAACGCGAGCCGTCACTCTTCAGCACTTATAAATATTCTCCTTTTCCATCCACCAACAACAGCCTGAACAGTAAAATAGCCTCCGGTGTCTGTATGGACAAAGCCGGTAACCTCTGGATAGGAACCGATGGAGGAGGAATCAACGTATTCAACAAGGGAAGACGAATAGCCATATACAATGCTGACAACAAGAAATTCAGAAGCAATACGGTGCAGGCAGCCTTGTGCGACTCGAAGGGAGGATTATGGTTCGGACTTTTTTATGGAGGAATAGCCTACTACAATCCCAAGAGCCAAAGCTTCCGGCAGATTTTCTCCGAAGACAAGTCACGCACTGACGTACGTTCCTTTCATGAAGACAAGCAGGGAAACATTTGGGTCGGAACCAGCGAAGGCGTCTATCTTATAGATTGTGACAGCAAGACAATCAAGGCACACTACAATCTGGAGAACAATCTGGCCCGCTGTGTGCTGAAGGATTCCGAAGACCAAGTATGGGTAGGATTCTTCGGAGGAGGCCTGGGCCTCTATGACCCTCAACTCCAAAGCATCCAGCTCTTCAACGTCCTGGCCAAATTCCCCTCCAATACCATCAATGCTCTCTACGAAGACAGCAGAAAGCGGTTGTGGGTGGCCACGGGTGAAGGTTTGGTATGCTTCCCCTCCCTGACAGACAGAAACTACAAAGTATACCAACGTGAAAGCGGACTGGCTAACACCCACATACAAGCCATCGGTGAGGACAAGGCAGGAAATATTTGGGTGAGCACCAACAAAGGTATCAGCTGTCTTGTGGACAGTAAAGACATTTTCTATAACTACGACTATCACGACAACCTCCCCATGGGAAGCTTCAGTCGGGGCAGTGTAGCCTACGGACAAGACGGTAACTTTTACTTCGGCTCTATAAACGGTCTGTGCTACTTCAACCCGGAAGTTGTATTGCAGGAACGCAAATCACCACCCGCATTCATCACCAACATTGAAATTACCGACCCGCTGAACAAACCGGAAAACGGACAGAGCACCATTGCCTTAAACGGACAGAAGAACGTGCAACTGAAATATACACAGAATAGTTTCAGTATCCGGTTCAACATCCAGAACTATGCCCTGGTCAACCAAGTGGAATATGCCTATATGCTGAAAGGACTCGAGAACTCCTGGTATACGCTTACAGACCCCAATAATGTCACCTTTCGTAATCTTCCTCCCGGGAAATACCAGTTCCAAGTGAAAACGCGCATGCGCAACCAAGCATGGTCGGACGCAACCACCTCATTGAACATCCGCATCGCCCCACCCCTTTGGCTTACTTGGTGGGCAAAGTCATTCTATATCCTGCTGTCCCTTATCATCCTTTTCTCTATACTCTATGCCTACAAGAAAAGACTGGATGCTGAAGCACTGTACCAACTGGAGAAGCAGAGCCACGAACACGAGCAGGAACTGAACAACGAACGCCTGCGCTTCTACACCAACATCACCCATGAACTGCGCACCCCGCTTACGCTGATACTGGGTCCGCTGGAAGACATACAGAAAAGTGATACACTATCCACCAAAGACGCACAGAAGATATCCGTCATTCACCAAAGTGCCATCCGGCTACTGAACCTCATCAACCAGATATTGGAGTTCAGAAAGACCGAGACCCAGAACAAGAAACTCTGCGTGAGCCGGGACAACCTCGTACCCCTTATCCGCGAGATAGGCCTGAAGTACAAGGAACTGAACCGGAAGCCAGCCGTCGATATCCGGCTGGTGGTGGAGAAAGAGCATATGCCTATATACTTCGACAAGGAAATTATCCAGACCATCCTGGACAATCTGATATCCAATGCCCTAAAGTACACGGAAAAGGGTAGCATCAGCATCGGTATCCGACAGGTGGAACGTGCCGAAGTGAACTATACGGAAATCCGGGTCAGCGACACGGGATACGGTATCAAGCCGGAGGCACTACCCCACATATTCGACCGTTATTACCAGGAAGGCGGCAAACACCAGGCTTCGGGTACCGGTATCGGACTTTCTCTGGTGAAAAACCTCGTAGCCCTACACGAAGGGGAAATCCGCGTAGAGAGTGCTCCCAATCAAGGTAGTACCTTCTACGTCAGCCTGCTTACCGACAACAGTTACCCGCAGGCACTGCATGCCGATTCGCAGGAAAAGGAAAGCAACGTCCAGCATATAGAAGAGGCACAAGTAAATCAAGTTTCATCCAGCGACAAACCCATATTGCTGGTAGTGGAAGACAATCCGGACATCTGCGACTATATAGCCGAATCCTTCTCCGACCACTTTGAAGTAAAGACAGCCGCCAACGGAAAGCTGGGCAAGGAAAGCGCCCTGAAAGAAATACCTGACATCATCGTCAGTGACATTATGATGCCGGTAATGGACGGAAACGAGATGTGCCGTGAGCTGAAAAAAGACGTGCGCACCAGCCACATACCCATTATACTGCTGACAGCCAAAGACTCGCTGCGCGACAAAGAGGAAGGCTACCAGGTAGGTGCCGACTCCTACCTCACCAAACCGTTCAGCGCCAGCCTGCTGCATAGCCGTATAGAAAACCTGCTCCAGTCGCGGCGCAACCTGGCAAACCATTTCAGCGCCAATGCCGCCATAAGCAATAAAGCGGCTGTCATTACAGAATCGCTCAACAAGCTGGACAACGAGTTTATCCACAAGATAAACCAGCTGATAGAGGAACGGCTTTCTTCAGACAAAATAGACATCAGCTATCTTTCGGATAAAATGTGCATGAGCAATTCCACCCTCTACCGCAAGATGAAAGCGCTTACCGGACTTTCCACCAACGAATATGTCCGCAAGATAAGGATGAAACACGCCGAGCAATACCTGCTGGAAGGCAAATACAACATTTCGGAAATAGCATTCAAGGTAGGTATAAACAATCTGTTCTACTTCCGGCAATGCTTCAAGGAAGAATTCGGCTGCATACCTTCGGAATATCTGAAGAGATTAAAAGAGACCGGAGAGAAATAAGAGACAAACAGCCCCTTCCTATTAGTCGGAATGCGGACAGCTATTTCAGCTCCAGCTCCATCTTCTTTATCTTTTCCAGCGTATTGCCTGCTTCCATGGAGGGGAATACCTGAAGCACGCGTTGCAGGTATGCCTTAGCCTTGCCGTAGCTATTGGTGAACACGTCTGACAATCCGTTGCGATAGCGTGCATACTGCATCCTTGTGGGGGAAGTTATCTTTTTATAGTCTTCTTCGAGCTTCTTCTTATCCTTCTCGGCTTGGAGATAATAATAATTTCCTAAGAAAATATTGGCTTGGAGATTGTCGGCATCCAGCATCAATACCTTTTCATAGGTTTTCAAGGCATCTTTCTCCTTTCCCCGCATCATCTCCATTTCGGCACAAGAGACAAGTGCAGGTACGTCTTCGGGATGACGCTGCAAGAACTCCTTATAGAAGAGGTAGGCTTTATCGTAATTCCGCATTTCCTTGTAGTGCACAGCCAGCACATCCGCAAGACGGGGAGCCACCTCACTGCTCTTGTCCACATTGGTCCAGTAGAACATTTCCGTCCTATCCTCACCGGCATTTGCCGCCTGGCGAAACAAACTCACCGCATAGTCATCTTTACCCTCGGAAAGTGCATCGGACACTTTCGAAAGCAACTCATCTGCCGACTGTCCCCAGACAGACAGCGGACACATCAAGAACAAGGAGAAAAGCAACGTTAAGGTTTTCATTTTTAGTGTATATATATAGTTTAACAGCCCAATCAGTCTCATAGAAATCTACCTACAAAACTACGCATTTTTACGGTAACCATCAATAGTTGAAAGTAGAAAAATAGTTAACTTTGCCGACCTTAATGAATTAAATAATATAAATGAAGCCCAGAGACAGACAAATACTGCAAATAGCCTTACCTTCCATCGTATCGAACATCACCGTGCCGCTGCTCGGCCTGATTGATGTAGCCATCGTCGGCCATCTGGGTTCGCCCGCCTACATAGGCGCCATTGCCGTAGGTGGCATGCTGTTCAACATTATCTACTGGATATTCGGTTTTCTGAGGATGGGTACCAGCGGAATGACCTCGCAAGCATTCGGCAAGCGGGATTTACCGGAGGTGGTCCGCCTGCTGTTGCGTTCCGTGAGCATAGGCCTGGCAGTCGCGTTCTGCCTCATCCTGCTGCAAACGCCTATCAGGCAGGGAGCCTTCCTTCTCATCCATCCTACGGATGAAGTCAAAGAAATGGCAACGTGCTATTTCCATATCTGCATTTGGGGGGCACCTGCCATGCTGGGGCTATACGGACTGACGGGATGGTTCATCGGCATGCAGAATTCGCGTATCCCCATGTATATAGCCATCACACAGAATGTGGTCAATATCATTGCCAGCCTCGGACTGGTTTATCTGTGTGGGATGAAAGTAGAAGGAGTAGCTTTGGGGACGTTGATTGCCCAGTATGCTGGCTTCCTGATGGGCATTGTCCTTTGGATGCACAACTACGGCAGGCTGAAAAGATTCTGGGAAATTAAAAATTATAAATTAAAAATTAAAGGGGGAGAAGGGGCAGGTATCTGGGAGAAAGGGGCGATGTTCCGGTTCTTCCAAGTGAATAGGGATATTTTTCTGCGTACTCTTTGCCTGGTGGCAGTCACGTTGTTCTTCACTTCGGCGGGAGCTTCGCAGGGAGAGATTATTCTGGCGGTCAACACGCTGCTGATGCAGCTCTTCACCTTATTCTCGTATGTAATGGACGGCTTTGCCTACGCTGGCGAAGCCTTAAGCGGCAGATACATAGGCGCACGCAACCGGGAAGCCTTTACAGACACCGTCCGGCACCTCTTCGGATGGGGAGCGGTGATAGCGGTTCTCTTTACATTGGTTTATGCGCTGGGAGGCAATGCCTTCCTCGGACTATTGACGGATGACAAAGAAGTGATAGCTGTTGCCGACACCTATTTTTATTGGGCGCTTGCCGTGCCCGCCGTCGGGATAGCCGCCTTCATCTGGGACGGCATCTTCATCGGCGCCACCGCCACGCGAGGAATGCTCCTCTCCATGGCAGCGGCAGCTGTCAGCTTTTTTATCTTATATTATGGGCTGCATCCCGTCCTGGCAAACCATGCCCTATGGCTTGCTTTCCTCACTTACCTGCTGATGCGGGGAGTGGTGCAGACAGGCTTGAGCCGGGAAGTCATCCGACGGGCATTTCCCAGCAAGAAGGAACCTGCTTGGCGTGAGGGGTAGGCTATGAACAATTTCAAGGGAAAAAGCATTATCTTTGTATCGCTATGACTGATATAAAATATGGATTCCACCCTCCAGAACAAGGCGTCAGGTAGCCAGTATACGGTGCCAAACAAGTTTCAACTTTTGGCACCATCGGTTTCAATGCGAGAAACCGACGGTTTCAAGTAGTGAAACCAACGGTATCTCGGAATGAGACTGACGGTATTTGCATTTGGAACCAAGTCACTCATAGCAAGAGTAATGACTTATACAAAATTGTTATGGCAGAAAAGAATATAGTTCAAGAGACATTTCCCGTATTGGGAATGAGTTGCGCCTCATGCTCCGCACGGGTAGAAAAGACGCTGAACCATCAGTCAGGTGTCAAGAAAGCGGTCGTAAACTACGCTTCGGCAACGGCAACCGTGGAATATGACCCTACGAGCTGTTCTTCCGAGACTTTGCAGCAGGCTGTGCAGGCGGCCGGATATGACTTGTTGATAAACCAGGACGGCAACACGCTCGAAGAGGCGGAAGAGGCCCACAACAAGAAATTCAGCGCATTGAAATTCCGCACAACCTGGGCCATCATCTTGTCTATGCCCGTTGTCATCATAGGCATGTTCTTTATGGATATGCCCCATGCCAATCCCATCATGTGGGCGTTGTCCACTCCCGTCGTATTCTGGCTGGGGCGGGGATTCTTCACCAGCGCCTGGAAACAATTGCAGCATGGCAGCGCCAATATGGACACACTGGTAGCCATCAGTACGGGGACCGCCTATCTGTTCAGCCTGTTCAACATGCTATTTCCGGACTTCTGGCTATCCAGAGGCATCCATCCGCATGTATATTTTGAGGCGGCAAGTGTCATCATAGCCTTTATCCTGCTGGGCCGCCTGCTGGAAGAAAAAGCGAAAGGAAACACCTCAACCGCCATCAAGAAACTGATGGGGCTCCAACCCAAGACTGTGACCATCATTGTGGATGAAGGACACGCTGTCCCTCACTCTTCCTTTGAGCGCGTTATCCCTATCGAGCAGATTCGCCCCGGAGACATCGTCCTGGTGAAGCCCGGAGAACGGATTGCCGTGGATGGCATCGTGACGGAAGGTAGCTCCTACGTAGACGAAAGTATGCTGAGCGGCGAACCGGTAGCAGTATCCAAGCACAAAGACGCCAAGGTCTTTGCAGGTACCATCAATCAGAAGGGAAGTTTCCGCTTCCGGGCAGAGAAAATCGGCACGGATACACTGCTGGCGAAGATTATACACATGGTGCAGGACGCGCAAGGAAGCAAGGCACCGGTGCAGCAGCTGGTGGACAAGATAGCCGGGATATTCGTGCCTACCATTATAGGCATCGCAGTGCTTGCCTTCATCGCATGGATGCTACTGGACGGAACCGGCGGATTCACCCACGGATTGCTGGCATTTGTCACGGTGGTCATCATCGCCTGCCCGTGTGCACTGGGACTGGCTACTCCTACCGCCATCATGGTAGGCATCGGCAAGGGCGCCGAAAGGGGCATTCTGATAAAAGATGCCGAAAGCCTGGAGATTGCCAAGAAGATAGACACCGTGGTACTCGACAAGACCGGAACGGTGACTGAAGGAAAACCGGTAGTCAGCAAGCTGATATGGAATACGCAGGCAATGACGCCCGGTACTGGCGCCACTGCAGGCAATGCGCTGTCGGACATTTTCTATAGTCTGGAGAAGCTCTCGGAACATCCGTTGGCAGAAGCCGTGGTGAACCACCTCAAGGAGTCGGCCTCCATAGACATTCAAGACTTTGAAAGCATCACCGGAAAAGGCGTGAAAGGACGGGCACAAGGCCGGACCTACCTCGCCGGGAACCGGAAACTGCTGGAAGAAAACCATATCGCCATCCCCCCCTCCCTGCAGGAAGAGGCAACCCGACTGACATCGGAAGCACAGACCGTCATCTGGTTTGCCGATGAAGAAAACGTGCTGGCAATAGCCGGAATTACAGACCGGATAAAGGAAACTTCCATCCGTGCCGTCAGCGAGCTGCACGCCGCCGGCATCGAAGTCCACATGCTGACCGGAGACAATGAGGCCACCGCCCGTGAGATTGCCCGCAAAGCAGGCATCGCCCACTACCAGGCCAGTGTATTGCCGCAGGACAAGGCTGCCTTCGTCAGCCGGTTGCAGGCAGAAGGCCGGAAGGTTGCCATGGTGGGCGACGGCATCAACGACAGCGCCGCCCTTGCCCAAGCCGACTTAAGCATCGCCATGGGTGGAGGCAGCGACATCGCCATGGATGTAGCCAAAATGACCATCATCTCTTCCGACCTGACCAAGATACCGGAAGCTCTCTGTCTGTCGCGTCTCACCGTCCGGACCATCCGGCAGAATCTCTTCTGGGCATTTATATATAATATAATAGGTGTACCCATTGCGGCCGGAATACTCTATCCCATCAACGGCTTCCTGCTGAATCCGATGATAGCCGGTGCGGCCATGGCATTCAGCAGTGTCAGTGTGGTGAGCAACAGCCTGCTGCTGAAACGGAAAAGAATACATGAAGGAGAAGAAAACAAAGAAGTTGAACCGCCAACAGAAACAATCATGAAGAAAGAATTCAAAGTAGAAGGCATGATGTGCAACCATTGCCGCATGCATGTAGAGAAAGCATTGAACAGTATGGAAGGCATACACGCCACCGTAACCCTGAACCCTCCGGTAGCCACCGTAGAGTTTTCGGACGGTGAAAAGACGCTCGAAGAACTGCAGAAAGTAGTGACGAAAGAAGCCGGCGACTACACACTGAAGGCATAAGTGTAGAATTCATACGGTTTTCATACAGAAAAGAAGGAGGAAATCAAAGTAAATATCTACCTTTGCGCGCTAATTTACAGATAAAGATATGAACGCAAAAGCCAAAGGATATATTTTAGGTTCCATCGCCGCAGCCTCCTACGGCATGAATCCACTGTTTGCCCTCCCGTTGTACAAGGCCGGCATGGACCCGGACTCGGTACTTTTTTTCAGATACCTCTTCGCCATCCCGTTGCTGGGCATTATGATAAAGGCGAGAGGGCGGTCATTCAAGATACAGCGGAAAGAAACATTTCCGCTCATCATCATGGGATTGCTCGTGGCCCTCTCCTCACTGACGCTTTTCCTGAGCTATAACTACATGGCCGCCGGCATAGCGTCTACACTGCTGTTCGTCTATCCCATCATGGTGGCGCTTATTATGGCCATGGTTTTCAAAGAGAAGCTGGCACTGCAAACCATCGTCTGCATGCTGCTTGCACTGGGAGGTATCGGACTGCTCTACAAGAGCGAGGACGGCAGCACACTGAGCCTGATAGGGACACTGCTGGTTTTCGCGTCTTCCCTTTCCTATGCCATATACATCGTGGGCATCAACCAGACATCGTTGAAAAATGTGGCTACGCTTAAAGTCACCTTCTATGTCCTTCTCTTCGGCCTATCGCTTTTTGTGGCACGCCTGCTCTATTCCGGCGTACTGAACACACCGGACCAGTGGTATCTGTGGGCCAATCTGCTTGCACTGGCTGTCTTCCCCACCGCCATATCCTTCCTCTGCACTACCGGTGCCATCCAATATATCGGCTCCACCCCGACCGCCATTCTCGGCGCATTGGAGCCCGTGACAGCCATCTTCTTCGGAATAGCCGTCTTTGGAGAAAGCCTGACAGTCAGAGAAAGCTTCGGACTGGTGATGATTATCGTAGCCGTAACGTTCGTCATCGCAGGAGGCAATATTACAAGCCAACTGGTCCGTTTCAGGAAACTGTTCCCAAGACTCCCGATAAGAAGCAAGAAAAGAAACTAATCCTATAAAACCATCACCAACCATGAAGAAAAGTCTCTACCTGCTTTTACTGCTGTTGTTTCCTATCGGGCTGCAGGCTCAGTCCGAGGTTATAGTACTCCACCCGGATGAAGGCAAAGCCGAAGTGAACGAAGCCGAATACACCAGAATTTTCCTGGCAGGCACCATCGACATGGGCAAAAGCATAGACTGGCAAAAGGCAACCTGCGACTGGTTCCGCGCACGCCCCCAAGGTAAATACATCCTATACAATCCCCGAAGGGACAAGGGACTCAGCGGCGAAATGTCCGACTTTGAACATCAAGTGAACTGGGAACTGGAACATCTGGAAAAAGCCGACCTGATAATCATGAATATCCTGGCAAGCAGCAAGTCCCCCATCACCCTGCTGGAGATGGGACTGCACATGCGTTCGGGTAAACTGCACGTTATCTGTGAACCCGGTTTCTACCGCTACGACAATGTGCGGATTACTTGCAACCGCTATGGCGTTCCGTTATATCACAGCATGGACGAGTTCCTAAAGACTGTGCGTTAGGCAACTATCCTACCACATTCTGCTGCACTTTTCAGTTTAATTCTTTATCTTTGCTGCAAAGCAATGTAACAAAACTATATATTATGGCAACCTATAAAAGAATCTTATTGAAACTCAGCGGCGAGAGCCTGATGGGTGAAAAGCAATACGGCATCGACGAGAAACGCCTTGCCGAGTACGCAGCTCAAATCAAAGAAATCCACGAATTGGGAGTACAAATAGGCATCGTGATAGGCGGTGGAAACATTTTCCGCGGATTGAGCGGTGCCAACAAAGGGTTCGACCGTGTGAAAGGCGACCAGATGGGAATGCTGGCAACCGTCATCAACAGCCTTGCACTCAGTTCGGCTCTGGTAGCTGCCGGCGTGAAGGCCCGCGTGCTGACTGCCGTACGTATGGAACCCATCGGTGAATTCTACAATAAATGGCGTGCCATCGAATGTATGGAAGCAGGCGAAGTAGTCATCATGTCCGCCGGTACAGGCAATCCGTTCTTCACTACCGATACCGGTTCCAGTCTGCGCGGCATCGAGATTGAGGCGGATGTCATGCTGAAAGGTACCCGTGTGGACGGCATCTACACCGCCGACCCGGAGAAGGACCCGACAGCCACGAAGTTCCACGACATCACCTACGACGAAGTGCTGAAGCGCGGTTTAAAAGTGATGGACCTCACTGCCACCTGCATGTGCAAAGAGAATAACCTGCCCATCATCGTTTTTGACATGGACACAGTGGGTAATCTGAAAAAAGTGATGCAAGGAGAAGAAATCGGTACACTGGTGCACAATTGAATGGAAAATGGAGAATAAAAAATGAATGTTATTTAATTCTTAATTCTCAATTTTCAATTTAATAATTATATTTGCAAAGTTTCAAATCAAAGCTATTTCAAAACGAAAATAATATGAGAGACGTAAAAGACATCTTAGACGAAGCGCAAGAAAGTATGGACATGGCCATCATGTATCTGGACGAGGCACTGGCTCATATCCGCGCCGGAAAAGCCGATATCCGTTTGCTGGACGGTATCCGTGTGGATTCTTATGGAAGTATGGTTCCTATCAACAATGTGGCAGCCGTAACCACTCCGGACGCACGCAGCATTGCCATCAAGCCATGGGATAAGAGCATGTTCCGCGTCATTGAAAAGGCCATCATTGACTCCAGTCTCGGCATCATGCCCGAAAACAATGGTGAGATTATCCGTATCGGCATCCCGCCACTGACGGAAGAACGCCGTAAACAACTTGCCAAACAGTGTAAGGGAGAAGGAGAAACTGCCAAGGTAAGTGTACGTAATGCACGCCGTGATGCCATCGACGCCTTGAAGAAATCCGTAAAGGACGGACTGGCCGAAGACGCCCAGAAAGGCGGTGAAGAAAAGCTGCAGAAGATTCACGACAAGTTCATCAAGCAGATTGATGACATGCTGGCTGCAAAGGATAAAGAAATCATGACCGTTTAATTAAGTTGAAAACGGAAAATGGAAAGTTGAAAATAAACCGATATACCAAGTATAGAAGCCTTTCAACCTTCCATTTTCAACTTTCAACTTTCAACTTTCAATTATTTTGAGGGGACTCGTTATAAAAAACACCGGAAGTTGGTACTTGGTACGGACTGACGACGGAAGGGAGATTGAATGTAAAATCAAAGGGAACTTCCGGCTGAAAGGCATACGAAGCACTAATCCCGTGGCTGTAGGCGATTATGTGAACATCATACTGAACCAAGAAGGTACGGCCTTTATCAGCGAGATAGAGGACCGGAAGAATTACATCATCCGCCGCGCCTCCAACCTTTCCAAGCAATCGCACATTCTTGCTGCCAACCTCGACCAGTGCATGCTCATAGTGACGGTGAACTATCCCGAGACCTCCACTACCTTTATAGACCGTTTTCTCGCCTCTGCCGAGGCATACCGTGTTCCCGTCAAGATTATATTCAACAAAGTGGATGCCTACGATGAAGAGGAACTGCACTATCTGGACAGCCTGATCAACCTTTACACCACCATCGGCTATCCTTGTTTCAAGGTTTCTGCCAGAAAAGGGGAAGGCATCGACACTATCGAGAAAGAACTCAAAGGACGCATAACCCTCTTTTCCGGACATTCCGGAGTAGGGAAATCGACACTCATCAAGGCAATACTGCCCGATATAGAGATTAAAACCGGAGAGATATCCACCTATCATAATAAAGGTATGCACACCACTACCTTCTCAGAAATGTTCCCGGTTCCGGGCAACGGATATATCATTGACACTCCGGGCATCAAAGGTTTCGGAACATTCGATATGGAAGAAGAAGAGATAGGCCACTACTTCCCGGAAATATTCAAGGTATCTGCCGACTGCCGTTACGGCAACTGTACCCACCGCCACGAACCCGGATGCGCTGTACGCGAGGCTGTCGAGAAGCACTATATCAGCGAATCCCGTTACGCTTCTTATCTGAACATGCTGGAGGACAAGGAGGAGGGAAAATACCGGGCTGCTTACTGATTTGTCATTTTATCACCTTTCCAATCCATATTCTTACACTTTTTAACTCTTTATCTTTTAAACTATTCTCTTTTCCCGTAGTCTAATCTAAGGCTGATTTTATTACTACTAATACTACAACATGAATAAGAGAGTTAAATGGGGCATCATTATCGTGATTGGTGCCGGACTGATTGGAGGAGGAATCTACTCCCAATTACCTAAAGAGAATGAAGAATTAGCCGCTGCAGACAAGGTGATGACCGGTCAACGTAGCGGTAAGAAAATTCTAAACATAAACGCAAAAATAATCAAACCGCAACTGCTGAAGGATGAAATACAAATCAGCGGCAGCCTGCTGCCGGATGAGGAAGTGGACCTTTCTTTCGAGACATCCGGCAAAATCATAGAGATAAATTTTGAAGAAGGCAGCTTCGTCAAGAAAGGACAATTACTTGCCAAAGTTAATGACCGGCCGCTGCAAGCACAATTGCAACGCCTCGTCTCCCAATTAAAGTTGGCAGAAGACCGCGTGTTTCGCCAGAACGCCCTGCTGGAAAGGGATGCGGTCAGTAAAGAAGCCTACGAACAAGTAAAGACCGAGCTGGCCACCCTGAATGCCGACATTGACCTGATAGAATCGAACATCGCACAAACTGAGCTGCGTGCTCCTTTCGACGGTGTCATCGGTCTGCGCCAAGTCAGTGTGGGTACTTACGCTTCCCCTACAACCATTGTAGCCAAACTCACCAAGATTTCGCCGTTGAAGGTGGAATTTGCCGTACCCGAGCGGTATGCCAATGACGTAAAGACCGGCGCCGGACTGGACTTCACTCTCGAAGGAAAGCTAAATACCTTCCACGCCACGGTTTATGCACGCGAATCAAAGATAGACCCTACTACCCATACCCTGACAATCCGTGCACTTTATCCCAATGCCAACGGAGCTGTGCTTCCGGGCCGCTATGCCAGCATCAAGCTGAACAAGGATGAAATTCAGGACGCCCTTGCCGTACCGTCCGAAGCCATTGTGCCGGAAATGGGAAAAGACAAGATATTCCTCTATAAGTCGGGAAAAGCCCAGCCGGTAGAGATTACTACGGGAATCCGTACGGAAGCGGAAGTACAAGTATTGCAAGGCTTGCAGGCAGGAGATACCATCATCACCTCGGGAACCCTGCAACTCCGTACCGGACTACCGGTAACACTGGACAATATCAATTGACAACTGTCAATTATCAACCGTTAATTATCAATTGTAAAGAATGAATATATCCGAATTAAGTATACGGCGACCGGTACTCTCGACAGTACTTACCCTGATAATCCTGCTGTTTGGCTTCATCGGCTACAATTATCTGGGTGTACGCGAGTACCCGTCTGTAGACAATCCCATCATATCAGTATCCTGCTCCTATCCGGGTGCCAACGCCGATGTCATCGAGAACCAGATAACGGAGCCTCTGGAGCAGAACATCAACGGTATTCCCGGCATACGCTCCCTCTCCAGTGTCAGCCAGCAAGGCTCATCACGCATTACAGTAGAGTTTGAGCTTTCCGTTGACCTGGAAACCGCCGCCAACGACGTACGTGATAAAGTGTCGCGTGCACAGCGCTATCTGCCTCGTGACTGTGACCCGCCTACCGTATCAAAAGCCGATGCGGACGCCACCCCTATCCTGATGGTTGCCCTCCAAAGTGACAAACGTTCCCTACTGGAGCTCAGTGAAATAGCCGACCTGACTGTCAAGGAGCAGCTTCAGACTATTTCAGATGTAAGTAGTGTAAGTATCTGGGGAGAAAAGCGCTATTCCATGCGGCTTTGGCTGGACCCCATCAAGATGTCCGGCTATGGAATCACTCCCCTGGATGTAAAGAATGCGGTGGATAACGAAAACGTAGAGCTCCCTTCCGGAAGTATCGAAGGAAACACTACCGAGCTCACCATCCGTACGTTGGGTCTGATGCATACAGCCGAAGAGTTCAACAATCTTATCCTGAAGGAAGACGGTAACCGTATTGTCCGCTTCAGCGACATTGGACGTGCCGAACTGGGACCAGCCGACATCAAAAGTTATATGAAGATGAACGGTGTGCCCATGGTAGGTGTCGTAGTAATTCCACAGCCGGGTGCCAACCACATTGAAATAGCCAACGCCGTATATGACCGCATGGAGAAGATGAAGAAAGACCTTCCCGAAGATGTTCATTACAACTACGGTTTTGACAATACCAAGTTTATCCGCGCTTCTATCGACGAGGTGAAGCAGACGGTGTATGAGGCCTTTGTACTGGTTATCATCATCATTTTCCTCTTCTTGCGCGATTGGCGTGTGACGCTTGTGCCATGTATTGTAATCCCCGTTTCGCTGATTGGAGCTTTCTTCGTCATGTATCTGGCCGGTTTCTCCATCAATGTGCTCTCCATGCTTGCCGTGGTGCTTGCCGTGGGCTTGGTGGTGGACGACGCCATCGTGATGACGGAGAACATTTATGTCCGCATCGAGAAAGGGATGCCACCGAAAGAAGCCGGCATAGAAGGAGCCAAGGAGATTTTCTTTGCCGTCATCTCCACTACCATTACGCTGGTGGCGGTATTCTTCCCTATTGTATTCATGGACGGTACGACAGGACGACTGTTCCGCGAATTCAGTATCGTGGTCTCCGGTTCGGTGATTATCTCCTCCTTCGCCGCATTGACTTTTACGCCGATGCTTGCCACCAAACTTTTAATCAAAAGGGAACAGCAAAGCTGGTTCTATCGCAAGACCGAACCTTTCTTCGAAGGAATGAACCGGGTATACAGCAAGTCACTGGCCGCCTTCCTGAAACGGCGCTGGATTGCCTTGCCCTTCACCGTGGTCACCATCCTACTTATCGGATTCCTCTGGAATACTATTCCGGCTGAAATGGCTCCATTGGAGGACCGTTCACAAATCAGCATCAATACAATGGGTGCCGAAGGGGTGACATACGAGTATATCCGCGACTATACCGAAGACATCAACCATCTGGTGGACTCCATTATCCCGGATGCAGAAGCGGTAACAGCGCGTGTGTCCAGTGGTAGCGGTAACGTACGTATTACACTGAAAGACATGAAAGACCGTGACTATACCCAGATGGAAGTTGCCGAAAAGTTGTCGAAGGCAGTGCAGAAAAAGACCATGGCACGCTCTTTCGTACAGCAGTCCTCCTCTTTCGGAGGACGGCGCGGCGGTATGCCCGTGCAGTATGTATTACAAGCAACCAACATCGAGAAATTGCAGGAGGTGCTCCCCAAGTTCATGACGAAAGTCTACGAGAATCCAGTATTCCAGATGGCAGACGTAAACCTCAAGTTCAGCAAGCCCGAAGCGCGCATCAACATCAACCGTGACAAGGCAAGCATCATGGGCGTAAGCACCAAGAACATTGCCCAAACCCTGCAATACGGCTTGAGCGGACAGCGCATGGGCTACTTCTACATGAACGGAAAGCAATACGAGATATTAGGCGAAATCAACCGCCAGCAACGCAACAAGCCCGCCGACCTGAAAGGCATCTATATCCGAAGCGACAACGGGAACATGGTACAGCTGGACAACCTGATTGAGCTTACCGGCGGCATCGCACCTCCGAAACTGTACCGTTACAATCGTTTCGTTTCTGCCACCATCTCCGCGGGACTGGCGGACGGCAAGACCATCGGACAAGGTCTGGATGAAATGGACAAGATTGCCAAGGAGACGCTGGACGAGACCTTCCGCACCGCACTGACCGGAGACTCCAAAGAGTATAGGGAGAGTTCCTCCAGTCTGATGTTCGCCTTCATTCTGGCCATCGTGCTGATTTACCTGATTCTGGCCGCCCAGTTCGAAAGCTTCAAGGACCCGCTGATTATCATGTTGACGGTGCCTCTCGCCATTGCCGGCGCACTGGTGTTCATGTATTTCGGGGGGATTACGATGAATATATTCAGCCAGATTGGTATTATCATGCTGATTGGTCTAGTGGCAAAGAACGGTATCCTGATTGTGGAATTTGCCAATCAGAAGCAGGAAGCGGGTGAAGACAAGATGCGAGCCATCAAGGACGCCTCCCTGCAACGTCTGCGCCCCATCCTGATGACGAGTGCCTCCACCATCCTGGGATTGATACCGCTTGCCTACGCCACCGGCGAAGGCTGCAACCAGCGCATCGCCATGGGTACTGCCGTCGTAGGCGGCATGCTCATCTCCACACTGCTGACGATGTACATCGTGCCTGCCATATATAGTTATGTATCAACGAACCGAAGTAAACTGAAGACCGAATGAAACGCATTGTTTTAATTTTCATAGCCACTGCCTGCACAGCGCTGGACCTTTATGCACAGCCTGCGCCTACCTACACCTTGAAGTCCTGCCTGGAGCAGGGATTGCTGAACAACTACTCCCTGCGCATTGTCCGCAATGAAGAGCAGGTCAGCAAGAACAACGCCACACTGGGCAATGCGGGCTACCTGCCCACACTGGACCTCTCCGCCGGCTACAAGGGAACCATAGACAATACCGAGACCAAAGCCCGAGCCACCGGAGAGACAACCAAGGACAACGGAGTGTTTGACCAAACTCTCGATGCAGGCATCAACCTGAACTGGACCATCTTCGACGGTTTCAACATTACCGCCAACTACCAACGGCTCAAGGAGCTGGAACGCCAAGGCGAGACCAATACGCGCATCGCCATCGAGGACCTGATAGCCAACATAGCCGCCGAATACTATAACTATGTGCAGCAGAAAATCCGCTTGAAGAACTTCCGTTATGCCGTATCGCTATCCAAAGAGCGCCTGCGCATTGTGGAAGAGCGTTACCACATCGGTAACTTCTCGCGCCTGGACTACCAGCAGGCCAAAGTGGACTTCAATGCCGACAGTGCCCAATACATGAAACAGCAGGAACTGCTGCACACCTCACGTATCCAGCTGAACGAACTCATGGCAAACAAAGATGTAGACCAGCCGTTTATCATACAAGACAGCCTCATCAACGTGACCGCCTCCCTGAACTTCGAGGAGCTGTGGAACGCCACCCTCACCATCAACGCCTCACTGCTACGTGCCGAACAGAACAATACCCTGGCCCGTCTGGACTACAAGAAAGTCTGCTCGCGCGACTACCCATACGTGAAGATGAACGGCGGATACGGCTACACCCTCAACAAGTATGACATCTCTGCCAACAGCCGCCGCAGCAACCTCGGTCTGAACTTCGGCGTCACGGTCGGCTTCAATCTGTTCGACGGCAACCGGCGCCGCGAACGCAAGAATGCCCGCATTGCCGTGCAGAACGCTCGCCTGGAACGGGAGCAACTGGAGCAAGCCCTGCGCGCCGACCTCAGCAACCTATGGCAGGCCTACCAAAACAACCTGCAAATGCTGAACCTGGAACGCCAGAACCTTGTGGCTGCCAAGGAGAACCACGAGATTGCCATGGAACGATATATGCTGGGCAACCTCTCGGGAATCGAGATGCGCGAAGCCCAAAAGAGTCTGCTGGATGCAGAAGAACGTATTCTCTCCGCGGAATATGATACCAAATTATGTGAAATCTCCCTACTGCAAATCAGTGGAAAAGTAGCGCGCTATATGGAATAAGCAATATAATCCGTACCTTTGCGCCCGGTTTATCAGAATTGAAGCACAATGGGATTATTCATCAGAAAGCCATTCGAGGCACTGCAAGCGGAGGCTAATGCCTCCGGAAAGAAAACATTGAAACGTGTACTTGGTCCGTGGAGCCTTGTTGCCCTGGGCGTGGGAGTCATCATCGGAGCGGGTCTATTCTCCATCACCGGAACGGTGGCGGCAGGCTATACGGGACCGGCCATCACCCTGTCCTTTGCCATTGCCGCACTGGGATGCTGCTTCGCCGGACTATGTTATGCGGAATTTGCATCCATGATACCCGTAGCCGGCAGCGCATACACCTACTCGTATGCCACGATGGGCGAACTCATCGCCTGGATTATCGGGTGGGACCTGGTATTGGAATACACCGTAGCCGCAACCACGGTAAGCATCAGTTGGAGCCGCTATCTGGTCGTCTTTCTCGAGGGACTGGACATACATCTACCGCAAGTCCTCACCGCCTGTCCCTGGGATGGTGGAGTCGTAAATATCCCCGCCTTCCTTATCGTCGTGCTGATGAGCCTCTTCCTAATACGGGGTACGGAAGGCAGCTCCATCTTCAACGGCTTCATTGTATTCCTGAAGGTTTCCGTCATACTGATTTTTGTCATACTCGGCTGGAAATACATCAATACCGACAACTATACACCTTACATCCCTGCCAATACGGGCGTGCTGGGCGAATATGGCTTCTCCGGCATCCTGCGAGGGGCGGCCATCGTATTCTTCGCCTTCCTCGGGTTCGACGCTGTGAGCACAGCCGCCCAAGAGACGAAGAACCCGAAGCGGAACATGCCTATCGGCATTCTGGTCTCCTTGCTGGTATGCACCGTGCTCTATATGGTTTTTGCCCACGTCATGACGGGAGTGGCACACTACACCGCCTTCAGCGGACAGCAAGGCATTGCTCCCGTTGCCATAGCCATAGAGCACATGGGGCAGGCTGATGCTGCAGGTATCATCCAGCCGGACTATCCCTGGCTGAACCGTGCCATCGTGCTGTCCATTCTGTTCGGATATTGCTCCGTCATCATGGTGACACTGCTGGGACAGAGCCGCGTATTCCTAAGCATGAGCCATGACGGGCTGCTGCCTCCTTTCTTCTCGCATATCAACGAAAAGTTCCGTACTCCGGCACGCAGCAACCTGCTCTTCATGGTACTTGTGGGCCTGCTGGCAGCTTTTGTACCCGCACGGCTGGCCGGAGAGATGACAAGCATCGGCACGCTGATGGCCTTCACGCTGGTCTGTGCCGCTGTACTGGTAGTACGCAGAACCATGCCTGACGTGCCCCGTTCCTTTAAAACCCCACTTGTTCCACTTATCCCCATACTGGGTATTCTTACTTGCCTTTGCATGATGTTGTTCCTTCCTGCAGATACATGGATACGCCTGGTGCTGTGGATGCTCATCGGTCTGGACATCTACGTGGGCTACGGCATGAAGCACAGTAAGCTGGAGCATGGAGGCGACACCCGCCACGGGCAGGTGACCTTGAACATGATTGGACTTATCCTTGCCGTTCTTTGTGTCATCACCGGACTGTGGCACCAACAGACTGTGGGATGGGGAGAAAGCAAAGTGCTGCTGATTATCTCGTTTGTTTTCGCATTCACGCACTGCGCTTACTATATGTGGAGAATCTGGAGGAGATAATAAGCCCTAAATCTCCTCCTTTAAAGATAAACAATCTTTCATCCAAACTACCCCAGCACCCACTTGGTCCGCTTCCCGAAACAACGGTATGCCATTGCCACCAGAAACCAGGAAGTACAGAAAGCGACGACTGCGGCACAAGGTATCTGAAGATAGATAGGAACATGGATAGCACGCATCAGGACTACGCTCGGTCCGGTAAAGAAATAGTGTATCATATAGACTCCAAAACCACAGAGCGTCAAGTTTGCCAATGCTTTCTTGATGCGCTCCGAACGGAAATTGGCCCGCTTGCAAAGCATAAACACGGGGATGGTCATCATTACTACATTCAGCGAACAGTAGGTGAAGAAGAGTTCGAGCATCTCATCCGTAAAATCCGGCAAGGAGGTCATACGACGGAAACCAAGGAATGTTACGGCATAGCCAATGGCAAACATGGGAATGCCGATGCCACAGAGTTGCCGGCCCGTCCAGTTATGGTTCCTCAGATAATGGCCCAACAATAGGTAGCCGTTAAAACCGGCAAAGTAATACAGCATACCGAACGAGTTCCACGAGCAAGTCCCCCAAAGGTACGGAGCGGCAAACTCGGTATAATAAGGCAGCAGCAGTGTCACTCCCCATGCTGCAAGAAACCATAGTTTGGCACGTTCCGAGGCCTTCTCCACCCATGCCGAGAATATCGGAAGATAGAGATAAAGCCCTATCAGCAGATAGATATACCACATGTGTACATCCAATAGAGAGAAATTAAAAGGCATTTCTGCAATATATCCCAGGCTCACTGCCAGAGACTGGCGCATCACTTCCTCACCCGAATAAGGGAAGAAATCCAGAATCACTTTCGGCTCCACTCCCAGCAGTCCCGTTATCCAGGGGAACAGATTGTAAATCACAGACCAGATGAGGAAAGGAAAGAATACGCGGGGGATACGTTTCTTGTAGAATGCCGAGGCGTCACCCCGTACCGGCAACAGCAATGCACCGGTAATCATTACAAAAAGCGGTACGCAAGGACGGAGCGCCGCACCGTAGACAGCTCCCCAGAACTTGATGTCAACAATGTCGGGCGATGTGCCCGGATAGAAGTTAAAAGGGTCTGTGCAATGGCAGCAAACTACTGTAAACATTGCAACAAGGCGTACCACATCCAGCCATACGATGTGTTGTGCCGGAGTTTGTCGTGTAAGAGTTGGTTCCATGTTTTATTAAATTGGTTGTTTGGAGGGCTAAAGATAAAGAAGTTAACCGAGAAATGAAAAGGAGAATGTAACAAAAATACGACAACAAACGAGTTTCAGTTTTATTCTCCTATAGAGAACAATCTGTTTTATCAAGGCAGAACAGAGTGTTCCAATAGGGAAGAACACTTTGTTCCAACATGAAAGAACAGTTTGTTTCTTCCTATTGAAACAATTTGTTTCAACATAAAGGAACAGTTTGTTTTGCTTGATGAAACAGAGTGTTCTATGCCGCGAAACACTTTGTTTTCCTCTACAAAACAAAAAAGCCGTAACAAGATTTTCTCCGTTACGGCTTTCCTTATATTATGCCTTTCTAAAAGGCTTCTGTTTTACTTGCTGCAATTCCAGGGCTTCAGTTGCTTGAAGAAGTCGTTGCCCTTATCGTCCACCAAGATGAATGCAGGGAAGTTCTCCACCTCAATCTTCCAGATAGCTTCCATACCGAGTTCGGGATATTCCACGCACTCAATGCTCTTGATGTTGTTCTGTGCCAAGATAGCGGCAGGACCACCGATAGAGCCCAAGTAGAAACCGCCATACTTTTGGCAGGCATCTGTCACTTGCTGGCTGCGGTTACCTTTGGCAAGCATAATCATGCTGCCGCCGTGGCTTTGGAAGAGGTCTACATACGGGTCCATACGTCCGGCAGTAGTCGGGCCCATGGAGCCGCAAGCCATGCCTTGAGGAGTCTTGGCAGGACCGGCGTAGTAGATGGGATGGTCTTTGATGTACTGCGGCAGGTCTTCGCCACGGTCCAGACGTTCTTTCAGCTTGGCGTGTGCGATGTCACGGCCTACGATAATGGTTCCATTCAGAGACAAACGGGTGGAAACCGGATACTTGGTCAGTTCCTTCAGAATATCGGCCATCGGCTGGTTCAAGTCAATCTTCACCACGTCGCCTTCACCGGCTTTACGGAGTTCTTCGGGAATCAGTTCACCCGGATTGCTGTCGAGCTTTTCAATCCAGATACCTTCTTTATTGATTTTACACTTGATGTTGCGGTCGGCAGAGCAGGAAACGCCCAGACCCACGGGGCAGGAAGCGCCGTGACGCGGCAGGCGGATGATGCGGATGTCGTGAGCCAGATACTTGCCGCCGAACTGGGCACCGAGGCCAATCTTATGAGCTTCTTCCAGTACCAGCTTCTCCAGTTCCACATCGCGGAAAGCGCGGCCGAACTCATTGCCGGTAGTGGGTAGGTTATCGTAGAAGTGGGTGGAAGCCAGTTTCACAGTCAGCAAGTTCTTTTCGGCAGAGGTACCGCCGATAACGAATGCGATGTGATAGGGAGGACAAGCTGCCGTACCCAAAGTCTTGATTTTTGAGATAAGGAAGGGAACCAATGTTTCGGGGTTGAGGATAGCCTTTGTCTCCTGGTAGAGATAAGTCTTGTTGGCAGAGCCACCACCCTTGGTTACGCAGAGGAACTCGTACTCCATACCTTCCGTAGCTTCGATGTCAATCTGTGCGGGAAGGTTGCACTTCGTATTCACCTCATCGTACATGGTGAGGGGAGCATTCTGCGAATAGCGCAGGTTCTCTTCGGTATAAGTCTTGTAAACACCCAGTGAGAGAGCTTCTTCATCACAGTAGCCGGTCCATACTTGTTGTCCCTTTTCGCCGTGGATGATTGCCGTACCCGTATCCTGGCAGAAAGGAAGTACCCCCTTGGATGCTACCTCTGCATTGCGCAGGAAGGTGAGTGCCACGTATTTATCGTTATCGCTTGCTTCGGGGTCACTCAGAATCTTAGCAACCTGCTCGTTGTGCGAACGACGCAACATGAACGATACATCACGGAAAGCCGCATTGGCCATTGCCGTCAAACCGTCTTTTTCAATCTTCAGGATAGGTTTTCCTTCAAACTCGCTTACTGACACGTAATCTTTTGTAAGCAGATAATACTCAGTAGTATCTTTCCCCTTCTCGAACATGGGCTGATACTTGAACGGAGGTGTTGTTGCCATAATTACTCGTATATTTAATGTTTAAAAGTGATTCGGGTAGCAAAGGCAGCACAAAACCGCCTTTACCGAGCAAAGGTAAAAACTATTATTGAAATAATTCTTTAATTAGAGTAAAAACGCAACAAATCATAATTAATTTTCTGACACCCGCTGCATCCGCCCTATCAGTTCATCGCCCAGCGCCGTCTTCACCTCAATGTGTTTCAACACAGCCATTACAAACGGATTGCTTTCAAAGTCGCCGCGTACCTGCTCAAAATCGAGTTCCTTTTCCAAGCGTGAGCCGTCAGCTCCAAAGCCCGTCATGGAAGCCAGTGAAAATTCTTTCTTAGCATCCTCATACACCATGCGGTCGAGGCCAACTACTGCTTCTTTCCATTTTTCGACAATATGTATGACGTCTTCTGCCGTCATACCTTCCGGCTTGATACCATAGAACTCTTCCAACTTCTCATACGCCCAGGTCCATTCGTAGGTATAGTAGTTGCTGTGCATCTTCTCAAACTCGGCATTGATAGACTTCAAGCGATTGACTTTGCCGGACTCAATACCGTCTATCAGCGCATCTATCTCACTCTTTGGGGCTATCAATCCGGAAATATCCACCCATTCGCCGCTGCCAATGGCAGTATCGGGCTTCAAACGGGCACGTATTTCTTCATTGCTCCGGAAGTCAATGCCTTCCAAGCGCTTGATGACAGAGTTTCCGAGGAACTTATGAATGGCAATTTCATAGAAACGGATACCTTTCACCAAAGCCGAGTTACGTATCTTCGCGCTATGGAAAGAGTAGATGTCCGACAGCTCGCCACTGGCATGACGCAGATTCTGCAACGTTTCCCGTCCCTTGAACATTTTCTGCACCGTGTAGGGGCTGAGAAGATTATAGTTGATGTAATCCAGTTTGTTCGGGTCGGTACGCCCGTCACGTTTCGGCCACTTCTGGGCATCACGGATGGTACCCACACTACGCAGGTTGACACCGGGTACAAGGTAGGTGGTATTATTCTGCTCTATCAAGTAAGAGAACGGCAGGTTCGAAGTATCAGAATGGTTGACATGGCGCCCCATTACCAAGGAAAACGCTCCCACCCTTGCAGGCCACAAGATGTACGAATCGGAAGTCGTCTTGGCACCACGCTCCAAAGTGCCTTGATGGATAGGCCCTAACTTATACATATGGTTGCTCTGATTGGACCCCGAACCGGCATTCATAAAGGAAAACATACCGGCAATCAGCAACGTGGATTTATGGTGTGTCACCGTATAAGGTCCGGCAAAAATAGCGCACGCCTCCCCGTTCTCTCCCTGGCAGTTGCTGAAAAACAAAGAATCCGAGGCAGAGTAGTTGTGTCCCAACTTGCATGCCTGCCCCACGAAGCAGCGGCTCAGCATAGCTCCGTCATCTACATGAGACCCGGTAGAGATGATGAAATCATCACAAATCACCCCATGCCCGATGTGTACCGGCGCCACCTCGTTGCTGTTGATGCTTCCGTTATACAGACGGCATGTACCACAGATGCGGCAATAATCACCGATGCGCACATTCTTTATGGAACCGGTGTTCAATATCATTACATGGTTCCCGATGCTTCCTACAGCAGAAGCATGTTTGTTGGAATAAAAATCCGTGATTTCCTTCATCCGTGCAATCAGCTCCGGGCGATGGCGGTAAAGCGCCAGAATATAGGCTTGGTGTGCGGAGAGTTTATCATTAATCAGCACCTCACGGCCTCCCGTCTCATTCAGGACAGACACTTCTACCCCGTTACCGAACTTCGACACACCGTCTACCAGAATAATATCCACATTCTCAATGAAGGTGTCATGCCCTATTTCATAATTGGCAATGTAGTTCTGGATATTCTCAATGCAACAGTTATCTCCCACCGTTACATTATGCAGCGTCACATGCCGCAAACCGGAATGCTTCCTGATTCCTCCCGGCAACATAAATTCTGAATGGAACACTCCCAAACACACCTCACCCGAAAAACGGGTATGATGCACAAATTCCGTTGAGAACTCTTCTGCAACGGTTACTTTCCCCCAATCATCAGCCAGACATGACTGGCTCTTCAACCGGAGAATTTCATCTTCGGTCAGTCTTCTGTAATTCATCCTTATAACGAGTTATGAGTTATGAGTTATAAGTTATTGCCTTTGCCGGCACTACCGATTCAAACCGCTGCCAGCAAATAACTCATAACTTATAACTCATAACTAAAATTAAACTTCTTCTTCGTAGGTCTGATAAAGAAAGTCATTATAGGGGTACTTCTGCACGTGCAATTCCTTCACACGCTGATAAACTACACTCTTCAGTTCCTCCATATTGATTTTTTCGCGGGCAGAAATAAAGAGGCAGTTATCCTCCATCTTAGCCATCCACGTCTTCATCAGTTCTTCGAGTGTCAAGTTTTCCTTGGTTCTGGGGGTAAGGTCGTCAGCCGCTTTCTCTATATAAGTATAAGCGTCTATCTTATTGAATACAAGAATCATGGGCTTACCGGCGGCACCGATATCTGCCAACGTCTTGTTCACAACTTCTATCTGTTCTTCAAAATCCGGATGAGAGATGTCTACGATATGCAACAGCAAGTCCGCCTCGCGTACCTCATCCAGAGTAGACTTGAAGGAGTCTACCAAATCCGTCGGCAATTTACGGATAAAGCCCACCGTATCGGATAGCAGGAACGGCAGGTTCTCAATAATCACCTTACGCACCGTAGTATCCAACGTGGCAAACAGCTTATTCTCTGCAAAGACTTCACTTTTCGAAAGCAAAGTCATCAATGTGGATTTTCCTACATTGGTATATCCCACCAATGCCACACGAATCAAGCGTCCGCGGTTCTTCCGCTGGGTAGACTTCTGCTTGTCAATCTCAGCCAAGCGCTCCTTCAACAATGACATACGGTTCAAGATGATACGGCGGTCCATTTCCAGCTGCGTTTCACCCGGACCGCGAAGTCCCACGGAACCTTTACCTCCACCGGCACCGGAGCCACCACCCTGGCGTTCCAAGTGGGTCCACAAACGTTGCAGACGGGGGAGCATGTACTTATACTGCGCCAGCTCCACCTGCGTTTTTGCATTGGCAGTCTGGGCACGCATGGCAAAGATATCGAGAATCAGGGACGTACGGTCCAGTATCTTGATTTTGAGTTCAGCTTCTATATTGCGTATCTGCTTGGCGGAGAGTTCATCATCAAAAATCACCATGCCGATTTCGCGTTCGGCTTCTTCTTCATTCCGGATATACTCTTTAATTTCTTCCAGCTTGCCCTTGCCGACATAAGTCACGGAATGCGCTGCATCCAGCTTTTGGGTAAACCGCTTCACTACTTCCGCCCCGGCTGTCTCAGCCAAGAATGCCAGCTCGTCCAGGTATTCGTTCGTCTTTCGCTCATCCTGCGTTTTAGTGATGAGACCTACCAATACCGCTGTTTCTGCCTGCACTTCGGAAATTACAAATTCTTTCATAGTTTCTATACCTTATTATATATATGTATTGTTGGTTCGGGCAGCAAATATAAATAATTTTGTCGGAAGCGCCTTAAAAAGCGGAATAAAATAAAAACAGACACAATAGAAAAATGGCATGTAAAATGAAGTCGAACTTCATCTTACATGCCATTTCAAATTACATATTATCTAATTGCCAGGATAATCAAAACCCTTCCGGCATCTCCAGCGTTTCCGTGAATCCCTGATACAGTACTTCCCATTTACCACCGTCAAGCACTACTAAGCCCTGCATCGGGAAAGACAACACGTTTCCTTTACGCTCCATACCTGCTGCTGCAAAGTATAGCATACCATAATCCGTCTTGTCATAACCAGTAGGTTGAGGATCCCAACCTATCAGTTCTTGATTGTCATCGCTTAGCGTAAACATGATGGGATATCCTTTCGTAATGCAATCTTCCAGTTTATAGATATTAGCCTCTTTAGCCTTCAGCACAGGTTGATCCCAACCCTCGCCAAATAATTGAGATGCATAGTAGCCTATACCTATATTGAGCCAAGTATAGTCACGCTTTATTTTTATCGTCACCTTGGGTGAACCATAAACATAGGAATCTTCTTCAGGAATGGCAATAGTATAAGATGCAGTAGTACCCACAGCTATGTCAAACGCAATCTTTACTTCTTTGAGTGCTTCACCGGCAGCAAAATCAACCGTTGTCGGCACTGTTACGTTCTCCGCATCTGTAGTCAAGCGAATAGATGCAGCCGCATCTGTTTTCTGACGGCCGATTTTGACCACAAAAACCTGTTCATCATTCGGATAATAAGTCAAATCAGTGTTATCAGCATAAATATAAGCTTGTACACCCTCGGTAGGAACCGGAGAAGGCTCCCACTCCACACCGTCTGAACAAGCCGTCATAGCCAAACCGCATACGGCCAAGCCCAAAAACAATTTATTGAATATCTTATTCATATACAAATTCTATTAAAAGTTAGTTCATTGGTTAATTGTTACCCGGTGCAAACTCCCCTATCGGAGTAGGACGTTTAGCAATAGCACCGGACGGGTCCGGATTGTTCATTCCCTGAAGGGCAGTATTTGAATCGACCTCGGTCTTAGGAATCATCAATGTCCAGTTGGGCTTCACACCTTTACAGTTTATCTTGAAGATATCTTCTATAAAGTTGGTACCCTCATAATTCTGAATGACATCCGGTTTCAGACGTTTAGCCGTGGGGAATGCGATTCCCTCACCCCAGAACTCGATACGCATCTGTTTCAACACCTCAAGTTGGAAATTACGCAAATCACCCGTACTGAAATTGTAATTGCTCTGGCGGTACTGCTTCATAAAGTTATTCAACAACTGTACGCCTGCTGCCACATTCTGGCTGGCACCTACTGCTTCAGCCTCTATGAGATACATCTCTTCCACACGCATCACGGGAATATCTGCAGCCGCACCCACAGAATAAGTGTTATAGTCACCACCCACGGGGCGGAACTTCAATGACATATAATCCGGTTGTTCATCCAGCCATGCATTGCCTCTCACTGACTGGTAAGCGTAAGTACTTCTGTCCGGGTCAAGGTAAGAATATTTGCGGAAATCGGTAGCAGGAATCGCGTCATAAAGTGAACGTGCCATCTGGAGCTTAGACAAAGAAGCATATCCCCAATCCGCTTCATTGGAAATGTGACCAATGAAATTAGCAAGATTACCCATATTGGAAGCCGTGGGGTGAAGGTACCACATCCATGCAGAAGTAGCCGTATTGAAACCGGTAGTGGGATTATGCCACTGTGATTCGCTCATAGGTGTTGCTCCCGACTTATCAATAGCCTTGCGGGCATACTCGGCAGCTTTAGCAAACTGACCATCCCACATATATACTTTGGCCTTCAGACCATATACGACCGCCAAGTCAGGGAAGTTCTTACTGACAGGTGTATAAGACTCCAGACCTATCTCTGCCTTGTCAAGGTCGGCAAGAATGAAATTCACCAATTCTTCGTGGGTTGCACGCGGATTGCTCTTCGCAATGTCGTTAGTTGTTGCCTCAGTCACGATGGGCACCGTCAGCCCCAGTACCTTGCTACAATCGGTATAGATGTTTTCTACCGGTTCGAAAAGTACCATCAGCGTATAATAGTCCAATGCACGGAAAGCATGGGCTATACTTCCAAGCCCACGCATTTCATCGGTAATTGTGGGATCAGTCACATCAACGGCCGCAATCACGTCATTGGCCGATTTAACGAACTTATATAGGGTGAAGTAAGGCAAATATGAATAATAGCCGGTGTCGTTCATACCATTATTGGCATTGAAGCGCCACCACCAGTCATATCCGTAATCCGTAGCCACGACATCACCCAGCAGTTCTGTCTGGGCCAACATCAATGAGGGATAAGCGAGGTCGGTCTCATGTGTTTGCTTACCGTACACTAGATAGCCTTGTACCATTTGCGATGGCAAGCCATTAAGCGAAGCCTCAATCGCTGTTGCCGATGCACCAATCTGATCGGAGGTCGCTGTAGAATCTTCGGGAAAAACCTCTTCTATACAGCCGGTCAATACCGTGGCCGATACGACCATAACCGAAAATAGTTTGAATATATTCTTCTTCATAATCATTGTAATCTATATATTAGGTTTAGAACTCAAATGACACACCACCGGAGATGGTACGCATCGGTGAATAGAAAGTAGCATTGGTTGTCTCGTCGTATGACTGACGTGGGTCGAACCCTTTACGTTTAGACCAATAGAAAACATTTTCTGCCGACATATACACGCGCAATGAGTTGATGGCCAACTTTCTTGTCCACTTGGAAGGTAACGTGTAGCCCACATTAATATTCTGGATATTCAAGAAGCTTGCATTTGTCAAGAAGCGCGTAGACATTGCCCCTGAATATTGGTCGTTCATCTGGAAACGAGGGATATTAGTATTTGTGTTCTCAGGAGTCCATGAGTTCAGCAAATCCTTATGGTAGTTGTAACCAGCCGTACCATAAGGTGACGACATAAAGTAAGCATACGTACCATCATATTGCTTACCACCAATCTGGTAAGTGAAGTTTATGCCGAAGTCCACGCCATATACTTTCAGTTTGGTACCGAAACCACCATACACCTTAGGTATTGAGCTTTCCTCTGTGATGTAATAGTCAGCCTGAGCATGATTCGTAGTCGTTTCACGTCCGGTGATATTGCCGGCCTCGTCCTTGACATTCTTATAGAACAAAGACTCACCCTTTTCATTCACTCCGGCATACTCCTTCAAGCGCCATGTAAACATAGACAAATCCTCACCAATGAAGAAGCTTCCGTTAGAATAGCCCTTATATCCTTTTCCATCAGCTGTATACTCAGTAGTAATCAACTTATCAGGATCAAGCATCGTAATACGGTTCTTCAAGGTTGAAATGTTCACATTCACATCCCACGTAAAGTTACGTGTATCGAAGATATTCACATTGAAGTCCATTTCCACACCACTATTGACCATGTTACCAACGTTGTCCATATAGGAAGCATAACCCAATGATGGAGCCACGGTAAATGAGAACAACATATCCGAAGTCTTACGTCTGTAGTACTCGATGCTACCGGTTACACGGTTCCACAACTGGAACTCTGCACCGATATTGAAGTTAGTGTTGGTTTCCCAAGTGATGTCTTTAGTGCCCTTAGATTTAAATGAAGTACCAAGGCTGTTGTTAGAGTTGATAATGTTAAATCTATCCGTATAGAGGAAGTCACCGATATTGTCATTACCTTGTGAACCAATAGAAGCCTTCAGCTTCAGTTCCTGCACCCATGAAGCATCAAACCAGCTTTCTTTGTTGATAAGCCACGCACCGCCTACCGACCAGAATGTACCCCAGCGATGGTCCGGATGGAAACGGCTGGAAGCATCACGACGCAAAGAAGCCGAGCCGAAGATGCGTTCGTCATAATTGTATTGCAAACGGCCGAAGAAACCTTCATTGTTACGACGCTCTTTATAGGAAGAAGCACCTTGTCCGTCGATAATGGCACCATCCAATTCCTTATTGCCTTGAGAGAACATCTGCGACTTGCTGGCCCCAAGTTCATAGTAGCGATAATCATAATATTCGTGACCTAAAAGAATATCGAAGTTATTGTCGCCAAACGAACGGGCATAAGAAACAAGTTGTTGCAGGTTGTAATCGTAAGTACGTGTATGATACTTACTCACTGTACCGCCAGTGGAGTCGAACTGCCCGTAGTAAGGATTGTAAACGTAACTATGACGTGTTTCATCCAAGTTGAAAGCACCATTGAATGTCACCTTCAGGCCTTCTATAGGAGTTATATCTACAAAGGCGTTGCCGTTAATGGCATTTCCTTCAGAGTTTCTGGTATTTAGTTTATTGTCTAGAATAGGGTTGGCATCAGCAATGAAAGGACGCTGCATACCTGCATTGATACCACTACCGTAGTCCATCATTCCAATACCATTATTATCCACCATGATGCTGCCGTCAGCATTGCGCACGTAGGCGGGATAGATGGGAGCCATTTGGGTAACAAACGCCCATATATTACCGGTAGACGAACTGGTACCATTGTTACTCAACGAGTTAGAATCAAAACGTGCATATCCCATATTACCACCAATCTTCAACCACTTCTTTGCCTGATAGTCGGCTTTCAAACGGCCTGTCAAACGTTTCAGGTCAGAGCCTTCAGTGATACCCTCATTTCCAAGATAACCTAAAGAAACATAGAAAGAGGACTTTTCATTGGCTGCGCTCACCGAGAAGTTGTATTCCTGACGCAGACCGGTACGCATTCCCACATCTTCCCAATCATCCGGAGTCAGCAGATAGTCACGTCCTTTATAATTCACAACTCTACCCAATGTGGCGTTGGGATTAAGTTTACCGTTCTGACCGATGAGGAATTGCCCATCGGGAACTGTATATACATTGTATCCCAATCCACCGTTGGAGCCAAACAGATTCTTGTTTGCCTCAAGCCATGCAGCTTGGTCATTCATTCCCGTTGACTTATAATAATTGTTCATGGCACGATAATGCATCTCGTAGTACATGCCAGGATTGTCAATCACTTCATATTTCTGCAACGCTCGAGTGTTAGCACCCCACTTAGCATCAAAAGTCACCTTAGCCTCTCCCGACATGTTGGCTCTTTTGGTAGTGATGATAATTACACCATTAGCACCACGAGCACCGTAAAGTGCATTCGAAGCTGCATCCTTCAATACTGTCATTGACTCAACGTCGTTAGGATTGATATTATTAATATCACCGCTATAAGGAGCGCCGTCCACAATAATCAGAGGGTCATTCTTTGCATTGATAGAACTAAAACCACGAATCTTGATGGATGATTTTGCACCTGGAGCACCGTCATTGGAAGTCAATGTCACACCCGGCACAGCACCTGCCAAAGCATCGGTAACATTCGTCACTTGCGACTGCTCCAGCTTTTCGGTACCAACCACCTTAGCCGAACCCGTAAATGCAGACTTCTTTGCTGTACCGAAAGCAACCACCATTACCTCATCAAGCATCTCAGTATCAGACTTCATCACCACTTTTACGCTGGATTTTATTGCCACCTCCTGGGTCTGCATACCAATATACGAAATTACCAGAGTTTTCGCGGAACTTGGTACGTTTGGTAATGTAAAATCACCATCTACACCGGTAATAGCACCAATTTGTGTACCTTTTACCAATACAGAGGCTCCAATAACTGGCTGCCCGTCTTCTTCAGAAATTACAACACCTGTAACCTTCTGGGTTTGGGCAGTTACTAGGCCTATTCCGACAAAAAGACAGGCCAATAACAGCATTAATTTTCTTTTCATAAATTCTCTCTTAAAGTTTAACTTTACATTAATTGTTTCTTTACTCTAACAAAGTGCAAATATATTAATAAAACTGAAACGAACAACTATTTTATTGAAAAAACCTTGTAAATCTATCAATTTATTAATTAAACATGCCACTTTATGCTTAATAACAGATTTTTCACACTTAAAAAACCTAAACTGGCTTATGTTTACTATCACTATGATTCCCTCTTTTAGGATGATTTTTCCAAGAAATACACATATTTTAAAACAAAATGGTTAATAAATAAGCCGCTAAAACAGAGAACGGACCTGATTTTGAAACAAATTGAGAGTTCCCGGAGGCTAAATACCGATTAATAGCTAAACACAAAAAGACACTTTTTAGAGATATTAATTCTTATTCTAATCCCATCGAGCACAGAATATCGTCTTATTTGTTATTGGTATTAATTAAAATCAAGTAAAATGAGTAAGATTATTTACAATCTAGTGTACAACAGAAAAAGAAGCCTGAATAAAAAAGGAATGGCATTGGTACAAGTAGAAGCCTATTTGGACAGAAAGAAAAAGTATTTTTCAACCAAAGTTTATTTAAAGCCAGAACAGTGGGACAATAAAAAGCTTATTGTGAAGAATCATCCTAATGCAGATGCGCTGAATAGATTGATATATGAGTTCATGGCTATGATAGAAAAAAAAGAGTTGGAATTGTGGCAGCAAGGAAGGCGTATTTCATTAGAGTTACTAAAAGATGTTTTGAGCACAAGCGAAAACAAAACCTCTTTTATTCCTTTTTTTAGGCAAGAGATAGCAAACTCTACTCTAAAAGAAAGTACAAAACGAAATCATCTCTCCACTCTTTCATTATTACAACAGTTCAAAAAGGATGTAACCTTTTCTGATTTAACATTCGAATTCATATCCTCCTTTGAATATTTCTTGCAATCAAGAGGTTATCACACAAATACGATAGCCAAACATATGAAGCATCTGAAGCGACATATAAATGTCGCCATCAACAAGGATTATATGGAGATACAAAAATACGCTTTTCGAAAGTACAAGATTAAAACTATAGAAAACAAGCATACGCACTTATCTCCTGAAGAGTTGGAGAAGTTGGAGAAATTAAGCTTGGCTGGCAGATATACTAAATTGCAAAAGACTTTAGATGCATTCTTGTTTTGTTGCTATGCAGGAATGAGATATTCTGATTTTATCAGTTTATCACCCGATAACATCGTGGAGATTCGTCAAGAAACCTGGCTAATTTATAAATCCATAAAGACGAGTACAGAAGTCAGATTACCTCTTTATCTCTTATTCGAAGGAAAAGGGCTTGTTATTCTGGACAAATATCGGGATGACTTACAAAGCTTCTTTCATTTAAGGGATAACTCTAATGTGAACAAGGATTTAATTGTGATTTCCCGCCTAGCTGGTTTATCAAAAAAAATTTCATTCCACACTGCTCGCCATACTAATGCAACTCTATTGATTTATAATGGAGTAAACATTACAACGGTGCAAAAATTATTGGGGCATAAAAGTGTTAAAACCACACAAGTGTATACAAATGTAATGGATATGACTATAGTGCATGATTTAGAAAAGAACCATGCACTCATGCCTTTACCTAAAAAAACACGAACTTAGCATAGTCGATACTACACTTTCATATCATTAGTCATATACTTCTCCTTTAAAGTCTGTTCACTCACTATTCAGTTTCAGCCTGCTCGCTGCAAACTCACTGCATACGTTTTGCAGTACCACTGCATATTGTTTGCAGTATCACTGCATATTGCTTGCAGCCGCGCTGCATATTAGTTTGCAGTACCACTGCAACAGCTTTGCAGTATCGCTGCAATAGGTTTGCAAAATTTTGCAGTAAGAAATTGCTGAGAATCAATTAAGTATAGTATAGTGTAAATAGAAGATTGACATTGGTGTGTTATCAATATTTAAGACTGATTGGAGGTGTGGAAGCAAATTTTGCTTCCACACTTTTGCATTGCTTCCACAGCGTCTGTAATGCCGATGAATAGAGGGATACAAGGAGCGGGTGGAAGTGTGGAAGCAAAAATGATGAAAACTGTTATGAAGAAACAACAGTTGTCTTGATTGTTTAGCTAATCACAAAGTTTTGAGTTTACTGTTTTTTGAAGCTATTGAAATATTCTTTTACATAGACTTTAGTACTTTCGCTAATAAAATGACAATGTAGAGTAAATGCTTCATTGAAAGCAGCTAGGATGATAGATGTTGACAAAAGATATTCTTCATATAAGAGGAAGAATCATTTAAAATCTTTAAGCAACGTATTAACTTTATGATATACATATGATAACCAAGTCATTAATCCAACAAATAGTATCACAGCAGTAAGGTTTTATACATTGTACCCCTATACATACACCTTGTGAGAAAGGAAATTTCGCTATAGTGATTTCTATTACATGGTATAATCGCTTGATTATTAATAAAATAAGAGTGTTGTAGTTCCGCGAAAACTCTGCTAATTTCGTATGTTGGTATGCAAACGCAAGAGGTGGCTGTCGCACCTTCTTTAAGAGTCATCTTAAAGTCCGACAGTGAAATTCTTGATGAAGTAACAGTCATAGCTTATGGTACTGCAAAGAAGAACTCACTAACAGGTTCTGTTGCTACTATCAAATCCAGTGATATGGAAAAGCTTCCAGTTACTTCATTTGAGAAAGCATTACAAGGATTGTCGCCTGGACTGCAGATCGCAAGTGTCTCCGGTCAACCGGGTTCGTCTACACAGGTACGTATTCGTGGTATCGGGTCTATGTCTGCCTCAAGTACCCCACTTTATGTTATAGATGGAGTTGCTATTGAAGCTGCAAACTTAAGTGAAGTTGCAAATACCAGTAAATATGGAACAAGTGCAAATCCACTTTCAAACTTAAATCCGAATGATATTGAGTCTATTACCATCTTAAAAGATGCTTCTGCTGCTTCTTTGTACGGATCACGTGCGGCCAATGGTGTTATTCTGATCACAACGAAGCAGGGTAAAAAAGGACAAGCCAAGGTTAGTTTTAAAGCTCAAATGTCATCTTCCAAACTCCCTTCTGGTGGTTATGATTTGATGAATGCCTCCGAACATTATGCTCTGTATTATGGAGGCTTCTATAATAATAATATTGCTAAAGGCATGTCCTCAGAAGAAGCTTCCGCTGCAGCCAACAAATCCACACAAAGCATGTATGGGCGAAATCCATATAATGTTGCTAACCCTCTGGATGCTTCTGGCGACTTGACATCTGGTGCTCAATTGATGATTGATACCGATTGGTTGGATGAAGTCTTCAGAACCGGGATGTCACAAGAATACGATATCAGTGTAAATGGAGGAAACGAGAAATCAAAATACTTCATTTCTATGGGATATATGAATCAAGAGGGTATTGTGATTGGTTCGGATTTTGAACGATATTCAGGTCGTACAAATGTCTCAACGGAAATTAAACCTTGGTTCAGTATGGGTATCAATTCCACTTTCTCTTTGGCAAAACAAAACACTCCTGTAGGTGGAGGTGGCGGTGCTAGTCCTTTGACTAATGGTATTTTCCTACCCAATGCTGTTCCTGTATATGATTTGGATGAAAATTTCCAAATGCAATATGATGAAAATGGCAAACCTCTTTATAACTTCAAGAATCCCATATTTCAGGATATGAATGTTATATCATTTGCACAAACTGACAAATATGCAACTAACACATACCGTGTTTTGGTAAATCCCTACGTGGATTTCAACTTTTATGGAGTTCATTGGAAAACAAGTCTTTCATATGATTATATCAATTTGGATGAAACGCAATGGTATAATGCGGAACATGGTAATGGTAAAGCTGCACAAGGACGCTTGTACAAATATGCCATTTGGAACAACACTTTTGGATTGACCAGTACATTAAATTATAATTTCAACATAAAGGAAGACCATCACTTCTCGGTATTGGCTGGTTATGAAATCTATAATAAAGAGTACAAGCGCACTTATGCACAAGGAACAAAATTTCCGATTGGTGGTTTGACAGAGCTGAATGTAGCTGCTACTCCGCAAGAAGTAGGTTCTGTAACAGATAAAGAGCGCATGCTTTCTTATTTTGGTCGATTAAATTATGATTATCAGAATAAATATTTTGCCTCATTCAGTATTCGCTCCGATGGTTCTTCACGTTTTGCACCGGGACATCGTTATGGTACATTTTGGAGTGTCGGATTAAATTGGCGCGTCAGCGAAGAAAACTTCATGAAATATATTACCTGGATCGATGACTTGAAACTACGTGCCAGCTATGGTACTTCAGGTAACAAAACATCTGATTACTTATATGGTTACCAAGCTTTCTATGAAGGTGGAGCCAATTATAACGGAGAGTCTGGCTTCAGACATTCTCAATTAGCAAATCCTGATTTGTCATGGGAAAAATCCAAAAACTTCAATGTGGGATTGGATTTTGCAGTACTTAACAGTCGCCTGCATGGATCCATTGACTATTATATCAAAAACTCTGATGAACTGTTATTGGAAAAACCTTTAGCCGGTTCTACGGGGTTGGACATAATTATGTCTAATTTGGGTGGTATGCGTAACTCTGGTATAGAAGTAGATTTGCATTCCCTGAATATTCAAGCCGGAGACTTTAATTGGGGAACCGACTTCAATATCTCTTTTAACAAGAATGAAATCACTTCTTATCCCGAAGAACAGGAAGTTGTTGGTACAAAAGTTCGTACGGTAGGCTACAGCCTTTATGAATTTTACATGCAAGAATGGGCCGGAGTAGATAAAGAAACCGGTGCTCCACTTTGGTATAAAGACGTAAAAGATGATAAAGGTAATCCGACAGGTGAAAGAACTACCACTTCAACTTACTCTACTGCAGACAAATACAAACTTGGTTCTGCACTTCCCAATGTATTTGGAGGTTTGAATAACACATTTACATTTAAAGGATTAGACCTTTCATTCCTCTTTACTTATAGTTTTGGAGGAAAGATATATGATGCGTACGAAGCCAATTTGCTGAATGATGGTAACAACAACGGTTATCAAGCCATCAAAGATCAAGCGAATTATTGGACAAAAGAGAATCCAAACGCTCCGAATCCTGCATTCTTGCCCAATAACACTTCAAGTTCTCATTCTACATCAAGCCGCTATTTGCACGATGCAGATTTCATTAAATTTAAAAATATCAACTTAGGTTATACTCTACCAAAAAAATGGACACAGAAGATACAGTTGGAGACAGTACGTTTCTTTGGAAGTCTGGAGAATATCTGTGTATGGAACTTGGATGGTAGTTTCAAAGGTTACGATGTGGAATTGGGAGGTGTAACCGGAGTATTGGACGGTGCAGGTACGGTTCCATTGCCTCGTACAATCTTATTTGGTATAAATGTTGGTTTCTAATTTAAAATTGAGATTACGATGAATAGAATAAAGCAAACTATAATAGCACTTGCAATAGGTCTTAGCTTAGCAAATTGCGGTGATGATTTTTTGGATACTACTTCTTCGGACCAAATGTCCGATTCTAACACCTTTACTACGATAGACGGTGCGCAGCAAGTGTTGACCGGTGCTTATGACTGGTTGACCAATGGCTGGTTGGCTCATATGACCAACCAATATATTTTCTTCTTGCCTGACATTATGGGAGATGACGCATTGGTGACACCTGACCCCAACTACAATTATGGACGTTTTGTGTCTCCTTATCAATATACAGTTTCTCCAGGAAGTACCTATACTGATGACCCGTGGAAGGGATGTTACAGTATCATAGATAATACGAATGCCATTTTGGATAATATCGGAAACCTGGCAGAAAGTGCAGAGCGTAACAGAATTGAAGGTGAAGCGCTATCTCTAAGAGCTTATACTTATCATTTCTTAGTAAGAATGTATGCCAAACCTGTGAACAAGTACCCGGATAATCCGAGCATAATTTTACGTATTTCTTCTGGAACAGAAGACCTTCCTCGTGCTACGGTAAAAGATGTTTATAATCAACTTGTCGTTGACATGGAAAAAGCATGTGGATTGTTGGACCAGCATTCTTCTTCATCCAAGGCATATATCGGTGCGAATGCTGCTCATGGAATTCTTGCACGTTTGTATTTGGATTTAGGTGATGAAACAAATGGCATCAAACATGCCAATGCTGCATTGAAAGGTGTTAATTTGATGAATACGGCAGTTTACACAGCTGATTTCTGTGAAGTTAACTCAGAAACACTTTGGGCTTTCGAATGTCCAACTGATGATAATCAATTCTATCTTTCATTACCCTCTTTCTGGTATTTGTGTGGAGATGATTATGAAGATGCTGTTATTGGTTATAGCTCATTACGAGTTTCAAAGGCTTTGATTAATCTAATGGAAGATAAAGATATACGCAAAACTCAGTTCCCGAAAGATTCTGAAACAAACGATTATATCAGTGAAACAGGATACTTGACAACAAAGATTCATAGTCGTAACAATGAAATGGGACAAGGCTCTTTCAATATGCTGCGTGGTTCTGAGATGTATCTTATTATTGCTGAATTAGCTGCTGACAAACAGCATTATGATGTGGCTAAAGAAGCATTAAATGTTGTTCGGATAGCTCGTGGATTGGATAAATATAGTGGAACGGATGCCGGTTTAGCAGATGAGATACAACAAGAAAGAAGGCGTGAATTATTTGCAGAGGGACATCGCCTATTCGACATGAAACGTAGAGGTTTGGCATTGACAAGAACTGGAGTTGACGGACACGATTTGTGGACTAGTCAATTAGACCTTCCTGCTGGCTCTGATAGATTTGAATTACCTATTCCGCAAGCAGAGATTGATGCTAATGGAGAACTGACAAATAATGATCAGAATCCTGCTTATAAATAAGTCTGTAAGAAGGAGTATATCTGATTTATGAACTTTCAAAACATCTCTATTTGATAGGGTGTTTTCTAAATAAAGTGTTTTAAAAGCCGTTCACTGTGAAGTAAGCGGCTTTTGTTATTCTATCTTTTCCACTTTATTTCTGCAACAATCATTTCCAAATAGGACGTATAGAAATCTGTTGCCGGGGATTAACGGTTATTTCTTCCTCGTCTTCCAAAGTAATAATTATGCCTTTAGATAATTGATAGTTGTCGTACCAAGTAAGTATCTTCCACAAATCCTATATATGATTTTATCGTGTCCGGACTTTTAACATCGACAGCCTTAGTTACAGAATTGTACGCAAAGCGATGAGTAGCGTTACTTGCCAAATAATACATCATCTCTCCAAGCTGCCTTTCATTGCTTATCTTGTTTCGCCACTACATCCTTATAAATGATGTCGGTATAGAGTGAAAGCAAGTAGTTATCATTATCTGACTGAATGTATTGAGGAAAGTTTCCTATTCCTAGGTATTTTTGTATTTCACTAAGGAGTAGCACCTTGCCTTCTGCAGCATAAAATGTATCTTGTTTTATTGCTACTTGCTTTAGTTTCAGGAATTCATGGAAAGAAAAAGGATAAAGTTCCATAGTGACATATCTGCCAGTAAGAAAAGTGCCCAACTCTTTACTAAGTAGATTGGCATTACTGCCGGCAACAAACACCTTGCTCGTTTCTCTGCTCATAAATAACTTAGCGTAATAGACTTTTATCCACACAATCTTCCTCTCTTTATATATATTGCTAATATACAAAAAAATATGATATAAATAGAGAAACTTTCGATTGCCAATAGAAAGTTTTGTAACAAAGGAACCTATTTTTTATATGGAATTGCAAATTAAATTATGAACAGCATCTGAATGAAACAGATTACAACGATGAGTTAAACCTTGGAAGGGAATAATTCCACCGGAGTTGTTTGGAAAATAAAGTGTTTTTGATAGAGGTTGTCAAAATGTGAACTGCACAACCTCATTTTTTATTCTAGACTCTCGCAACAACAATCAACTTTTAAAAAACAATAACTATCAATTATCCATAATCTTATAAAAATATTGTATGTTTGCAATTAGATAAATGCATGAATATGGATTCTAAAAAACAACTCTACATCATTAGTGGTTGTAATGGTGCTGGTAAGACTACGGCATCTTATACTGTGTTGCCGGATGTTCTGGAATGCAAGGAGTTTGTCAATGCGGATGAAATAGCTCGTGGATTATCTCCTTTTAATCCCGAAAGTATGGCCATTGAAGCCGGACGGTTGATGTTGCAAAGAATCAATGAATTGCTGAAAAATCAACAAAACTTTTCTATAGAAACCACACTTGCCACAAGATCTTACACTCGCCTTGTCCATCGTGCACAAGAACAAGGATATAAAGTCAATTTAATATATTTCTGGCTGAGTTCGCCCGACTTGGCTATTCAGCGTGTAGCCCAACGTGTACGTAATGGTGGACACGACATTCCCAAAGAGGTTGTGCTCCGGCGTTATCAAGCAGGTATTGATAACTTTTTCAATATTTATATGCCTTGTGTGGACTATTGGCTATTGGCAGATAATAGCGAAACACCCCGTATAATTGTTGCTGAAGGTGGACGAGGAATGGATATGCATATACATCACATTGAACGATTTAATAAAATACAAAGTTATGTCAGAGAATGAACGAAAAGAACTAAGCGAAAAGTTACATTTCGGTTTGGCATTAGCCGAACGTCGTATGCTTGAAGAAAAAGCATTGCGCAATGAATGCATTATACAAGGCTTGCCCAATGGAGAGATTAAAAGTGTACCGGCACGTATCATACTGCGTAGACTTTATGGAGAAGAGCTGAAACGATAGAAATATCCTCTCTTCAATAAACTGCAAACCTGAATTGTCTGCACGACACGAGAGCCAGTGCGGATTACAAAAGTACATTCTTTATTCCCTTGAATTATAATAAAAAATATATCCACTCAGTCTTCGTTATTCTATGTAGACTATATTCTCTTACAAGAAAATTTCCTCATTACGTTTTTGACATGCTCCAAACAGTAGTTTTTCATAGCTATAGAATTCTTTACTCCAATTACTTTGTATTTGGAATAATCTCCATTTATAAGATAGAGACAATTACATGGTGTTCTATGCATAAAATGGATAAATAGGTAGGATAGTGTTTATGTAACCATTATAAATTCAATAGTATTTTACATAAGGGTTTACATTCTCATAGATGGAATAAACAACACGAGTAAATAATTGACAAAAAGCAACTAAATGATAGATATTGACAAAGCCCTTCTAGTTTTTGAGAAAAAAGATCCTGACGTTATGATTATAGCACATCAGTACAGAATTAAACACCTTCAAATCAGGATATTACCATTACAAATAGTATCATATAAGTAGATTGTCATTTACAGTGGATATGTATAGAGTATCTTCTCTAGAGGAATACTTTATTTCAGGAGCTCTTTTTATTTATTTTATATTGCTTATTATCAACAATATAGACATAATGTAGTTCCGCGAAAACTCTGGTAATTTCGCACATCGGCATGCAGACTCAAGAGGTTACAATTAAGCCGCATGTACGGGTTGTCATGCAGAGTGATACTGAACTTTTGGATGAAGTTGTAGTTGTTGCCTATGGTACTGCTACAAAAAGATCCTTCACAGGTTCCGCTACTGAAATTAAAGGAGACCGTATTGCTAACAAAAATCCGTCCGAATTATCTAAAGCGCTAACCGGTGAAGTAGCAGGTGTACAAGTTATTTCAACTAGTGGACAACCCGGCTCAAATGCAAGCATCAGAATTCGCGGTTTAGGTTCTGTAAATTCAAGCCGTGCTCCGCTGTATGTAGTGGATGGAATCCCCTTTGGTTCAGATTTAAGTGGAATTGATCCTTCAGACATAGAGTCAACTACCGTATTGAAGGACGCAACAGCAACAGCTCTATATGGTTCAAGAGCTGCCAATGGAGTAATTTTGCTGACCACCAAAAGAGGTAAAAAAGGAAAAACGCAGGTTGAGGCAAATGTAAAATATGGTATCAACACCCGTATAATTCCTCTTTATGACACGATGGAAAATCCTGAAAGGTTTCTTGAACTGACATGGGAAGGTATTAAAAACAAATATATGTACCGCGCGAACAATCCTAAGGATGAAGCTACTGCCAAACAATATGCAAGCGAAGACCTTTTTGATGCAGATTACGGTATTGCCCCCGTATATAATATGTGGAAGGCTGAAGGTAAAAATCTGATAGATCCTGTTACTGGAAGAATGAAGGCAGGTGTAGTCCGCAAATTTACTCCGGAGAAATGGGAAGATTATATTTTCCGTACAGGAGAAAAAGTAGAAGCCAATGTTAAGATATCAGGAGGTAGCGACAAGTTATCACATTATACCTCTTTCGGTTACTTGAAAGATGAAGGATACTATATAGGTTCGGATTTTGAACGTTTTAATGCCCGTTCCAATCTGTCTCAAGACATCACCTCATGGTTGAAATCAAATGTTAATATGGCTTATAGCTATATGGAACTGAATAAGCCCGGTCAAGGTGACAACATGAACAATGGTTTCCAATTCATTAATTTTATGCCTTCCATATTTCCGGTATTCCAACGTGATGCAGATGGCAATAAAATAAAGGATAATGTGGTCGGAGGATATCTGTATGATTATGGTATGGCTGAAGGTTATGGACGTCCTTACGCTTCAGGCGTAAATCCAGCCGGAGCGATTCAATTGGACAAGAATGAGTACCAGTCTCATTCATTCAACGGAAATGCCATGTTTGAAGCAACTTTCTTGAAAGACTTCAAAGGAACGGTAAACTTTGGATTGCAATATCTTGGTACAAAAAACAATGAATTGACAAATCCATATTATGGTGATGCAGAGGGGTTAGGACGTATTTTCAAAAACATGAGTACATTCTTCAGCTTCACGTCAAACCAGATATTGTCATGGAAGAAAAGTTTTGGTGTGCACAATCTCGATGCATTCGTTGCGCATGAATCTACATTCTACAAGTCATCTGACAACTATGGCCAGAAATCAAAGATTGTTCGTCCTAACAATACAGAATGGTCTAATGCTGTAATTATGGACTATATGGATTCTCAAACCTACGGGTTTGACATGGAAAGCTACTTCGGACAAATTAGATATGATTATAACGATAAATATTTCTTTCATGGAACATTAAGACGTGATGGTTCATCACGTTTTGCCAAAGGGCAGAAATGGGGAACATTCGGTTCTATCGGCGCCGCCTGGGCCATCACTAACGAAAATTTCATGAAAGACGTGAGCTGGTTGAAGAATTTGAAATACAAGTTAAGTTGGGGTGTGTTGGGTAACCAAGACTTTATCACCAATCCTACCATTGCAGGTTATTATCCTTACAATGATTTGTATACGATCGGTAACCTGAATGATGAAATCAGTTTTAGCTTTAAATATAAAGGTAATCCTGATTTGACATGGGAACGCAGCGAAACATGGAATACTGGTATCGAGTTTAATATAGCCGATATTTTGGAAGGTGAAGTGGAATACTACAATAAGACTACCAAAGATATGTTGTTCCTAAAGCAAGTATCTCCATCGCTGGGATATGCACAATACCCCGTCAATGACGGTAAAATGGTCAATAAGGGTCTCGAATTTTCTTTGGTGGCACATCTTGTGAAAACGAATGATATAAGTCTTGATTTACGTGTTAATGGTGGACATTATAAGAATAAAATGACCCAGATGCCTATGGATGATACCACAGGAAAAGAAAAGCCATTGGAGATACAAGGTGCTTACGGATGGTCGAAAGGACATTCTCTGTATGATTTCTATATAAGAGAATATGCCGGTGTAGATCCAGAAACCGGTATGGCATTATACAACTCATACTATAATGTAAAAGCCGATGGAAGCAAGGACTTGATTACAGATATGGTAACTTACCAGCAAAACAATAAGATAGAGCGTTTGGAAGTAGAAAAGACCTCCGATTATAACAACGCAACTAAGAAATATGTCGGGAAATCAGGTATTCCGACTTTACAAGGGGGATTCGGTTTTGATTTAGCTGTTAAAGGTTTCGAATTAAATACGACTTTCTCCTATAGCTTAGGAGGATATGCTTACGACGGTGTATATGCTACATTAATGTCTAACAATACACCTGGTAGTGGAAACTGGCATAATGACATTGAAAATCGTTGGCAAAAGCCGGGTGATATAACAGACGTGCCACGTTTAACTTCCGGATATGACGAATATACAAATGCATCTTCTACTCGGTTCATTACCAGTCGTTCTTATTTGAATTTATCCAATGTAAGATTATCCTACACATTCCCTAAAAAATGGATGAATAGAATGAACATTGGTTCCTTGTCGGTTTATGTTTCCGGTGACAACCTGATGTTCATTTCGGCTCGTAAGGGATTTGTCTCAATGGCAGGAAATACCGTCAGTACAGATCCTAATGAGGATTCCGGAGGCTCTGACAGAAGTCAGTATGCTCCATTGAGTACTATTATGGGAGGTATTAAGATTCAGTTCTAACAATAAAATCATTTGAATATGAGAAATGTAATATATAAAATAGCAGCTTGTTCTGCATTAGTAGCCTTGGTGCTTTCTGGCTGTAAAGAATCTTTTCTGGAGGAAGATCCAAATGGATATATTTCATCTGACCAGATAAAAGAAAATGCAGTGTGGAATCCTAATATCATGTTAGGTCAGGCATTAGGTACGTATTCCACAACATTTGCCTGGCAGACAGGCGGTACGACGAATCACGACGATTTCGGACAAAAATCCATTGATATTGCCACAGATTTAATGAGTGGGGATCTGGCAATGAGCGGAGAAACCTACGGCTGGTTTAGCGATGCAGCTAGATTGCAGTGTAATACTACCACAAAAAATAGAACCTACATGCTGTGGAGGTATTATTACCGCATCATCAAGGCCTGCAATGAAATATTTGACACTGTAGGAGGAGATGAAAGTGTACCGGCTAATGAGGATAACCAAAATTATTATGCACAAGCAAAAGCTTTGAGGGCTCATTCGTATTTCAATTTGGTGAATTTATATGCAAAACCTTACGATATTGATAAAAATGCTAAGGCCATACCTCTTTACCGTTCTCAAACCACAGCAGAGACATTAGGACTCTCCACAGTGGAGGAAGTGTATGAACGGGTTATTATCGACTTGAAGGAATCAATAAATATTTTGGAAGAGTTGGAATCAGCAGGTATTGGTCGTCCCAACGGCACTAAGGACCAAATCGACCAATGGACAGCTAAAGGAATACTTGCCTATGTTTATTTGACCAAAGGTGAATATGAGAATGCTGCTGCATTAACTTCCGATATTATCAATAACTCAGGATATCCTTTGATGAGTGAAACTGAAATTATCGAATCTGGATTCCGGAGTATCAATATCGGTTCATGGATGTGGGCATTTGATATTACCAAAGATAACACCGGAGGTTTGCCCACATTCTGGGGACAGGTAGATTATTTCACTTATAGCTACTGTTCTGCAGGTGATTATAAAATGATAGACCATAATCTGTATAATGAAATACCTGAAACAGATACTCGTAAACAGTGGTTTCATCCGTCTGTATTGATTAGCTGGTATAAATTTTATGATGCCGGAAGAAAAGCAATGGGAGACCGTACATGGACAAATGATATTGTTTACATGCGAGTTGAAGAGATGTACCTGATAAATGCTGAAGCCAATGCACGGGCAAATCATCTGCCCGAGGCAAAAGCAGCATTGAAGGCTCTATTAGAACAGCGGGATCAGGCCACGGCTGCAGAAGTGGACAATATGAATGCTGATCAATTACTGGAAAACATATACTACAACTGGCGTGTAGAAATGTGGGCCGAAGGACGAGGTTTACTTACCTTGAAACGTTTCCACAAATCAATGGTACGTGGTGACAACAACTACGCATTGACTGGTGAAACAATCTCATACGATGACTCCAGATTGATCTTTGAAATTCCAGAGCGTGAAGTAACGAATAATCCCAATTTGCAGAAATGATAAAGTGCCACATTAGATTGTGCAAATCAGATGAATAAAAGAGGGAGAGTATCTAAATTTAGAATACTCTCCTTTTTTAATATAACGAAATCTGGTTCTTGTTGTATAAAGAGGGCAACACAAATCATTGCAGATGCACTGACATATCAATCTTATTTAGACTGCTTCAATAACCATATTTCAAAGTCGAGTAGGTCAGCCCCCTTACGGGAGCTTTCCCCTCTAAGAACCGTACGTGCG
>ERZ827101.118-NODE-118-length-124975-cov-6.811063_pt1 | contig 124975 bp, 133 predicted proteins | sample MGYA00519869_ERZ827101 | MGnify/ENA primary metagenome ERZ827101 (study PRJEB31778, sample SAMEA3449256) | human gut metagenome | biome: human gut; feature: human-associated habitat; material: faeces | place: United Kingdom | collected 2010/2012 ...
GCTTCTCATGGAGCAGGCACACCAGTCCGTGGCGGTCGGCCACCTTCTTCATCATCTCCATCACCAGCTGGTTCTGGTCGCAGGCGGCGTTGGCGTTGGTGTAGATCGGGGCCATCTCATGCTGGGAGGGGGCCACCTCGTTGTGCTTGGTTTTGCTGAGCACGCCCAGCTTCCACAGCTCCTCATCCAGATCCTTCATATAGGCGGCGACCCGGGGCCGGATGGCGCCATAGTAGTGGTCGTCCAGCTCCTGTCCCTTGGGGGGCTTTGCGCCGAACAGGGTCCGGCCGCACATCCGCAGGTCCTCCCGCTGGGCGTACTGGGCCTTGTCCACCAGGAAGTACTCCTGCTCCGGCCCCACCTGAACCACCACCCGTTTGGTCGTCGTGTCCCCGAACAGGCGCAGGATCCGCACCGCCTGGCGGCTGATCTCGTCCATGGACCGCAGAAGAGGCGTCTTCTTGTCCAGGGCCTCGCCGGAGTAGGAGCAGAAGATGGTGGGGATGCAGAGGCTGCCCTCCTTGATGAAGGCAAAGGAGGTGGGATCCCAGGCGGTGTAGCCCCGGGCCTCAAAGGTGGCCCGCAGACCGCCGGAGGGGAAGGAGGAGGCATCCGGCTCACCCCGGACCAGCTCTTTTCCGGAGAATTCCATGAGGATCTTGCCGCCGCCGGCAGGGGCAATGAAGCTGTCGTGCTTCTCCGCCGTGACGCCGGTCATGGGCTGGAACCAGTGGGTGTAGTGGGTGGCGCCCTTTTCCACGGCCCACTGCTTCATGGCCTGGGCGATCTCATTGGCGGTGGAGATATCCAAAGACGTTCCGTCTGTAACGCACTTCTTCCACGCCTCATAGGACGCAGAGGACAGGCGCTCCTTCATGGTGTCCTCATTGAAGACCATGCTGCCGAACAGATCGGAGAGTTTCGTGGTGGTACTCATGCGTTTCATCCTCCTGTATTTATAAAATGTATCGTATCACATCAGATATGGAAAACTCAACAGGAAATGCGGATTTTCCGCCTCATTTGCCGCTCTCGCCGTCATCGGAGGGGCCCCGGACGCAGGGATCGTCCCCGTCACATCCCCTAGGACCGGTTGGGCATCTAGAAGTCCCGGATCATCCGGGCCTGACCGGGATAATACTGCTCGAAGATCTCCCGGTCCAGCAGGCTCACCTTGATGGAGGGCGGGCAGTGGCCGCACTTCCTCCGCAGCATCTCAAGCCCCAAACATGACCAGCCTACGGGACCAGATCCGATCAAAGATGGGCAGCAGTTCCTTCTTGGTCCAGGTCTTTTTTCAAAAACTATGACCGCGCCATGGCCAGAAGCACCGCCCAAATAAATTTGCGTGTCAGCCACCGGCTGTCCAAAAGGCAGGATACTGGTGCAGAAATCTTTTTATTATGGGGCCTATAACAAAGAACGCAGCTTTCTCCTAAAATCTTAGGATGAATAGCTGCGATCCGCGGTACCACCTAATTTGCTCCCATGATGGGATCCCTTTCAAAGCTCCAACAAGCCCGTGTGAGATAACGATCACAACTCGTCGCACTTACTAGCGGAGATCCGCGTTCGGAATGCAGCTGCAGAGTCTTCTTCCCGCGGACTCTTTGTACGGGCTTCCCACTGCCCCTCGCTCACTGAACCGGAATTTCCACGATCCTTTTCTCCATCAATGCCTTCTGATGGTTGGATTTGGCCTCGATCTCGAAAGCGATGGTAGCAGTGTATCACCGCCAGCAGCGCACTGTCAACGTCAAAACCCACAAAATCGGCATTCCATTTCCGGCAGCCTTCCCGGCTCCTCCGCTCCGGGACAGCCGAAGGGGTTCCGCCTGAAAAGCGTTCCGGCGCCCCTCCCGCCGCAGTCACGACGGGCAGGGCGCCCGGACGGTATGAAACGGTCAGAGACTGATCTCCGGGACTTCCCGGCTGGCGCCGGAGAGCAGGGGCCTCACCTGGGCCAGGAAGGCGTCCACCTGCTCCGGACAGCGGCCGATGTACAGCTTTGGGTCCAGCACGGCCTCCATCTCCGCCTCGGTCATGCCGAAGGCAGGCTCCGCCGCCAGGCGGGAGAGCAGGTCGCAGGGCTCCCCCTCCTTCATCCGGGCGGTGGCGGCCATGGAGCAGGTGCGGATGATCTCGTGGAGCGCCTGCCGGTCGCCGCCCCGCTTGACGCCCTCCATCATCAGGTTCTCCGTAGCAATGAAGGGCAGGTACTCCCGGCAGGTCCGGTCCACGATCTTCTCGTTGACGTGGAGCCCGTCGGTGACGTTCTGACTGAGACGCAGGATGGCGTCGGCGCAGAGGAAGCCCTCCGGCATGGAGATGCGGCGGTTGGCGGAGTCGTCCAGGGTCCGCTCCAGCCACTGGACGGAGGCGGTCATGGGGGCGTTCATGGCGTCCGCCATCAGGTAGCGGCTGAGAGAGCAGATCCGCTCGGACCGCATGGGATTGCGCTTGTAGGCCATGGCGGAGGAGCCGATCTGGTTCTTCTCAAAGGGCTCCTCCACCTGCCGGTCGTGCTGGAGAAGGCGGATGTCGTTGGCCATGCGGTAGCAGCTCTGGGCAATGGCGGAGAGGCAGTTCAGGATGCGGCTGTCCGCCTTTCTGGGATAGGTCTGGCCACAGACGGCATAACACTGCTCAAAGCCGAATTCTGCGGCGATCTGCCGGTTCATCTCGTCAATCTTGGCGCCGTCTCCATCGAACAGGTCCATAAAGCTGGCCTCTGTGCCGGTGGTGCCCCGGCAGCCCAGGAACTTCATGTGGTCCAGGACGAAGTCCAGCTCCTCCAGGTCGGAGAGCAGGTCCTGCATCCAGAGGGTGGCCCGCTTGCCCACCGTCACCAGCTGGGCGGGCTGATAGTGGGTATAGCCCAGGGTGGGGGTGGCCTTGTATTGCTCTGCAAATTTACTGAGGTTCGCCACCACAGCCAGCAGCTCTCCCCGGAGATACCGCAGGCCCTCCCGGTAGATGATGAGATCCGCGTTGTCGGTGACATAGCAGCTGGTGGCCCCCAGGTGGATGATCCCCGCGGCGGAGGGGGCCGCCTTGCCGTAGGTGTAGACGTGGGCCATCACGTCGTGACGGACCTCCTTCTCCCGCGCCGAAGCCGTCTCATAGTCGATGTCGGTGATGTGGGCCTCCAGCTCCGCCACCTGCTCCGCGGTGACGGGCAGGCCCAGATTGTGCTCTGCCCGGGCCAGGGCCACCCACAGACGCCGCCAGGTCTGGAAACGCGTGTCCGGAGAAAACAGACACAGCATAAAATCAGAGGCGTATCGGGACGCCAGAGGGGATTCGTAACGATCTTTGGGCATAAGTGGGCCACCTTTCTTTTGTTTCAAAGTTTAGGAGGCACCGCAACGGGTGCCTCCAGAGGGTGCAGTCTGTTTCGCCGGAGGCGAAGCATTATGAAGTGGGAAGCGTGTTAAAGACTGTGAGCAGCCAGAGACAAAAATCCAGGCTGAACAGGGCCAACAGGAAGCACTCGACACCCGCGGAACGATCCTTCGATGCTTTTGAAATGATCCGGTAAAGGAGAAACGGCCAGCAGAGGGCACCTGCCAACGCGATCCACCCGAATACGGCAAACAGCATCGGATTTCCTCCTCACCGAATGATGATGGAATCTCTTTCCGGTCCCACAGACACATAGGTGATATGGCAGCCGATCTCCCGCTCCACGTATTCCACATAGTTCCGGGCCGCCTCCGGCAGGTCCTCCCACTTCCGGACGCCGGAGATGTCGCACTTCCAGCCGGGCATGGCAGTCATGACGGGCTTGGCGTCCGGCAGCACGGCGGGGAAGGGGAACGCGTCGGTCTCCTGCCCGTTCAGCTCATATCGGGCGCAGATGGGGATCTCATCCATGTAGCTGAGCACATCCAGCTTGGTCAGGGCGATGTCCGTGGCTCCCTGGCACTGGATGCCATAGCGGGTGGCCACGATGTCGATGGGACCCACCCGGCGGGGCCGGCCGGTCTTGGCGCCGTACTCACCGCCGGCCTCCCGCAGCTTCTCCGCCTCTTCACCGAACCACTCGCAGGTGAAGGGGCCCTCTCCCACGCAGGAGGAGTATGCCTTCACCACACCGATGATCTTGTCCAGCTTGGCGGTGGGCAGGCCGGAGCCCACAGGGGCATACGCCGCAATGGGGTTGGAGGAGGTGGTGTAGGGGTAGATGCCGTAGTCCAGATCCCGCAGGGAGCCCAGCTGGGCCTCAAACAGGATGTGCTTGCCCTCGGCCTGGGCCTGGCGCAGGAAGGCGCCGGTGTCGCAGATGAAGGGCTTGATCTTCTCGCCGAACTCCGCTACCCATGCCTTCAGGTCATCCATGGTGTAGGTCTTGGCGCCGTAGACCCGCTCCAGCGTCAGGTTCTTCCACTCCAGAATGCCCGCCAGATGGTCCCAGAGCTTTTCCGGGTACAGCAGCTCGCCGGCCATGATGGTCTTCTTCTGGTACTTGTCCGAATAGAACGGGGCGATGCCCTGCTTGGTGGAGCCGTACTTCTTGTCCGCCAGGCGGGCCTCCTCCAGGGAGTCCAGGTCCCGGTGCCAGGGCAGCAGCAGGGACGCCCGGTCGCTGATTTTCAGGTTCTCCGGCGTGATGGCCACGCCCTGGTCCATGACGTCGGACATCTCGGTCCACAGGCTCTCGCAATCCAGAGCCACGCCGTTGCCCAGGATGTTCACCACACCCTTGCGGAAGATGCCGGAGGGCAGCAGGTGCAGGGCAAACTTGCCGAACTCGTTCACCACGGTATGGCCGGCGTTGCCGCCGCCCTGATAGCGGACCACCACGTCGTAGTCCGCGGTCACCAGGTCTACCATGCGGCCCTTGCCCTCGTCTCCCCAGTTGATTCCCACGATGGCACAATTTGACATATCCAAAAACCTCCCGGTTTTGATTTACAGACACTCCGGTCAGGTCGACCTTTTCTCCAAAGATGCCCAACCTTAGTTATTATATCGGCTGATTTTCCATAAGTAAAGCCTGAACTTGTAATAATAAGCATTATTTTTTCTGATAAGGTCGACCTTTCAATTCTGGAAATGCCTCATCCCCGGGGAGCGGCGGGGATCCCCACATAGGCCACAGTCTCGTTGGGCTGAATCAGTTGCCCGCCGGAGGCGAAAGTGTCGAATAGCGCCTCCAGCGCCGCCCGAAAGGCTTCGTAATCCGCGTCTCCCTCCCGTAGGGCATAGGAGCTGGAAAAGCACCGCCGGAGGAATCGGTCCCGGTCCAGCGTCAGGGGATTGGGGAACCGCCGCTTTTCATACGCCCCGCCGAAAAAATCCCGGATGCGGGGGTCGTCCTCCCCCATCCCGCCGGTGAATCCGTGAAAGCTCGGGCAGTGCTCCCGAAAGACCTGGGCCAAGGCCTGGTTCACCGGTGCAGGCCCACGGACGTTCCAGACGAGAACGGCCCGCCCGCCGGGACGCAGGATCCGGCGGCACTCCCGCGCAAAGGCAGGACCGTCGAACCAGTGGAAGGCCTGGGCCGCTGCGACCATGTCCACGGACCGGTCCGGCAGCCCGGTATCATGGTCCGTTCCATTTGAGGAGGAGAACCGGGGATCGCCGCCCAGAAGCGCCTCCGCCGCCCCCCGCATATCCGGATTCGGCTCCACGCCGCAGACGCGGAAGCCCGCTGCCAGCAGCTGGGCGGAGAGCTTGCCGGTGCCGGATCCGATGTCCGCCGCTGTATAGCGCTCCGGCGGCGCGTACAGCTCTCCCAGCCAGTCCAGGAATTCCTGGGCATAAGAAGGTCTGGCGGCCTGATAGTCCTGGTGCCGGCCATTGAAGCGGTCAAAGGTGTTGCGCATCTGGATCCCCTCCCTGCAAATTCTCCGCTGATTGTACCATGGGAGCTGGCCGCCTGCAAGATGCAGGGCGCAGCGGAAAAGCCTTGGTTCTCCACTTCCAAAACGGGACAGGGTGTGGTATACTATCACCGAATTTTGAACAACCAGAGAGAAAAGGGGAAGATCGTATGCCGGCCATCGGTTTTGACAATCAGAAGTACCTCACCACCCAGTCCGAGCAGATCAAAAAGCGCATCGCCCAGTTCGGCGGCAAGCTGTATCTGGAGTTCGGCGGCAAGCTGTTCGACGACTACCACGCCTCCCGGGTGCTGCCGGGATTCGAGCCGGACAGCAAGATCCGGATGCTCCAGCAGCTGCAGGACGACGTGGAGATCCTCATTGCCATTAACGCCGCAGACATCGAGAAAAACAAGGTCCGGGGGGACCTGGGCATCACCTATGACGACGACGTGCTGCGGCTGATCGACATCTTCCGGGGCATGGGCTTCTATGTGGGCGGCGTGGTGATGAGCCGGTACAGCGGCCAGGGGGCGGCGGACGCCTTTTTGAAGCGGTTGACCACCCTGGGCATCCGGTGCTACCGCCACTATCCCATCGCGGGCTACCCCTCCGACGTGCAGCACATTGTCAGCGACGAGGGCCTTGGAAAGAATGAGTATGTGGAGACCACGCACCCGCTGGTGGTGGTGACGGCGCCGGGCCCCGGCAGCGGCAAGATGGCCACCTGCCTCTCCCAGCTCTACCACGACTACAAGCGGGGCATCGCTGCGGGCTACGCCAAGTTCGAGACCTTCCCCATCTGGAACCTGCCCCTCAAGCATCCGGTGAATCTGGCCTACGAGGCGGCCACGGCGGATCTGAACGACGTGAACATGATTGACCCCTTCCATCTGGAGGCCTATGGCAAGACTGCCGTCAACTACAACCGGGATGTGGAGATCTTCCCGGTGCTGAACGCCATCTTTGAGAAGATCCAGGGCACGTCCCCCTACCAGTCCCCCACGGACATGGGAGTGAACATGGTTGGCAACTGTATCTGTGACGACGCGGTGTGCTGCGCCGCCAGCCGCATGGAGATCCTGCGGCGCTACTACACCGCCTGCGTGGAGCGGCTGCGGGGCAAAGCCGGGGACGAGCCGGTGCGGAAGCTGGAGCTGGTGATGCAACAGGCGAGCGTCACACCGGACATCTGCCCGGCGGTGTCCGCTGCCCTGCTGAAGGCGGAGACCACCGGCGGCCCTGCCGGCGCCATGGTGCTGCCAGACGGCCGGGTGGTCACCGGCAAGACCTCCGACACCCTGGGGGCGGCCTCCGCCCTGCTGCTGAACGCGCTGAAGGCCGTGGGCGGCATCGGTGACCAGTTCGAGCTGATCTCCGCCCAGGTGCTGGAGCCGGTGTGCCGGCTGAAGACCCAGTACCTGGGCCACAAGAACCCCCGGCTCCACACGGATGAAGTGCTGATGGCGCTCACCATCTCCGCCCTGACCAACCCCCTGGCGGAGCTGGCCCAGCAGCAGTTGCCCAAGCTCCGGGGCTGCGACGCCCACTTCACGGTGATCCTCAGCGAGGTGGACGAAAACCTTCTGCGCCGCCTGGGCATCAACGTCAGCTGCGAGGCCCGGTACGAGACGAAGAAGCTGTATCACAAATGAAATGACCTGCGCTTTCGGATGAGGTGGAGCATGAAGAAACAGAGGATGCTGCCGGCGAAGAATCGCCGGGGCTCTGTGCAAGCAATAGGTGAGACGTTGCACAGAGCATAGCGGATGGACCAGTTTCACCGAAAACTCTCATAGAAACGGGTTCTCAAATTCTGCTCTCAATCAAAATTGAACTGACACTGTGCCGCGGCTCATCTGTAACATTTTTTGATGGAATAGAAAGGAATGTTGTCAGTATGCGAGATGACCGGCCACAGATCACAGCAGAGACCTTTCGGAATATGGAGGATATGTCCTTCTTTACGCACGCACGGATTTTTGACGATCTTCTGATTATTGCGCAGAAAGAGACAAACTGTTTCGTCCTGCGCTCTTCGGAGGGACTGATCGTGCTGGACGCGATCTGGCCCTGCCAGCAGGCGTTTGATGCGATCATTTCTGCGGTTCGGGAGACCGGATGGGACCCCGGCGCGATCCGAAAACTGGTGCTGACCCATGGACATGTGGATCACACCGGCTGCGGACGCTGGCTCCGGGAGGCGTTTCATGCAGAGACATATCTCTCACAACGGGATGACCGATTTTGGGCGGAAGAGCCCATCAAGCGAGACAGGCCGGAGACGTGGAAAGACTATGACATCGACGTCTATGTGGGAGAAGGGGATGTCATTGCTCTGGGAGACAAACGGCTCCTGGTCTATGAGACCCCCGGACACACACCGGGAGGATTGAGTTATATCTTCAATGTAACAGAGAATGGCGTATCCCATCAGGCGGCCCTTTGGGGAGGTTCCGCGCCTCCCATGAGCCGACACGGCACGATCCAATACCTGCGGTCTCTGGAACATTTTATGGAACAGGCGGAACGCCAGAACGTAGAAGTGGCGCTCAGCAATCATACGGCCTTGGACAATGGCCTTGAGCGGATCGCTTACGCGCGGAAGCGGATGCGCTATATGCCGAATATTTACCTGATCGGGCAGAAGGGATTCCGGGCCTATTGCCAGTTATTCAGGACATGGTGTTACGACTCTCTGGAGCAGCTGGATGATCGGTAAGGGCGGAACACCATACGCATAAGAAACACAACGCGATCTCTGGGGAAGCAGTCCCGTTTCCGGTGTGGAAAGCGGGACTGCTCTTCATCATAAACAGCGATTTATCAGGAAAGGAACAGGAGCATGCAGGATCTCATTCAACAACTGGCATCTGAGCTGGACAAAGACCCCCGCCATGTGGAAAACGTGGTCCGCCTTCTGGACGAGGGCAACACCATTCCCTTCATCGCCCGCTACCGCAAGGAGCTTCACGGCGCCATGGACGACACCGCCCTGCGGAATCTGGAGGAGCGCCTCCAGTACCTGCGGAACCTGGCGGAACGCCGGGAGGCGGTGAAGCGGTCTATCGAGGAACAGGGCAAGCTGACGGAGGAACTCTCCGCCGCCATCGACGCCGCCCGGACGCTGGCGGAGGTGGAGGACCTGTACCGCCCCTACAAGCAGAAGCGCCGCACCCGGGCCACCATTGCCCGGGAAAAGGGCCTGGCGCCTTTGGCGGAGCTGCTGTTTGCCCAGGGGCCGGACTGCCCGGACCCGACGGCGGAGGCCGCCCGGTATGTGGATGCCGAAAAGGGCGTGGAGACGGTGGAGGACGCCCTCTCCGGCGCCTCCGACATCATCGCCGAGACCATCAGCGACGACGCCGCCCTCCGCAAGACCCTCCGCACCCTCCTGGAGCGGGAGGGAAAGCTCTGCTCCCAGGCGGCGGTGGAGGAGGACTCTGTCTACCGGCTGTACTACGACTTCTCCCAGGCCCTCTCCCGGCTTCAGGGTCACCAGATCCTGGCCGTCAACCGGGGGGAGAAGGAGGGCTTTCTGAAGGTCCGCGTGGAGCTGGACCGGGACCGGGCCCTCCAGGCCGTCCGGCGGCATGTGATCGTCCCCGGCAGCGCCGCAATGGAATTTATCAAGTCCGCGGCGGAGGACGCATACGACCGCCTGATCTTCCCCGCCCTGGAGCGGGAGGCTCGCTCCGACCTGACGGAGCGGGCGGACGAGGGGGCCATCGGCCAGTTCGCCCTGAATCTGAAGCCCCTGCTGATGCAGCCCCCGGTGAAGGGCAGGGTCACCATGGGCCTGGACCCGGGGTACCGGATGGGCTGCAAGGTGGCGGTGGTGGACGGCACGGGCAAAGTGCTGGACACCGCCGTGGTATACCCCACCTACGGCGAGCGGCAGGAGAACGAGGCTATCGCCGCCCTGGCAAAGCTGATCCGAAAGCACGGCGTGGAGCACATCGCCATCGGCAACGGCACAGCCAGCCGGGAGACGGAGCAGATGGCGGTGAAGCTGATCCGGCAGGTGAATGAGGCCGGCGCCCATGTCAGCTACATGATCGTCAGCGAGGCCGGGGCCAGCGTGTACTCCGCCAGCCCCCTGGCGGCGGAGGAGTTCCCCCAGTACGACGTGAATCTCCGGTCTGCCGTATCCATTGCCCGGCGCCTCCAGGACCCTCTGGCGGAGCTGGTGAAGATCGACCCCAAGGCCATCGGCGTGGGACAGTACCAGCACGACATGCCCCCCAAGCGGCTGGACGAGGCTTTGAACGGTGTGGTGGAGGACTGTGTGAACGCCGTGGGCGTGGACGTGAATACCGCCTCCCCCTCCCTGCTTCAGCGTGTGGCGGGGCTGAACGCGACCACGGCGAAAAATGTGGTGGCCTACCGGGAGGAAAACGGCCCCTTCACTTCCCGGAAGCAGATTTTGAAAGTGCCCAAGCTGGGGCCCAAGGCCTTTGAGCAGTGCGCCGGCTTCCTGCGGGTGCCGGAGAGCCGCTCCGTGCTGGACAACACCGCCGTCCACCCGGAGAGCTACGCCGCGGCGGAGAAATTGCTCTCCCTCACCGGCCACACCCTCACGGACGTGCGGGATGGGAAGCTGGGAGATCTGAACGCCCAGATCAGGACCTACGGCGAGGACCGGGCGGCGGCGGACTGCGGCGTGGGCGTGCCCACATTGCGGGACGTGGCGGCGGAGCTGATGAAGCCCGGCCGGGACATCCGGGACGAGCTGCCCAAGCCCATCCTCCGCACCGACGTGCTGGAGATGAAGGACCTGAAGCCCGGCATGGTGCTGACGGGCACGGTGCGGAATGTCATCGACTTCGGCGTGTTCGTGGACATCGGCGTCCACCAGGACGGGCTGGTCCACATCTCCCAGGTGTCCCAGAAGTTTATCAAACACCCCTCGGAGGTGGTGTCTGTGGGAGACATCGTCCAGGTGGTGGTGCTGGAGGTGGACGAGAAGAAAAAGCGCATCGGCCTCAGCATGAAGCAGGTGCCCAAGGCGTGAGGAGGGAAACAGCCATGATCCTGACCATCGACCGGGTGAACGACCTGCTGGACGACATGGCAGACAGTTTCCCGGCGGCGTTGTTCGACGGCCTCAACGGCGGGATCAACCTGCTGGAGGAGGCCAAGCCGGACCCGGAGTTCCCGGAGGGCGAGATGTATATCCTGGGGGAGTACTGCGACGACCTGCTGGGCCAGTATATCAACCTGTACTACGGCTCCTTTGCCGCCCTTGCAGAGCGGGAGGACTGGGGCCAGGAAACATGGGAGGACGAGCTATACACCACCCTGTCCCATGAGCTGACCCACCACATGGAGGGCCGGGGCGGCCTTCACGCCCTGGATGACCGGGACGCGGAAGAGCTGGAGGAATACCGCCGGGAGTACGGCGGAGAGATGTGATATAAAAGGACCGCCCCGTGCCTGCGGCACGGGGCGGTTTTGATATCCGGAGGGAGATCAGCCCTTGTCCTGCCGGATGATCCGGCGCAGGGCTTCGATGGCGGAGAGGATGGGCTTCTGGATGCTGTCGGTGGGATAGACGTCGGCGCTGTTGCGCTTGGAGACGGACCCGTCGAAATTGGTGGCTGATACCAGGATGGAGGCGGTGCGGATCCCCAGGCTGGAGCCCACAGAGAAGAGGATGGACTCCTCCATGGAGGTGCAGACGGCACCGCCCCGGACATAGCTCTGCCAGCGGCGGATCAGATCATCGGACACCGGCTTCGTCTCCGGCTCCGCCTGCGTGTAAAAGGAGTCCTTGGTGATGCTGACGCCCACCGTGGTGTGAAAGCCCAGAGACACAGAGCTCTCCTCCAGAGCCTTCAGCAGCTGGTAGCTGGGGACGGCAGGGAACTCCATGGGCAGGTAGTGGAGGCTGGTGCCGTCCATGCGGACACTGCCGCTGACCACCACGATGTCCCCGCACTGGACGTCGGCGCAGGTGGAGGCGCAGGTGCCCACCCGGATGAAGGTATCCGCCCCGCACTTATGGAGCTCCTCCACGCAGATGGCGGTGGAGGGCCCCCCGATACCGGTGGAGGTAACGGTGACCCGCTCTCCATCCAGCGTGCCCTCCCAGGTGGTGAACTCCCGCTTCCGGGTCACCATGCGGGGGTTGTCCAGGTGGGCGGCGATCAGCTCGCACCGGTCCGGATCCCCGGGGACGATGGCGTAGCGGCCCGCCTCTCCGGGGGCCAGATTCACATGGAGCATTTTGGCTGTTTCAGACATGGTTCTCATTCTCCTCATCATATCATTATTGGTGTGAAATCCGGATGGAGGCCGTTCCCCGCATCCTCAGCAGTCCGCTTCCGCCTGGATCTCCTGCCGGAACATCAGAAGAAAACTGACGGCCAGCAGCAGACAGCTAGCCCAGATGGCCCCTGTTCCCCAGAGCTGGGAGGCAACGCCGCCGAATCCGGCCCCCAGGGCAAAAATGAGGATGACGGCGAAGTAGCGGCCGGCCTTCCGCAGGGCGGTCCGGTCCCGGGTGTCCCAGTAGGCACAGAAGGCGTCCACCCCGCTGCGGAGATTGCCGATGCACATGGTACTGGCGTATGCGCTGCCGTTGACCTTGCGGAACGCCTGGACCTGCATGGCGCAGGTGAAGGACACCAGCGCGTTGGCCGGCGCATCCCAGGACGATGGGAGGAATCCCACGCCCAGCAGCAGGCCGATCTCAGCCAGCACCACCATCTGCCGCCAGTGGAGCCGGGAAATCTCCTGACAGCGGCGGCGGACCATCTCCGCAGCAAAGACGCCCAGCGCAAAGGCCAGCAGCGGGATCAGATACCGGAGGACGCCGGCCAGATCCCCGGCAAAGGCCCGCTGGCTCATAAGAACGATGTTTCCCGTCTGGGCATTGGCGAAAACCTGTCCCCGGACGCAGTAGGTGTAAGCGTCCTGCAGCCCGCCGGACAGGGTCAGAAAAACCATGGTGGAAAATGCCTCGGACATCTGCCCATGGCGGAGGGCGGACCTGGCTCTGTACATCCCATCAGCTCTTTTCCTGAGAATTCCGTGAACAGTATAATATAGGCGCGGGAAAAAGACAAGCCTGGAGAGAAGCACCTCTCACATTCCCGGAGCAGTATCATCTGTCATAAGTGCTTTTAATGGAAGCGGTTACATTTCTGCCGATCTATACAAGGAATGTTAGAGCTTTTCTACACCTGTGTAAAATGTACATTAAATACAAAGAATCCCTTGCTTCCACCGCAAAAAAGTGTTAAAGTTGACTTGATCCAGGAAAACACTGGAAGCTTTACAACAAAAAAACTGTTATTTTCCTACGAAAAATATGAAAACGCTTACGCGAAAAGGGGCGTGACCGTGAATCCAACCATCTATGATGTCTCCAGACTGTCCGGAGTTTCCATCGCCACCGTGTCCCGCGCGTTCTCCAATCCGGAGCGGGTCCGGGAGGACACCCGCCGGAAGGTGTTTGAAGCAGCGGAAGTGCTCCACTACTCTCCAAATGCCATCGCCCGGGCCATGGCCCGCCAGCGAACGGACAAGATCGCCTTCCTGATCTGTAAGGAGGGAGCCACGATCCTGGACGAATTCTACGCCGGCATCTGCACCGGGATCATGCGGGAGACGAACCGAAGTGACTTTGAGTTGGTCATTTCCACCGCTGCGGACTGGGACACGGCCTCCAACACCTCCAAAAACAAACAGGTGGAGGGTGTGATCCTGGGCGGCAATGCCCGACCGGATATGATCGCAGAGCTCCAGAATCGGGATCTGGCCGTGGTACTGGTAAACAACCGCATCCAGGGACTGGACATTCCCTGCGTGGTGTCGGACGAATACGGCGGGGTCCGCCAGGCGCTGGAGCACCTGATCGGCCGGGGTCATCGGAACATCGCCATGCTGGCAGGGCGCTTCTCCCCCTATATACTGGGAGAGCGGTACCGGGCCTTTCTGGAAGTCACCCAGGCCCACGGCCTGCCGGCAGACACCCGGCACATCAAGCTGTGCGATCCCACGGTGGAGAGTGCCGCAGAGGCCTGCCTGGAGCTGCTGTCCCGGCAGGACCGGCCCACGGCTATCTTCGGCGGAAACGACGTGATGGCCGCCGGAGCCATGAAGGCCGCCCTCCGCCTGGGCCTGCGGGTGCCGGAGGACCTGGCGGTGACGGGACTAGACGACAGCTCCGCCTGCGGGATGCTGGAGCCGGAGCTCACCTCCGTCCACATCGACTGCCGCCGGATGGGGGAGTTGAGCGTGGCGCGGCTCCAGGCGCTGCTGGCAGGGGAGACGGACGTCCCCCAGGTCACGGTGGTGCCCACAGAGCTGCGGGTGCGCGGCTCCAGTTGACCCGTACTTTGGAAAAATACAGAATGCCGCGGGTGCGCGGCGGGAATTTTGCCATGCGCAAAAACGAGGAGGAGAGGATATGAAAGCGAGAAAAAGAGCCGGGACAGTGGGAAAAGTCCTTGGCTGCGCCCTGCTGTTGGTGATCGCCCTGTTTCCCATCTATTGGCTGGTGGCCATGGCCATCCGCCCTACATCGGAGATGCAGGGGCATATCTCCCTGATCCCGCAGTCCCTCACCATTGAGCATTTTATCAGCCTGTTTGTCAGCAAGGGCTTCGGCCAAGCCGCCATCAACAGCCTGCAGACCACGCTGAGCTCCCTGGTGCTGTCGCTGATCGTGGGAATCTGCGCCGCCTATATCCTGGCCCGGCGGAGATTCCGCTTCGGGCTGAAGCGGCCAATGACCTATTGGGTGCTGCTGGTCCGCGTGCTGCCTCCGGTGGCCTTCACCATCCCCCTGTACACCATGTTCAGCAAGATCGGCCTGTTGAACACCAAGATCCCGGTGACGCTGGCCTGCGTGCTCATCAACGTGCCGCTGATTATCTGGTTCCTCATCAGCTTTTTCCAGGACCTGCCGGAGGAGGTGGAGGAGAGCGCCAAGGTGGACGGCGCCACAGAGTGGCAGCTCTTCCGCAAGATCGTCCTGCCCCTGGTGGCGCCGGGTATCGCCGCGGTAGCCATGCTGTCCTTCATGTACGCCTGGAATGAGTACACCTACACGGTCATCTTTACCCGCAGCCCCAGCAACTACACCGTGCCCCTGGCGCTGTCGGTGCTGAACACGGAGGACAACCTGACCAACTTTGGCCTGGTGGCCGCAGGCGGCGTGGTGTCTGTCATCCCCATCACCCTGTTTGTGATCTTTGCGCAGAACTACTTGATCTCCGGATTGTCAAGCGGTGCTGTCAAAGAGTAACAAAATACATCGCACTTCCGATCCCTGACACAACATCAAGCGGAAAAGAGTAGGAGGAAACGAAATGAAAAAACTGCTTACCCTGGTCCTGGCGCTGGCCATGACGCTGTCTCTGGCGGCCTGCGGCGGCGGTGGAGAGGACACGGCCGATGAAGGCAGCGAGGGCAGCACTTCCGGCGAGCCCACCAAGATGACCCTGATCCTGCGGGGCGGCGCCTACGGCGAGTCCCTGGAGGCCAGCCTGGCCCCCTTTGAAGCGGAGCACAACGTGGACATCGAAGTGATGCTCATGTCCTTCGACGACCTGCACACCGGCATCGCCCTGGATGCCGTCAACGAAGTTGGCACCTACGACCTGTGCATGGTGGACGGCTCCTGGATGGCCGAGTTCACTGAGAACGGCGTACTGGCCAACCTCAGCGAGATGGGATACAGCTTTGACGACGACATCATTCCCGCCACCACCACCATCTGCAAGGTGGGCGAGGACATCTACCTGGCTCCCTACTACGGCAACGTGACGGTCATGATGTACAACAAGCAGCTGCTGGCGGACGCCGGCTACGCCCCCGAGGATATCGACTCCTTCGCGGATCTGATGGACATCGCCCAGAAGACCAAGGCGGCCGACTCCAACAAGAACGGTTTCCTGATCCGCGGCGGCAGCGCCGACAACATCCTGTCCGACTTCCTGCCCCACCTGGTTGTCCACGGCGGCTGGGTCGTGGATGAGAACAACAACCCCACCGTTGACACTCCCGAGTTCAAGGCCGCCATGCAGGAGTACCTGGACCTGTACGCCCTGGGCAGCACCCTGGACAAGGACGACATCGTGGCTTCCGTGACCTCCGGCGAGACCGCCCTGGCCCAGATCTGGCCCGGCTGGTACACCCCCACTGCTGACGGTCCTGCCAACTACACCACCATCCCCACCAAGCTGACCGACGACTCCGCGCCTGTGGACGCCGTGGCCCTGCAGGGCGTGTGGTGCATCGGCATCCCCGACAACGCCCCCCACAAGGACCTGGCCCTGGAGCTGCTGGAGTACGTCATGAGCCCCGAGGTGCAGCTGGCCTCCATTGAGAACAACGGCGTGCCCTGCCGGTACAGCTGCCTGACCGATTCCACCGTGCTGGAGACCTATCCCCACCTGCAGACCGTCTGCGGCGCTCTGGAGACCGGCGTGTACCGCCCTGTGATCGAGGAGTGGACGGAGTTCACCAACATCCTGGGCACCGAGATGGACAACATCATCCAGGGCACCAAGACCATGGACGAGGCGCTGGCCTACGCCCAGGAGCAGCTGGAGCAGCTGATGGCCTGAGCCCAGCCTCTCTGAAACAGAAATGACACGGCCGGCCGGGGCGCCGTCTGGCGCCCCGGCCGTTGTTCCAAAAGCCCCGGAGCCGGGCCCTGGGGCCACACCTCTCGAGTTTGTGAGGCCAATGTATGAAGAGAAACGAGATTGCAAAACTGAATAGCGCCCAGGCGGCCACAAACCGGTTCGGGATCGGAATGCTCACGCCCACCCTGATAGTCCTGCTGGTCATGACGGCCTATCCCCTGATTTTCACATTTGTATACAGCTTTACCGACTACAACTACCTGAAGGGCACGGAGAACGCCTCTTTTGTGCTGTTCGATAACTACGTCTCCCTCTTTAAAAACGGATATTTTCAGCAGGCGGTGTGGAACACCATCAAGTTCACTATCCTGGCGGTGGTACTGGAGATGGCCCTCGGCCTTCTGATCGCAGTATTTGTCAACTCCCTCAAGCGAGGGCAGAAGATTATGCGGACGCTGCTGCTCCTGCCCTATCTGCTGCCCGCCGTCACGGTGGCCCTCAGCTGGCGGATGATGCTCTCCGCCAACTACGGCATCATCAACCAGTTCCTGAAGGGACTGGGCCTGCCGGTGTTCAACTGGTTCATGGACACAAAAACGGCCTTCGGCACGATCCTGCTGATCGACGTGTGGCAGAACGTCCCCTTTGTGTTTCTACTGCTGTACGCCTCCCTCCAGTCCGTGTCGGAGAACCAGTATGAGGCCGCCCGCATCGACGGCGCCGGCTTCTTCCAGCAGTTCTGGTACATCACCCTGCCCAACATCAAGGGCAGCCTGGCCCTGTGCGCCCTGCTGCGGACCATCGACACCTTCCGCCTGTTCGAGAAGGTGAACGTCCTCACCGGCGGTGGCCCGGCGGGCACCACCACGACCATCACTCAGTTCTTGTATACATACGGTATCAAGTCTCTGGACTTCGGCTTCGGCAGCGCCGGCGCCATCGTGATGACATTGCTGGTGCTGATCCTGTCCAGCTTCTACATCAAGCGGGCCATGGGTTGAGCGCCTATGGAAGAACTGAAGCTGACATTCGTCAACGTGGGCTATGGGGAGGCCGCCCTGCTGGAATGTCCCGACCCGGCCTTCCCCGGCGGCACCTTTGTCATGGTGATCGACGGCGGCAGCGCCGAAGCAGAAGAGTACCGGGACAGCGCCACCGGCCGTATCCCCTTGGACCAGTACCTCTCCCTGCGGGGCGTGGACCACATCGACCTGATGGCAGCCACCCATGTCCATGAGGACCACCTGTGCGGCCTGCTGCCCGCGGCGGAGAAGCTGCCTCCCGCTGCCCTCTGGCAGACGCTGCCCCCGGAGTTTTGCCGCTCCATGCGGACGCTGGACATTCCGGCGGAGGGCCTGACGCCCTCCCGGAGCAAGTTTCTCCGGGCCCTGAACGACTACCGCCGCCTCTGCCTGGGGCAGAGCTGCCCGCGCCACCGGCCTCTGGCCGGAATGGAGCTCCGGCTGTGCCGGGATCTCTTGGTTCGGGTGCTGGGCCCCTCCCGTGCACAGGCGGAGAAGCTGGCGTCCTCGTGCCGGGCACTGTATGAGGAGGCGGACCCGTCCGCTTTCTGGCAGCGCCTGGACCAGCTGGACGCGGCCATGAACAATTACAGCCTGATCCTCCTGCTGGAGTACCGGGGGACCCGGATCCTACTCCCCGGCGACACCAACTACATGGGCTATGGAGGGCTGGACCCCGCCTCCCTGCGGGCCGACCTCTTCAAGGTGGGCCACCACGGCCAGCGGGACGGTATTTCTGCAGAACAGATCCAGGCCATCGCTCCCCGGGCGGTGGTGTGCTGCGCATCCAGCGACCGCCGCTACAACAGCGCCGATCCGGCCATCCTGCAGATGATGGCGGACAGCGGCGCACGGCTGTACTTTTCCGACTGCCCGCCCGGTCCGGACGGCGCAGTCCCGCCCCCCCATCAGGCCCTGACGTTCACAGTAGGCGCCGGCGGCGCAATGGAGGGCACATACCTGTCCATCCCGGATTGAGTCCCCGGTCAAATACGACATATCCGTCCGCTCCGGCACTCCACATTCTGCCGGGAGCGGGACGAAAAAAGGAGGAGAACCCCGCCTGGCTCGCGGTGCGGCAGCGTGGAGACCTGCCACAGAGGCGGACCGGCCCCGGCCGGCCGTGAGGGAACAGCTGCGGAGGCGCTGTTTCCAGAGCCTGATATCATGGCAGAAGTTATTCTGAAAAACATCAAGAAGGTCTATCCCCACCAGGAACCCGCCAAGAAGAAAAAGGGCTCTGAGGAGAAGAAGACGAACCTCCAGATTACGGATGAGGGCGTGCTGGCAGTGCAGGAGTTCAGCCTGAACATTGCGGACAAGGAGTTCATCGTGCTGGTAGGCCCCTCCGGCTGCGGCAAGTCCACTACCCTGCGGATGGTCGCCGGCCTGGAGGAGATCAGCGGCGGCGAACTGTATATCGACGGCAAGCTGATGAACGATGTGGCACCCAAGGACCGGGATATCGCCATGGTGTTCCAGAACTACGCTCTGTACCCCCACATGACTGTGCGGGAGAACATGGCCTTCCCCCTGAAGCTGAAGAAGTACCCCAAGGAGGAGATCCGCAAGCGGGTGGATCAGGCGGCGGAGGTTCTGGGCATCACGGAGTATCTGGACCGCAAGCCCAAGGCCCTCTCCGGCGGCCAGCGCCAGCGGGTGGCCATTGGCCGGGCCATCGTGCGGGAGCCCAAGGTCCTGCTGATGGACGAGCCGCTCTCCAACCTGGACGCCAAGCTGCGCAACCAGATGCGGGCGGAGATCATCAAGCTGCGCCAGCGGATCGACACCACGTTCATCTACGTGACCCACGACCAGACAGAGGCCATGACACTGGGCGACCGGATCGTCATCATGAAGGACGGCGTCATCCAGCAGATCGGCACGCCCCAGGAGGTGTTCGACCATCCCACGAACCTGTTCGTGGCGGGCTTTATCGGCACGCCCCAGATGAACTTCTTTGATGCGGAGCTGGTGAAGGAAGACGGCCGCTATGCGGTGGTTCTGGAGAACGCCCGGGTGGAACTCTCCGAAGCCAAGCAGGCGAACCTGGCCCGGAAGCAGGTCCAGCCCGGCCCCATCACGCTGGGCGTCCGGCCGGAGCACATTTCCCTGGCCGGGGATGCGTCCCAGGCGGTGCGGGGCACTGTGGACGTGGCGGAGATGATGGGCTCTGCGGTCCATCTCCACGTGGACGCCTGCGGGCGGGACACCATCGTCATCCTCCAGACCATGGATCTCCAGGGGGCGGGGCATCCGATTCCCGCCACCGGCAGCGCCCTGCCGTTCACCTTCGGCGGGAACGTGGCCCATGTCTTCGACCGGGAGACTGGCCGGAATTTGGAGGTCTGATCCGCCGCCCTGCCGTGCCGGATGCACCACGGGCAAACTCTGCTGTAAAAGGAGACGCGCTTTTCAGCGCGTCTCCTTTTTTAGTTTCAATCAGGGCGCGGCCAGCAGCACGGCAGTGGCTGCAGGACCGTGGAAGCACAGAAGGGGACCGGCCGTTTGGAGCCGTTCTCTGGCCGCCGAACGTCAAAAAACGGCGGCCTCTGGATATCGTTCTTTTTGGGCGGGAACGGTTCGGTCAAAATCCACATTTTCAGCACCGCCCTTCCAGTCGGCACGGGCGGCGGGCAGGTATTTTCCCGGAAAGCGGATGCCTAGCGCAATGCAAATTCATTCACCCGCGTATTTTAGAGCATCGGAGGGCGGAGTCATCCCTCCGGACAGCGAAACCCGTCAAAAGGGACATCCCAAAAAGATGCCCCTTTTGATGGCAGGGCCGGTTGGAGTCGATATTGCCTCGTGAGTAAGATAAAATCGCCGCAAAGCAGCAGACCCAAACCGAAGCCCAGTGAAGTTGGTTCAGTTTGAAATCGAGAAGCAGCAGAACGAGCGCACGATAAGCTCTGCAATGAAATGAAAAAGCTCACCGCAAGCGATATGACGCTTGCGGCGAGCTGGTGCGGGTAACAGGACTTGAACCTGCACGGTTGCCCAATGGAACCTAAATCCATCGTGTCTGCCAATTCCACCATACCCGCAGAGATGATGCCGGGATAGTTGCAGTATATCACATCTCTTCCTCTTGAACAATAGGAAAATCTACGATACAATGAAATGCAGTCTGTTCAAAACCATTGAAAAGAGGAAGCGTACCATGATGACCCCACGCGTTGCTGCCATTCATGACATGTCCGGCTTCGGCCGGTGTTCTCTCACTGTGGCCATTCCTATTCTCTCCGCCATGGGGGTCCAGTGCTGCCCCCTGCCCACGGCATTTCTCTCCACCCATACCGGCGGGTTCGAGGGGTTCACCTTTCTGGACATGACCGACGAAATGTCCAAGGTGGCGGACCACTGGGCCAGCTTGGGCCTGACATTCCAGGCTGTATACAGCGGCTTCCTGGGCAGTGAGCGGCAGATCGGCGTGGTGGAGAACTTTATCTGCCGGTTCCGGGGACCGGACACCGTGGTGGTGGTGGACCCGGTGATGGGGGACTACGGCCGGGTCTACCAGACCTACACCGCCGCCATGTGCAGCGGCATGGCCCGGCTGGCGGAGCTGGCGGACGTCATCACCCCCAACCTGACGGAGGCAGCGCTGCTGCTGGGCCAGCCCTATGAGACGCTGCCCGCCGGCGAGGCGGGCCTCCGGGAGATCACGGAGCGGCTGAGCCTGGGAGGGCGGCGGTCTGTGGTGCTGACGGGCGCCTCTCTGGCCCCCGGCCGGACCGGCGCCGTCTGCTTCGACGCCCGCACCGGGAAGACGGAGGCCGTTCAGACCGCCTATGTAGCCCATGAGTTCCACGGCACCGGGGACGTGTTCTCCAGCGTCCTCACCGGGGCCCTGGTGCGGGGGGAGTCCCTCTCCTCCGCCGCCGGAGAGGCGGCGGCGTTCGTCCGTGCCTGCGCGGAGCGGACCGCGGCGGAAGACCTGCCTATGCGGGAGGGCGTGGATTTTGAACCCCTGCTGGGTCTGCTGATTCCCGGAAAGGAGACCGTATGACCGAATTCCCCTCTCTGCGGCGGCTGAACGTATCCTATACGCTGGTCCACGTGGTCTACTGGGCCATGTTTGCCATCTTCGCGGGCTACCAGACCTCTCTGCTGCTGGGGCGGGGCTTTACCAGCGGGGAGGCGGGGATCTTTGCCTCCATTCGCTGCTTTGCCGGCATTTTGGCTCAGCCGTTGCTGGGAGGCTGGGCGGACCGCCACCCGGAGGTGCCGATCAAACGCCTGCTGAACGCCTGTCTGGTGCTGGCCCTGGGGGTGAATGTGGTATTCTACACCACCCGCCCCGGCTTCTGGGGCACCGCCCTGATCTTCCTGACCCTGGGCATTCTGGAGCTGAACGCCTATCCTCTGCTGGACTCCATGGCGGTGCAGTTCATCGCCGCCGGGGTGGACATGTCGTACAGCCTCAGCCGTGGGCTGGGGTCTCTGTCCTATGCCCTGGCCTGCGTTGCGTGCGGCCAGCAGGCGGTGCGCTTCGGAACAGAAAGCCTGCTGCTGACCCACATGGCGCTGCTGGTGCTGATGATCGCGGTGGTGGCCCTGTACCCTGCCTTTCCCAAAGATGCCTTGCAGGCCCAAGGCGGGGGAGAGCGGCCCCACTCCATATTGTACATTCTGAAAAGCAGCCGCCCCTTCACCCTGACGCTGGTGAGCCTGTTCTTCACCCTGGCGGCCATTATGCCCATCGTCAGCTTCATGGTGAACCTCGTCTCAGACCGGGGCGGCGACGAGGGGCACCTGGGTCTGGCACTGTTTCTGATGGGGGCGTCGGAGCTGCCCGCGGCGCTGCTGTTCACGCCGCTGTTCCGCCGCTTCGGCGCGGCGGGGACCCTGCGGATGTCCATCTGCTTCATGGCGGTGAAGCCCCTGCTGTTCCTGCTGGCCCCCGGCCTCTCCGGACTCCTGCTGGTGCAGCCCGTCCAGCTGCTGGGGTACGGGCTGTTCACCCCCGCCTCGGTCTACTACGCCAACGCAAACGTCTCCCCGGTGGACCAGGTGAAGGGCCAGTCCATTATGATGATCGCCTCCAACGGCCTGGGGGCCATGTTCGGCAACTTCCTGGCGGGGTACGCCATCGACTGGGGCGGCGCCGACGCCATGCTGGGGATGTGCCTGGTCTTCGGCGTCATCGGCGTGCTGTTCATGCTGGCGGCAGGGCGGAGCAAGACATAAAAAGAGCGGCACGGCGGTTGCCGTGCCGTTTTCTATATGGCGAGAAACTCTGGAAAGCCCTTGATTTTCCATTCTCCATCGGTTAAACTGAATGCGGAAGCATAAATTGCGGCAGGGCATAGCGGGCGGCCACCCGCTATGTCCCTGTGATGAGTGTCATGACCACTCAACACAACAGTCATCTGACTGCACCGTATTTCCCATTATACCGGCGGGGTGCGCTTTTTTCAAGTGCGAACCCGGGGAGTGGGCGTTGTGTTGCGCTTTGATCCAGAAGATCAGGCGGTGTTGAGTCCTGCGCTCAACACCGCCTTTGTGTTTCCGGCAGACACCGGGGACGGGTATCCGTCCCCGGGAACGTCTGTTGGACCGGATCTTTCCGGATTTTTTACTTGACCTTCCCCTGGGGGGAAGGTGTATCCTGGCACTGTCATCTCGCCGGAGCGTCCGGCACAAACGCCCTGTGGGGCGGGAAAGGAACTGTTATGAACGTACTTCACACTCGCTGGAGAGCCCTGGTTCTGGCCCTCCTCCTGGCCGTGAGCCTGGCGGTCCCCGCCGCGGCGGCGGAGCCCCAAGCTGCGGCCGCGGACCTACAGACCACAGCGGACACAGCCGCCGCCTACGCCGCCCAGTACGGCGGCGCCCAGAGCCTGCAATATGCCCTGTGGCAGGATGGGGAGATCGTTCTCACCGGCCAGACCGGCACCTTCTCCCGGTCCGAAAACCGCCTGATGACCGGGGACGAGCTGTACGGCATCGGATCCGTCAGCAAGATCTACACCACCGTGGCGGTGATGCAGCTGGCGGAGGACGGCAAGGTGTCTCTGGACGCCCCGGTGACCCAGTATCTGCCGGACTTCAAAATGGCGGACGAGCGTTACAAGGACATCACCGTTCGGATGCTGCTGAACCACTCCTCCGGCATCCTGGGCACCGGCCTCTCTGACGCCATGCTGTTCGGCGAGGCCAGCACACGCGCCCATGACACCCTGCTGGAGAAGCTCTCCACCCAGCGGCTGGCGGCGGACCCCGGCTCCTTCAGCGTCTACTGCAACGACGGCTTCTCCCTGGCGGAGCTGGTGGTGGAGGCCGTCACTGACATGGACTTCATGGACTATGTGGACGAACATATCCTGGCCCCTCTGGACCTGGACCGCACCTTTGCTCCCGGCGGGGATTTTGACGCCAACGATTTGGCCCCCATCTACCGGGGCACCGACCCCCGCGCCCTGCCCCAGGATGCCCTGAACGCCATCGGTGCCGGAGGCATCTATGCCACGGCCTCCGATCTGGCGTCCTTCGGCGGCGCCCTGACCGGCACGGAGCTGCTGCGCCAGTCCTCTCTGGACGCCATGGCCTTCCCGGAGTACAGCCGGGGCCTGTGGCCCGACAGCGGAGAGCCGGACTCCCTGGCCTATGGCCTGGGCTGGGACAACATGGAGTGGTATCCCTTCTGCCAAAGCGACATCCAGGCCCTGGTGAAAGGCGGTGACACCCTGTACTACCACGCCGGCCTGGTGGTCCTGCCGGAGTATGACATGGCCGCGGCTGTGGTCAGCTCCGGCGGCGTGTCCACCTATGACCAGCTGGCCGCCAATCAGATCCTCATCGCCGCTCTGGCGGAGGAGGGCGTCACCGTGGACCAGACTGTAAAGGCCCTGCCCGCGGCGGAGTCCGCCGCCATGCCCGCGGAACAGCTGGAAAACGCCGGGTACTACGGCTCCACCTCCGCCCAGTATCAGGTGGATATCCAGGCCGACGGCACTTTGACCATGTCCTACCTGAACTATCCCACCTCGATCCCCGCCCAGACCTTCACCTATTGCAGCGACGGCTCCTTCCGGGATTCCACCGGGTTGTCTTACATCTCCTTTGTGAAAGAGCGCAACGGCCAGACCTATCTGTACCAGCAGGCCGTCTCCCCTCTGCCGGGCCTGGGGGCGCTGCCCATCGCCAACTACGCCGCCGTGAAACTGCCGGAGAACGATCTCTCTCCTGAGGTAGCCGCCGCCTGGGACAGCATCGCCACCTTGGGTATCCTGCCCATGAACGAGCCATACAACTCCCAGACCTTCCTGGCGCTGGCGGACGCCGCCGCGGTCGCGGAAGTGCCGGAAACGATCCCCGGCTATATCGGCGCCGCCCGGATCGTGGACGAGACCACCGCCCGCTCTGAGATCCAGGTGCCCGGCGTGGGCAGCCGGGACGGCGTGGACTACCAGCTGGAGGAGCGGGACGGCGTCCTCTGGATCAACGCCAAGGGCAGCCTCTACATGGACGCGGCCGCAGCGCCCACGCTGTTCACTGGCTCTGGCGCCTCCTACACCACCATTCAGGCGGATGGCTATGCCCGCTGGTACCAGGTCGGCGATGCCGCCGGCAAGACCATGACCGTGCAGGTGCCGGAGAATTCCGGCTTCTGGGTGTATGACGGAAATGGCCAGGTGACTGCCTCCTCCGTCCTGTGGGGCGACACCACCGTCACCTTGCCGGAGGATGGAACGATTGTCTTTGCCGGTGATCCCGGCGCCCGCTTCCACCTGCGCTTCCAGGGATAACGTCTCCAGGACATGAAAAACGCGCCGCAGAAGCGGCGCGTTTTTCAGTTCAGCGGTCCGAATGAGACCAGGCCCGAGGCTGGTTGTAGGGGCGGTACGTGGATGTGAGCACATTTTCAAAGATCGGCGCGTCGGGCACCTCCACCCGTCTGAGGATCTGCTCGCCCGCAGCCTGCCCCAGGTCCTCCACCGGCTGGATGATGGAGTCCATCTGATTGGCGTACAGGGCGTACACATCGGAGTCATAGTCCACAAAGCTCACCAGGTCGATGTCCTGGGCCAGCTGGATGCCCTTCTGGTGGAGATAGATGATGGTCTCCGAGGCCATCAGCCCCTGACAGACGATGATGGCGTCGCACTTGCGCTCCAGCAGCTGGTCCAGGCAGGCGCAGGCGCTGTTCTCCAGGGAGTCGCCATATTGGATTAAATGCTCATCCTCCGGCAGGCCACAGTCCGCCACAGCCTGCCGATAGGCGGAGATCCGCTCCTGCGTGCTGGAGAGGCGGGGGAGGCCGCCGATGATGCCGATCCGCTGGTCGCCCTTTCCCGCCAGCCGGCATACACTGCGGTAGATGGGCTGGAAGTTGGACACGCAGACGGAGGAGTACTTCTTCGTCTCAAAGATCCGGTCCACCAGCACCACTGGAAATCCCGCGGGGATCAGGGCGTCGAACCGCTGGAAATCGTCCATGGTGCTGGCCACCAGCAGCCCGTCCACCAGTCCCGCCGTCAGCAGGCGGATGTTGGTCTCCTCCCGGTCCATATTCTCCCGGGTATTGGCGATGATGAGCTGGTAGCCGTTGGCGGAGAGATATTTTTCCACAGACTCAATCATGGTTGCGAAGAATTTATTGGCGATATCGGGCACAATAAAGCCGATGATCTTTTTCTTTCCCGTGCGGAAACTGCGGGCGGAAGCGTCCGGTGTGTATCCCAGCTCCTCGATGGCCCGGTAGACCTTCTCTTTCGTCTCGTTGGACACATACCGGGTATTGTTGATGGTGTGGGACACGGTGGCGGTGGACACTCCCGCCAGCTTCGCCACATCGCTGATGGTCACCTTCATGGGACAGCCTCCTTGCGCAATGGTTTATTGGTTTACGCAAATAATTAGCCACTTCAGTATAGGACAGCTTTCCCTCCGCGTCAAGCCCCTTTTCCCCTTGTTTCGTGTAAAAATTGTGAAATATGCCCTTTTTCTTATGGATTATCCACAACCTGCCGCAGAAAATGTTATCTGAATTGACAGTTGCAAAAAGGTCGACCGTATGATAATATACTTGTGCGATTATTAGAAAACGTTTACGCAAACGTTTCGACGGCGCGCCGCCGGTGCGTCTGATTTTGTGAAAGGAGTCTTTCCGATATGAAAACCAAGATTGGCATCAATGGCTTCGGCCGCATTGGCCGCCTCGTCTTCCGCGCCGCCCTGACCCATGACGATGTAGAGGTCGTCGGCCTGAACGATCCCTTCATGAACCCCGAGTATATGGCCTACATGCTGAAGTATGACAGCGTGCACGGCAAGTTCCCCGGCGAGGTCTCCGCCGAGGACGGCGCCCTGGTGGTCAACGGCAAGAAGTATCCTGTCTTTACCGCTATGGAGGTCAAGGATATTCCCTGGGCTTCCGTGGGTGCGGAGTATATTTGCGAGTGCACCGGCAAGCACCTGACCAAGGAGCTGTGCCAGGGTCACATTGACGCTGGCGCCAAGCACGTGGTCATGGGCGCCCCTTCCAAGGACGATACGCCCATGTTCGTCATGGGCGTCAACAACAGCAAGTACACCTCTGATATGACGTTCGTATCCAACGCCTCCTGCACCACCAACTGCCTGGCCCCCATCGCCAAGGTGCTGAATGACAAGTTCGGCATCGTGGAGGGCCTGATGACCACCGTCCACTCCGTCACCCCCACCCAGAAGCTGCTGGACGGCGCCTCCCTGAAGGACTGGCGCGGCGGCCGTGCCGCCACCGGCAACATCATCCCCTCCTCCACCGGCGCCGCCAAGGCCGTGGGCAAGGTCATCCCCGAGCTGAACGGCAAGCTGACCGGCATGTCCATGCGCGTCCCCACTCTGGACGTCTCCGTGGTGGACCTGACCGCCAAGCTGGCGAAGCCCGCCTCCTATGAGGAGATCTGCAAGGCCATGAAGGAGGCCTCTGAGGGTGAGCTGAAGGGCGTGCTGGGCTACACCGACGAGCCCGTTGTGTCCTCCGACTTCCTGGGCGATTCCCGCACCTCTATCTTCGATGCGGATGCCGGCATCGCTCTGACCGACACCTTCGTGAAGGTCGTCTCTTGGTACGACAATGAGTGCGGCTACTCCAACAAGATGGTGGAGCTGATTCGCTATATGTCCTCTGTGGACCACAAGTAAGATCAACGCAGAAGCTCCCGGGCCATTTGGCCCGGGAGCTTTTTTCACATTCCGCAGAGGAAAGGGCCCGCAGCACGCGGCAGGGGAGGGGCCGCCCGGTGTTCTGCCGCTTTCCCAGCCCTTCAGGGCAGAAAAATTCATGCGGTGTGAACGCACATAAGAATGGGGCGCTCCGCCAGATCCCGGCAGCTTTATGCATCCGGCCCATGGGCCGGACCGGGTCACCGTACCGCCGGAGACGGCACACAGTCTGTTTCGGTGCTTCTGCGCAGCAAAAAAGCGCCCTCCGGCGCCCCAACAGGCTTTCAGCTTCCGCATCCCTGCTTTTTGCCGGATGCCCTCTATACAGCACAACCCCCCGCTCGCTCCAACGACGAACGGGGGGCCTACTTCTGGATCGGAGTTTCCAATATGCATTACCTCTTGCTTTCTTGAGATACCGTCCGGATGCTGGGGAAACAGGGGAACTCAGGGGTTTGCCAATCCATAAAACATCGGTACACGCAGACGTCTGCTCTGGTTGCTACCAAAACTCGATTCTCGTGTGGCTCATCATCGTGAGGTGTGTTTCGTCTTTGGGTTCTTCCGGAGTTTCGCGTTTTGAGGAATTCCTCGATTCCGAACGGTGCAGGGATGATTGGGAATCTCTGAGCTAACTAGCCCATGGGACTCACTCCTTTCCTGTGTCTATAATGTACAATAGATTTCTTTTACTGTCAAGTGCTTTTGTGTATTTTTACACTTTCCATAAATCGAAATCAATTACCGTGAGCAAAATGCACAAAGGTGCGGGCAAAGCCGCTCAACTCCGCATCTGGCACAAAAACGCCCCGGGGGAGAGAGCTGCATCCCGAAGGAACGCCAGGCGCAGCGCCTCCAGGTTCTCTTCACTGTGCTCCACTTCACAGCAAAGGCGGCGGACAGCCTCCCAAAGGCCACATACTGCCGTCAGGCGCTGTGCCGTCAGGACCATCAGCACGCAGAACTGCGCCTGCCCCAGCAGGTCGCCGTCGTTGACCGCCTTCAGGAGATACCGGAATGCAAAGTATGTGCCCAGCCGCTCCAGCAGCGTCTCCGGCACGGCGGCGGGCGGCGCCTCCTCCGCCCTGTGCAGGAGCTCCCGCCAGTCCCCGTCCAGGGCCTCCAGCTTGGACAGCACCCGCAGGGCGTGTGGAAACAGGCCAGGCCCGGGCGGTACCGCCGTCTCCTGCTTCTTCCAGTCCGCTGCCAGAACCGCAAGGTCCTCTGTCCGGTCCTCATCCAGCAGGATTTGCGCCTCCGCAGCCAGGAGCAAAAATGCCTCCAGCCGCTCCTGCAGGGGACGAGGCCGATCCGCCAGCTCCCGAAGCATCCGCTCCCGCAGGGGCAGGAGCCCGCAGAGCCACGGGTCTCCCGGTTCCTCCGGCTCCGCCGTCTCCCGTTCCAGGAAGGACAGCGGGGCGGTGGAGCCAAGCAGCAGGTCACAGGCTGCCGGGCAGGAGGCACAGAGGCTGACCTCCCGAAAGGGGCCGTACTCCTCAATGAACCGGGGGTGGGTCCGGCAGGTCAGGGACGTGGCCTCGGCTCCCAATATCCGGTGGATCTCGCACAGATTCTCCCGGTTCAGAAAGGGGCACCGGCCGCCCCGGAGGGGGAAGCAGAAATCCCCCTCCTCGTCCGTCTGGAGCGCCTCCCGCAGCCGCTCCCCCAGGGAGCCGGGGGTCTCCTGATAGCGGCGGGCGGTCTCCTCGTCCACCACCACCTCCCACTTTTCGCAGCAGGTGTGGGGGCAGGCCCCCGCCAGACAGTGAAACGCCTCATAATAATCCGGCACTCGGGTCAGCATGGCGCTCTCCTCCTCAGTCAGTCTGCTCCATCTGCTGAAGCAGGTGGAAATGGTTTTTTTGAAACGTCAGCACACCCTCGTCCCGGAGCTTTCCAAGCGCGGTAGACATGGCGCTGCGGTCCACCGCCAGATAGTCTGCCAGCTGTTGGCGGTCCAGCGGGATATCAAACTCCGGCCCTCCGGCCTGCATGGCCTGGGCGGACAGATAACTGAGCAGCTTGTCCCGGGTGGTGCGGCGGGCCATGTGGCCGATCTTCCGGGTGAGGGTCAGATTCCGCCCCGCCAGAATGGTCAGCAGGTTCCGGGTGAATTCCGCGGCGCCCGGCCGGGCACAGGACAGCGCCTGTACGCTGTTGAGAAACAGCACCTCCGCATCCGCTGCCGCCAGCACGGCCACCTCCAGCGGCTCACCGCCCAGACAGGCATAGGCCTCCGCAAACACCTCTCCGGACCGGGCGAGGCCCACAATGGTGCGGCTCCCCCAGAAATCCTCCTTGACGATATGCAGCGTCCCGGAGAGGACCAGCCCCAGCCGGTCCGCCCGCTCTCCCCGCCGCAGGACCACTTCACCCCGGCCACAGCGGCGCTTCCGTGCGCCCAGGCCCTCCAGCAGCGCAGGCAGCGCCTCCTGCGGAATCCCGCGGAACAACGGCGTCCGGAGAAGAAGCGCGGTAGAAACTTCCATACCATTTCCTCCATTCCGTTGTAAAAACAACATACTTTTTTGTCCCATTGTACGATACTAGGTCTCAGAAAGCAAGCAAAACGTTTGAAACCCCAAAAAGGAGACACACTATGGTAAGAAGGATCATCGAGATCGATCAGGAGAAATGCAACGGCTGCGGCGCCTGTGCCGCAGCCTGTCACGAGGGTGCCATCGGCATGGTGGACGGCAAGGCGGTCCTGCTGCGGGACGACTACTGCGACGGTCTGGGAGACTGCCTGCCCACCTGCCCCACCGGAGCCATCACGTTTGTGGAGCGGGAGGCCGCAGCCTATGATGAAGCAGCTGTCCTGGCAAAGAAGGCGGAGGCCCTGAAAGGCACCGCGCCGCGGCAGGCGCCGCCCTCCGGCGGCTGTCCCGGCAGTATGGCCCAGGCCCTCCGTCCGGCGGTGGCTCAGGCCGTTTCCGCGCCGCAGGACGGCGCGGTGTCCCACCTGGCCCAGTGGCCGGTGCAGATCAAGCTGGTGCCTGTGGAGGCCCCCTGGTTCAACGGTGCCCGGCTGCTGATCGCGGCGGACTGCACGGCTTATGCCCGGGCGGACTTCCACCAGCGGTTCATGCGGGGCCGCATCACGCTGATCGGCTGCCCCAAGCTGGATGAGGGAGACTATGCCGAAAAGCTGACGGAGATCCTTCGCCGCAACGATATCCGGGAGCTGACCATCGTGCGGATGGATGTCCCCTGCTGCGGCGGTATGCAGCGGGCAGCGGAGACGGCCCTGCGGCAGAGCGGCAAGTTCATTCCCTGGCAGGTGGTGACACTGGGCCGGGATGGAAATATTCTGGAATAATAGGAGTGACCAATATGAACGCAACAGTAAATGAGAACTGCATCGGCTGCGGCCTGTGCGCCGGCACCTGCCCGGAGGTATTCCACATGGGCGACGACGGGCTGGCCCACGGCAGCGGCATCCCGGAGGGCCAGCTGGAGGCGGCCCAGGAGGCCCGGGACGGCTGCCCGGTCAGCGCCATCAGCATCGAAGCATGAAAGCAGGCCCTGTCCACATGGACAGGGCCTGCTTTCATGCCGGTCTTGCGGTGCAGGTCCCAGTATACCGTTAAAACAGCCCGGTCTGGGAATGCGCCCGCGGTGAAGTCGCACAGCCTGTAATTCCCGGCCGGGTCTTCCAGCTGAATTTCCCCTTCTTGTGAAAAGGCGAATCGAAAACCGACGGTTTTCTGAAACCGGCCTCCGGGAGCTGTGCGTTTCCCTTGCAGCCGCAATCCCTGTGCCCCGTTGTGATAGGACGGCACCAAGCGGAAGCCCGAATTGCCGCGCCAGCGAATGGGCTGCGGGCAGCCCTGCGGCGGGGCTGCCCCTGCTGGCCGCAGAAGGAAAGGGAGGGCGCACCGGAAGGCAAGTTCCCCACCCCCGCGGGGACTGGCCGCCGCGCCCAGGCAGAAGCAGGCCGGGCCTCTTGAGGCCCGGCCTGCTTTAACGGATTTCCCGCCTTTGGACTGTGCGCACCGCCCGGGGCAGCTCACAGGTTGGTGTCCAGCACGCCGCTAAACGCCTGGGGCGGCATCACGCCCACCTTCCGGTCAAATTCCTGGCCGTTCTTCAGGAACACCACCGTGGGGATGCTCATGACTCCGAACCGCCGGGCCAGATCCGGCTCCTCATCCACGTTCACCTTGCCCACCAGGACCTTACCCTTGTACTGGTCTGCCAGGGACTCGATCACCGGAGAGAGCATCTTGCAGGGGCCGCACCAGTCGGCCCAGAAGTCCACCATCGCCAAGGGGGCCGCCGCCACGGCGGCGTCAAATTCCGCAGTCTTGAAATGCTTGACTCCCATACGTCATGTCTCCTTTATACACTCAAATTTGATGTTGTACGTTCAGCTCTGTTTTTCCCGGCGCTCCTGAGCCGCCGCCCAGGCCGCCGCACTCTGCCCGGCGATCAGCCCATCTCCCGCGGCCTTGGAGACCTGAAGGGGACCGCCGGTGCAGTCTCCCGCGGCAAACAGGCCGGGGAGGTTGGTGGCCATACGCCGGTCCACCGTCACATAGCCCTGTTCCACCGCCAGCCCCGGGAACAGCTCCGTGGGGGCCATGGTGGGCCGCAGGATGAACACGCCCTCCGCCGGAATGGTCCGGCCGTCGCAGGTGACGGACTCCACCCGGCCGTCGCCCCGGATCTCACACTGCTTGGGGCGGTCGAAATAGGTCACGGAGCAGCCGATTTTCTGGAGAAACTCCGCCTCCTGCCGGGCGGTGTCGGTGTATCCCACCACCGCCACCGGCTTGCCCCGGTAGAGCATCCCGTCGCAGGTGGCGCAGTAGCTGACGCCCCGGCCCAGAAGCTCCGCCTCGCCGGCAAACTTCTTCCCGCGGGCCACGCCCGCCGCCAGCACCACAGCCCTGGCGTTGTACATATCCGGCCCCACGCTGACATACCAGGCGTCCGGCATCTGCACGGCGTTCAGCACCTTGCCCGCCAGAAACTCCACCCCCGCCTGCTCCGCGTGGCGGCGCATGGCGGCCAGCATCTCCGCGCCGGACAGGCCGGGCAGGCCCAGGTAGTTGTCCACCTTCTCCGCCCGCCAGAGAGGATTTTCCTCCAGGGGATTAGAGACCACCAGGGCGCTGCGCCCCCGTGCCCGGACGTTGATGGACGCGGACAGCCCCGCGGGGCCGCCGCCGATCACCAGCACATCATAGGACATAGGAGTCCGCCTCCTCTCCCAGCAGGTCGGCCACCAGGGAGGCCACCTCCCGGGACGCCACCTGATAGTATACCTCATTTCCGGACCGTTCCGCCGTCACCACATTGGCCGCCCGCAGCTTCTGCAGATGCTGGGAGATGCAGGACTGGGACATGCCGGTGGACGCCTCCATGCAGCCCACATTGTGGCACCCGGAAATCAGCAGGCCGTGGACGATCTGCAGCCGGATGGGGTTGGACAGGGCCTTCAGCAGCGATGCCCGCTCCTCATAGTCGATCTGCTCTTCCACGATTCCACCGCCTCTCTCTTGGATTCTGGTATTAGATTATCAGAATATTCTCATTTTAGAAGTGGTTTATGCAACACTTTTGGAATTTTTTGCAGGGCCGGCCTCCCGGCTCGTCCGGGCAAGAGACCGTTGCTTTTGCACCGGAAGTCTGCTACACTGAATACGGTATATACGCAAGCTGAGAGCCGGCAGAGCGTACGCTCCACCGGCTCCCTATTCAAAAAAGCGGCGGCGCCCCGCCCAGGGGCGGACGCTGCGCGGAAGTGCAGACTGGGGGGCGGCCTGCCGCTCGGGGTATCCTATGCACCGGGTTCTTCCCGCGCCACAGGGCCCGGCAGCCCGATTCCGTCCGGTCTGCCGCCGGAATGAAAGAAAAGAGGGGCTTTCCATGATAAAAATCGCACCGTCCATCCTCTCCGCGGATTTTGCCAATTTGGAGCGGGATATCCAGCGCATCTCCACCGCCGATTACGTCCATGTGGATGTGATGGACGGCATGTTCGTCCCCAACATTACCATCGGTATCCCGGTGGTGAAATCCATCCGCCCCACCACGGCGCTGCCCCTGGATGTTCACCTGATGATCGTGGAGCCGGGCCGGTATGTGGAGCAGTTCTGCGACGCCGGCGCCGACCTGGTGACGGTCCATGTGGAGTCCGACACGGAGGAAAAGCTCCACGACGCCATTGCCAGGATCCACGCCAAGGGCAAGCGGGCCGGTGTGGTGCTGAAGCCGAAAACGCCTGCGGAGACGGTCCTGCCCTTCCTGAATGAGGTGGAACTGGTGCTGGTGATGACGGTGGAGCCGGGCTTCGGCGGCCAGAAATTCATGGCGGATATGATGCCCAAGGTCTCCGCCATCCGCCGCTGGATCGATGAGAAGAACCCCGGCTGCGAGCTGGAGGTGGACGGCGGCGTGGATCCCGTCACCTGCAAGACCTGCATCGCCGCCGGCGCCAATGTGCTGGTGGCCGGCAGCGCCGTCTACAAGGCTGACGATATCCCCGCCCGCATCGCGGAGCTGCGGGGCTGAGGGCGCGCCATGCGGAATCTGCACGATCTGCCCAGGGTCCGGCTGGGCGTGTTTCCCACCCCGTTTTACCGGCTGGACCGGCTGAGCGAGCAGTACGGCCGGGGCATCTGGATCAAGCGGGATGACCTGTGCGGCGTGGCCCTGGGCGGCAGCAAGGTCCGCAAGCTGGAATTCGTTCTGGCGGAGGCCCTGGACCAGGGGTGCGACACGGTATTCACCACCGGCGGCGCCCAGTCCAACCACGCGGCCCTCACCGCCGCCTGCGCCGCGCGGCTCGGGATGAAGTGCATCCTGCTGCTGAAGCGCCGGGGCGTCACGGAGCACCGGGGCAATCTGGTGCTGGACGAGCTCTTCGGCGCCGAGGTGCGTCTGCTGGACATGGATTCCTATGACGAGATCTATGCAGAGATGCACCGGATCGGCGGCACGCTGGAGCAGGCGGGGCACAAGTGCTGCTATATTCCCGTGGGCGCCTCCACGGCCCTCGGCGCCGTGGGCTACGTGAGTGGCGCCCGAGAGATCGCCGTCCAGGCTATGGCTGCGGGCGTGCGGCTGGGACACATCGTCTCCGCCACCGGCTCCGGCGGCACGGCCGCCGGGCTGCTGCTGGGAGCCGGGTTGTTTCTGCCCGGTGTGAAGGTCACCGGCATCGCCGTGGACAGCGGCCCCTTCGACAAGATCGTCCCCCGCCTGGCAGGGGAGGCCGCAGCACTGCTGAAGTGCCCCTTCCAGCCGGAAGAGAATGCATTTCAGATGGTGGAGCACATGGGCCCCGGCTATGCCCTGCCGAATCCGGAGGATACCCCCTATATCGAGGAACTGGCCCGGACGGAGGGCATCCTGCTGGATCCGGTCTACACCGGGAAGGCCTTTGCCGGCATGATGCAGCTGCTGCGCCGGGGAGCTTTTGATGGGCAGGACGACCTGCTGTTCGTCCACACCGGCGGCACGGCGGCCCTGTTCGCCATCGATCTGCCCCGGTGATCGCCTCTTTTTCCCATACCCGGCCGGAGACCGGATACGAACCCTTTGAAGGAGCATCAGACCATGGAATATTTCCCCGCACCTCTTGAAAAACTGGTGGAGCAGTTTGCCCGCCTGCCGGGCATCGGCGGCAAGTCTGCCCAGCGGCTGGCCTTTTACGTGCTGGGCCTGCCGGAGGCGGAGGCCAAGGAGTTCGCCGACGCCATCCTGGACGCCAAGAAAAGCGTCACCTGCTGCCCGGTGTGCCAAAACTTCACCGCCGGGGGGCTGTGTCCCATCTGCGCCTCCCCCAAGCGGGATGGCTCCGTTATCTGCGTGGTGGCAGATCCCCGGGACGTGGCCGCCATAGAGCGGGCCAGGGAGTACAACGGCCGGTATCACGTGCTCCACGGCGTCATCTCTCCCATGAACCACGTGGGGCCGGACGACCTGGCCATCAAATCCCTGGTGGAGCGGGTGGCCAGCGGCGAGGTGAAGGAAGTCATCATGGCCACCAATCCGGACACGGAGGGGGAGGCCACAGCCATGTATATCGCCAGGCTCTTAAAGCCCTTTGACGTGCGGGTGACCCGCCTGGCCTACGGCATTCCCGTGGGCGGACATCTGGAGTTCGCCGACGACGCCACGCTGATGCGGGCCCTAGAGGGCCGCCGGGAGATCTGAGCGCCTCGCCCCCTAAATAAAAACGCCGGATGGAAACCCATCCGGCGTTCGTTTTTTCATTTCTCCTTGGGCAAAATCAGGTTCAGCAGCACCGCCATGATAGTTGCGATCACCACGGGAGACTGTCCGAACACCATGGTGAACGCCTCCGGGAACTGGCTGAGGGCCTCGGAGGCCTGGGAAATCCCCACGCCCAGAGCAGCAGAGAGACCCACAATGGTGGTGTTCCGGGCCGTCAGGTCCTGGGAGGCGATGAGCTTCATGCCCGTCATGGCAATGGTGGAAAACACCGTCACTGTGGCGCCCCCCAGCACGCACTGGGGAATGGTGGTCAGCAGCGCCGCAAATTTGGGGGAGATGCCCGCCAGCAGCAGGAATCCCCCGGCAATGGCGAACACTGTCCGGTTCACCACCTTGTTGGTGGTGACGATGCCCACATTTTGGGAGTAGGTAGCCGTGGGCAGGCCGCCCATCAGCGCCGTCAGGATATTGCTGGTGCCATAGGCGATGATACCGCCCTGGAGCTCCTGGTCCGTGGGATCCCGGTCCAGGCCGCCCACGGTGGTGGCGGTGAAGTCGCCGATGGCCTGGATGGAGTTGATGGCAAACAACAGCCCGATGGCCACACAGGAGGCTGGATCGAACTTCAGACCGAAGTGCAGGGGCTCCGGCAGGGCGAACCAGGCAGCATTTCCCACGTCGGCAAAGCTGACCATGCCGAAGCAGAGCGCCACCGCATAGCCGAACAGCATCCCGATCAGGATAGAAGCCAGCTTGCAGATGCCCTTGGCCTTGTGGTTCAGCACCAGCACGGCAGTCAGCGTCAGGGCCGCGATCAGCCAGTTCTGCCAGGAGCCATATACCAGCGCCTCCGTCAGCCCCTGTTGCGCCACCACGGATTCATAGGTGTTGCCGGTGCCGCCAGCCATGTAGTTGATGGCGGTAGGGTAGAGGGAGAGGCCAATGGTGAACACCACCGTGCCGGTAATGACCGGCGGGAACAGCCGGCGGATCTTCTTGACGAACACGCCCACCAGCACAGCCACGATGCCGCCCACGATCATGGCGCCGGCAATGGCCGCCACTCCGCCGCCGGAGGCGGCGATGGCCTGCATACTGGGAACATAGGCAAAGCTGACACCCAGGATCACCGGCAGGCCAGAGCCGAACCGCCCGCCGATGGGATACAGCTGGAGGAATGTGCACACGGCGGACATCACCAGGGATGCCTGGATCAGCAGCACCTGCTCCTCCTGGCTGAGGCCGATGGCTCCGGCGATGATGATAGGCGGGGTGACACACCCCACGATCATGGCCACCAGATGCTGCAGGGCCAGGGAGAGCGAGGTGCCGAGGGGCGGAATTCCCCGGGGCTGAAACAGCAGCTCCCGGCGGTCAAAGCGAGACTCCATGGGCAGGACTCCTTTCGGGCGGAAACTCCGCGCGTTCTGTGGTGCGGAAGTCGGGGCTTGAGGCTTCTGCTCTTATGATACCATGGATTTCTCCAAAAGCAAACAAAATTTTTGGTAACCTGAAAAAATAATTGGTTGTTTCGACAAAAGGGCGCCCCGGCTTTGACCGGGGCGCCCTTTTAATCAGTCTGCGATGGTGGGTACCGCGTCCGCGGGGATAGGGCAGGTGTAGCCTGCCGCCGTCCGGCGCTGAAACTCCGTCTTTGCCTCCTCCAGCAGGGCCGGGTCCGTCAGCAGGTCAATGGCGGCCGCCGCCAGGACCTCGCCGGCATGGAGGGCCGCCTTGTGGCCGATGTCTGTCCGGCCGCAGGAGACATTCTGCCAGCTATGGCCGGGGCAGCCGTTGGGCCAGGCGGCCACGTGGATCTGTGCAGTAGGGCACTGCCAGCTGACGTCGCCCACATCCGTGGAGCCGGGCTGGAAGGCGTCCCCTTGGTACAGGGGCAGCAGAAAGCGGTTCATGGCGTGGCCGGCCTGGGCCCGCCTGGCCTGGGCATCCGCTGCGTAGTCCAGATCATACTGGCTGCCCACGCCCGGCGCCCGGTCACTGCCGGAATAGGTCCCGGCCAGGCTGTCGGCAAAGGCCAGCTCCTCCGGCGTGTAACTGGGGACCCCCAGGGCCTCGAAATTTCGGTAGAGGACCCGCTCCAGGGCGTGGTTCGTGACGGTGTCCGCCAGGCCGTCGATGAATTTCTTCTCCACCGTAGTCTCAGTCATCAGAGCTGCGCCCTGGGCGATCTTGTCCACCCGGGCCTGCAGCTCCACGGCCTCCGCCACATGATTGGACCGGACCATGTACAGCACGCTGGCCCTGGGCTGGACCACGTTGGGACTCCGGCCGCCGGCATCGGTGATGGCGTAGTGGACCCGGGCCTTGTCACTCATGTGCTCCCGCAGGAACTGGACGCCCACGTTCATCAGCTCCACCGCGTCCAGGGCGCTGCGGCCACGGTCCGGGTCTCCGGCGGCATGGGCCGCCACGCCGGTGAAGTGGTACTGGGTTTGGATGCAGGAGTTGGAGGAGCCGGTAAGCACCTCGTTGGCGTCGTCCGGGTGCCAGGTGAGGGCCGCATCCAGACCGTACCATAGCCCATCCCGGGCCATAAATGCCTTGGCGGCGCCGCCCTCCTCGCCGGGGCAGCCATACAGTACCACGGTGCCGGGGATCTTGGCGGCCTCGAGATACGCCTTCACTCCCAGAGAGGCGGCCATGGCCCCGGCGCCCAGCAGGTTATGCCCGCACCCGTGGCCGCAGCCGCCGGAGACCAGCTCCTCCCGCGTCAGGCTGCCGCCCTTCTGGGAAAGGCCGGAGAGCGCGTCATATTCCGCCAGCAGGCCGATGATGGGCCGCCCGCTGCCGTAGGAGGCGGAGAAGGCGGTGGGGATGTTGCAGATGCCCCGCTCCACCTTGAAGCCCTCCTGCTCCAGCACTCGGCAGTACAGGTCGGCAGACTGCTCCTCCTGGAGAGACAACTCCGCAAAGGACCAGATCTCATCTGCCACCTGGGCTACCAGATCTGCTTTTTTTTCGATGGCGGCGACGGCCGCCTGCTTTTCTGCTGTCATGGGGATGCTCCTTTCTGCGCCGGATGCCCCGGCCCGTTAAAAAGGGCGCGCACAGATGTGCGCGCCCCGCAGTTGCCCGGTCCCGCCGCCCAGCGGGCGGCACTGGGCTCAGGCTGCCTTACAGTACCTTGCTGAGGAAGTCCTGGAGCCGGGGGTGCTGGGGATTTCCGAAAATGTCGGCGGGGGAGCCCTCCTCCAGCAGCTTGCCGTCTGCCATGAAGAGGACCCGGCTGCCCACCTCCCGGGCAAAGCCCATCTCGTGGGTGACCACCACCATAGTCATGCCCTCCTGGGCCAGCTCCTTCATGACCTCCAGCACCTCGCCCACCATCTCCGGGTCCAGGGCGGAGGTGGGCTCGTCAAAGAGCATAACCTCCGGCTCCATCATCAATGCCCGGACAATGGCAATCCGCTGCTTCTGGCCGCCGGAGAGCTGGATGGGATAGGCGCGGGCACGGTCCTGCAGGCCTACTCGGTCCAACAGGGCCAGGGCCTTTTTCTCCGCCTCGCCCCGGTCCATGTGCTTCACCTGGATGGGGGCCAGGGTCATGTTGTCCATGATGGTCATGTGAGGGAAGAGGTTGAAGTGCTGGAACACCATGCCCATCTTCTGGCGGTGCTGGTCGATGTCCACCTTTACCGTTTTGCCCTCCGCATTTTTTATCTTCTTTTTTGTGATATCCACCCCGTTGAAGATGATGGAGCCGCCGGTGGGCTCCTCCAGCAGGTTCAGGCTGCGGAGGAACGTGGACTTGCCGGACCCGGAGGGGCCGATGACCACCATCACGTCGCCCCGGTCAATGTCCACCGTGACGCCGTCCAGGGCCTTGATGGCGCCCCGGTTGTAGTATTTCTTCAGGTCCTTGACCTGGATCAGCTTATCTCCGGTCGCCACGGCTCATTCTCCTTTCGAAGTAAGCGATGATCTTGCTGGTGGGGAACGTCAGGCAGAAGTAGACACAGGCGGCCACCACAAGCGGTTCCGCAATGCGGTAGGTCGCGCCTTTGATGGAGGAAACCGCGTACATGATCTCCTGAACGCCGATGGTATAGCAGATAGAAGACTCCTTGATGATGGTGACGAACTCGTTGGCGATGGCAGGCAGGATATTCTTGATAGCCTGCGGCAGAATCACGAATCGCATGTTCTGCACCTGGCTGAGTCCCAGGGACCGTGCCGCCTCCGTCTGACCGCCGTCGATGGACTGGATACCGGAGCGGATGATCTCGGAAAGATAGGCCCCGGAGTTCAGGGACAGGGCAATCACGCCCGGGAGGAACCGTTCAAAGCGAATGGTTCCAAAGATCTTGAAAGAGGGCAGATCAATATCTCCGAACACCACATAATAGATCATGAAAAGCTGAACCAGCATAGGGGTGGCCCGGAAGACTTCCACGTAAACCGTGGCGATGAAGCTGAGGGGGTTAAATCTGCTGAGGACCATCAGCACGCCCTGTTCCCGGAGATGGCCGTCCTTGGTCAGACCCAGAAAGCGAAACGGCCGCACATTGGACAGCCGCATGATGGCCAGGAGCAGTGCCAGGACAAAACCGAAAATCACGGTCAGCAGGGAGAGGGAGACGGTACAAATCAGGCCCTCTTTGAAAAGGTCTATGTACTCCCAAGTTCTTTCGAAACCGGCGGCTGTAAACACGGGCGGTTCCTCCTTCTATCTTTACCAAAATATATGAGAAAGCGGCCAATTCCTCCCTGCGCAGCCGCAGGGAGGAATTGAAAGTTTTACAAGCTTACTGAACGGCCTCGCCGTTTTCGTCCACCAGGCCCTCGATGATGTCGCCAGAAGCCAGCTCGTTGGCCGTAAGCACATACTGATCGAAGGAGCCATCCTCCTTGGCGGCGGCGATGGCACGGTTCACACCCTCCAGCAGGGCGGCGTTGCCCTTGGTGACGCCCACCACAGAGCCTTCGGCGTCATAGGGGACCTCCAGCACCAGACACAGCTCGGGATACTGGGTGGCATAGCTCTCGGCCACCATGGTCTCGATAAAGGCGCCGTCCAGCTTGCCGGTCACCAGCTCGGCGATGATATCGGGCACCTTAGCGAGCTCGATGATATCAGCGTCCGGGGTGTTCTCATGCGCCAGATCCGCCTGGATAGAACCCACCTGAGCGCCGATCTGATAGTCGGCATTGTTGGCATCCTCCAAAGAGGTGAACAGGTCTTTGTTGGACTCCACGCACACGAAGGACTGGCCGCCGGTGATGTAAATGTCAGAGAAGTCCATGCTGTCGGCACGCTTGGGATCGGGGGAGTACCCGGCCATGCCCAAGTCCACGTTGCCGTTCTGCAGCTCCATGATGGTGCCGTCAAAGTCCATGGGAACGATCTCCAGGGATAGCCCCAGGTAGTCGGCGATATACTGGGCCAGGTCCATATCAAAGCCAGCCAGCTGGGGATCGCCGTTCTCATCAATGGCGTAGAACTCATAGGGGGCGAAGTCCGGGCTGGTGGCGACGGTGAGCTTCCCGCCCTCCACAGTGGTGATGGCGGCCTTCAGCTCGTCGTCAGTCATGGAGGCGTAATCCGCAGTCTCCTCCGTGCCGGAGCCCTCGCCGTCGGCGGTGTCATCCGCAGTGTCGTCGCTGCCGCCGCAGGCCGTGACGGACAGCGCCATGGCCAGCGTCAGAATCAATGCAAGAAACTTCTTCATGGTATCGCAATCTCCCTTTTTCATGCTCCCGCGGTCGCGGGGCGGTTTTCTCTGAATTTCCAAGGGAGGAAGTACCTCCCGCCGGAACATGCCTTACCTTATCACGTTCCCTCCCTCTTGTCAATAGATTTTCGTGCAAAAATGAATATTTATTTGCCCCTGTTGGTGGAGTGCTCTATTTTATCCGGTTCAATCCCGGAAAAACAGCCGAAAATTTGTGAATATTTCCAGCATCGATGTATATTGCAGATGAATAAAAGAGTGAATATTCAGATCCGACTGCAAGAGGGCGGGGAGGCCGCTTTTCCGGCCTCCCCGCCTTGGGAGCCTGATTCACTTTTTCAGCACCGCGTCCCCGAAGGGTGCCATCTCCAGCCGCACGAAAAAGCCCTGGTCGTGCTGGCACACAGGGCAGACCTTGGGGGCTGCCGTCCCCTCAAAGATATAACCGCAGTTCAGGCACATCCAGGCGCACTGGACATCGGAGACAAACAGCTTTCCCTGTTCCAACAGATCCGCCAGCCTGCCGAAGCGGTTGCCATGGGCCCGCTCGATCTCTGCGATCTTGTGGAAGGAAGCCGCCACAGCGGAAAAGCCCTCCTGCTGGGCCACGTCGCCGAAGGTCTTGTATACCGGGTCGTGCTCCTCATACTCGTTGTGCTGCGCCTTGCGGAGCAGCTCCTTCACATCGTTCGTCAGGTCCACGGGATAGGTGCCGTCGATGGCCACGGTCTGGCCCGCCAGCTCTTTCATGTGGTTGTAAAAAATCTCCGCGTGCTCCTTCTCCTGGTCCGCGGTGAAGCGGAACACCGCCTCCACCACATGCAGCTTCTGCTGGCGGCAGACGGAGGCGGCAAAGGTGTAGCGGTTCCGGGCCTGGCTTTCGCCCGCAAAGGCCCGCATGAGGTTTTTCAGGGTCTCGCTGTTCTTCAGATCCACAGACATACGGATTCCTCCTGTTTTCGGTGAGATAGGGGTATTTTCCCTCCGACAGGGGACGGCTATACCTGAATGATAAAAAACAGGCCCTGCGTCTGGTAGACACAGAGCCTGTCCGCTTTCCGTCATGCCTCGGGGAGATGGTATTTCTTCCGGTCGCGCCGCAGGTCCTCGCCGAAGGCGCCGCCGGCCTTCACCTCCTGCAGATAGGCGTGGCGGCCGGGGCCGCCGGAGCACTCCTCAATGACGCTGACGGCGATGTTGGAGCAGTGATCGGACGCCCGCTCGATATTGGTCAGCAGGTCGCTGAGCACAAAGCCCAGCTGGATGGTGCACTGGCCCGCCTGGAGCCGCTGGATATGGCGGCTTCGGATCTCCTCAATCAGCTGGTCGATGGTCTCCTCCAGGGGTTCCACCCGGCGGGCGGTCTCCACGTCCGCTGCCTGGAAGCTGCGGATGGTCAGGTCCAGGATGTCATCCAGCGCGGAGAGCAGCACCTGCAGCTCTTCCCGGGCGCTGTCAGAGAACCGGAGCTCCTTGTCGTGGAGCTCCTGGGCGGACTCCTGGATGTTCACGGCATGGTCGCCGATCCGCTCGAAGTCCCCGATGGCGTGGAGCAAGCGGGAAACCGTGCGCATGTCCTGCATGGACAGCCCGTGCTGGGAGATCTCCACCAGGTAGCTGCTGAGCCGGTCCTCGTAAATGTCCAGCTTGTCCTCGTTCTGCAGGATCTGGGTCTCCCGCTCCCGGCTGTACTGGGAGAGCTGGTCCGTCGCCAGGCAGATGTTCTCCCGGGCGGCTTGTCCCATGCGGCCTGCCATGGCGACGCTTTCGCTGACTGCCGCGCCGGGGGTCCGCAGCAGCAGGGGATCCAGGAAGGCGAAGCTCTCGCGGGTGTCCTCGGTCCGCACCAGTCTCCGCGCCAGCTTTTCCAGCTGGCGGGAGAAGGGCAGGAGCAGGATCGTGGTGAACACGTTAAAGGCGGTGTGGCAGAAGGCGATGCCCACGGCCCCCACGGCCTGATTCAGGAAGGTGAAGTGGAGGATCATGTCGCCGCCGTAGAAGAGGATCAGGCACACGGCGGTGCCGATGACGTTGAAGGAGATGTGGACCACCGCCACTCGCTTGGCGTTGCGGTTGACGCCGATGGAGCTGATGAGGGCGGTGACGCAGGTGCCGATGTTCTGCCCCATAATGATGGGGATGGCCATGCCGTAGGTGATGGAGCCGGTCATGGCCAGGGCCTGCAGAATGGCGACAGAGGCAGCGGATGACTGGATAATCCCGGTGAACACCGCGCCCACCAACACACCCAGCAGGGGATTTTCAAAGGCGGTGAGCAGCCCGGCAAACTGGGGCATCTCCGCCAGAGGGCTGACGGCGCCGCTCATCAGCTCCATGCCGTACATCAAAATGGCAAAGCCCATCATGATGCGCCCCACGTCCCGGCGCCGCTGGCGCTTGGAGCCCATGATCAGCAGGATACCCGCCAGAGCGATCAGGGGAGAGAAGTTCTCCGGCTTCAGCAGGTTCACAAAGACGTTCTCACTCTCGATGCCGGTGAGAGACAGAATCCACGCCGTCAGGGTGGTGCCGATGTTGGAGCCCATGATGATGCCGATGGTCTGTCTCAACTCCATGACGCCGGAGTTCACCAGGCCCACCAGCATCACCGTCATGGCGGAGGAGGACTGGATGGCGATGGTGATGCCCGCGCCCAGCAGCAAGCTCTTGAAGGGGCTGGAGGTCATGCGCTTGAGCATCCGCTCCAGCTTGCCGCCGGCCATCTTTTCCAGACTCTTGGACATGACGGTCATGCCGTACAAGAAGAACGCCAGGCCGCCGCAGAGGGTAAAGACGGAGAAAATGTCCATAACTGCGCTTTCCTTTCCCAGTATTCCAGACCGTCTGGCACGGCCGGTCCGATTCTGTCATGTATACTGCGCTCCAACATTATATATGCAAAGCGGCACGCTGGAAAGAGGATTTCTAAGATTTTGTAAAATTTGCGTAAAAATATGGTAAAACGCAAAAAGCAGTACGGATTTCTTGTGCAAAACCACTTCCGCCAAGAGGAAACCGCCGCCCACTGAAAGATGGGCGGCGGTCTGCTGCTATTCCGGTGTCCCAGCGGAAGGTGTCTCCCGCGTCCAGAAGTCCCGCACCGCCTCCGCAGCCCGGCGGCCGGCGAAGAAGCCGTCCTGCCACAGGGCCAGGATCTTCTGCCGGTCCCGCTCCGTGCGGGAGAAGCCCCGGGTGTTCGCCGGCGCGATCACCAACACCCGGCCCTCCTGCTCCAGAGCAAACAGCTCCTCCCGGCATTGGTTATAGCGCTCCGCCCGGGTCCGCAGGCCTTCCAGAAAGACGGGGTATTTGCGGTACACCCGCCGGAACAGGGGCATCAGCTGCTCCGGCTCCTTCCGATAGCTCCGCTCCCGGGTCAGGACAACCACCACCCGGTCGCAGCCTACCGCCAGCGCCCGCTTCCAGGGAATGGCGTCGGAGCAGCCCCCGTCCAGATAGGGGGCGCCGTCATCCAGCCGGATGGGCTGGAACAGCACGGGCATGGCGCATGTGGCCTGGAGCAGGAGGAAGCTGGCGTCCCGCCGGGGGACCTCCCGGTACTCGGCCCGGCCGGTCTGCAGGTTGGTGACCACCGCCTCCACCTGACCGGGATACGCCTCGAAGGTGTCGTAATCAAAGGGCACCAGCTCGTTGGGGATGGTGTCGTAGGCGAACTTCAGCCCGAAGTAGCTGCGATTCCGGGGATCAAAGAAATTCCCCCAGCCCATGTACCGCCGGTCATTGGCGTAGTGCATCAGCAGCTGGAGATTCCGCCGCTTCTGCCGGGAGAGGTAGCTGACGCCGTAGGCAATCCCGGCCGAGACGCCGATGGTGTAGTCCGGCATGGGCAGTTTCTCGTTCAAAAAAGCGTCGCACACGCCGGAAGAGAAGATCGTCCGCAGCGCGCCGCCCTCCAGCACCAGACCTGTTTTCATGGAGCAGTCCTTCCTTTCTGTGTATTCATGATCTTCCAGCAGTTTTTCATCCGGGGCCGTCGCGCCGCCCCGGTTTTCCGTGCGGCCACGCCGTCCGCTTCCGGGCGGAGACCAGCAGCATCATGGGGCGGCGGAGCTCGTCCCGCATTCCCGGCTGGCCCAGCATCCGCGCCGGCGGCTGAGGCTCCACCACCCGCAGCAGCTGGAATCCGCCGGTAAGCAGGCCGTCCAGATAGGTGGTGAGGGTGCGGTGGTACTTGGTCACATCCTCCCCCAGAAAGCGGGCGGTGCGCCGTCCCTCCTCGAAATACCGGTCCACAGGGAAGTGGAGGGGGGTGCCGTCCGGGCCGTAGTACCACTCCTGGGGACCGGCAGCAGTGAAAATGGGGTGCTCCACAGAGAAGACAAAGTCGCCGCCGGGTGACAGGCACTGCCGCACCCGCTCCAAAAAGTCTGTAAAGGAAGGCAGATAGTGGATGGCCAGGGAACTGAGGACCACATCAAAGCTCTCCGGCGGGAATGGGGTCTCCGCCATATCCCCCCGGATATAGGTCACCTGCGGAGCCGTGGTCTTTTCCCGGGCCACGGCCAGCATTTTCTCCGACAGGTCCACGCCGGTGACAGACGCCGCGCCGTGTTCCGCCGCATAGATGCAGTGCCAGCCGTAGCCGCAGCCCAGATCCAGCACCCGCTTCCCGGCGAAGTCCGGCAGCAGGGGCTCCAAGGACTCCCACTCCCCGGCGCCCGCCAGTCCCAGGCGGGAGCGGTCCATCTGGCTGTATTTTTCAAAAAACCGCTCTCTGTCGTAAGGACTCTTCTTCATCCTGCGCACTCCTGTGAAGGTGATATGGTACAGCATAGCACAGTTCGGGAAAAAAGGGAATCACCGCTCCGCTTATAAAGATTTTGTAAATTTCTGCTTTTTCGTCACTGTGGGCGGCCTATTTATGTTATTATAATCATATCTATATAAATTGTATGAATTTTGGAGAGGTGATGAGATTGCCGTGGAAGAGACGAGAGCAATGGCAGGAACGATTGGGGCGGAATAAAACCATCCTCTGGGAAAAGCTCCGGGAAGCCTTGGCCTCCGTGGTCCCCATTACGGTGATCGTGCTGATCCTCAGCTTTACTGTTGCGCCCATCCCCACCGAGACGCTGCTGGCCTTTCTGATCGGCGCGGTGATGGTGATTCTGGGCATCGGCCTGTTTTCCCTGGGCGCTGACACCGCCATGACCCCCATCGGAGAACGGGTGGGCGCCGCCATGACCCGCTCCAGAAAGCTCTGGGTTGTGGCGGCTGTCGGCTTTCTGATCGGCGTCATCGTCACCGTGTCGGAGCCGGATCTCCAGGTGCTGGCCCAGCAGGTGCCCGGCGTGCCCAATGCCACGCTGGTGGGCGCTGTGGCCGTGGGCGTGGGCGTTTTTCTGGTGATCGCCATGCTGCGCATCCTGTTCCGCATTCCCCTGAACCGGATGCTGATCGTGTTCTACATCCTCGTGTTTGCGCTGGCCCTCTTTGTACCGGAGGACTTCCTGGCCATCGCCTTCGACTCCGGCGGCGTCACCACGGGTCCCATGACCGTGCCCTTTATCATGGCCCTGGGCGTGGGCGTGGCCTCCATCCGCAGCGACGAGAATGCCGCCCAGGACAGCTTCGGCCTGGTGGCTCTCTGTTCTGTCGGCCCCATCCTGGCAGTGATGGTGCTGGCCCTGATCTACCCGGGCGCGGGCATCTACACCCCGGTGGAAATCCCCTCCGTGACAGACAGCCGGGCTCTGTGGCACCTGTTTCAGGTGGAACTTCCGGCGTATCTCAGCGAGGTGGCGGTGTGTCTGGCCCCCATCGCACTGTTCTTCGCCGTTTTTCAGGCGGTTTCCCTGAAATTAAAGAAGAAAAAAGTATTGAAAATTGTCATCGGCATCCTGTATACTTATGTGGGTTTGGTCCTGTTTCTTACGGGCGCCAACGTGGGCTTCATGCCGGCGGCCAGCTACCTCAGCCGCCAGATCGCCGGCCTGTCCTTCAACTGGATCCTGATTCCCATCGGAATGCTGATGGGCTGGTTCATCGTCCAGGCGGAGCCTGCGGTCCATGTTCTGAACAAGCAGGTGGAGGAGATCACCTCCGGCGCCATTCCCGGCAAGGCCATGAGCACCAGCCTCTCCATCGGCGTGGCGGTTTCCATCGGTCTGGCCATGATGCGGGTGATGACCGGGATTTCCATTTTCTGGCTGGTGGTGCCGGGGTATCTGGCCGCCATCGTCATGTCCTTTTTCGTCCCCAAGATCTTCACTGCCATTGCCTTTGACTCCGGCGGCGTGGCCTCCGGGCCTATGACGGCCACCTTCCTGCTGCCCTTTGCTCAGGGCGCCTGCGAGGCCTTGGGCGGCAATGTGGTGACGGACGCCTTCGGCGTGGTGGCTATGGTGGCTATGACGCCGCTGCTGACCATCCAGATGCTGGGCCTTTTGTATCAGCTCAAGATGAAGAGAGCCGCTCAGGAGACGCCTCCCGCCCCGGTGGACGAGGAGATCATCGAGCTGTGAGCAGTCCGTCCGACATCGTAAAGAGAGGAGAGACCGCCATGCAGGGCGTCGATTTGTTCATCACCATCACTGACCGCAGCCGGGCAGAGCAGTTCGCCGCCTGGTTCCGGACCCACGGGATCTCGCTGGTGCTGACAGCTCTGGGTCAGGGCACCGCCACCACGGAGGTGCTGGACTTTCTGGGCCTGGAGGCCACGGAGAAGGCCGTGCTGTTCTGCGTGTCCCCCCGGTCCCCCCGGCTGGTGCGCCAGGCGGCCCGTGACCTGTGGCTGGATGTGCCCGGCCAGGGCGTTTTGATGACTGTGCCGGTGAACAGCATCGGCGGATCCACCGCCAAGGAATATCTGCTGCATGAACAGGAGGGAGAAACTGCTATGGAACGGGAGATTGCCCACGATCTGATCGTGGTCATTGCCAACCAGGGGTCCACCGACCTGGTGATGGACGCCGCCCGGGAGGCAGGCGCCACCGGCGGCACGGTGATCCACGCCAAGGGCACCGGCACAGACCTGGTGCGGAAGTTTTTCGGCGTGTCCATCGCGTCGGAGCAGGAGATGGTCTTCATCCTGGCCCGGAGCGAGGCGAAGAAGCCCATTATGAAGGCCATCATGGCCAAGGCGGGCATCCAGAGCGCCGCTCAGTCCCTGGTGTTCTCCCTGCCGGTGGGTGACATCGCCGGCCTGCGGGAGCTGGAGCAGCCCGAAACCTGACTTGAATTCCGGAGCGGTCCGCGCCTGACGCGGACCGCTTTTTTTTGCCATTTCCATTTTTTCCGGCAAAAGGCCCTGGATTTTTTTCGTTTTTTCGGAAATTCCTGCTATTTTGTGTTGGTTTTTGAATTTTTTGCAAAACCTTGGGTATCTCGACAGATTCAGACAGAATTTCGCCCGGCCTTTGTGTATGATAAGGGCAGTCCCCAGATCTTGTGGCGGTTTAGAAAGGATGAATACCAAATGCAGAAGGTCTCCAAGGAATATCTGTTGCTCTTCAACGCCATCACCGATGCGGAGGAATCCCTGCGCCGGCTCCAGGCCCGGCTGATCGATGCGCAGCAGAAGGCGGAGGAACTTTTCATCACAGACGATGAAGCCGATCCGCTCTCCCGAAACATATAAGGCCCCCGCCGGACGGGGCCGCCGCTTTACCAGCGTCCGGCAGTGTCTCAGCGGGGTCACCGGTTTCGGCCGGCAGACCCCGCTTTTTGTTGCTTTTGCCCGTGCATAGGCAGTGTCCATGTGGTATGATAAAATATAATCTCCTTCCGCCTTCCGGCGGATGCAGAGCAGTACAGACCGAGAGAAGGAGGCGCGGCCATGCTGTATATCGGCTGCCATCTGTCCTCCTCCAAGGGCTTTGCGGCCATGGGCCGCCAGGCGCTGGAGCTGGGGGCCAACACCTTTCAATTTTTCACCCGCAATCCCAGGGGCAGCCGGGCCAAGGACCTGGACCCGGCGGACGCTGCAGCCCTGCGGGACCTGCTGGCCCGGCACGGCTTTGGCCCCATTGTCGCCCACGCTCCCTATACTTTGAACCTCTGCGGCGCGGAGGAGAAGAACCGGATATTCGCCCGGGAGACCATGGCGGACGACCTGGCTAGGCTGGAGCATGTGCCAGGACAGTATTACAACTTCCATCCCGGCAGCCATGTGGGGCAGGGAAGCGAGACCGGCATCGCTCTCATTGCCGACGGGCTCAACGCCATCCTGCGGCCCAATCAGGCCACCACCGTTCTGCTGGAGACCATGGCAGGCAAGGGCAGCGAAGTAGGCGGCCGTTTTGAGGAGCTGCGGGCCATTCTGGACCGGGTGGAGCTCTCCGGCAAGGTGGGCGTCTGCCTGGACACCTGCCACGTGTCCGACGGAGGATACGACATCGTCCACGACCTGGACGGCGTGCTGACGGAATTTGACAGCATCATCGGCCTCCGGCGGCTGAAGGCGATTCATTTGAACGACAGCAAGAATCCCCCCGGCAGCCGCAAGGACCGCCACGCCTGTCTGGGGGAGGGGACCATCGGTCTGGAGGCGCTGGGGCGGATCGTCCGCCACCCGGCGCTGAAGGATCTTCCCTTCTGTCTGGAGACCCCCAACGACCTGCCCGGCTATGCCCGGGAGATCGCCCTGATGCGGGAGATGGCGGAGGCGTGACGGGATTGGAGGATGCTGCCATGGAGTATCGTGTGGACGACCGGAGCCTTTCCGGAGAGACCTTCCTCGACTTTGTCCAGCAGGTCTGGCCGGGAGCGTACAATCTGGAGCAGACCCGCGCCGCGCTGTCAAAAACGATGAACTTCACTGCCTGGGACGGCGGCCAGCTGGCGGGTTGCCTGCGAGTCCTCACGGACGGCTGCTTTTTCGGCACCATCACGGAGCTGCTGGTGCTGCCGGCATATCAGCGGCAGGGCATCGGAAGCCGGCTGCTGCGGCTGGCTGCGGCCCATACCCCCACGCTGCTGTATTTCGGCGCCCAGCCGGGGGCGGAAGCGTTTTATGAGAAAAACGGCTGCCAGCGGAGCCTGCCGTCTTATCTGATCGAGCCCAAGAAAGACGGCGCTTCATAAAAAAGCAGAAGTCCCGGCCCTAAAAAGGGCCGGGACTTTTTTGCATACAGCCACTCACTCCGCCATTCCCAGGCGACGGCGCAGGTCCGTCCGCACCGCGTCCAGATCCGGGTCGCACAGCAGCGGCACGGCCTCCGCCAGCTCCGCTGGGGGCAGGTCCCACCACCGCCATGCCAGGAGCAACTGGACCAGATCCTCTGGGAACCGCTGCTTCAGCACGCGGACCGGATTGCCGCCCGCCACGGTATAGGCGGGCACATCCTTCGCCACTACGGAGCGGGCCGCAATGATGGCGCCGTCGCCGATGTGGACCCCCGGCAGGATCACGCTCTCCCGGCCGATCCACACGTCGTTGCCCACCATGATGTCCCCCTTTCGGGGCAACTGGCCCAGGTGAGGCGGCGCTTGGTCAGCCCATGCCCCGCCGAACACCTGGAAGGGGTAGGTGCTGACGCTGCTGGTCCGGTGGTTGGCCGGGCCCATGATGAACTGGGTCCCGGCGGCGATGGAGCAGAACTTGCCGATAATGAGCCGGTCCCCGAACTCCGGATAGTTGAACAGGACGTTGTTCTGTTCAAACCCCGCAGGGTCCACCGGATCGTCGTAGTAGGTGTAATCCCCGATCTGGATGTTCGGGGCCGTCACCACATTTTTGATATAGCAGGATGTGCCGTATTCGTTTGGAAAAACCGCGTCGGGGTCCGGAAGCCCCATGCCGCGGATGGTCTGATTCACGATGTCTCCTCCTGTTTCCTTTTTACTGCATCAACCACTTCCTCTCCCGGCGGACTTCCACAGCCACCGCACGCTTCTTTCTGATCTCCCTCATGGCAGTCTCCTCTTTTCGCAGAACCTCTCTCCGGCCGGAAGACCGGTTGTTTCGCGGCCATTGTACCACGGCCGGGCCCGACTGACAAGAAAAACGGCGGCGGGTTCCCGGATGGGGACCCGCCGGGAAGGGCGGATGCGGATGGCGTCTCAATCATACCGCAGCGCATCGATGGGGTTCAGCACCGCGGCCTTTTTGGCGGGGAGGTATCCGAAGGCGATGCCGATGCCCGCGGAGACACCGAAGGCCACCAGGATCGCCGCAATGCTGGGGCTGACGGTGATGGGGGTGTCCGGCATGACATTGGCGATGACCACCGTGGCCGCCGCGGATAGGCCGAAGCCCAGAGCGATCCCCAGTACGCCGCCCAGAGAGGAGGTGGTAGCCGCCTCGATGACGAACTGGCGCATGATGGCGCCCTCCCGGGCCCCAAGCGCCTTGCGGATGCCGATCTCTCTGGTCCGCTCCGTAACCGACACCAGCATGATGTTCATGATGCCGATGCCGCCCACCACCAGAGAGATGGCAGCGATGCCCGCCAGAATGTAGATCACCATGTTCACCATGGAGTTCATCTCCTCCACCATCTCCGCCATGCTGCCCACGGTATAGGCATCGTCGTCCTCAAAAATCTCATGGAGGGCGTTCTCCAGGGTGGTTTTGGCCTGGGAGATCTGGTCCGTGTCCTGGACAGTGATGGTGTAACTGGAGATGGTGCCGGTGAAGCTGAGGCGGGCGGCGGTGGAGTAGGGGAGGAACACGCAGTCGTCCGTGCCGCCCTCTTCCAGCTCTGTGCCCTCCATTCCCATAACACCTACGATGGTAAACGAGTTGCCATTGATCCGCAGCGTCTGACCCACGGCATTCCCGCCGTAATAGACCTGATTCAGATACTGCCCGACGACGCAGACCTTTTTCCGGCCGGTCATGTCCGTGTACTGGAGCCCCCGGCCCTGGGCGACCTCATACCCCTTCATGGAGAAGTAATCCTCGCTGACGCCGGTGACGGAGGTGGCGGAAAGAGTGCTGCTGCCGATCTTCACCGAGCCGCTCATGGTGACCGTGGGGGAGATCTGCTTGAACACATCGCTGTTGTCCGCCACCAGCTGGTACATCTCGCCCTCCGACACGCTGCGGGAGGAGCCGCGGCCCATCACCATCACTGTCAGAGAGTCGGTGCCCATGTCGGCAAAGCTGTCCTCAATATAGCCCTGCATCCCGTTGCCCAGGCCCACGATGACGATGACCGCGCACACGCCGATGATGATGCCCAGCATAGTGAGGAAGGTCCGCATCTTGCTGCTGAGAATATTCTGCACCGCCATCTGGAAGGTCTCGATCAGGCTCATCCCGCCATCCCCCTTCCGGCAAGATTGGGCGTCACTACCGCCTCAGGCGCACCGGCATCGCCGTCGTAGATCACGTGGCCGTCCTCCAGCCGGATGATCCGCTGGGCCTGGACAGCGATGGAGTTGTCGTGGGTGATGAGCACCACCGTGTTGCCCGCGGCATGGAGCTGCTGCAGCATGGTCAGCACCTCCCGCCCGGTGTGGGAGTCCAGGGCGCCGGTGGGCTCGTCGGCCAGGATCACCGCCGGGTCCCCTGCCAGAGCCCGGGCAATGGACGCCCGCTGCTGCTGGCCGCCGGAGAGCTGGCTGGGCTTATTGCGCAGCTTGTCGCCAAGACCCACCATCTCCAGCGCGATCCGGGATCGCTCGTGCCGCTCCGGCTTGGGGATGCCGGCGTACATCAGCGGCACCTCCACGTTCTCCTGGAGCGTCAGCTTGGGCAGCAGGTTGTACTGCTGGAAGATGAAGCCCAGCATCTTGTTCCGGATGGCGGCCAGCTGGTCCTTATCCATCTGACCCACATCCCTGCCGTCCAGCAGGTACGTGCCGGAGGTGGGCACGTCCAGGCAGCCGATGATGTTCATACAGGTGGACTTGCCGGAGCCGGACTGGCCCACGATGGCCACGAACTCCCCCTTCCGGATCTGGAAGGAGATGTGGTCCGCCGCCTTCACAGTGGTGTCGCCCATCTGGTAATACTTGCAGACCTCCCGAAATTCGATCAAAGTGCCCATCAGAAGCCTCCCGGCCCGCCGCTGGGCATTCCGCCGCCGGAGGGCATCCCGCTGGGCATGTCGCCCATCGGTATGGAGGACATGGCCCCGCTCGGCATGACGAACGTCATATCGCCGGAGCTGGCGGAGCCAGCCGCCTGGAGATAGGCCACTGTGTCCCCCTCCTGGAGGCCGGAGAGGACCTCAATGTAGCTGTTGTCGCTGACGCCGGTTTCCACCGGCACGTAGACGTAGCCCTCCGGGGCCTCCTGGTCCAGGGCATTCACAGCACTGGGAGAATTCGCGGTGACCAGCACCATGTCCCCGCGGCTCACGGCGGCGCTTGGGATGGCCAGCACGTCATCCGCCGAGGAGATCACGATTTCCGCGTCCACATTCATCCCAGGCAGCAGGCCGTCGGTCTCGTCGATGCGGACGGTGACGGGGTACGTGGTGATGCCGCCGGAGGTGGTGCCCGCCACGGACACCTCCGTCACCACGCCGGTGTAGGTCTTCCCCTCCACGGCATCGGCGGTGATCCGGACCTCCTGGCCCACCTCCACAGAGCTGATGTCCAACTCGTCGATGGACATGGTCATCTCCAGATAACTCAGGTCATAGATGACGCAGAGGGTGCTGCCGGAGCCGCCCTCAATGTTGTCCCCCGCCTTGGCGTTCTTGGTGACCACGGTGCCGGAGATGGGCGCAGTGACGGAGTAGTCCTCCAGATTGTCCCGGGCATTTTCCAGGCTGGTGGAGGCGTTGCTGACACTGATGCGGGCGCTTTCAATCTGGTTGTCCACGCTGTCACCGGTGATGGTGCAGATCCGGTCGCCGCTGGAGATGGTATCGCCCACCAGCCAGTTGAAACCTGCAACTTTGCCGGACGCCTCTGCCGTGATGACGCTGCTGGCCCCCACCTTGATGGACGCCTGGCCGTAGCTGGAGTAGCTGCCGATGACGGCGCTGGCGGTGTAGTCGGATGTCACAAGGCCCGGGTTGGCGAGCCGTACCCGGACGGTAGTCAGGGGTACGCCGGTGGAGACCGCCGCGGAGGAACTGGACACCGCGGCAACCGTTCCGGTGAGGGTCCCGGCAAAGCCGTCGATAAAGACCGTGGCGGTCTGGCCGATGTAGAAGTCGCCGCTGTCCGCGTAGGTGAAGTAGAAGTCGATGTAGATGTTCTCATCCGCCACGATCTTCAGAAGCTGTGTGCCTGCGCTGACGCTGTCCCCCTCGTTCACATACACCTCGCTGACGGTGCCGCTCAGGTCCGCCTGGGGATACTTGGCCTTCACCGCCTGCTCATAGGAGGTCTGGGCCTGGGAGTAGCTGTTCTGCGCCTGGGTCTGGCTGCTGGCCGCGTTGGAGGAATCAATAGTATAGAGCAGCTGGCCCTCCTCCACCTGGTCGCCCTTTTCAAAGGTATCGCTGAGGATCTCGCCGGAGACCAGCGTATTGACGGTGTAGGAGTCCGCTGGCTCCAGCGTGCCGCTGGAGGAGAGGGAATTGGTGATAGAGCGGCGCTCCACCGCCGCCTCCTGATACGTCGTCGCAGCGGAAGCCGTCTGTCCGCGGCCCCTCCAGATCACCACGCCGCCTGCAATGGCCACCACCAGAAGCAGCGCCAGCGCCTTTCGTTTCCGCCCCTTCCACAGCTTTTTCCAGCTGCTGCGGAGACGGCCCCCTTTGGGAGAGGAATCTGCTACGACGGGCTCCCGCTCCCCCACGGAGATTCCTTCCGTCTCCCGCTCCAGTCCTTTTTCGCTCATACCGTGCCAATCCTTTCCGTACCTCCCCCTCCGGGAAGGGTTCTGGTCCAAAGGTATCATGGAAAGCTAAAATCAACCTGAAAAAGCACTTTAAAAAATTTTGTTTTTATCATTTTTTTAGTATATTCAGCTCGTTTTAAACCTTAAAAATACCTGAAATCATTTTGTTCAGTCTGGTGATTCCAAATAGATCCCGCCATCGGAACCGCCGTTTTTCTGCGCAAAAACAACAGGAGGACAGCGGATAAAACCGCTGTCCCCCTGTTGTCTGCAAACTGGTCAATCTGCCTTTTCCGTACAGTAGATGCTCTTCAGGTCGAACATGTGATTCATGGGGCCGGAACCGCGTCCCAAGTCCAGCATGGCCCCCAGAGCGCCGGAGATGTAAGCCTTGGCCCGCTCCACCGCCGTGTCCAGGTCAAAGCCCTTCGCCAGATTGGAGGCGATGGCGCTGGACAGGGTGCAGCCGGTGCCGTGGGTGTTGGGGTTGTTGATCCGCTTTCCGTGGAACCACTTGCCGCTGCCGCAGCGCCACAGCAGGTCATCGGCGTCGTTGATCTGGTGGCCGCCCTTGCACAGCACGGCGCAGCCGTACTGCTCGCTGATGGCCCGGGCCGCCGCCTCCATGTCTGCGGCGCTGCGGATCGTCATGCCGGAGAGGATCTCCGCCTCAGGGATGTTGGGGGTCAGTACCGTAGCCAGGGGCAGCAGGAGCTCCTTCAGGGCGGAGACCGCGTCCTCCGTGATGAGCCGGTCCCCGGAGGTGGCCACCATCACCGGGTCCACCACCAGATTTTTGGCCCCATACTCCTTCAGCTTGGCCGCGATCACCCGGATCAGCGGAATGCTGGAGACCATGCCGGTCTTCACCGCGTCGGGGAAGATATCTGTGAACACACAGTCCAGCTCCTCCGCCAGAAAGTCCGGCGTACACTCCACGATGCTCTTGACGCCGGTAGTGTTCTGGGCCACCAGAGCCGTCACCGCACAGGTGGCGAACACGCCATTGGCGGTCATGGTCTTGATATCTGCCTGGATACCGGCGCCTCCGCTGGGATCGGTCCCAGCGATCGTCAATGCTGTCTTCATATCGATGCTTCCTTTCTTTGCATTGAAGTTTTATCAAGCGGCGGAAGGTGGTGCCCCCGATCCGCCGCTGGAAGCGGCCCGCTGGCCGCGGTTCCCCGTCTCTTACGGGACCCAGTCGCCCAGGTCCCGCACGTACCAATCCGCCAGGGCTTTCAGCGCGGCCTGATCCTCTTCGGCAGAGACGTCCCAGACGCCGCAGACCCGGAAGCCTGCCTCATGGGCGGTCCTGGCGGCGTGAAGGGCATCCTCAAACACCACCGTCTCCGCCGGAACGGTCCCCAAACGGCGGGCGGCCTCCAGATAGATGTCCGGCCGGGTCTTGCCGCCGTACTGGACACAGCTGACGGCGAAGCGGAAGTGCGGCCACAGTCCCAGCCGTTCCATGGCGGAGCGGGCCTGGAACGCCTCGCTGGCGGTGGCGATGCAGCAGGAGATGCCGGAATCCGCCAGCCGGGCCAGCAGCCGGTCCGCCCCGGGCTTCATGGGCACCCGGGACCGGTACTCCTCCGTCACCAGATCGTTGAGGGTGTCCATCAGCTCCTCCGGCGTGGTGGAGAGGGAGAAGCGGCTTCGCAGGTACTCCGCCGCCTCCCGGCGGCCCATCTCCTTCAGGTCCCGGGCCAGATCCTCCGGCGGGTCGCCGCCGTACCGGCGCACCAGATCCACCGGGGCCTTCTGCCAGATGTACATGGAGTCCGTCAGGGTCCCGTCCAGGTCAAAGATGGCGCCCCGGATGTTCATCGGGCGATCTCCTCCGAGAGCCGCAGCAGCTCCTCCGCCGCCGCCTTCACGTCGGCTTGCGCGAACAGGGCGGAGACCACCGCCACGCCGTCCAGACCGCAGTTCTTCAACTCCAGAATATTGTCATGGCTGATGCCGCCGATGGCCACCACCGGGATGTCCACCGCCGCTGTGATGGCCCGGATGGTCTCCCGGGAGATGGGCTTGGCGTCCGTCTTGGTGCCGGTGACGAACGCCGCGCCCACGCCCAGGTAGTCCGCCCCCGCCGCCTGGGCGGCCAGGGCCTCTTCCACGGAGTGGGCGGAAACGCCGATCAGCTTGTCCGGCCCCAGCAGCTCCCTAGCCCGGCCCGCCTCCAGATCCTCCTGGCCCACATGAACGCCGTCCGCCCCGGTCTGGGCGGCGATCTCCACATTGTCGTTGATGATGCTGACAGCGCCCTTTTCCCGGCACAGGGCCACGAACCGCTCCGCCTCCGCCAGGAAATCCGCCTGTCCCATGTGCTTTTCCCGCAGCTGGACGATGCCCGCCCCGCCGTCGACGGCTGCCGCCACCTGACGGAGCAGGTCCTCCGCGTCATGAGTCCAGGCCCGGTCCGTCACGGCATACAGCCGCAGCCGCTTGGGGTCGATCTTCATATCACTCCATCCTCTCTGTCAAAAAAACCGCGGACATACCAAGAGCGGTCGTCCGCGGCTGTGCGCCTCATGATTTCCCTACGTTGGCATGATCCACATCAGGTAAAGGGTCAAGACCTGGCTGGCCTCCTCTCAGCCCGCGCCAGCGGGCTCCCCATTTTCTCGCCTCTCATCATACGCCTTTTTCCCGGGAAATGCAAGCAAAACCGCCTGCTGGGCTCCGGCTCTAGATAGTGGGATGATAGCGCACAACCCCGGCAAATTCACCTGCTGCCTTGCGCAAAACTTTTTTCTATTCTATAATGGTAAAAATAAGACATAGGCAATATAAAGGCAGCAGATTTATATTTGGGAGGCAGATAATACTGATGGCTATGAATAAAGAAAAAGCGTCGGGTATTATTGTTCTTGTTATAATATGTTGTGTTTTTATGGCACTCATTGAAACAATCATTGAACCGGCATATATTGTCAAATCCGCGCTTAAAGTCGCGGTATTTTTATTATTGCCATTGGTATATGCAAAAATAACCCATACAAAATTACTGGATGAATTCTTTAAAATCGACAAGAGGGGCATGATGAAATTATTTGTGCTGGGCTCTTTTATCTATGCGGTGATTCTGGGTGCGTATACTTTGACAAAAAACTTCTTCGACTATGCGTCGTTGGTTCAGTCGCTTTCAGCGGATCAAAAAGTCAACAGCGGCAGCTTTATTGGGGTGGCTCTCTATATTTCCTTTTGCAATTCCTTTCTGGAGGAATTTTTCTTTCGTTTCGTTGCATTTATCAGATTATCCAAATACACAGCCCGAAAAATAGCATATATATTCAGTTCAGGCATGTTTGCAGTTTATCATATTGCAATGATTGGAATGTCATTTCCGCCGTTGATGTTGCTTTTGGCTTTAATAGGATTGGCGATTGGCGGGCTGCTTTTTGACTATGTAGATAGCAAAAATGAAAATATCTATCATTCATGGGTTATCCATATGTTTGCGGATTTTGCAATCATGACGATATGGTATCTTTATATTTAAATCTGCACTTATTGGAATTCCCCGGCAAATCGTTTATCGATTTGCCGGGGATGCCTCTACCGACACAAACCTGGAACAGGGAGTCCATTTTTTCCGCCGGAGGCAGAATGCCGTTTCCTTTCCGCTGAAAATGTGGTATATAATGAGGGGTGAAAATCTGGGAGGGAACATACAATGACGCTTTCAACCGCACTGTTTATCTTTGCCGCGCAGCTGCTGGCCTATCTGGTCAAAGGGCTGATCGGCTTCGGCAACCCCCTGATCTCTGCGCCGATTTTGTCCATGGGCCTGGACAATGTGGTCATCACCCCGGGTACGCTGCTGCTGGACTGCCCGGTGAACGCCTGGATCACCTGGAAAAACCGGCACAGCTTCCAGTGGCGGAAGATCCTGCCGTTGCTGGCGGCCAACTTCTGCGGCGTGATCCCCGGCACGCTGCTGCTGCGCTTTTCCATGCCCTGGGTCATCAAAACCGTGCTGGGCGTCGTCGTGGTGCTTTTAGGGCTGGAGATGGCCACCCGCTCCCTGCGGCCGGTGAAGCCGGACCGGAAGGACCGGCCCTGGCTGCGGCTGGCGGTGTCCGCGTTCTCCGGCGTGTGCGCGGGCCTCTTCGGCATCAACATGTTCATCGTGGCCTACCTCCAGCGGACAGCCAGAGATTACAGCGAGTTCAAGGGCAGCATGTGCTTTCTCTTCTTTGGGGAGAATGCAGTGCGGGTAGTGACTTATCTAGTCACCGACCTGTTCACCGGCCCGGTGCTGCTGTTCGCCCTGGCGTCTGTTCCCGCGGCGGTGCTGGCCATGGGCCTGGCGGCGTGGCTGGGGCCCCGGCTGGAAGAGGAAAAGCTCCAAAAGGGCGCCATCGTCCTCTTCCTCCTGGGCGGCGTCAGCATCATCGTGAAGTCCGTGGTATTCCATACATAAGCTCAGGAAAAAGAGACGCCCCTGCGGGCGTCTCTTCATATCTGCATTTGTCAGTCCGCAATGTACTCCCGCACCCGGTAGGTGGCGCCGATCTCCTCCTCGCAGATCTTCCGGCAGTTCTCGATCTCCTCTTTCGGGATGGTGTCCACCACGGTCATCATCACGGTGGGCACATACTTGAGGACCTCTCTCGTGAAGTCCTTCATGGCCTGGTAGGCGTTTTCCTGCTGGGGGTGGCACAGGGCGTTGTACTTCTCCGCCGTGTCGGTGTTCAGGGAGACAGACACCATATCGAACCGGCCCGCGAACTCCGGGGCGATGTCCCGGCCGTTGATGAGGGAACCGGTGCCGTTGGTGTCCATCCGGGTGAAGATCTTGGTGCCGTGGGCCTTCATCTGGTCGATGACCCAGCAGATGTCGTCGAACCGGTAGGTAGGCTCACCGAAGCCCACGAACACCAGCTGCTTGTATTGGGAGAGGTCGTGGCTCTCGATGGAGGAAAGGATCTCCTCCTTCGTGGGCTCCCGCTTTAGCCACAGGTTATGGGTGTAGATGCTGCCGCCGGAACCCTGGTTGTGCCGCAGGCAGAACGCGCAGTTGAAGTTGCACCGATTGGTGGGGTTCACATACAGGTTGTCCCCGTATTCATAGGTGATGGTAAAGCCCTTTTCCATAAATATCGCTCCTTGCGTGAAAAACTCAGGAAAGTTTGGATTGCAGGGTCATATCCGAAAGGGTGAACTGGCCGTCTGAGAGGAAGACCCGGGCGGAGAGGACGGCCATACTGACTACGGAGGCGAGGGCGGAATTCTCGGGGTACAGCGCGGGCCGATCCTCCAGCCAAAGGACGCCCCCATCTTCCGACCAAGAGACAAAAGCTCCGGTCCACAGGTGTTCCAGAGTCTCCGCCTGCACCCCCTCCGGCAGGGCCGCCTCGATGGATTGACTGCCCAGAGAGATGGTCAGCATCTCACCGCTGCCGCTCAGGGTCAGCAGCGCGGACAGCTGCTCCTCATACAGGGAGTCTGGAAGCTGGGAATCTGTCAATGTGCCGCGGGACTGCTGCAATACGTGTAGGGCATAGCGGCTGACCTGGTTCCCACCCTGAAAGCAGGAGACCACCGGCTCCACGGCCCCGTCGCCGTCCAGGTCCAGGGCCAGCAGCTCCGGCGTCACGGATTTTGGCGTGTAAATTACCCAATCCGGAAACTCCGCCAGAGTATCTCCCCAGCGGAACAACACATGGGGCGCGTCCCTGTCCGCCACGCCGTAAAGGGCCATCTCCTGCTCTGGGATCTCCGCCAGCAGAGCCAGCGGTTCGCCGGAGGTCTGCCAGTCGTACAGAGAGACGACTTCCGTGGGCAACGCGTCATATTCCTCCGGCACCCGCCCCTCTGTCACCACGGCGGGAGCGGAGATCGGCTCCTCCGGCGCGGTCTCCGGCACTTTTGCGGTGGTGCCCGTCGGAGCGCCGCAGCCCGCCAGCAGCAGGCAGGCCAGGACCATCAGAAACGCTTTTTTCATACCTTCCCCTCCAGCCCGAACAGCCGCAGGCCATTGTTCCAGGTGTGCGCCGCCATCTCCTCCGGGGAGATGCCCTTCCACTCCGCCAGTTTTTCCACAATGTAGGGGAGATTCCGGCTGTCGTTCCGCCTGCCCCGGTTGGGCACCGGGCTCATGTAGGGCGCGTCCGTCTCCACCACGATCCGGTCCAGGGGCGTGACGGCCACGACCTCCGGCGCCCGGCGAGCGTTTTTGTAGGTCACCGGACCGTCAAAGCCCAGATACCAGCCCCGCTTCAGCAGCTCCTCCGCCATTTCGGGACTGCCGGAGAAGCAGTGGAATACGCCCCGCACCCCGGGGAACTCCTTTACGATCTCCAGGCTGTCTCCGTGGGCCTCCCGGTCGTGCACGATCACCGGCAGCTCCAGCTCCAGCGCCAGCTCCAGCTGGCGGCGGAACACCATCTGCTGGAATTCCTTTGGCGGATTCTCCGCCCAGTAGTAGTCCAAGCCGATCTCTCCGATGGCGACCACTTTTTTCTCCCGGCACAGGTCCCGGATGGCGGAAAAATCCGCGGCCGTGCAGCCGGCGCAGTCCTCCGGATGGATGCCTGCGGCGGCGAACAGCCAGGGCCGGTTCTCCGCCAGGGCCAGGGCAGAGCGGGAGCTCTCCACGTCCACCCCGGGGATCACCACAGCCCCCACTCCGGCGTCCGGCAGGGCGTCCAGCAGCCCCTTCCGGTCTTGGTCAAAGGCGTCGTCGTTGTAGTGGGCGTGGGTGTCGAACAGCGGCATGGCAGTCACCTCTTCAGCGGAATTCTGATCCTACGGACGATTATAACACGCCCTGCGGAAAAGAAAAGGGCCAGAATCGGGAAAAGCCCCCTGGCCAGAAAACAAAAAAGGACATCCGAACGGATGTCCTTTTGGCCCGATATGATCAGCCGATCTTGTTGAGCTTCAGGGTCATGGCGCTCTTGCGATGAGCGGCCGTATTCTTGTGCAGAATGCCCTTGGCAACAGCCTGATCGACTTTCTTCACTGCAACCTTGTACGCGCCATCGGCCTCGGTGCGATTGCCTTCTGCGGCAGCAGCCTCGAACTTCTTGATGGCGGTCTTCAGTTCGGACTTCGCGGCCTTGTTGCGGGCGTTGCGCACTTCGGCGATCAGAACGCGCTTCTTGGCAGACTTGATATTCGGCAAACCAAACACCTCCTTAGGCAGAAAATTTGACTGTGGGAACCAGTTCCCACCATGCAGAATGATATTTTAACAGGGAACGGCGCAAAAAGCAAGCCTTTTTTTATATTTTTCGGGCTAAAATTGTATATCGTGCCGCCTACCGCAAAACCTAGTGAGCAGACCACTAGATTTTGTGTTTGGGAGGCGGTTCGCATTGTTCATAAAACGTACCGACCTGGCCCTGGAGGCCCGGGAGCTCTGGCAGGAGTCCGCGGAGCGGACCACCCGCCTCATGGGGGTGAAGGCGACCAAGAGCAAGCTGGAGGGATACCCAGTCACCCGGGTGGACATCCTGGACCACCGGGGCGAGGAGGCCCTGGGCAAGCCCCAGGGCAGCTATTTCACCATTGACCTCACCACCTTCTGGCAGCGGAAGGCGGACTTTTTCGAGCGGGCGGTCCGGGCCGTGGGCACGGAGCTGAAGGCCCTGCTGCCGGTGGAGGGCTCCGCCCTGGTGGTGGGCCTGGGCAACGCAGCCATGACGCCGGACGCCGTTGGCCCCCTGGCATTGGACAGCGTGCTGATCACCCGGCACCTGCTCTCCGCCATGCCGAAGCAGTTTGCCGGGTTCCGGCCGGTGTCGGCCTTCCGCACCGGCGTGCTGGGCACCACCGGCGTGGAGTCCGCGGAGGCGGTGCGGGGTCTGGTGGCGGAAGTCCAGCCCGCCATGGTCCTGGCCATCGACGCCCTGGCCTCCCGCCGGTGCGGGCGGGTGTGCGCCACGGTGCAGCTCAGCGACACGGGGATCATCCCCGGCTCCGGCGTGGGCAACCACCGGGCGGCGCTGAACCGGGAGACGCTGGGGGTGCCGGTGTTCGCCATCGGCGTGCCCACGGTGGTGGACTCCGCCACCCTGGCGGCGGACATTCTGGAGGAGTCCGGCGTGGAAAAGGTGGATGAGGAACGGCTGCGCGGGGAGCATGATGCCTTCATGGTCACTACGCGGGACATCGACCAGCAGGTGCGGGATCTGAGCAAGGTGGTGGGCTACGGCATCAACTGGGCCCTCCAGGATCTGGAGATCGAGGAGATGAACGCCCTGTTGAGCTGAAACAGGACCGGACCCAGCAGGTCCGGTCCTGTTTTCCGATGCAAAGCATCACAAACCTTTGAAATGTGCCGTTTCCCCGCACTCTTCAGAGCAGCCGGAAATGATGCAAAAAGACTTCATGTGCAGGATTTGCCGATGTTCGTGGCGCATCGAACGCGCATGAAGTTTATACATCCAGATCCAGTACCACCGGGCAGTGGTCGCTGCCCAGCACCTCGCTCCAAATATCGGCGTTCCGGATTTTGTCCTTCAGCCGCTCCGACACGATGAAGTAGTCGATCCGCCACCCGGCGTTGTTCTTCCGGGCATTGAAGCGGTAGCTCCACCAGGAGTAGGCCCCGGTCTTGTCCGGGTACAGATACCGGAACGTGTCCACAAAGCCGCTGGAGAGGAGCTTCGTCATCTTCTCCCGCTCCTCGTCGGTAAAGCCGGGGTTGCGGCGGTTGGGACCGGGATTTTTGATATCGATCTCCTGGTGGGCCACGTTCAGGTCCCCGCAGTACACCACAGGCTTTTTGGCGTCCAGATCCAGCAGGTAGTCCCGGATGTCGTCCTCCCAGGCCATGCGGTAGTCCAGCCGGGCCAACTGATCCTTGGAGTTTGGAGTGTAGCAGCACACCAGGTAGAAGTCCGGGTACTCCGCCGTGATGACCCGCCCCTCGTGGCGGTGCTCATCGATACCGAAGTCATAGGTCACGGAGAGCGGCTGGTGCCGGGTGAACACTGCGGTGCCGGAATAGCCCGCCTTGTCGGCGCTGTTCCAGTAGCGGTGATAGCCGGGCAGATCAAATTCTGCCTGCTCCGGGCGCATCTTCGTCTCCTGCAGGCAGATGATGTCCGCGTCGGCCACGGCACAGAAGTCCAGAAATCCCTTGCCCAGGCAGGCCCGCAGGCCGTTAACGTTCCAGGATACCAGTTTCATGGGCGCATCCTCCCTTGTGAAAATCATACAGCGTTCCTATTGTATCGGAATTTTGCGAAAAATACAATCCCCACGAGGAGAGGCGGCTTGTGTGACGGCCCGTTTTTCGCATCTTCCCTTGTATTTTTTGGATTTTCAAACTATAATAATAATTCAGGCAAATACCGGCGCTCTTCCATTCGGAGCTGCCGTTTTAAAGGAGAGAATCCCATGGAAAAGAAAAAATTCTATATCACAACGCCCATCTACTATCCCTCGGACAAGCTCCACATCGGCCACACCTACTGTACGGTGGCCACGGACACGCTGGCCCGGTATCACCGCCTGCGGGGCGAGGACGTCATGTTCCTCACCGGCACGGACGAGCACGGCCAGAAGATCGAGACCAAGGCCAGGGAGGCCGGCGTCACTCCCAAGGAGTTCGTGGACAACATCGTAGAGGGAGACCGGGGCGTGAAGGACCTGTGGAAGCTGATGAACATCTCCAACGACCGGTTCATCCGCACCACCGACGACTACCATGTGGAGAGCGTCCAGAAGATTTTCAAGAAGATGTACGACAAGGGCGACATCTACAAGGGCACCTACAAGGGCAAATACTGCACCCCCTGCGAGTCCTTCTGGACCGAGAGCCAGCTGGTGGACGGCAAGTGCCCCGACTGCGGCCGGGAGGTGCAGGACGCGGAGGAGGAGGCCTACTTCTTCCGCCTGAGCAGGTACGCCGACCAGGTCCGGGATCTGCTGGAGAACACCGACTTCCTCCAGCCCCGCAGCCGCGTCCACGAGATGGTGAAGAACTTCCTGGACCCCGGCCTGGAGGATCTGTGCGTCTCCCGCACCAGCTTCTCCTGGGGCATTCCGGTGGACTTCGATCCCAAGCACGTAGTCTATGTGTGGGTGGACGCCCTCAGCAACTATATCACCGCCCTGGGCTATGACAACGACCGCTACCACGACTACGACAAGGGCTGGTGGCCCGGCGTCAACATCGTGGGCAAGGAGATCGTCCGGTTCCACTCCATCATCTGGCCCGCCATGCTGATGAGCCTGGGCGAGCCGGTGCCCAAGCACGTGTTCGGCCACGGCTGGTTGCTGCTGGACGGCGGCAAGATGTCCAAGTCCAAGGGCAACGTGGTGGACCCGTATATCCTGGCGGAGAAGTTCGGCGTGGACGCCCTGCGGTTCTTCCTGATGCGGACGTTCCCCTTCGGCTCCGACGGCAACTTCTCCAACGAACTGCTGATCCAGACCATCAACACCGACCTGGCCAACGACCTGGGCAACCTGGTCTCCCGCACCACCGCCATGGTGGGCAAGTACTTTGGCGGAGCGCTGCCTGCCGGGTGCCGGACCTGCGCCGAGCCCCAGCCCTTTGACCAAGAGCTGCGGACACTGGCGGAGGGACTGCGGAGCGTCTATGAAGAGGACATGGAGACCTTCGCCCCCCACAAGGCTCTGGACGAGATCTTCAAGGTCATCCAGCGGGCCAACAAGTATATCGACGAGAACGCCCCCTGGGCCCTGGCAAAGGATATGGAGACCAACGGCAAGCGGCTGGCCCATGTGCTGTACAACCTGCTGGAGGCCACCCGCATCTGCGGCATCCTGCTGACGCCCTTCATGCCGGAGAGCTGTGAAAAGCTCTTTGCCCAGATCGGCGCCCCCGCGGAGAGCCGGACCTGGGACGCCGCGGCGGAGTGGGGCGCTCTGCCTGAGACCGCTGCCGTCACCAAGGGTGAGAACCTGTTCCCCCGGCTGGACATGGACAAGGCCCTGGAGGAGCTGGAGGCCGCGGAGGCCGCGGCCAAAAAGGCCGCCCTGCCCGCCGTCGAGGTGGAGCCCCAGCTGACGGAGAAGGTGGACTTTGACACCTTCTGCAAGTCCGATTTCCGGGCGGTGAAGGTGAAGGCCTGCGATGCCGTGAAGAAGAGTGAGAAGCTGCTGAGATTCACTCTGGATGACGGCACCGGCGTGGACCGGCAGATCCTCTCCGGCATCCACAAGTGGTATGAGCCGGAGGATCTGGTGGGCAAGACCCTGATCGCCATTGTGAACCTGCCGCCCCGGAAGATGATGGGCCTGGAGAGCAACGGCATGCTGATCTCCGCCGTCCACACCGAGCACGGTGAGGAGTGCCTGCACCTCATCATGGTGGATGATTCCATCCCGGCGGGCGCGAAGCTGTGCTGAGGGCTTCGAGGGGGAGCAGGCTCCCCCTCGACCTCCCCCACCACCAGTCTGCGGACTGGTGTGTGCGCCCAGGGCGCACGGGTCAAGGGATTTTCGGCAGGCGCATGTCCTGCCGAAAATGATTGAAATTTCTTCGTTCGCCAACGGCGAACGAACTGGGGAAAACCGTCGGTTTTCCCCTAGATCCCCTTTCCTTTGTAAAAACAGCCGGCACCGTTAGGTGCCGGCTGTTTTTTAACGCAGGGATTTGTGGGAGAGTTCTGTGTAGATCCGTTTGCCGTCAATCTGGTCTGACCGCAGGAGGGAGATCTGCCGGACCACCATGCTGGCGTGGGGGACGGTCACCTGCGGGGCCTCGCCCCGCCAGCGGCGGACCAGGGTGATGTGGGGCAGCCAGGGGCGGTCCTCCTGGCAGAAGCCCTGGGAGCGAAGGTCCGCCTGCAGGGACACGGCCAGCTCCTCCAGGGCCGGATCTGCTCGAACACCGGCCCACCACAGGTCGCCGAAATGCCCCGGCGGGCCGCCCACCGCCAAGGAGAAAGGTCGGCAGGATACCTCCGACAGGGCGGCCCGGGCCCTGGCCGGGTCCTCTGCCTCCCCCAGGAAGGCCAGGGTCAGGTGCAGGTTCTCCGGCGGCGGGAAAGAGCCCCTGCCCTGGCGGCGCAGGGCGTCCTGAGCGGTCAGCAGTGCTTCCCGCACCGCGGGGGACAGCTGGATGGCCAGAAAGAGACGCATGAATTTTTCCTCCTTTTCACGGGGTTTTCATTGCGCTTTTGCCTGCTCCGGTGGTACAATAGGGACCATCGGCAACAGACGAAAGGAGTTCCCATGAGACTGCAAAGCGCGATTTTTGATATGGACGGCACCCTGCTGGACTCCATGCCTATCTGGCGGGACCTGGGCACCAGCGTCCTGCGGGGCCTTGGCATCGAGCCCGAGCCGGAGACCAGCGAGATGCTGAAGACCCTCTCCCTCCGGCACGGGATCGCCTACTGCAAGGAGCACTACCACCTCCCCCAGACGGAGGAGGAGCTGATCGGCCGGGTAGTGGACCGGGTCGCGGATTTCTATCAGCATGAGGTCCAGGCAAAGCCCGGCGTGGACAAGTTTCTGTCCCTTCTGAAGATGGAGGGCGTGTGGATGTATGTGGCCACTGCCACGGACCGCCCTCTGGCGGAAGCAGCCCTCCGCCATGCAGGGATCGACCACTACTTCCGGGGACTTATCACTGTGGCGGAGGTGGGGGTCGGCAAAAAGGAGAGCGCCGAGATCTACGAGCGGGCCATGCGCCGCCTTCAGTCCAACAAGAAGGACACGGTGGTGTTTGAGGACGCCTTCCACGCCATCCAGACCGCCAAGGCCGCCGGGTTCCGGGTGGCGGCGGTGTACGACGCGTCCGAGGAGGCACACCAGGAGGAGATCCGCGGGCTGGCGGACTACTATATCCGTTCCTTTGAGGAGATGTTTGAGACCCGGGAGCTGGAGTGATCGCCTGCCTCACAAAACAGAAGGCCCGTCCGGTCCGTCAGGACCGGGCGGGCTTCTTTGTCAGAGAGTCAGGATCTCCGCCTCGCGGGCGGCGTCAGATGCCGTCAGCGTATTGGCGGCGTCCAGCAGCGCCGTGCGGAAACTGCCGCTGCCCCGGTCTGCGGCCAGGTGCTCCGCCCGGCGGGCGCAGATCTTCCAGAAGGCGGAGGCCAGGGCAGCCGCCGCGGCGGCGTCCGGCTCCACGGCGGCGAACACACCGCACAGCACCGACAGCATACAGCCCGTGCCGGTGACGAGAGACATCCGGCCGCTGCCGCCGGTGACGCACCAGACCCGCGCCCCATCGGTGATGAGATCCTCCGGACCGGAGAGCAGCACCGCCGTTCCGCGGCGCCGGGCCAGGTCCATGGCGGTGTCCCTCCGGGCTTCCCGGCTGGCGGGCAGCGGGCTGTCCACCCCTTGTTCCTGCCCATCCGACCCCAGCAGGGCCCGGGCCTCCCCCAGATTCACTCGCAGGATGGACGGGGTGAACAGGTCCAGCAGCGCCCGGACCTGTCCCAGCCGCCAAGGACTTGCGCCCACCCCCACCGGGTCCAGCACCACCGGATGACGGGCGGAGACGGCGCAGATCCGGCAGGCCCGGAATTTCTCCGCATCCGGGGTGCCGGTGTTCAGAACCGTGGCGTCGCTGACGGCGGAGATGGCTTCCATCTCTTCCGGTGCCTGGGCCATCATGGGACTGGCGCCAACGGCCAGGGCCAGATTGGCGCAGTCGTTGGCGGTGACGATATTGCTGACGCAGTGGATCAGGGGCCGCTGGCGGCGGACTATGTCCAGACGGGTGAAATCAAGCATGGAAGGACCCTTTCTCAGTTGGGATCAATGCTCCAATGCGGCCCGCATGGATTTGAGGGCGCCGCTCTTCTGGAGGGTGAATACCAGGATGCCGGCCAGAATGGAGCCGCCCACGGTGGAGACCAGGAAGGGCACCACATAGGCGTAAAAGGCGATGGAGCCGGCCACTACGCCCATAAAGGCCACCGCCACAGGATAGGACAGCAGGCCGCCGATGATGCCGGTGCCGAACACCTCGCCCGCCAGGGTCGCGGGCAGATTCCTGGTCTTCCAGTAGACCAGGCCGCACAGCAGGGCGCCGCACATGCTGCCTGGGAAGGCCAGGAGGCTGCCTAAGCCGAAGATGTTGCGCAGCAGGCTGGCCAGGAAGGCCACGGCCACGCCGTAACCCGGGCCCAGGAACACGGCGCAGATGACATTCACCATGTGCTGCACTGGCGCGCACTGGCTGCCGAATACAGGAAACTGAAGCATACTGCCCACCACGGCCACGGCGCACAGCACGCCTGCCAGGGCCAGCTTCTTGGAATTGGTTTTCATAGAGATCGCTCCTTTGATCCATCAGAATTTGCAGGGAGAAAACAGCGTGCGAAACAGCGTTTTCCCCTTGCCATGCAAGGTCGGCAGGCGGGCATCCGCCTGCTGTGGAAAATCGGTCGAGGCTTTCTGGCCTCCTCTCACGCCGGAACACGGCTTCCCATCGCTGTTTTGCCGGCCCGGGCCCAGGGCGCTCCCCCTCAGCCCGCTCCCGGTGGTCCCCGGGGCGCCGGATGTTGTTTTCGCCGATGCACATCCCTTCCGTCTCAAAGTAAAAAACAGCGGGCGCCTGAGAGGGTGCCCGCCGTGCCGGATGCTCATACATAACTTCCTACGGTGGCATTACCCACATCAGGTAAAGGGTCGAAGCGGTCCGCTTCCTCTCAGCCCGTGAGGGCTCCCCTGTTTTTGTCGCATTTATTATGACACCGCCCGCGGGAATTTGTCAAGCAGTATCTTGTGTAAAGATTTGCCCCCTATAGAGCCGGGCGCAAATGTCAAGTATTTTGTGCGAAAAAGATAGAATAAATTTTTGAGCGTTCACGCCGCCCTGTCAAATGCTATCTTGAAAGCCTCCGCCGAGGACATAAAGCCGAGTATTTCTCTCGGGTAATCATTGAGCCACGTCTCGACGCGCTTAACCTCCGCCGCCGTCACCTTGTCGAAGTCCGTCCCTTTCGGGAACTGCCGCCGTATCATGCGGTTAATATTCTCGTTCGTGCCGCGCTCACAAGAGCTATACGCATGGCAGTAATAGACCGTCGTCCGCTTTGCATCCTTGCGGCGGGCGCTCCGCTCGATGCCGTCAGCATCCGCGAACTCGGAGCCGTTGTCTACGGTTATCGTTTTGAATATCCGATAGAACGCCGCGCCGTAAATACGCTCGAGGCGGTCTAAAGCCGCGACGACCGTTTCGGCGCGCCCGTCCTTAATGCGGATAATGATTTCCCGCCGCGTTACCCGCTCGGAGAGGACGAGGAGGCGAGCTTTCGTCCGCTTCTTTCCGACGACGGTATCCATTTCCCAATGTCCCGGCTCTTGCCGCTCGTTGATATAATCCGGCCTCTGCTCGATGCTCGTCCCGCTCGATGCGCGAGACTGCTTTTTCCGTATGGTCTTGTGCTTCTTCTTGCGGTCGCCCTTTTCCGGGAGGTCTTGATTTGTGAGCGTGAGGAAAACGCCGTCCTCTACGTACTTATAAATCGTCGCACGGCAAAAGGTTATTCCGAAGTGCTTATATTTTTCCTGCTTGAGTAGAGCGCACACCGCCGCCGGGGAGTAATCCTCGTTCCCGATTTTGTCCTCGATGAACTGCGCGGCGGCGTGGTTTTTCCCAATCTTTAGCGGAGCGCCTTTCGCGGCGAGTCCCTCTTGATAGCGCGCCTCGGCCTTTTCCGGGCTATACCGCTCCTCGGTCGTATAATCGGAGTTTAGGTGCTCATACGTCCCGCGCTTGAGCTCGCGGTAAACGGTGCTGATATGTACGCCCAGCTCCTCGGCGATTTCCTTTTTCGAGTGTCCATGCTTGAGCATCGTCTCGAGCTTGATACGGCTCCCCCAATTAAGCTGTTTATATGTCCGCTCGCCCATAGCGCGCCCTCCCTCAAGATATAGAAAAAGGGCGGGAAAGCCCCGCCCTCTCGTTACTGCGACAAGAAATCCTCTATCGCCTTTTTGATAATCTGCGCTTGCGGAATACCCTCGGCGGCACATTTCGCCTTGAAAGCCGCCGCCGTTTCCTTTGGAACGCTCGCAGAAATGAGCGTATATGTTTTCTCGTTATATCTCCGTTTGACCTCCGTCGAGGTATGCGTTTTTCTTTTCGCCTCCGGCATGGTATCACTCCTCAAAAGATTTCGTTTTCAGCGATATACATTTCGACCGCCGCCGCGTCCGGCGCGGCCTCTTTCGGGATTTTATACTCGACCGCAACGCCGCCGAGCACCCGCTCGGCTTTCCATTCGTGGGAGAGCTCCGTTACGGAATACTCCCGCTCGCCCTTTTTGATAATCATATATAGCCTCCTCATGCCTCCGCCGGTTTGAAAAAGACCTTGTTTCCCCGCCGGTATATTTTCCCCTCGCAAACGTAGTCGGCAAATACCGGCTTTCCGTCCGAGCGTTTTTCTTCCTTGATAGTGTGCTTGTAAAAGTGGTATTTCCATTCCTTTTCTCCGCAAGATGCGTCCCCGGCCTTTGCCTCTTGCCATAGTTTATAGAGCTCCCCGAGGGTGTCAACATCCGTCTCGTCTATGTCGTCGTCGCCCGGCATATAAGCACCCATCGAATAATAGGACGTTGACGAGCTCTCGAACTTGACGAAGATTTTCCCGTTCCACTTCTGCACCGTGTGCGTGTATCCCATAATAGCCCTCCTTATTTGGCACTTGTTTTTTTCGCTCGTGCTGTTATAATAGGACTTACGGGAGGGACGGTTTCCCGTCCGCTCCCCGCCTCGGCTTACTTGCCGGGTTTAGCCTTGCTCGGTTTTGGCTTTACAAGGGTGATTGTAACCTTGACTCGTTCCACCGTGTCGTTACGTTCAACCGCTTTCGCCAATTCCTGCAAGGCTTTTTCTATGTTGTCCATAGCTTTTCTCCTTTCCTTTAGGATGTACTCATTATATCATACTACTATTAGTATGTCAATAGGGCGAGGCGAAAAAGTGCAAAAATAATCCCCGGCGAGGAGGCCGGGGATTTACTCTATTCCGAGGAGCCAGAGGGCAGACACGCCGAGGACGCGGGCAAAGACGGGTATCTCGTAATCGGGAATAAACCGCGTTCCGATTTCGATACGGCTTATCGAGTCCCGCTCCATTGTTACGCCCTCGACCTGTACCCGCGCCGCGAGGTCGCTTTGTGAGAGCCGGAGCTTGAGCCGCGCCTCCCGGATGCGCTCGCCGCTTATATTCTTCTTTCCCTCAAAATCGTATATCCGCAAGCTCTCGCCTCCCTGTGTTAATGGTCTGCATTTTTCTTGACTTTAGCACATACGCAACGCATAATTGTGTTAAAGGTCAGCAGACCGAAAAAATAGGAGGGAGTTACTCATACCATGAAAAAGCATATTGTTACTTGCGTGAAGTGCGGGAAGCAGTTCGACGCGAACGAGGGCGGCGCTTATTATCCCGAGTCCCGCCGCTATGTCTGCAAGCGTTGTGTAGATAAACAGAAGTCCGAGCAAGCGGATAGAGAAAAAGCTCGCAAGGCGGAGGAGCGCAAGGCAGAGGCAGACGAGCGCGAGCGCGTTACGGGTATGCGGCAGTCAAAGGCCGCTATGCTCGTAAAGATTGTCGTCGGTGTTCTGTTCCTGTTCGCCGCCGTCTCGCTCGCCGTACAAGGGAATATCTCCTCTTTCGTGTGCGGGCTCGTTATCGGCGGCGCGCTGGTCGCATGGGGGCTCGTTCCGTATCTGAAAGCGAAAAGCGGGAGGCGGTGAGCTATGTTTGTCAGCTTCTCGAAGCGCCTAAAGTCAATGAGCGGTTTCCGGCTCGGAGTCGGCCTCCGGCTTACCCGGCGTAATTGCTGGTACTTCCTTTTCGTGCTGGTGCTCGTCGGCTGTTTCTATTTCTGTTGGTATTCCGTGTTGGCTTGCGGATGGATGCTTTACGGCCTGTTCTATGGCCTTTATCTCATGTTCAAGTATGCGGCAATCGGAACAAAAAAGCTATATACGTGCATTAAAGGAGAAATAACGCACGTAAAGCACTAAAAGCGTAACAAAAAAGCGGGCGAGGCCATAGAGCCCCGCCCGCTTTTTCTGCACGATTATACGTCGGAAAGATTGCCGAGAGCGCCCGCCGCCTCGAGTGCGCGGTAGATGATGCAAGCGACGGCCTCGCGGGTAATCGGCTGTTGCCATCCGAAATTACCGGCTCCGTCGCCGTTGAAAATGCCCTTGCGTTTGCAGTATTCCGCCGCCTCTTTTGCCCATGCGGAGGGCGTGTCGCCGGTATCGGCGCAAGAGGTCAGTTGCTTTCTCGCCTCGTTAATATCCATGTCGAAATCCTCCTTGTTGTCCGTTTTGGTGTAGTACGCCGGGAGGCCGAAGCCCCGGAGATACTTTCCGTTTACCTCGAGCGTCCTCTCCTTGACGCTATTCGAGAAATTGCCCTCAATGACCTTGAGGACGCGCCCGCTCACGCTGGATACGATACCCACATGGTCGGCGGCTCCCCGGTCGTCGCCGGAGCCGGAGTCCTGCCAGTCATAGAAAACCACGTCGCCGGGCTGTGGCGTGATACTCTCGTCCTCCTCCCAACGGCTCACCGCATGAGAACGATAGAGGGAAATCATAGCCTCGCACCCGCACTCGAGCGGCATAATGTCCGAGAGTCCGCATTTGATAGCGACGGCGGAGACGAACGTCGCGCACCATGCGTCCGTGTACTTGACTGCGTATCCCCGGGCGAGCGGCTTGTGTGCGTTGTAAAGGTCGATAATTTCCCGGTGAGAGCCGTCCCGCTCGTTCTTCCCGAGCCACGCCCTCGCCGTCGAGACGACGAGCTCGCGTACCTGTTGCTCCGTCACGGTTTAGCCCTCCTTTGTGGTCTTTTCTACCGCGTCGCTGATTTTCTGCGTCTGCGTCCCGAAATAGAACGCGATAACGACCGTGTAGACCGTCATAAACTCTTGGCTTGTCTGCCCGGTAATGGCGAGGTACGCGAATACCCCGGAGAGCAAGAGCGTGACGAGGCTCTTTACGCTCAAGAGAGCGCCGAGCCGCTTTACGATGATTTCTTTCATTTTGCTACCTCCTTTAGCAATCTCGTTTTGTTGCCGTGTCGTATGTAATTCCGCCGGTCGTGTTCTCGGCCTTGCTCTTATTGAGCGAGAACGAGAGCACGGTAGCGGTCGCGGCCTGTAAAAAGGCGATAAGGGCGGTCAAATATGGGAGCGAGCCGGTGTAGTTGTTGGCTACGGAAATCCGGCAGAGGTCGAGCGTCGTCATGGTCGATTTGTAGTCGATATAGAGGACGGCATAAACGAGGAGCTTTGAAAAGGAGAGATACCCCTTTGCAAAGCTCCATACCTCGAGCGCCCATTTTTTGAACTTCCGCCGCCGCGCCGCGCCTTTGCGGGCGGACATTATCCGTCCTCCCGCACCTCGCGCCCCTCGAGCCTGTCGATACGATGATGCGCCGACTTTGCCGAGCTCTCCACCGCCGACATACGCTCCGCCATGCTGATATAGCGCGCGTCCTGTGCGTCCTGCTTGCGCTCGATACGGTCGATGCCGCCTTTAATGTACCCGATTTCGGTCAACATTGTTCCGGCCTCTTTGCCCTCGCTCTCGCTGTCCTTTTTCGAGTTCCTATGAAAAGCGGCATAGCTTAACACGCCGCCGAGGATAGTCCCGAGGACTCCTATAATCGCTCCTACATAGTCCATTCTTAACCTCCGTTATAATTCGTAATAATCGAGTTTAACTGTCTGCTTTCCCGGCAATATGGGGCACCCCCGAACGTGGTAAATCTCCCCGTCAACGATAACGCCCTCGCCCTCTGCCTCCGTGCATACGACATAGAGGCCGGGAGCGTCAAGCCTCACCCACAAGAGAGACTCCCGCCGCGCTATGATTTTGCCGTCGAGCTCGACCGTGTAGACCGCCGCGCTCATTCGATGAGCTTCCACCCCGCCGGGTACGCCGTCGGGGAGTATGCGTTTCCGTCGATAAGGCTCTCATACACGGAGCCGTTAAAGAGAACGCGGTCGCCCTTTTTGTATGCGTCGTGAGCGCCGGTCGGCTGTTTCCATTCGTCGTACCCGGTTGTCGGGTCTACCGTTACTCCGCTCCAAAGAGAGGCGGCGACCGGCGGAGTCCAATCGCTTTGCGACGTGTGCGCTTGTACGCAACGATAGAGCTTTCCGCCGTACTGCACTCTTGTCTCGACGGTGTACGCCTTGCCGTTCTCCCATGCCGGAAAAAGCTCGACGCACTCAAGCGCGGCCTCGTTGTCGAGCTCGAGCGCGGCGACTGCCCGCTCGATGATTGCCCGGAGCTTTTTCGCCTTTTCAACGGTAATCATTCCGCCGCACCCCCTAACAGAATATCGAGAACTTTATCGTTCTCGGCGAGCATGAGCGTACCGCTCACATTTTCCACGGAGCCGACCGGCTCGATACCGAGGAGCCCGCCGTCGGCGAAAGCGTAAACGAAGTCCTCGAGATATGTCGTCGTCTCGCCCGTCTCCTCGTCCTTGCGGTCGATTGCCGTCTTGATGCAAAAGCCCCCGGCCTCCGCCTCGTCGCACGGGACATAGCACCCGTTTTCGTGTAGGCGGACATAGACAACGGTATCGGAGTAGCCGACGACCTTTCCGCCGCTTTTGATAGCATACATACGTTATCCCTCCATTTTCGGCAGCTCTCCGAGCCGCTTTTTATAAAACTCCTCGAGTTCCTGCGTGTTCATCGTGCGGAGGAGGTTTTTCCAATACAGATTTTCCGCCCCCGCCCATTTCTCCGGGTCGAAGTCCGACGCGCCCTCGTGCTTGCCGTAATAGCGATAGAGGCCGTCGAGCATCTTTTGACGATACGCGCCCTCCGGCGTGTTTGGCCTAAAATGCTCCCATCCGTTTTCAGACGTTGCGGCGCAAATCTTCCGCCCGTCGGCGGCAAAGAGAAATCCGTCACGCTCCGTTACGGTCGTCCCGTATCGGAGGTTAAAGGCTCCGTCGATGCCCTCGGCCTTAAAGCGCCGATAAACGGCATATTCCATAGCTTACCCTCCCTTGAATAATTCACGATAGAGCCGCTCGACGCTCTGCTCCATGTGGTACGAGTGAAATCTTTTCATGTGTCCCCGCCATGATACGAGGGACGTTTCCACGTCCGCCGCCGTCATTCTGCCGGAGTCCACCCAACGCCGGAAAATGCGTAGCTTTTTCCTCATGTGCCGGATACCCTTGTACGTTGCCCGGCGGACGACTTTCCCGTTTGCGCCATATCGAAAGCGCACCTTGACGAATGTAAAGCCGCGCGTGAGCTTGATAATCTGTGTCTTTTTCGGATTGAGGCGGATACCGTGCTCGGCGCATAGCCGCCGGAGCTCCCGGAGGCAAATCTCGAGCTTTTCCTTTGACTCGCTGATGATACACCCGTCGTCCATATAGCGAGCGTAATACTTCATGCCGAGCACGTCCTTGATATAGTGGTCTATCCTGTTCGGCAGGGCGAGCGCGGCAATCTGTGAGACTTGGCTCCCGAGGCCGAGCCCCACGTCGCCGAAGTTCTGAATAAAATATTTCGAGAGCGCGACGAGGCGGTCGTCGATGCCGCTCCGCTCGAACTCTCGAAAAACGGGCTCATGCTGTGCCGTATCGAAATACTTTGAAAAATCGAATACGAGGACGTAGCCCTCCCGCCCGTGTTTTCTGTAATGCTCCGCGAGAAAGTGCGTCACCCGGGATACGGCGAAATCGTACCCTTTGCCGCGCAAGCTCGCTCCGTTGTCGTAAATGAATGACCGGGAGAGCATCGGCACGAGGCAGTAATCGCACAAGCACCGTTGTACGACGCGCTCGGAGATATGGACGCTCCGAATATGCCTCGGCTTTCCCCGCTCCACAATATCGAACTCGTAAAAGCCCTTGGAGCGGTATCTCCCGGCTATCAATTCCTCGTGTGTCTTTGTGACGTTGGCAAGCGAGGCGGCTTTGTATCGCTGTGTGCTCGCTTTCCACCCAACGCCACGGACGGAGGCGCGGTAGCTCTCATAGAGCCGCTCGAATGAGAAAACCGTCTCGAAATCTCCGTACTCCCGGAGCGCGGCGGCTTTCTTTTTCATTCGTGCGGCCTTGCGACGCTGATACCGTGCCTCGCGTCGTTCTGCGCTGTTCATAAAATAAAAATACCTCGTACATTTCTTTCTCGGCGTGTTGTCTAAAATGCGTAACGGTGAGCCATGAAAGCACGGAAAACACGCACTCCGCACCCATGCAAGGAGCGTCCGGCTAACCGTATCGCGGTATATGTTTGTCCGACGGCGCGAGGCCGTCAGAGAGGTTATATTCCCCTTTTATATGGGGACTGCTTTCGCTCCGTGAGGAGTTATTCGGTCTGCCCCGTGTCGATATAAAATCCGGGCGCGAAGCCGAGGGAATAGTTCGCGTTGTTGTTGTTGACTGTCCCGTCGGTGTTCACATTCACGAAATTGTTGGAGTTGCTCGCATTCGGGGAACGGAGCCACCAATTAGCGGCGATGCGGAATATAACCTAATCACTCGGAGGATTAAGCTCGCGCCTTATCGCTCCGCTTGATTTTAGAGATTTGCGAGAGCTCGTCCGTAATGAGCTTTACCCACTCTTTGAGGACGTTCGGCGGTATCTTCTCATGGTTGACGGTCATATACGCGAGGTCGAGCACGTCGAGCATCGAGTTATAATAGCCCTGTGCCGTCTCGTAATACTCTTTCCGCCGCTGGATATTCCGGCGGCGTATCTCCTCGGGAGATTTCTCGTCAACGTAAATGAGGTTTGCCGTCTTTATCATGCGATAAGCCTCTCGCGCCGCGTTGTAGAGCGGCAAGGAAAAATAAAAGGTGTAGCTTTTCGGCAGGATGCGGACGCGGTTGTATGTGAATACATAAATCTCGCGGGCGAGGTTGATATACTCCGCCGGGCTTTCGCCGCGTCTCGATTTTGGTACGGACATTTTCTTTCCTCCTCGCCGACTATGCGCCCATTGAGGGCGCAAGTCTCGATTTCCGAATTATACGCAAAAGCCGGGCGCGAAGCCGAGGGAATAGTACGCGTTGCTGGAGTAGACTGTCCCGTCGGCGTACACAATCGCGAAATAGTAGGAGTAGCTCGCACGCGGGGAACGGAGCCACCAAATAGCGGCGGTACTCGTGCCGTTGTGCTTGTACTTGATTTTGCTATTCCCGGCGGAATAATAGGCGTACTGCGCTTGTTTGTTCTTCTCGTTCGTGTTTCCGTAGGAAATGCTACCGAAAACCTCGAACTCCGAGAGGAGGAAAAAGTAATCCGTTGTCGCCGTGACGTAGCTCGCCGTCGAGCCGCCGCCGTTTGCCGTATTGTCCGTGTACTTTGTAACGGACTTGAGGACGGCACGGAGCGCCGCCGGAATGACTGCAATAATCGTCCCGGAATAGCTCGAGAGGCTCGTCCCGCAAATGTTTGTACGCATTTGCGAGCTTTTCCATCCGCCGGAGTTGGTGTTGCTCGCGTTCATAACGAAATAGCCCGCACCCGGGGACGACCATCCGCTATCCGGGCCATATTGATTATCACAGAAACACACGTCCGTACCGCCGGAGAGCGCGGTCTTTGCAAGCTGAAAATGGATGCGGTTTGCGCCCTCTACGCTTGCATTATGGTTAAAGCCGATAATGAAAGCGTAGGTCGTGACATTCGAGAGTGAGAGCTTTCCGACCGTGCCGTTAAGCGTGACCGCCTTTCGGTCGCCGATGCTCCAATAGTTCGCGCCCTGTCCCGCGTCGGAAACGGACTTGATAACGCTCCACTCGTTATTGTTGAGCGTGGAGCTCACGAAAGAGAGCGTCAGCGAGTAGGAGGTCGTGGAGGATACGACATTGACGGAGCCGCTCGTCGTCTGCCCGTTCTTTGTTGCCGTGACCGTGTACGCCCCCGTCTCCGTGACGGTGAAAACCGCCGTCCCGTTGCTCGTCTTTGTGGCGATTGTCGCCCCACCCTTTTTCAGCGTGACGGATGCGCCGGAGTCTACGTTGACGGTAATCGTCGCGGAAAAGAACGTCAGCGCCACCGCGTAGCTATCTACGACGGAGACGCTTTTCGTGTCGGATGTTTGCCCGTTGAGTGTGGCCTTTACACTCCATGTACCGGCCTCCGGCAAGGAGAGAACGCACGAGCCGCCCGCCGCCGTGCCGTTTACCGTTTTCGAGCCCTTTGTCGCTGTGACCGCCGCTCCGCTCGTAACGGATACCACGAGGGAGAGCTCGACTCCGGGCTTGCTGACTGCGTTTGTTCTACCAATCATTTTTAACTCACCGCCTTAATACAAGTAATGCTCTGCACCGTGATAGCCGCCGTCGGCTTTGTCGCGGCGTAGATTTTGACCGTCCCGCTCCCGGAGAGAGCGACCGGCGCAAAGTTTCCGCTCGCGGCCTCTGTCGCGCCGAACACGACCTCGGGGACGTGGCTCGCCGTCACGCCGGGGCAGGTGATAGAGGCGGCATAGGGATACGCCGCGTATGTGCTGTCGCTCACCCATGCAGAGGCGGCGACGGACACGCCGGAGAAAATCTTTACCTCGGCGTATCCCGCGTGAGCGTGGGAGGCGTTGGCAAAGTCTCCCGGCTTTTTCCCGGAGTCGGTCAGATTGCCGGAGGAGTCGAGCCCGGCGAAGTGTCCCGCCGTGGCGTTCTTTACTTTGTCCGCCTTGTCCGTGTGGGTATGGCTCGCGGCGGCAAAGTCTCCCGGCTTTTTCCCGGAGTCGGTCAGATTGCCGGAGGAGTCGAGCCCGGCAAAGTTGCCCGCCGTGGCGCTCTTTACTTTGTCCGCCTTGCCTGTGTGGGTATGGCTCGCGTCGGCGAAGTCGCCCGGCTTTTTGCCGGAGTCGGTCGGATTGCCGCTTGCATCGAGCCCGGCAAAGTTGCCCGCCGTCGGGGAGGCGGCTTTCTCTGCCTTGCCCTCGTTGAGCTTCTTAATATTTTCCTGCATAGCGGTTTGGTCTGCCGCCGTGAAATATCGGGCGATAACGTCGCCCGCCGACCACGCGCGGGCGGTCGTGCCGTTCTGCGCTCGCGTGACGGTTAGCACGTTCCCGTTCTTTGCGGTCATAAGCACCGTTTCCGCCGTGGAGCCGTCCGCTCCAATCGTGAGCAAGTTCGGAGCCTCCGGCAGTACGGAGCCGTCAACGACGTTTACGGTCGTACCCGCCGCCGTCAGCGCGCCGGAGAGCGAAGTCTCCGGGGAGTTGGCTTGCGCCGGGTACATTGTCACTAATTCGGACATATTCTTTCCTCCTTTTAGTAGTCCCCGCCGCCGCGAGAATTACAGAATGTTTGAGCGAATACCGCGCCCACGATACGACTCATGTTATCGGGGAGTATCTCTATCGAGTGCCACGAGTTACGGCGTATCTTCCCGCTCGAGTCCGTGGCGAGATACTTCACAATGTCGATATTGCTATACGAGGACGGCGCGGGTATCTCTTTGCCGTCTACCTTGATAGTCGCTTTCGAGGCGCGTTGTCCCTCGTAGATGCCGAACTCGATAGCGTGGGTATGGTCTTTTACGGTGTGGGTATGGTCTTTCACCGTATGCGTATGCGCCCTTACCGTGTGCGTGTGGTCGTAGACCTCGTGTGTATGTGCGGAAATCCTGTGCGTGTGCGACGGATGCGTATGCGCGCCCGACCAAATGAACGTCTCGTATCCGTCAACGGTTTTCCCGTCGCTGGTCGTTGCAAGGCGGGCGTGTTGAGAAATGCCGTGGTTATGCACGGCCTGTCCGTTCGTCTCACTCGGGAGCACGTTCGAGGACTCGAGCGCCGTTCCGCCGGAGGTCTGCCCGCCGCCGGAGGAGGTCGTAGAGCCGCCGCCGGAGCTCGTTGTCTGCCCGCCGCCGGAGCTCGTTGTCTGCCCGCCGCCGGAGGAGGTCGTCTGTCCACCACCGCCGCCGATAGCTTTCTCATACGCCCGGAACGCCTCGAACTCGATATTGAGGAGCATTTTGTTAATGCGTACCACCGAGTCGGAGATATAGAGTTGCAGTTTCGCCGGATGCGTTGCGTCGGCGTTATCCGAGAAATTATAGATTTGTTGGTTGGTCGCGCCCTGTGCGTATGTCTCAGAAATGAGGGCGCGGCTCTGCAAGTCGGAAATACTGCCCGCTATATCCTGCGTCTTGTTGGCAATCGTTACCGTGACGTTTCCCGGGTCGCCCTCTGCATCCGCTTTCTCAACGCGGACGATGCGGGTACGGAGGTTAATTCCGTCGGCCTCGTCCACGACGCGGACGATTTCGCCCGGGCGGAACTTTGAGAACTTGTCGCCGGTCAGCCTGTGGAGGTCGATAGCGCCGATTTCATAGCTCACATACGGCTCCTTGAGCCCGGCGAGTATCTGCTCGGCGTATGCCTTGAGGTTTTCCGCCACTTGATACCGCGAGTCTACGAGGATAGTCGAACACAAGCCGTAACGCTCGATGCTTAAAGCGTCCTCGACATAGGGAACGCCGCCGTTCACCGACTCTATCGTCAGTTGGTTTACACCCTCGCCGTATCCGAGCGCATAGACGCGGTTTGCGATACTGGTCGCGTCCGTCGTCTTTTTGATGTTCGTCATATTCTTTGCGTATCGGATTTCGCTTTTGAGTGCCTCCGTCGGCACGGTGAGCGAGAGCGTCCACGGGTAGACGGTCGTATCCCACGACCAAAGGTATTCACTATCGAAGCACTCCGGCACGGCAAAGAGCGCCGCGAGGAGCGTCGAGTTTTCCCAATTATATTCAAAATAGCGTTTGAAATCGCAAGCCCCGAGTTTCCAGTTTTGCCGGGTCTGCCGGGCGAGAATGTAATTGAGAACGTCGGCAGTCTTTACGCCGGAGCCGCCGCATTGATGATACTGAAAGAGAACGTCGGAGAGGAGCGTAGCGAGGACGTGCTCGCAGTTGTAATAGCGGGTCGCGCCGTTGCTCCGCTCCAAATCCTCCCCAATGATGCGGAAAAGGTCGATACGCTCGTCGCCGTCGAAAATCTCGACATAGTTCAGCGGCGAACAATAGGCGTTTTTCGGGTCGTCCGCCGGGAGCGTAAAGGTCGCCGTCCATAGGGAGTTAGTCTCGAGGCCGTAGCCGACGGCGAGGGCGTTGTCGAGATAGGCGAGCCGCTTCATATCGCGGTTGAAAATCTGCGGCTTTGCCATTATAGCCACCTGTCTTTCCACAAGATTTTAACGTCGGCGGTCGTGCCGCCCTCGACGATAATATCGTTCTCGCCCGGTTGGAGCTTGAAAAATGCGCTATCGTCGCTCACGCGGTCGATGATGTTCGCGCCGTTGAGCGTTACGGTCATGTGCTCCGTGTCGATAACGAGCTCGTCCCCGGCGACCATATTCACGCCCTCAATTACCATAGTGACGGAGCCGTAGGTCGAAACGCCCGTACCGCTCGCCGTCGCTACGGCCTCCGCAAGCGCGGAGAAAAAGAGCACTCGGATATAGTCGCCGACGCTCCCGGCCTCCGCCTCCGCAAGCGCGGAGGGGAGGAGGACGCGGACGAACACGCCGGACGCGGTAGCGACCGCCGCCGCCGAGCCGTCGAGGTATCGAATGATTTTCAGCGTCGCCGAGGTATCCGTCTCCGCGTTCGCCGTAGCGAGCCACTCGAACACAATGGACGTTGTTCGGTTGTACGTCGTCTTATTGTACGGAGTGCGGTTATACATTTGCTCGCCTCCTCGTTATGCCAAAGTGCAAACGATAGCCCCCGCCGATACCGTGATAGCGTCGCCGTTGAGTACGTTCTTGCTCCGGGTAAAGGAGCCGTACCAAAGCAAATTGCCCGCCGTCAGCGCGTCATAGATGCCCCAATAGGCCACCGTGCCGAGGTCTGCCGTCAGAGTGCCGAAGTCAACGGGCGCGGAGTTGGAAACCTGTTCTTTGCCGGACACGAGGGACGGCGCGCTAAAGTTGATAATCTTTCTCGCGTATCCGCCGCCGGATACCTCTGTACCCGTTCCGCTCGCCGTCGGGTCGGTGAGGAAAAGGGCGAGGTAGTACGTCCCGCTCCGCAAGGATGCGTTCAAGAGGGTAGATGCGTGTACGTTGGATAATGCGCTCATAGTAGAAACCTCCTAATTTTTTAATTTACCTTGAGCCGTGTTATCGTCAGCGTTTGGATATTACCGCGCGCCGTGATATAGATTAAGCCGTCCGTTTCCTGCGTCCCTCGGACGTTTACCGCCTCCGTATGAGGCAGAGAGACGGATTTCACGTCCTGCTGATTGTAGCGCAAGGACTCGGCGAACGGCTTACACAAGAAACGTACCTCGCACGTCCCCGTAACGGCGATTTGCTCGATAGAGATACCGCCGACGACCTTTGCGGAGTACGCCTTTTCGGGCTCGTCGTCAAATACGAGCAAGCCCTCGCCGGAGAGCCATTCCGCAACGGCGCGCGCTCGCGTTCTCACGCCCGCGTAATGGTAGCCCTCGCCGACGAAAGCGACCGTGCATACGATTTCGCGGTTTTCGTAACCGTCCTCTATGTCGTATGTGCCGCTCTTGCCGGGTATCGTGTATTGCGTTACCCGTTTCGCGGGGAGGAGCGTTCGGTCGGTGGACTTGAATACGACTCCCATATCCCCGCTATGCTTGTTGTTGAAAATAAAACCCATGCTCACGCCATAGATACCCCCTTGCTCCGCGTTTTCGATTTCTGCATATTGTAGAGCTCGCGGGAGATTTTCTTAACGTCCGCCTCCTCACGGACGACGAGCTCCGCGATATGAAAGTGATTTACGACGTTTGTATCTCCGCCGCCGGATGCCGCCGCACCGCCGCCGCGCCCGGTCAAGTCCGCCGGGACGGATGCGGAGACTGCCTCGACGGTCGCCTTTGCAGAAAAGCCCGTTTCGATTTCTCCGATTTGACTTGCGAGGCGGGCGTTTACTGCCGCGAGCCCGGAGTCTACCTCGTCGAGCATCTGCTCGCTCATGCCGCCGATAGCGTTTACCGCCTTTTTGCCGTCCTTGTCCACGGCTCCGGCGAGTCCCTCGACGAGCATTTCGCCCACCCATGCCATTTGCGTACTCGGGGAGTGGATGCCGAAAAAGTCCGTAATGCCGTCCCAAATGGAGGAAATCCACCCGGACACTTTATCCCAAAGCCACCCGGCGAGCGACTGGATGCCGTCCCACAAGCCCCGGACGAGGTTTGCGCCGACTTCTGCGACCTGCGACACGCCCTCGCCGAGCGCGTTCACGATGCCGGTAATAATCTGCGGCATAGCGCGGACGATTTCGGCGATAATCTGCGGGAGGTTGGTAATGAGGGCAGTCAAGAGCTTTACGCCCGTCTCGATGATTTTCGGGATATTGTTCACGAGGGCGTTAATTACCGCCGTGATGATTTGCGGGAGCGCCTGTACTATCGTCAAAATGATTTGCGGGAGGTTGGTAATAAGCGCCGTCAAGAGCTTTACGCCCGCCTCTACGATTTCCGGCAAATGGTCGAGGAGCGTCGAGATAGTGCTCTCGATGATTTGCGGCAAAACCTCGCATATCGTCGTAATGATTTCCGGGAGGTTTTCCACAAGGGCGGTTAAAAGCTCGACTCCCGTCTCGATGATTTGCGGGATAGCGTCGAGGAGCGTCGTTATGAGGCTCTCGATAAGTTCCGGCAAAGCCTCGAGGAGTACCGGGATAGCCTCGAGAACGCCCTCCGCGAGCCCCTGTATGAGTTGGAGCGCCGCGTCGATAAGCAAGGGTATATTCTCGATAAGCGTCGATACAATGGTCGTCACCGTCTCCACCGCCGCCGGAATGAGCGTCGGTAGTGCCTCCGCGATACCTTGCACGAGCGTTGTAATGAACTGTGCCGCCGCCTCTACGACGAGCGGCAAAGCCTCGATAATGCCTTGTACGAGCGTTGTCACGAGCGAGGCCGCCGTGTTCATAAGCTCCGGGAGCACCGATGTAAACCCGCTCAAGAGCGCCTCAAAGAGCCCGACTCCCATTTCGAGGAGTTCCGGCAGGAGAGGCGCGATAGCGTCGAGGATGCCCTCTAATGCGTTCGGGACGGTTTTTGCGAGGTTTCTAACGACCGGCGTAATGTTCTTGACGACGGAACTAAAGGAGTTCACGACGTTATCGCATAGCTTGTCTATGTCTGCGTCTGCGTCGCCGAGGCCGGTAATCAGATTTTGAAACGAGGATTTCAGCATACCGATAGAGCCGGAGATAGTCGCCTCCGCCTCTTTCGCCGTCGTCCCCGTAATGTCCATTTCCGTCTGGATAACGTGAATAGCGTCGATAATGTCCGAGTAGCTCGAAATATCGTACTTTACGCCGGAGAGCTTCTCCGCGTCCTCGAGGAGCCTTTGCATTTCCTCTTTAGTACCGCCGTACCCGAGCTTGAGGTTATCGAGCATTGTATAGTTCTGCTTTGCAAAGCCGGAGTATGCGTTCTGAATGGAGGCCATGTCCGAGCCCATTTTGTTAGCGTTGTCGGACATATCCGTAATTGCCATGTTCGCATACTCGGCGGCTTTCTCCGTGTCTCCGCCGAGGGAGGAAATAAGGCTCGCAGAAAAGCCCGTCACGGTTTCCATGTACTCGTTAGCGGAAAGCCCGGCGGTCTTGTATGCGTCGGTCGCGTACTCCATGACTTTCCCGGAGCTATCCTTAAAGAGCGTCTCAACGCCGCCGACTAACTGCTCATAATCGGCGTATGCGCTGATAACCTCCGTCCCGAGCTTGACCGCCGCCGCCGCGAGTGCCGCCGTTGCCGCCGCCGCCGCAGTTCCGAGCGCGGTCGCGGCGGTCTTTACCTTGTCGAACTTCTTTCCGGCCTCCTCGGAGTCCTCTCCGGCCTTTTTGACCTCTTTCCCGTATTCGTCGATAGACTCGGCGCACCCGTCGGAGGATTTCGCGGCCTCGTCCATATAGGAGGCGTTTTTATCGAGTTCCGAGCCGAGCTTGTTTAGCTCCGTCTCGGCGCTATTTACCTGTGTTTGATAGGAATTGACGGAGCGAGTCGTAGACTCGTACCCCTTTTCAGCCGCCGCGAGCTCGCTCTTTGCCTTTTCGAGCTCCGCCGTGAGTTTGGCTTGCTCCTCGGTCGTGTCGCCCGTCTCGTCGCCGAGAGCGGCGAGAGCGGCCTCACAACGCGAAATCTCGGATTGCGCGGAGGAGACTTTTTCGGCGTAGTCCGATTGAGCTTTTTTCGCTTTCTCGAGCTGTTCCGCCGCCGCCTTGACCTTTTCTTTCTGCTGGTCGTACATACGGGAGAGTACGTCGCCCTTGGCGCTCAACGCCGCGTAGCTGTTCGCCTGTCCCGCGTATTGACTCTCGACGAGCTTCAATTCCGATTTGAGCGTCCCGAGGGCGGAGTTAATATTCTTGAGCGACTCTTTGTATTCTTTTTCCCCGTCGATAGCGACTTTCGTTTTTATCTCACGGTTTGCCATTACACGCCCTCCTCGCCCCTGTTTTTACCGTGTGCGGATAGATAGAGCTCCCAAAGGTCGAAAACCTCTCCGGGAGCCATAAAAAGAGCCTCCCCGGGGGAGACTCCGCAAAGAACGGCGATACGGTAATAGTCCGCCCGCCTTATCTTGTTTTTTTTTGATTAAGTTCCGCGAGCCCCTCGTCGATTTCGTCGCCGGGGGTCGTGACCTCTCGACCATAGCCGAGCTCGATAGCCGTCATAATCGCGCGCTTGAGCTCCACGATTTCAAACGGCCTCACCGCGAGGAGAAAATCGTCCTTTTCCGGGATAGCGCCGGAGTCATACCCGAGCCGCCGCCGGAGGAGCTCGCCGCGTTCTGCCAGTAGCGCCGCGATAGCGCACGTCGCCGCGAAGCCCTCCCGGGTATCCGGCTCTATCGCCTCGAGTGCGAGTTGTGTCCCGCCGTAAATGTCCCGAAGCATAAACATAGCCTCGCCGTCAAATGCGAGGTAATACGTCGCGTCCGCGAGCGTCACTTTTGCCGTTTTCATGCCTTTACCCTCCAATTACCAAAGCGGGAGGCGAGCCGTTCTCGCTCGCCTCCCGTCCGTGCTGATATTAGCCTCCCACTTTGCCGAGCTTGGTATCGCACCACGCGATACACTCGCTTTCCGTCGTGAACTCTTTCGTGATGCGCCATGCGCCAGAGTTGCAACGGAACACGGTAAAGGTCGTCGCGCTCGTGCCGAACGTGATAGAGGAGCCCTTTGTCGCCGCGCTGTCGTTGCCGAGAATGGCCTTGACAAGCGGATGAAACACGCCCTTGAAATAGCGTACTCCGCCGCGAATAATGACCTTGTAATAGCAAAGGCCACCGCGAGGAGCTACGTCTCCGTCGGAGTCCGTGACCTCGCTCGACTGCGTATCCTTGGTCGCGCCGTGAATAGCGGCGTGTACCTCGTCCGTCTTGTCGTCCGTTTCCAGCGCAAGAGAGCCGGAGGCGAACATATCGACCTTTTCGGCGAGCGCGTCGTCGGCGTAGAGCTCGCCGGAGGCGTTCGTAACGGTGAGGTCGGCCTTAACGAGCTTACCCACGGTTACGACTTTCTCGTAGTCGTAGGTCGGGAGCGCATTGTCCGGCGTGGTTTTCGTCGGGGCGAAGATAGGTCGCTTTGCGCCAAACTGTGCCATAATAAAACCTCCTAAAAGTTTTTCGATTTGAGAAAGCCATCGTACACCCGAGCCGCCGCGTCGGTTGCCGGGTCTGCCGCTTTCTCGTTTGCCGTCTGGATGAATGGGCGGGCGGGCTGTCCCTGTTTACCGAACTCGTCCACAAAAGCGACCTCGGCGGCGCGGCGCTTGTTGCCGTGTCGCCGAGTGCCTTTCGGGTAAACGTAGATAGCTCGTCCGTCCGATGTTTTCTTGAGCTTTTTGTCATAGGAAATGCTTTGCGCCGTCTCGCCGGTGCTGTACTTGCCCGAGAGCATAGCGCGCGCCTCGGCCTCCTGCGCCGGGGCGATAACTTCCGCCTCCGCGACGAGCATTTCGAGCACTACCTCGTCGGGGATTTCTGCGATAGCGTCAAAACCGCCGATAAGCTCCTCGAGCCCGCTCGTGGATAGATTAGCCATCGTCAACGCCTCCCGCGATTTCGCACTCAAAGGTGTAGTGCTGTCCGTGCTCGTCAGAGGCCGGAGTCACCGTCGGGCGCGTGAAGCCCGCCGCCACGAGCCGCCGGGAGATTTCCCGCCGGTATGCGCGGGTATTTTTCTCGAGCGGCGCGTATAGGTGGACTTGCACGAGATAGCGGTAATGCTCCGCGTCGTCGTCTGCGAAGTCTGCCGGGAGCTCGGTATAGTTGAAAACGATATACTCGGTCGCCGCGCCCTTATACACGCCGTCGGCGGTCGGGAGGAGGCTATCGAGCGTATCCACCAAAAGGGCGTTTACGTTCATTCGCTCGCCTCCCTAAACTCGGAGCAATTAAGCTCGTAGTATTCCCGCGCCTCCGTGTATGCGCGCTCGACCTTGTACTCTTTGCCCTCAAAGGAGAGCCGCTCTTGACCGTTATAGTCGGCGGCGCGGAGCTTTACCGTCAGCGCGAGCGAGATACCCGCTTGCCGGGCGGCGTAGAACTCGCTCCGCTTGGTGCTGGACACGTCGGCGAAAACGGTCGTCTCCGTGATTTTCTCTTTCGGATACCCGTCCGCGTCGCGCCCCTCCGTAACGGCCTTGAGCGTCACAACGTCGCGCCAGTACATGAGCTATCCCTCCTCCGCCGCGATATAGGAGTCCGAGAGCGTGAGGCCGTTCCGCTGTTCCTTGTACGAGGCGCGGAGCCTGTCCGCGTCCTCGTTATCGAGCCCGAACTCGGCCTTGACGTAGGTCGTCACCGCTTTTTTGATAAGCGGGTCGCTCTCGTCGTTCGCTTTCTCCTCAAGAACGCCGCCGAGCACGAGGTCGGCTCGGGCGGCGTTAATGAGGTCGGTCAATTCCCCGTCGTGGACGGTGGAGGAGAGTCTCACGCTATGGCGGACGGAGGCGAGGTATTCGTCACCGACTGCCATTTCGAGCCCTCCTCATTAGGCCGTAGCCTTGGCAAGATGCACGAACGCACCGAAGCCCGCGACCGGCTTAGAGTCGAACACGCAAGCGCCGAGATAGTCGATGCTGTTCGTAGCGAGGCCGGAGTGCTCGGAGCGGACGACGGTAATATCCTGCGAATAGTTGCCGATGATGTAAGAGAAGTCGCCGAGATACGCCTCATGTGCGGCAAGAGAGCCGGTAAAGTAGACCTCTGCGCCCATGATGTAATACTTTCCGTTTGCGAACTCAACGACATTGTTCTTGCTCTTGTTCATCAGCGGGAAGAAATCAGAGAAGAACGTCGCCTTGTTCATGCACCAAACGGCGTTACGCTCGTAGCCGTCACCCAGCAGACCGTAAAGCGCGATAACATTCGCCTCGGTGAGAGAGGCCGTCTTTGCTACGGTAATCTGGTCGGTGTCGTCGGTGTACGCGCCGCTTGCGCCCTTACCGGCAGTCTTAACGCCGCCGGGCTGGTTGGAGCCCGTGCCGGTGAAAATGTACTTTTCAATACGGCGGGCGATGCTCTCGGCGATAACCTCGACGATATAGCTCTCGAACGCGGAAAGCGCCATTTCGGAGCAAGCACGGGAGGCTTTGACGAGCTTCACGATTTCGTAGCCGGTCAGAGAGACGGAGCCGAGGGAGTCGCTCGCGGCGGTAATGTCGGCGTTCTCGGTGTGGAGAGCGGCCTCGCTATTCGTACCCTCGATTGCGAACTTGAAATTGCCGGGAACGTGGAAAATCTTGCATTTCTGCAAAATCGGCGCGACCTCGTACATTTTCTTGATAATCTGGTTTGCGGTCGTCTCCGGGATAATGGGGAGGCCGGAGCCGGACGCGGTAGAATAAGCGCGCTTTTCGTCGTCGGTCAGCGGCTTACCCTGCAAGGTCTTGAGCCATGCGGAGCGATAGAGCACGTCGGAGTTCTCCGGCGCGGGCTGGTTGGCGGAACGAGCAACGGGATTGTTGAAAGCGGCGGGAGAGGCCGGAGCCGCGCCGCCGTTGAGCATACGCTCGATAGCCTGTCTCTTTTCGAGCTTCTCGTCCTCCTCGTTGAGCTCGCGGAGCTCTTTCTCGAGGTCGTCCATGTTGAGCTTGTTCTCGGTATCGCCCTCAATGAGCTTACGGATTTCAGCTTTGCGGGCGGCGATTTCTGCGCGTCTCTTTTCGATGTTCATAATTTACCTCCAAAAATGATAGTTGTTGTGTGGGTGGTTAGTATGTCAAAGCTACGAGTTTCTTCCGCCTCCGGGCTTGCTCCAAAGCCGCAAGCTCTTTCGAGTGCTCCTCCTCGAAAAAGCTCCGAGCCGAAATAGACGTGTCATTATAGGCGGGAATATCCACCGCCGCCACGTCGTATAGCTTCTTGACCTTTGTGATAGTGCGGGTATGGGTAACGGAGTCGTATTTCGCCTCGCGCACCGTGAAAGAAAAGGACATTTTATCGACGTACCCGCCGTCGATTTCCTCGTAAAGCTCGCGCCCGGCGGTCGTGCCGCCGAGGTCTGCCTCGATGTTTACGCCGCGCTCGTCGATGTTGAGGGCGAGCGTCTTGTTACGGAGACGGGCGACGACCTTTCCGCCGTGGTTGTAGTTGAAAATCACGTCGGACATATCGCACTCGTCGAAAGCGTGACGGTCGATAATTTCCTTGTACTCCACGCCGTCGCACTCCCATAGCACCGTGGGCGTATTGAATACGATAGCCGTACCGCGTACCCTGTACTCCGGCGAGTTCTCCTCCCGGGGGACGAGGCTAAAGTCCTGCAAAGCGCGATATTCGCGCCCCTGTTTGATAGCCATAGCGTTAAACCTCCTCTTTGCCCGTCGGCTCCCCGGGCGGCGTAGTGTCGTCCGGCGGGGTATTGCCTCCGCCGCCGGTCGTGCCGGTTTGATATTTGTCCGCGAGTTTTGCGTTTACCATATTGAGGGTCTGCACCCGGCGCGCGCCCTCCTCGCCGCCAATAGTCGGCATATCGAACATAGTCAAGATTTGGTCGAGCGTCGCCGCGCCGATTTCCGTCAAGAACTTTGCCGCCGTGACCTTTTCCGGGAGCGTCGCAAACTGGACGGAGTTCGCAGAAAAGACGATACGGTTTCCGTACCCGAACTCTCGCTCGGTAAAGAGCACATTCGAGAACGCTTGCGAGAGGCGGCGGAAAAACGGGGCGATTTCGCCGCTATAAAAAGCCTGTTCCTGTTGCGGAGTCGCGGTATTCTCGACGATTTCTTTCGACACGCCGAGATAGTCGTAAATCTCCTCTTTGACGTATGCGAGCTGTGTCGCCGGGATAGGAGTCGTCTTGTCCGTGATAGGCGTATAGTCGTATTTCGCGTCCGTGACGATAACGCCCGCTCCGTTGTTCTCCATGCGGAGATTGTCCCGGATAAAGTCGTCTCGGCGGCGGTTTAAGTCCTCCGTTTTGACGGCGTTCGAGACTTTCAGAATACCCCGGATAACTGCGACGAGCTCGGCGAACTTGCTCATGCTCTGATTGAGCGTGTTCGCAGTCTTGAGCGCGGTATCGAGAGGCTTGTTGCCGTCGCCGAAAATATCGTGCTCGAGGAAATGCCGCCGGACGTGGATAACTCGGGAATATTCGCAAATGTACGTTGCGCCGGTCGCAAAGGTGAAGCGGCAATAGAGCGTACCCATGTACTCGAGGAGCTCGAAATACTGCGCGTTGATAGGATAGATAGCCGTTAAACGGCCTGTTTCATCGAAAACCGGGTACGCTATCGCGTTGTTATAAACCTTGTATTGCGCGGCGAGCTTGTAATAAAAGTCCGCCGCCGTCATGTACGGATTAGGCCGGAACTGCAAAACGCGGTCGATATAGTCGTTTACCGCGACCGTCGTCTCCGCCGACTGCCGGACGTGGCGCGGCTGTGCGGTCGAGGCTCGGCGGGCGAAAGCGTCCACGGCGGAACGTACCGTGTTAATATCCCACATATTGCCGGAATACGGTACGAAAGTAGACTCCCACGAGCTCAAGAGCTTGTATGCGTGGAAATCCTTGTTTTTCTCGCTCTTGCCCCCGAAAATAGATTGAAAGAGCCCTCTCTTTGCCATTTTTTCACCCCACTAAATACATATAGTCCTCATAATCCCGCACATAGATAACCCACGCATTGAGGAGAGATACCATGCCGTCGATACGGCGCTTTTCGGAAATCTTGACGGGCTGAATGTTGTTGACTCCGCTTTTCTTAACGCCTGTATTCGTGAGGCACCAAAGCAAAACGGGATTTTTGTTGTAATTGACTTTCTTATCGGCGAGAGCCGCTCCGAGCTCCCTCATAGGTTGCGACCATGTAAAAGGGCCCTGTGCGACGGCGCACATATCGAAGCCGTTCGCTTTCATTTCGTCCACCCAATAACCGGCGAGAGCGCGGTCGTATCCGATTTTGAAAGCGTCTATCTTGAGCTCGTCCCGCATTTGGCAGTACCACGCCGTCACCGCCGAATAATCGACGCGAGTACCCTCGCATATCGTGACGAGCCCCCGCTCCGCCCAAATCTTATAGGGTGCTTCTTGCGTGTAGTGCTCGTCGAGCTGGTCGATTTTCTTTTGAGGGAGGAAATAATGCTGAAAAACGTACACGATTTCATCGTCGGACGAGCGCCGGATAATCAGCGTCGCGCACGTTAGGTCGGTCGTCGCGGAGAGGTCGCACCCGCCGATAGCGTAGGTGTTATAGACCTCCTCGGGCTTGAATGTAGCCTCGTTTACTGCGTCCTCATAGGAGAGCCACGAGGCCGCGCCGGTCGCCTTGACGTTGAAATCTTTGCAGAGAACGCCGGGCAAGTCCTCGGGATTTTTCTTTGCTCGCTCTACGAAGTCGGCGAGCGTGGTATATTGCTTTATCGTCCCGAGGCCGGGATTTGCCTTTATCCACGCCGTCGGGTCTGTCCACTCCTCGCGCTTGTCCAGCTCGTAGAGGACGGGGAGGAAACGCTCGTCGGGGGTCTGCCCGTCGGCGACCTCGCAAGCGTAGCCGTAAAGGTTATCGAAAACGGACTCGCGCACCGTGCCGGACGTGGTAATCATAATCACGAGCGGCTGTCGGCGGCTCGAGGTCGATTGCTTCATAACCTCGTAGAGATTGCGGTCGCGTATCGCGTGGAGCTCGTCGATAATGACGGCGTGAGAATTGAGGCCGTCGAGGGTGTTCGAGTCCGAAGCCAGCGCCTCAAACTTGGAGGCCGTCGCCGGAAAGTAAATGTCGTTGCGCCGTTTCTTGAGAATGGCGGAGAGCTCGGGGCTCTGCTTCACCATGTTCACGGCCTCGGTGAGCGTCTTTTTCGCTTGGTCTTTCTTGGTTGCTACGGAGTATATCTCCGCCGCGCCCTCGTAGTCGGCGACGAGCATATAGAGCGCGAGCGCCGCGAGGAGCGTACTCTTGCCGTTCTTTCGGCCAACAAGAAAGAGTGTCTCTCGAAAGCGCCGGTATCCCGTCGCCCTCTCGAGCCACCCGAAAAGGAGTTGTATATATGCTTTTTGGAAAAGCTCGAGCGTCAGAGACTCGCCGAGCGTTCCTTGAGACTGCTTGCAAAACCTCTCGACGAAGATAATCGGCCTTTCGCCTACGGCCTCGTCGAAGTAATACGGCGAGCTCTCGTCCGCCGCGTCCATTTCTGCCACGAGGCGACCGTAAACGGCCTTTACCCGTCGGCTCGTGACGATTTCGCCGGAGGAAATCCGCTCCCAATATTCCCGGACGTAGTTCACTACTTGCCCGACCGGGCGGCGGGCTTTGTGATAAAGCTCATAAGCTCGTCACCCGCCGATTTCTTTTCTTTCTCCGGGAGCAACGCGACGAGCTGATTTGTGAGAGCGGAAAAGGATTTTATCGTCGTGTTGTAGGCACGGAGAGCCGGGGACTCCCGGCGGAGCTTTTGCGCCCCCTGTACGAAATCCTCTATCAAGTCGCCGTTGTTGATTTCGTCGGCGAGGCGTTCCAGCGTGACGGAGGTCACGGCAAATTGATTGATAAGCCCCTCGGCAAACTGCCGCTTTTCGGGAGGCATTTCTCGGAAAAGCCGTTTAATTTTCTTCTTTTTCGCCTCGATTTTTTCAGAAATCGAAAGCTCGTCGTAGCTTTTTTTATTTGCCGCCATATAATGAGTAAACCTCCCTCCGCCCCGGTTTTACCCCCCCTCATGTGCGCGCCCGGGTCGGTTCTTCCGAGGATTGAGGCGCGGTTACTTACCGGGTATCTATTTCGGCGCACCCCGGGGGGTATGTGGCGCTGTGATAATATTTCCGTCTGCATCGAAAGCGAGGCCGTCGGCAAGCGGCGGCGTTCCCTCGTGTATCAATGCGTGACACGTCCGGCAAACTGTCTCGAGGTTATCCTCGCCGAGCGCGATTGCCGGGTCGTCGATGTTCCTCGGCGTGAGCTCTATCTTGTGATGCACGATAACGCCGGGCTCGCCACAATGGACGCATAGCCCCGCGTCTCGCTTGAGAATATATGCTCGTGTTCGTCTCCATGCCGGAGACTCGTAAAACGCTTTCGCAAACTCTCTCATGCTCTCCGCCTCCGAGTGTATAAAGAGAACGCCTCGCACATAAAGCGCGGGGCGCACGGCGGCGAGGTTTCCCTCGACCTCTCTTTACGCCTCAATGATAGCACGGGGAAAATGCAAGTTTCCATACGGATTTTTTTCGATACATGAGAATAAGTTAGAAAACACCTCACATGGACGGCATAGCCCCCGCGCCGAAGTAGAGGAGGGCGAAGCGCACGAGCGCCTTGTTTCGGAGGTCGTAGAGGCTGGACGTGGAGGAATAGCATACGGCCTCCGTGATTTCGTCCTTGCTCTTGCGCTCGATGTACCAAAGCCGGAGGATACGCGCGTCGTCCTCGTCCATCTGCGCGAGAACGCCGTCTATCTCCTCGACCTTATCCCGGGTAATCTGGATTTCCCGCATAACCTCGGCGAGCTCGAGGCAGTCCGCGAGCGCGTCGTTTACAGATTTCGCGCCCGTGTACGGCTTGGACATATCCGCCGACGGGTATTCCGACGGCGCGCCGTATCGTAAAATGCGCTCCTTTTTCCGCTCGAGATTGCCTAAAGCCGTCTCGAGCAAGCCGCGAGCGCGGAGAGTTTTCTCCGCCGCCTCGAAATAGTTAATCATAGCTCGCCCTCCTCGTGCGTTATCGTGGTTTAGGCGCGTTTCCCTCCGTGGCGGTATTCGCGCCCCTTGTTGTACTCATGCTTTGCCATGAGAACGGCCTCAACGTCCACGCCCATATAGGCGAGGTAATCGAGAATACGGATAATCGCGTCGCAAAGCTCGACGGCGACTCCCTCCGGCTTGCAAGTGCCGGTTTTCTCGTCCTTGTCGCAAGAGCCCTCGAACTCGCAGACTCCGCCCGGGATGCCGCAACACCCATAGATAGCCGGATTTCCGTCGCGCCACTCCTCGAGCGCCTCCGAGACTTCCGAATGAATGAGCGCGGCGACCTCGGGAAAGCTCCGAGCCGTCTCCCACCATCCATGTGCGACCGCGTTCTCGTGGACTTCCTTTGCAAACTCGTTTACTGTCATTTTCGTTTCCTCCGTTTCGGTTTTATAAATACACCGTCCCGCCGGTAAAAGCGGGCGACGATATACTTTCCTCCGTTTACGTCGTTGTGCCATGCGCCAGCATCCGCGAGGAAATAGCCCGGATAGAGCTTTTCATACTCGGCGTTGTTGGTCGTGTCCCGGGAGAGCTCCTCGGCGCGCTTGCCGGAGATACGCCCGTCCCGTGTTTTCGGCTCTGGGTCGATAAGATTTTTTGAGGCGTTCCATGCCCGAGTGTAAAGCGGGCTCTTGACGATGTAGTGACCGAGCCCAGCGAGGCCGCTCTCTGTGAACTGCAAGCGGCGAGAGTTCGCATAGCCGAGCCCCCAAAGGTTTTCGAGCTCGTCTCTATCCATTCCGCCGGATAGCGTGACGTGATGATGATAGCGCCCATTCTTGGAGCCCTTTTCCGTAACGGCTATGTACTTGAGCGGCGGGAGCCCTTGCTTTTTCCGTGCTCTCTGCACCCGGCGGATATAATTCCGTAAAAGGCGTTGCGCCTCCTCCGGGCTTTCCGGCTGGTGCTGATAGGTCAAATGTATTTCGAGGTCGTCCGGCGTAAAGTTCGCATGGAGGAGGCGGACGAGCTTCTCCTCTCTGTGCCGCTGGTTGAGTTTCTTTTGAGCGGCGGAGGTTGGCTTGCTCCGCTTGCCTCTGCTCCGAGCCTGTGTATAGGTCGGGTAGATATATACGTCGAGATACTCACCGCAGTAATAGCGTTTCTCTCGGTAAACTGTTCTCATGTGATACCCTCCGACGAGAGCTCGTCTATGGTCGGTTTGTTAATATTCCATACGAGCCCGTAAAAACGCGCTTTGCGCTCGATTTTTTGTCCTTGCATACCGTCCCGGAGAGTGCTATAATAATAAAGGTATGAGTAATCGCTCGTCTTTTCCGGGACGAGTCCCCGCCGACGTTCTGCAAAGCGTCGGCGGTTTCTCTTTTTCTGTCCTGCATTTTCAGTCCTCCGCGCGGCGGTAAAGTTCTACGAAGTCCGCCACGAAATCGAGGACAATTCGCTTTGCCTCATAATATATAATAGGTAGGAGTAAGAGCATGAACTCGCCGCCGACGGCCTTATAGCCTCGCCACGCGAGCGCCGCGCTCAAGCCCTTTGTAAAAACGACCGCCGTCACGATAAGCACGGCGAGGAACTCCGCCGCCGCGAGGCGGCTTTTCTTTTTGCGTCTCATGTGTCCACCTCCTCGCCCCAATCAATAGCCTTTCCGCATTGTCCGCAAAAGCTGTTGCGATTGCCGTCCTCGTTGTAGAGATATTCTCCGCTTTTACAGTTCTGACAAGCTAAAACGTTCTCGTCGCCGTCGTGGTACGGGCTCGCTTTCATTTGCAGATAGAGGGCTCCTTGTGCCACGTTACACGCCGCCCGAGTGCGCGGCGTATCCTCGCAACGTTCACGGCGAGTCGCGTCCAGCACCATAAACGCGAGTTCCGGGGTCATTTTCTCGGACGGCTCACGGGAAAACTCTTTTCGCGTCGTGTATTTGCACGGATTTCCACAATTTCGCTTGTTGCACTCGGTATTTTTCTGCGGGTCGCACTCGTATAATTTCGGAAAGTTCATTTTTTCTCCTCCTCGTCCTCCGGGATAGGCGTAAAGCACTCGCAACGGAGGACGCGCTCTTTTTCGTCTGCGTGTATCGGGCTCGGGCGGCGGCTGTCCATGCGTTCTATGCACGGGATACAGTAATCGCCGTCTCTGCCCTTGCGCGGGTCGTGTACCTCTCGAATGTTGTCGCATTTCCGGCAATCGAACTCGTACCGCCATTTCGGGAGGTTGGATTTCCGGCGGCGTATCATTCCTCGGCCTCCTTATAGGCCGCGCGAACTTCCCGCATAATGCCGGATACGGAATATTCGCCGTAGTCGATGAAACAGCAAATAGCCTCCTCGAGATTTTCGGCGTTTTCCGCCGCCGACGGGATTTCGCCCGGGTCGATGCACATATCCTCGAGAGCATCGAATACCGCTTTTGTGGCGGCGGCGCTTTCGACGGCCTTTTTTCTCGCTTGCTCGAGTCTGCGTTTGAATACCGCGAGCGCCTGCTCCGTGAGAGCCTCGCCGGGAGTCATTTCCGATATTTTTTTCATGGTATGAGCCTCCTTGTGGCTTGCTCCCCGGCATTGAGCCGGGGAGCTTTTTAATTCCGAATTTTACAGGTCAAAGCCGGGCGCGAAGCCGAGGGAGTAGTTCGCGTTGTTGCTGCCGACTGTCCCGTCGGCGTACACAATCACGAAATAGCTGGAGGTGCTCGCAAGCGGGGAACGGAGCCACCAAAACCACGTCCCATCTCCGACGTGCTCTTTCACGCGGTCACGCTCACGCTTGAAAATCTCAAGTTGAAAGCTGTCCGGCTCCTCGTTCCACCAATCACCCGCGCCGAAAACGTCGGTCGCGGATGGTATCCACAGAGTATCCGCGTACTCGTGACGTTCTCCGTCGATTTTCTCGGACATGAAACGAGGCTCGAACGCCTCCGCGAGCTCGTCCGGGAAAAGCGGGAGAATATCCTCGAGGACGTGTCGCCGCCCCTCGCTCTTGAGGTATCCGCCCTTGTTGGTCGGCGTGTCGTTCATGCGCCACTTATCCGCGAGGCAGTCCTCGAGGGCGAAGCGGGCGCGCTTCTCGTTGACGTAGCCGCCGCAAACGGCATTGACGAGCTCGCCGTTTTTGAGCTCGATAGCGAACTTGTCGCCCGGGCGGATAAGCTCGAGGCCGTTCCCGCTCGAAATGGCCTTTTTGAGTTCCACGAAAGAGATTTCCTTGTTCCTTGTGGTAATGAGTTGCATCGTCTTTTCCTCCGTTCAAAAGATTTTACAGAAATAGTGATTGCCGATAATCATATCGACGCTCTCGTTATAAGGCGCGGTCGAAAAATAGACCGTATCCTCTGAAAGAATGTGCTCCCGCTCCTCTATGGCGGTATGCACCGCGAGATATTGCTCCTTGTCCGGCTCCGCCGAGTAGAGGTACGGAGCGGTGGAGAATTGCCATACGTCGCCGTATTTCTGAAATACGACCTCCTCGACCGTATCCGGGAAATAGTCGGAGAGCATACGGTTTAGAACGACCTCGACGACGGCGACTTGTCCCTCGAAGCTCTCGCCGCGCGCCTCGTGGTAAACGAGGCAAGCAAGGATATAAACGTCCTCGTCGCTGAAATGGAGCTCCGCGTATCTGTTCTCAGGCTCCGGCTCTACCGTCGGCTCCTCGGGCTCCTCCGTTGTTTCCTCCGCCGCTGTCTCCGGCAAGGCCGGAGCCGGTGCTATGTACGTCAGCTTTTGCCGTTCCGCCGCGAGCGGGATTTCCGGCTTGAGCGTCTCCCGTTCCTTGCCCGCCCGGAGCGCGATAATGAGCCCCAGCACGAGGACGAGCGAGAGGAGGATACCGGCTTGCATCCGGCGGCGGCGCTGTCTGCGACGTTTCCGCCGCTCCTGCCTCGTCATGGTCTGCCACCCTCCGGCGTATCCTCGGCGAGCACGATATACTCGCACTCCCGGGCGATTGCCGTCCACCGAACGCCCCACTTGCGGGCGGCGGCGTGTACGGCCTCGTATTTGTTCACGCCGTTTACGGTGAGCTCGCCGTATTCCTTGTGACGGACGAGGTATAATTTCATCGTCCCGGCAAAGCGCGGGCGGTATCCCGCCGGTGCTGATTGCTCGTGCTTCATTCTGCTACCCTCCCGTCGATAAGCTGAAAGCTCTCTCGGATGGTCGTCGGCTCCCGTCTGCCTACCTCGAACTCGAGGACACAATATCGCCCGGCAGGATGGATATATACGACCGTCCCGGGAACTCCTTTCGGCTTTCCGTCTTTGCCCGGAACGTCGAACGTCGCGGGCTTTACCGTGATGCGGTCGCCGAGCTTAATCATTCGACGACCTCCGGCGCGTCTGCCGCCTCCGTTGGCTTGTCCGCCGCCGGAGCCTTATCGCTCGCCGCGCGGAGGAAAGCGGCTCGGAGCATATTCACGAGGGGAGAGGCCGTCGCCGAAGCCGCCGGAGCCGCTCCTTTCGGCCTGTCCGGGTCTGCCCGCTCGACGAAATTACTCAAGATAGCCGCCGAGACGACCTCGCCGACGAAGCCGCCGACCTCGTTATCGGTGAGAGTTTGCGTTCGAGTGCGGACGGCGAAAGCGCCGGTCTTGAAATCAAAGACGACATACGCCCGAGCGCCCTCCGGCGGCTCGATTTTGACCGCCGCCGCGTCTGCGATAACCTCCTCGGGGCTCGGCACGGTATAACCGGCCTTTTTCAGAATGTCCAGTTGCGCCGCGTCGAGGGCGAACGCCTCGCCGCCGAGCTTCTTAGAATAGAGCTTTTTCATTTGTGCGACCTCCTCAATCGTTCGACTCGCTGATAACGGCTATTTTTGCGAGGGCGGACGTTTGCGCCCACTCCTCGGCGAGAATACGGGAGCTCCGCTCGAACTCCTGCGAGAGCGCGGCGAAAGCGTCCTCGTTCCTGTCCTTGACCGCGCTCCACATTTCCTTGTGGACTTTCTCAATGTCGGTGTGCATCTGCTTTGTGCGCTCGATGCACTCTTTTAACTCCGCCCATGCCTCGCGGTCAGAGGCGAAGCCGCGCCCGCGTTCCTCCATTGTGCCGGAGACGGCCTCCGCGACGGCGGCTTGTAGGTTTGCCATAAGCCGGACTCTCGAACTCGTTTCGCTCATTGTGTTATTCCTCCTTTATTTCCCCGCCTCGATAGCTCGGAGCGGACTTTCGTCGCTCATGCCTTGCATGAGAGCCCCCATTTTGAGAGCCTCCTCGCGGCTGATTTCCTGCGGCTCTACGTCTGTGCGTATTGCAAAGATACGGTGCTTTTGAATGTAGGCCGCGAGGAAAGCGTCCTTTTCTTTCTCCCAAAGCCTTTTATAGAAATCGAAAAGATACTCAATTTCCACCTTTTCGGCGGGAGTGCAATCCGCGCCGAGTTGAGTTCTAACCTTGCGCCCGCTCGCGGTATATATGAGCTCGTAGGCGTATCCGCCCGTGACCTTATAGACCACTTGCCGGAGGATTTTCTTTTCCTCCCCGCCGTGATATGTGAAGTCGTGGCGGACGCGAGTCTCCTCGTCGAGCTCCTCCTCCGAAATGCCGTATTTCTTCATCATGCGAGCAAGGAGCTTTTCGGCGTTCTCGGCCTCGCCGCCGACTCCGTGCTCGGCAAGTGCGCGGACTTTCTTCAATAATGCCGTTTTATCCATTCTCGCGGCTCCTTTCCAGTTTTGGACACCATGCCGGGATATACGGGTCAAAGCGTTTCACGCCGACGACGCGCCCCTTGCATCTGCCGGGAGCAAAGCACCTATAGGAGATAATGTCTTTCGCCCACGGCTCCGTAACGACGTGCTCGCACCCCTCGCAAGTATTGGAAAAATCGGCGTTCATTTCTCTACCTCCGCCGCCGGGAGGCCGAGCCACCATAGCGGGCTATCCCGCTCCGGGCGGCGGCAGTCGTCGCAATCCGCCGCCGAGCACGAGGAACAATAGAGCCGGTGAAAAGCATCGTCCCACGGCGTTTCAATCGCCGGGATTGCCCGGAGGAGGCTTGCCAGCGCCTCCGGGCTCTCCGTGACTTTCTCGAAAACGTTCATTCCGCCGCCTCCGCCGTCCTGCTCGCCCTGCTTACCTCAATAGAGGCCATCTGACGAAAGTAGAAAATTCGGTTGAAATAATACTGTGTAAAGAGAAAACCGTCCTCGAGCCTTACCTCGTACCCGAGCTCTCCCGTGAAAAAGTTGCTCAAAGCCGCGTATCGCGTTTCGAGGCACTCGAGAGCTTTCAACTTATCCGCCGGGCTCAAATTGTCTTTTCCTTTTGAGATTTCCTCCGCCTCCGCCGCGTACTTTTGGAACTTGTCGAGGAACTCCGTAAAGATTTCCTCCGCCGTATCGAGATGCTTTGTGTTCTTAATTTTCAACATGGTATGAGTAACCTCCGTTTCTTTATTGAGCCGCTTTCCGACGGCCTCTATTTCGGTACGACCGATTTACTCGAGCCTCCGCTACCGCCGCGCTATACCCTTGACGAAAGCGGGAGTCCGTTTCCCCGGTCTTGCCTCGCTCGAGCTCGCGGTATATGGTCGCTTGGCACTTGCCGACGCGCTCGGCAATCTCGCCCGGCTTTGCGCCCTTTGCGTACATTTCCTCGATAATTCGCCGCTCCTCGAGCTTTAAGCACTCGTATTTCATAGCCTCGTCTCCGTTTCTGCGTAAAAAAATAAGTGCGTCGGAGCTTATTAGCTCTTTCGCACTTAATGATAAACGCCACACCCTATAGAGCCGGGAGAAAAATTCCTTGACATTTCCAGAAATTCCGATATAATAATATGGCTTGCAGTCTGCAGGCATATCCTTGCTCCCATCCCGAATGGGGGCCATTTGTCCAGAAGGAGGTGCAAATATGGCAAAGGTTTCTGCCAATTATGAGGTCGTGTATATCATCGACCCTGCACAGGGTGAGGAGAACACCGCCGCGCTGGTGGCCAAGTTCAAGACCCTGGCTGAGCAGAATGGTTCCGCTGTGGAAGTGGAAGAGTGGGGCAGCCGCAAGCTGGCTTATCCCATCAACTACAAGACCGAGGGTTATTACGTCCTGATGACCTTCACCAGCGAGCCTTCTTTCCCGAAGGAGCTGGACCGTGTTCTGCGGATCACGGACGGCATCATGCGTTCCCTGATCGTCTGCAAGGGCGAGTAAGGGGGCATTGATATGCTCAACAAGATCATCATCATGGGTCGTCTGACCCGGGACCCCGAGCTGCGCCGCACCGGAAGCGGCACCGCCGTCACGTCCTTCTCCCTGGCTGTGGACCGGGACTTTAAGTCCCAGAGCGGCGAAAAGGAGACCGATTTTATCGACGTGGTGGCCTGGCGCAGCACCGCGGAGTTTGTCAGCAAATACTTCACCAAGGGCCGCATGGCCGTGGTGGAGGGCCGGCTGCAGATCCGCGATTGGACGGACAAGGACGGCGGCAAGCGCAGAAGCGCCGAGATCGTCGCCGACAATGTCTACTTCGGGGATTCCAAACGGGACGGCGCCGGCGATTTCGGCGGCGCACCCGCTTCTTACAGCGCCCCCATGGGCGGCCGCAACGCCGCACCGATGGGCGGACAATCCGATTTCGCCGAGATCGGCGAAGAGGACGGCGAACTGCCGTTCTGACTTTTGATAAAGGAGGAACCATTTCATGGCTTTTGATCGTGAAGCGAGACCCGCTCGCCCCAACCGCGGCAAGCGCCGCAAGGTCTGCCAGTTCTGCGCGGACAAATGCGAGTATATCGATTACAAAGACGCCGCCAAGCTGCGCCGCTTTGTCTCTGAGCGTTCCAAGATCCTGCCCCGCCGGACCACCGGCACCTGCGCCATGCATCAGCGTCAGCTGACCGAGGCCATCAAGCGCGCCCGGCAGATCGCCCTGCTGCCCTACGTCACCGACTGAGGCAGACCGTGACTGAACAAAGGCTCCCCCATCCGCTGGATGGGGGAGCCTTTTTACTGCAGTCCCAGTTTTTTTACGCTATATAAACTTTCTGGTTGTTTTTCCTCTTTTGGCGTGGTACGATTAAACTCGCACCTGTGTGTAGATGGAGGAACGTTTTCATGGTATTGATGCTGCTTGAACAGATCGTACAGCTTTTTCTGTGTATCGTCCTGGGCTGGCTCCTGGTCCGCCTGCATCTGCTGAAGCCGGAGGACAGCCGGGTTCTGTCCAAAGTCTGTCTGTATCTGGTCACTCCCTGCGTCATCATCAACGCCTTCCAGCTCCAGCGTACGCCGGAGCTGCTTCAGGGTCTGGCCCTCTCCCTTGGGGCCGCCATTGGCATCCACGCTCTGTTTTTCATTGCCACGGCCTTACTGCACCGCCCCCTGCGTCTGACGCCGGTGGAACAGGCCTCCCTGATTTACACCAATTCCGGTAACCTCATCATCCCCCTGGTGACTGCGGTCCTGGGGCCGGAGTGGGTCATCTATTGCAGCATGTTTCAGTTGGTGCAGCAGTTTCCCATGTGGAGTCACTGCCGGATTATTCTGAGTGGTGACCGGAATGTCTCGCTGAAAAAAATTCTCCTGAATGTCAACATCATTTCCGTGTTTGTGGGTGTGCTGCTGTTTCTGCTGAACCTGCCCCTGCCTACGGTAATCGCCGGTACCATGAAGTCCATTGCCTCCACCATCGGCCCCCTCAGCATGTTTGTCGCCGGCATGCTCATGGGAGAGCAGAACCTGCTGGCGGTCCTGCGCATCCGCAGCATCTGGAAGGTGGCCTTCCTGCGGCTGATCGCCCTGCCGCTGGTGGTCCTGTGTATTTTCAAATACTCTGGCCTTGCGGCCCTAGTGCCGGACGGCCAGTCCATCCTGATGATCAGCCTGCTGGCAGCAAGTGCCCCTGCGGCGGCTAACGTCACTCAGATCGCTCAAGTTTACGGTCATGAAGGAGACTACGCCGGCGCCATTAATGTAATCACCACGCTTCTCTGTATCGGGACCATGCCGCTGATGGTTCTTCTGTACCAAATGTAAGCAGAACCACAGCTTTTCCGGAAAACGCACAAAGCGGGCCACCCTTTTGGGTGGCCCGCTTTCTTGCTTTAGCGGTTATTCCTCCACGTCTTTCAGACGGTCCACATAGGGGCTGGCGGTGCTGCTGACCTCCGCGGCCTCCTTCTTGAACTTCTCAACATTCAGGGTGCTCTCCCGCACGGGGGTGATGGTGCCGGCGCCGGCCACGCAGCCGCCGGGGCAGCCCATGCCCTCCAGCAGATAGCCGTTGCGCTTTCCGGCCTTGGCCATCATCAGCATCTTCTTGCACTCCCGCAGGCCGTCGCCGTACTCGATCTGTACCTCCCGGGTGGGGTCGATGTGCTTGATGGCCTCTACCACGGCCGCGGCCACGCCGCCGCCCACCGCGAAGCCGCGGCCCATGGAGGTGCCCTCGTTCAGGCCGTCCTCCGGGTCCGCCTCCAGGGTGGTGAAGTCGATGTTCTTGGCATCGAACATGCCCTGCAGCTCCTCAAAGGTCAGCACGTAGTCCACATCCGACCGGACAGATTTCCGGTTGGCCTCCAGCTTCTTGGCTGCGCAGGGCCCAATGAAGCAGATCCGGGCATCCGGATGGTCCTTCTTCACCATGCGGGCGGTGATCACCATGGGGGTGAGGGCCATGGAGATGCAGTCCTTGAACTCCGGGAACAGCTTCTTGGCCATGACGGACCAGGCGGGGCAGCAGCTGGTGCCCATGAAGGGCAGCTTCTCCGGCACCTCCGCCAGGAAATCCTTGGCCTCCTCCACGGTGCACAGGTCCGCGCCGATGGCCACCTCCACCACATCGTCAAAGCCCAGGATCCGCATGGCGGCCTTCAGCTTGGCAGGCGTGGCGGCCTTGCCGAACTGGCCCACAAAGGCGGGGGCCACGCAGGCGATGACCTTGGATCCGCGGTTCATGGCGTTGATGACCTGGAAGATCTGGCTCTTGTCCGCGATGGCGGCAAAGGGGCAGTTCACCAGGCACATGCCGCAGGAGACGCACTTGTCGTAGTTGATCTTGGCCCGGCCCAGCTCGTCGGATTCGATGGCGTCCATGCCGCAGGCTGCGGCGCAGGGGCGCTCAATCTTGCTGATGGCGTGGTAGGGGCACTGGTTGAAGCACCGGCCGCATTTGATGCACTTGTCCTGGTCAATGTGGCAATGCTTGTCCTTGTCCAGATAAATGGCATCCTTGGGGCACACATTCATGCAGGGATGGGACAGGCAGCCCTGGCAGCTGTCCGTAATCCGGATCTGCTTGGGGGGGCAGGCATTGCAGGCAAAGGAGATGATATTGACCAGGGGCTCCTCAAAATATTTGTCGTCGGCCGCGGCCGCCTCCTGGATACCGGCGCTGACGGGCGTCTGCTCGCCAGCGGGCTGCAGGCTCATGCCAAGGGCCAGCCGCACCCGCTCCTGGACAATGGCCCGCTCCAGAAACACGTCGTGGCGGTGGCGGGCCACCTCTCCGGGAACGATGGTGTAGGGGATCATGTCCACCCGCTTCAAATCCCCGCCCTCATAGGCCAGGCGGGCCACTTCGGTGAAGACATTGCGGCGGATCTCATCCACCGCGCTGTGTACGCCTCTCATTCTTTTTTCCTCCATTGTTCACCGGGCAGTCGCATTCTGAACCCGGCTACTTAGAATTGCGGAATCATTATATCGGAAACACCGGCTGTTTGCAAGAACAAGTCGGCGGAAAGTCCTGGACCGGCCGGATCTTTCCATCTTTTTCGCCCTTTTCGCGCAAGACAGCGTGCGGCGGAGGACGCCTGGTCATGGACGCCCTCCGCCGCACGCAGAGAGAAAGGAAATGAAAAATGAAAAAAGAGAGGGGGGATCAGTTATCCTTTTTGGAGGATGTCTGTATCATACCCCCAAAATCTAAAAACAACCTTTAAAAAGTTTGAACAGTTTATGAAGTTCTGTTCATTCTTTCAGATAGTTTTCAGTTTCTTTTTTTATACTGTGAAAGCTGACTGGGGCGGGCCCTGCCCGTCTCCATTCCTGAAGGAGGTTATTTGTGTGATCGAGGTCAAAAACCTTGTGAAGCGTTATGGCGACCACTATGCGGTGAACCATCTGAGCTTCACGGTGGAGGACGGCCAGATCTTCGGCTTCTTGGGGCCGAACGGCGCCGGAAAATCCACCACAATGAATATCATGACCGGCTATCTGGCGGCCACGGAGGGACAGGTCCTGGTGGAGGGCCACGATATTCTGGAGGAGCCGGAGGCCGCCCGTGCCTGCATCGGCTATCTCCCCGAGATCCCGCCGCTGTATCCTGATATGACGGTGGAGGAGTACCTGCGCTTCTGCGCGGAGCTGAAGAAGATCCCCAAGGAGCAGCGGACGGACCAGCTGACGAAGGTCCTGGCCCTGACCCATCTGGAGGATATGAGCGCCCGGCTGATCCGGAACCTGTCCAAGGGCTACCGCCAGCGGGTCGGCCTGGCCCAGGCCATCCTGGGCTTCCCCAAGATTATCATTCTGGACGAGCCCACCGTGGGCCTGGATCCCAAGCAGGTGGTGGAGATCCGGGATCTCATTCGGCATCTAGCAAAGGACCACACCGTGATCCTCAGCTCCCATATCCTCTCTGAGATCCGGGCGGTATGCGACCGGGTCCTCATCATCCGCAAGGGCCGGTTTGTGGTGTGCGACACCCCGGAGGACCTGGAGGAGAAGCTCTCCGCCGGAGGCTCCCTGGAACTGACGGCAAAGGCCGCGCCGGAGGCGGCGGGGGCCGTGCTGGACCGGGTGGCGGGCATCACCGGCCGGACCCTGCTGGGGCGGACGGAGGACACAGCCCGATTTGCCATCCACATGGAGAGGGACATCCGGGAGGCGCTGTTCTTCGCCTTTGCAGAGGCGGGGCTGCCCCTGCTGGAGCTGCGGCCCCGGACGGCCTCTCTGGAGGAGGTCTTCCTGGATCTGACGGACGATAACGATACGGTGGCCGCCCGGGCGGCGGCGCTGTTCCAGACCTCTGTGGAAACTGCGGAAAAGGAGGCGGTCGGCGATGAAAGCGATTTATAAGCGGGAGGTCAGCTCCTATTTCAACTCCATGATCGGCTGGATCTTCGTGGCGGTTCTGACGGTCTTCATCGGCATCTATTTCTTTGCCTACAACCTGTTTCAGGGATACCCCTATTTCTCCCTCTCTCTGGGCTCCTCTCTCTTCATTTTCATGGTGGTGGTCCCCATTCTCACCATGCGCTCCATGGCGGATGAGCGCCACACCAAGACAGACCAGCTGCTGCTGACGGCGCCGGTATCCGTCACCGCCGTGGTGCTGGGGAAGTACTTCGCCATGCTGACGGTGTTCGCCGTGCCGGTGGCCATTGCCTGCCTGTGCCCCCTCATCATCGCGCTGAACGGCACGGCCTTCCTGTTGGCGGACTACGGCGCCATTCTGGCCTTCTTCCTGCTGGGCGCGGTGGAGATCGCCGTGGGCATGCTGATCTCCTCTCTGACGGAGAGCCAGATCATCGCCGCAGTGGGCACCTTCGGCCTGCTGCTCCTGCTGTATCTGTGGGACGGCCTGGTGGGCTTTCTGCCCTCCACCGCCGTCGGGTCTCTGCTGGGCTTCTTCGTGGTGCTGATCCTGGTGTGCTTCCTCATCAACGCCCTGTCCAACAACTGGAAGGTCACAGCCGGCGTGCTGGTGGCCGGCGCCGCGGTGCTGATCGCCTTCTACCTGCGGGACTCCTCCGTCTTCGCCAACCTGCTGCCGGATGTGCTGGGCAAGTTCTCCCTGCTCTCCGCCTTCGACAGCTTTTCCACGGACCACGTCTTCGACGTTCCCGGGATCCTGCTGTACCTGTCCATCAGCGCGCTGCTGGTCTTTCTGACCGTCCAGGTCATCCAGAAGCGCCGGTGGAACTGAGAGGAGGCGTGTGAATATGGAACATCGTGATTGGAAAAACAGCCTGCAGGAGACCGCGGGGCGCCACGCCTCCCGCAGGGGCGCCTTCTCCGCCGGACTGACGGCCCTGGCCGTGGCGGCAGTGCTGGTGTTCAACCTGCTGGCGGCACAGCTGCCGGAGCAGTGGGCCCAGATCGACCTGACGGGCAGCGGGATCTACAACATCAGCGAGACCTCTCAGGACTACCTGGCGGGGCTGGAGGATGACGTGGTGATCCACGTGCTCACCGACAAGGACACACTGGATACCCGGATCGTCCGCTTTCTGGACATCTACGCAGATCTCAGCGACCACCTGACCCTGGAATACACCGACCCCACGGTCTATCCCTCCGCCCTGTCCCAGTACGGTGTGGGGGCGGATACCATCGTGGTCACCTGCGAGGCCACCGGCCGGCAGGAGTCCTTTGACATCAGCGACATAATCGGGTATGATATGATGTCGTATTACTATTACGGCACCTATACGGAGACGGACTTCGACGGGGAGAGCCTGCTGACCTCCGCCATCGACAGCGTGCTCACCGGCGTGACCCGGATGGTGTACGAGACCACAGGCCACAACGAGACCGCCGTCCCCATCAGCGTGAAGGAGCGGTTCACGCGGCTCCACATGTCCGTGGAGCGGGTGAACCTGCTCACCGACGGCGGCATCCCTGAGGACTGCTCCCTGCTGATCCTCAACGAGCCGGACCAGGATCTGGCGGACGATGAGCTGGATATGATCCTGAACTATCTGGCGGAGGGCGGCCAGGTGATCTACAACATGGCCGGTGAGCTGGTGGACCTGCCCAACTTCAACGCCCTGTGCGCCGCCTATGGAATGCAGGTGGCGGACGGCATGATCGCGGACACCTCCCAGGGCTATCAGAACAACCCCTATCTGTTCTTCGCGCAGGCGGACACCTCTGTGGATGCGGCCAGCAGCCTCACAAGTGATTCCATGGTCCTGTTTTATGCCTCCCGGGGCTTCACCCTGGCGGATCCCACCCGGGACACCATCACCGTCCAGCCCTTCCTAACCACCACGGAGAACGGCTATGCCGTGCTGGACGCGGACAACATGACCCAGGGGACCTATGTGGTGGGTGCCGTGGCCACGGAGGAGATCAGCGAGGACACCACCGCCCGGCTGACGGTCTACGGCGCGGACACGCTGATCAACACCGATGTGACCAACAGCTTTACCAATGTTGACAACGTGGATCTCTTCATCCACTCCGCCACTGTGGGCTTTGACGATGTATCCGCCATCTCTGTGGAGCCGGTGAGCCTGTTGACGCCCACCAATACCATCACGACCGGCGGCATCTGGGGCCTGCTGTTTATCCTGGTGATCCCCGCGGCGCTGCTGATCTACGGCTTTGTCCGCTGGATGCACCGCCGGAAACTGTGACGAAGGAGCATACAAGCATGAATCGAACACAGAAGAAGACGCTGGTTCTCCTGCTGGGGATCCTGGTGGGCCTGGGCATCCTGCTGGCGGTGGTCTCCGCCGTCAAGCGGTCCAGCGCCCAGCGGGAAGCTGAGGAGGCCGCCGCCCAGGACGCCGCCAGCGTCATCACGGAGACGGAGGCCGCCTATTCGTCCCTCACCTATGACAACGGCAGCGCCACGCTGTCCTTCCATCTGGACGAGGCGGGCAAGTGGGTCTGGTCCGACGACCCGGAGTTTCCCCTGGACGACTCCACCATCCAGTCGATCCTGACCCTTCTCACCAACCTCAAACCCCAGCAGACCATTACAGAGGGCGATACGCTGGAGGCCTATGGCCTGGACCAACCCTTCGCCACCCTGACCGCAGCCAAGCCGGACGGCGGGACGCTAACCATCTCCCTGGGCAACACCACTACGGACGGCAACAGCTACTATATGCTGATGAACGAACAGGAGAGTCCGGTGTATATCATCTCCAACTCCCTGTACACCGAGATGTCCAAGACCATCTATGACATGTGCGACCTGCCGGAGCTGCCCCAGCTGACGGAGGAAAACCTCCAGTCCGTCACCGTTGAGGGCGCCGCCAGCACCCTGTTGCGGCCCATCGACAAGGAGACCTCCACCGACGAGGAGACCGGGGAGGAGACGGTCACCGTCACCTGGGCTGCCAGCGGCGAGGACGTCACCGGCAACGCGGACACCGCCTCTCTGCTGGCGGAGCTGGGGGCGCTGACCTTCACCAAATGCGTGGACTACAAGCCCACAGACGAGGCCGCTGCCCTGTGCGGCTTTGATGCACCCCAGGCCACGGTTACCATTCTCTACCTGAACGACACCGGTACCGAGGGGACGCTGACCCTGACCTTCGGCAGCGAGAACCTGGACCAGACCGGCTACTACGTCCGCATGGAGGGGGATTCCACCATCTACCAGATGGACACCGCTTCGGTGGACACCATTCTCTCTGTGGCGGAGAATGGCCTGACTGCGGCGGACGCCACGGGCGAATAAACTCGATCTCGTTTCCCATCCGTCTCATCTGACCAGGGGGGAGCCCCCGGGCTCCCCCCTGTGTGGCGCTGCCGGCAGAAACGGCGCGCGATCCTGCAAACGGAGGTGATTTCATGCGCGTACTGGTGGTGGAGGATGAGGTCCGCCTGGCCGCCACCCTCCAGGACCTGTTGGAGCTGAACGGCTATACGGTGGACGTCTGCCACGACGGCGAGGCGGGGCTGGACAACGCCCTGACCTCCATTTATGACGTGATCCTGCTGGACGTGATGCTGCCCAAGCTGGACGGCTTCACCGTGCTGCGCCGCCTGCGGGCGGAGGGCAGCACCACGCCGGTGCTGATGCTCACGGCCCGGTCCGAGCTGACGGACCGGGTGAACGGGCTGGACTCCGGTGCGGACTACTATCTCACCAAGCCCTTTGAGCCCAAGGAGCTGCTGGCCTGCATCCGGGCCCTGACCCGCCGCCAGCCGGAGCTGCGGCAGACTGATGCCCTGAAATACGGAGACCTGCGGCTGGAGAAGACCTCCTTCACCCTCTCCTGCGGCGAGCGCTCCGTGCGGCTCAGCCGGAAGGAGTTCGACATGATGGAGATGCTGATGCTGAACCAGAAGCTGGTCATCACCAAGGAGAAGCTGCTGCTGAAGGTCTGGGGCTATGAGTCCGACGCAGAGGACAACAATGTGGAGGTCTACATCTCCTTCCTGCGGAAGAAGCTGGACCATCTCCACTCCCAGGTGAAGATCCGCACGATCCGCATGGTGGGCTACTGCCTGGAAGCGCCTGAGGAGGCGTAGTTTTCCACAAAGTCCACATTTTTCCACTTTTCCACAGAGTTTTCGACAGGAAGGGGGCGATCCTCCCATGATCCGAAAATTGCAGATCAAATTCGTGGCCATGTGCATGATTCTGGTGACCGCGGTACTGGGCGTGGTATTCACGGCTGTGTTTTTCTCCGCCAAGCAGAACATCGAGGTCATCAGCCATCAGGTGCTCCAGCGGGTCATGGAGGACGACACTCCCAGCGGCCGGCCGGATCTGGGGCTCAACCGGGGCGGGGAAGACGTTCTGCTGCCCTATTTCACGGTGAATCTCTGGGACCGCAGCGGAATCTACGAGGCCTTTGTCACAGGCGGGACCTATTCCAATCTGCAGGACACACAGGAGCTGCAGACCATTCTTACCGACTGTCTCCAGCAGAACCGGCCCGAGGGCACTATCCACAGCTACGGCCTGCGGTATCTGCGCCGGGACTATGGACTATACGAGCGCATCGCCTTTGTGGACATGTCCATGGAGCAGGCCACATTGCAGGAGATCATGGGCTCCTATCTGCAAATCGGTCTGGCGGCGCTGCTGCTGCTTCTGGGCGTCTCCATCCTGCTGGCCCGGTGGGCCACCCGCCCGGTGGCAAAGGCCTGGCAGCAGCAGCGGCAGTTCCTCTCCGACGCCTCTCACGAGCTGAAGACGCCGCTGACCGTGATCCTCTCCAATGCGGAACTGCTGGAGGCGGCGCCGCTGGAGGACCGCCCGGCCCGGTGGGCGGACAACATCCGCTCCGAGGCCGGACAGATGAAGTCCCTGGTGGAGGAGATGCTGACCCTGGCCCGGGCGGACAATGCGGTTCCCACGGCGGTGATGGGGGAGGTCTCGCTCTCCGACCTGGCCACGGACTGCGTACTGGCCTTTGAGCCGGTGGCCTTTGAGGCGGGAAAGCCCCTGGAGAGCGACATCACCCCCGACGTGACCGTCACCGGCGACGCCGACAAACTGCGCCAGCTGATCGGCGTCCTGCTGGACAACGCCATCAAGTATGGGCAGGCGGGGGGTACCATCAGCCTGACCCTGCGGCGCACAGACCGGCAGGCCCGTCTGCTGGTATCCAACCCCGGCGATCCCATCCCGCCGGACCAACTGGGCCGCCTGTTCGAGCGATTCTACCGGGCGGACGCCTCCCGGGGGGAGCAGTCTGGCTTCGGCCTGGGGCTGCCCATCGCCGCCTCCATTGCGACGGAGCACAAGGGAACTCTGAAGGCCGAGAGCGACCAGGCCTCCACCCGGTTCCTCTTCTCCATGCCGCTGAAAAAGTGAGCCATTGAAAAGAAGGGCTTTCCTTCCCGGGAGGGCCCTTTTTTTGTGCCGCTTGAAACCGTAAGAAATCTGTAAGAAATTTCTCCGGGTGTTTGTAAGAATTCCCCGGTATGCTACAATCAGCTCAAGGAGGGATCGAGATGAACGCGTGCATTCTGGTGGTGGACGACGATCCGGAGATCGTGGGGGCCATCGCCATCACCCTGGAGCGGGAGGGCTACCGGGTCCTGCGGGCCTATGACGGCATGGAGGCTCTGGATCTGGCCCTGGACCCGGCGGTGCGGCTGATCCTCATCGACGTGATGATGCCCAAGCTGGATGGGCTGTCCGCTCTGCTGCGGATCCGGGAAAAGCGGAACCTGCCGGTGATCGTCCTCTCCGCCAAAAGTGAGGACACGGACAAGATCCTGGGCCTCTCCATGGGGGCGGACGACTATGTGACCAAGCCCTTCAACCCCCAGGAGCTGGCGGCCAGAGTCCGGAGCCAGCTGCGGCGGTACACCCTGCTGGGGGACGTCCACGCGGAGGAGCGGCAGGGCCTCATCGTCAACGGGCGCCTCACCTACGACCCGGACCGCCGGGAACTGCGGGCGGATGGGGAAGCGGTGAAGCTCACCGCTACGGAGACAAAGATCGTGGACCTGCTGATGCGTAACCCCGGCCGCATCTTCCCGGCGGAGGAGATCTACCGCCGGGTGTGGGACGGGGAGGCGGCCTACGCCTGCGAAAACACGGTGATGGTCCACATCCGGCGCATTCGGGAAAAGATCGAGCTCAATCCCAAGGAGCCAGATTACATCAAGGTGGTGTGGGGCATTGGATACAAAATGGAACAGCACGGGACCTGACGAAGGTCTGGAACAACTTGTGGCCGGGGAGGTCCGGGAGGCTCTGAAGGGGGTGGAGGACGCCCCGGGCGTGGCGAAGGTCCGCGTCTCCGGAAAGACCTGCGGCAGGCTGCGGGCGGCGGCCGGACTGGCGGCCCTGGTACTGGGCATGAGCCTGGTGCTGGGGAGCCTGGGGCAGACGGCGGGCCGCCTGGCCAGCGGGGTCGACAGCGGCTCCTTCGGCAGCGGATGGTGGAGTACAGACTGGCAGGAGACCCCAGCCTTCCGGCAGGAGGTGGCCCAACGGCTGCGGGCCTTTCTGGCTATGGCCACCGGCAGCGACCTGGAGTGGTGGGATACTGCTTCCGGGGATACTTATATCGTATCCCGGGAGGGCGAATCCTTTTATGAGTGGGGCGTCACAGATACCTCCTCGGAAACCGCGTGGGTTGAGGAGAACACTGCAACCGCCGCACCGGACAAACACTATGCGGCAGACAAAAATCTGCTCTATCAGGTCCTTGGCCCGGAAAGGGAGCTGCTCTACAGCAATGTTCCGGCAGGTGCGGAGATCAGCAGCAGTCAAAATTTGCCGGAGGGGTACAACTTCCTGTTGGTCTTCCGCCATGGCAGGATCCTGCTGCGGAAGGATGGAGAACCAGTGGACGTTTACGGCGATGGATTTTTTACAGAGGATTCCCTATGGGACGTCCCCGGCTATGAGAATTTCACGGCCGGGGAGGACGCGGCGGATGTGACCGTCTACATGGCCCTCCGGCAGGAGCCGGTGCCTTATCTCCAGCTGAACAGCGGCGGACAAACCCGCTTCTACGATGATTTCTACGGCTTGTATCAGCACATTCGGGAGATGCAGGGATTCTACCTGCTGCGGACGGTGCTGTGCGCGGCTGGATCTGTATGCCTGATCGCCGCCCATTTTCTGCGGGCGGACCGGCGGAGGGCGGAGAAAAAGCTGGCCGCTCTCACTCGCCGCGTGCCCGGGGAGATCTGGTGGCTGGCGGCGGCCCTGGCAGTCCTCTCCATGGTGTTCTCCACAGGATTCGGCGGCTACTCTCCCTTTGAATTCTGGTATTCCGGCTGGGTGGGTCCGACCATGACGGACGCCCTGCGGCTGGCGGCGCTGCTGCCCGCCAATGCCCCGGCGCTGCTGGCGCTGGTGTGGGCGCTGTGGCTGCGGCACATCACCCGGAAAAACACGGAAAAGGAGCAGAGGCGGAGTCTGTTGGGGGGGCTGAAAAACGCATTCGTGGCAAGAGACTTGAAGCTGCCGGTGCAGAAGCGGCTCCGGCGGCGGTCTCTGGTGCGGAATCTGACACTGTGGGCCATTATGCTTACAGCTGTCCTCTGCTGTGTCCCTGTGTACGAAATGCTCTGGTGGAACTTTTCCCTGACCGTGATCTGCGTTTTTGTTCCCGCCTTTGCGCTGATGGCGGTCCTGGAAATCTTCTGGATCCGGCGGGACTGGACCCTGGTCCGGGACATCGGCCTGCTGGCGGATCAGGTGACGGCCATCCGGGACGGGGATCTGGAGACGCCCGTGGACCTGCCGGCAGACGCGGACCTGCATCAGACCGCGGAGCAGCTGAACGACATCCAGGCGGGCCTGCACCGGGCCCTGGCAGAGCAGACCCGCAGTGAGCGGATGAAGGTAGAGCTGATCTCCAACGTGTCCCACGACCTGAAAACACCCCTGACCTCCGTGCTCTCCTATGCGGAACTGCTGCGGCAGGAGCCCCTGGAGGGGGCCGCGGCGGACTACGCCCGGATCATCGACGAGAAGGCCCGGCGGCTGGCAGTGATGGTCCAGGATGTGTTCGAGGTCAGCAAGGCCGCCTCCGGCCAGCTGCCGGTCCACTTGGAGCGGCTGGATTTTGCCAAGCTCCTGCGGCAGACCCTGGCGGACCTGGAGGGGCCCATCTCCCAAAGCGGGCTGACCTTCCGGATGGAGCTGCCGGAGATACCGGTGATGATCACGGCTGACGGCCGGCGGCTGTACCGGGTGTTTCAGAACCTCATCGACAACGCCCTGAAATATGCCCTGGCGGGAAGCCGGGTCTACCTCTCCTTAAAGACCGAGGTGGGCAGGGCGGAGGCCAGCCTGCGCAACACCTCCCGGGAGGAGCTGCCCACAGGCGTGGACCTGACGGCCCGGTTCGTCCGGGGCGACGCCAGCCGTACCGATGGCGGCAGCGGCTTGGGCCTTTCCATCGCCAGCTCCTTTACCGAGGCCTGCGGCGGAGATTTCCACGTGGAGACGCTGGCGGACTTGTTCACCGCTGTGGTGTCCTTCCCCCTGGCGGAGGAGTCCTGAGCCTTCAAAGCAAAAAGCCCCGTCCGAACGGACGGGGCTTTTGCCGTCGGACCGGGGCCGGATGGCCTGCTCTCCGCAGGACCGCCTCTGTCACTTGCCCAGATCAATGAGATAGTCCGCCATCTGCTGGGCGAACAGGCGGCCCGCCAGGGCGGCCTCCTCCGGAGAGTTGCCGGCGGCCCCTACCTCTACCAGCAAGGAGCCGGTGGTGGCGTGCTGGTTATAGCGGGAATTCCGCAGCAGGATCGGCCGCATCAGGGTGGGATAGCTTTGCAAGATATTGTCCTGAAGGGCCACCGCCAGTTTCAGATTCTCCATCCAGTGCTCATGAGCCAGGCCGCTGCCGTCGCTGCCCATCACCAGAGTCATCTGGGCGGAGGTGCCCACCCCGTCGATCTCCGAGATCACCTTGTACTGATTGCCCTCCGCGTCGCCGATGGCGTCCCGGTGGACATCCAGGATGAAGCGGATGGAGGGGTATTCCGCCAGATAGGTCTCAATGGCCGCCAGGGCGTTGTTATAGGCGTCGTTGTACGACGAGTAGTCGTACAGTGTCCGGTCATGGAGGACGGAGATCCCGGCGGCGGTGAACACCTCCGCCATCTCGTCTCCCACCCCCACCACGTTGTAGCGGGAGTCCGTAGTGCGGTAGTTGCCGGACCAGACGATGTCCGTGCCCGGGGGTGGGGTGTAGGCCTCGCTGCCGTGGGTGTGGAGGATCAGAATCTGAGGCTCCCCATCGGCGAGCCGGGCGTCAAAGGGCTCCGACAGCTCCGTGACGGTGAGGGCGTGGTCCGTGCTGTTGGAGATGTAGGACCGGCCGCAGACCGTATAGCCGCTGGGGTCCGTAGGCACCAGTGTTCTGGCCGGAACGCCGTTGTCCGTCTCTCCCGTGGTCTCCAGCGGCGTCTCCTCCACCGGCTCCGTGACAGTCTCCTCCCGGCCGTCCGCACCGGATTCCTCCGTCCGCTCGGTGGACCACAGCTCCGCCACAGCCGCCCGGGCGGACAACAGCAGGGGAGACTCTCCCAACGTCATCACCGCGGCGGGGGAGAGGTCATCGTCCGCCCACAGGTCCCCCAGCTCCCATTTCAGCGCCGCCAGCGGAGACGCCGCCCGCAGGGCCGCCCAGGCTGCAGACGCGCTGTCGCTTCCGGCGGTGACCACAACCGCCCAAAGGGTCCCGGCCGCCAGCCCGGCTGCGCCCAGCCGCCGGAGCCCTCTTCTAAACGGGCCTGGAAAAACCGGCCTCTTCATATCGCCTCACCTCTGGGACAACCTTATGCGGCGGCGGGCGGAGATATGACAGCCCGGTTTTCCACAGTATTTGGGAAAAAAGGGAGAGGGGTTCGCCCTCTCCCGCATCTCTCTTATTTCTGCTCAGCGCCCGCCTTCTGGTCCATCAGCGCCTTGTCTACGCAGAAGAAGGTGAATTCCCCCGTGGCCAGCAGCCTGCCGCCCTCTCCAGTGATGTCTACAGCGGTGAGCACCGTGGACTTTCCACGGTGCCGGACCCAAGCAGAGGCCCGCACCGTCCCTGTGGCCTGGTTGCGCAGGAAGTGGAGCGCGCTGGTCTGTGTGACGTAATACCGCCCGTCGCTGTGGGCCGCCGCGCCGGTGGCGTTGTCCGCCAGGGTGTAGATGGCGCCGCCATGAATCAGCCCATAGGGGTTGCAGCTCTCCGGGCGGATGTCCAGCTTGAAGACCGCCCGGTCTTTTTCCACGCGTTCCAGCTCGATATAGTTATGGAGCATGAAGGCATTCTTCCTCATTCGTGTCTCCGCGCTCTCCCGGATATGTTCTAGAGATTCTTCCATCGTGTGCTTCCTTTCCGTTTTCAAACAATTTTTCTTCTATTTTAATGGGAGGGGGGAGAATCTGTCAAGAACTGCGAAAGTTCATGCTGCCTGTCCGTGTTTATCTGTATACGCATAGAAAGACCAGAGCGCCGGCTGTATAGCCGTCGCCCTGGTCCGCTTTCCACATACTGTTAAAAATGCACTGACTCCAGTGTCTCCAGTTCTGCCTGCCACAGTGCCGCGGAAGCATCGCTCGGCATCCGCCAGTCGCCGCGGGGGGAGAGTGCCGCAGAACCTACCTTGGGGCCGTCCGGCAGACAGCTGCGCTTGAACTGCTGAGAGAAGAAGCGGCGGTAGAAGGTCTTCAGCCACTTCAGGATCACATCCGGGGTGTAGGTCTTCCCCAGGGCATACAGCGCCAGACGGTAGATCTTCCGGGGCGGGAAGCCCCAGCGGAGCATGTAGTACAGGAAGAAGTCGTGTAGCTCATAGGGCCCCACCAGATCCTCGGTCCGCTGGCTGATCTCCCCTTGGACAGCGGGCAGCAGCTCCGGGGAGACAGGGGTGTCCAGAATATCCTCCAGCACGTCATGGAGGGCCTCGTCCTTCTCCGCGTTGTCCCGGGCCAGATAGGCCACCAAATGCCGCACCAGGGTCTTGGGGATGGAGCAGTTGACGGCGTAGTTGCTCATGTGGTCGCCATTGTAGGTGCACCAGCCCAGGGCCAACTCACTGAGATCTCCCGTGCCGATCACCAGGCCGCCGGTCTGGTTTGCAATGTCCATCAGGACCTGGGTCCGCTCCCGGGCCTGGCCGTTTTCAAAGGTGACGTCATGGTTCTCCATGCTCTGTCCGATGTCGGTAAAATGTCGCCGCACCGCCTGGGAGATGTCAATGATCTTCAGCGTGGCACCCATCCGCTCCGCCAGCAGCTCCGCATTGGACTTCGTCCGGGCAGTGGTGCCGAAGCAGGGCATGGTGACGGCCACGATGTCGCTGGCGGGCCGGTTCAGCATCCCCATGGCCAGGGCCGTGACCAGCAGGGCCAGGGTGGAGTCCAGCCCGCCGGAGAGGCCCACCACCGCCGTCTTGGCGCCGGTGTGCTCCAGCCGCTTCTTCAGACCCAGGGAGGCGATCCGCAGGATCTCCTCACACCGCTCCGCCCGGCCCGCGGCATCCTCCGGCACGAAAGGAGATGGGGAGACGTACCGGGTGAGCCGGGTCTCCTCCACCGGCAGCGTGAAGCCGCACCGCCAGATCTCCGGCGGCTCCTTGCCGAAGGTGAAGGTGTTGGTCCGGCGGCGGTCATGGATCAGCCGGTCCACATCGATCTCGCTGACGGTGAGTCCGGTGGCGAACCGCCGCTCCGCCAGCAGGGTACCGTTTTCCGCGATCATATTGTGGCCGGTGAACACCACATCGGTGGTGGACTCTCCCTCTCCGGCATCCGCGTACACATAACCGCACATCAGCCGGGCGGACTGGCCTGTCACTAGGGAGCGGCGGTAGTCCGCCTTGCCCACCAGCTCATTGGATGCGGAGAGGTTCAGAATCACGGTGGCGCCCTTCCGGGCCAGCTCCACGGAGGGCGGCGCCGGGGCCCACAGATCCTCGCAGATCTCCACGCCGATCACCAAGTTGGGCATGGTGTCGCAGGCAAAGGTCTGGTTCGTACAGAGACTCACATGCTGCCCGCACAGCTCAATCCCGTGCTCCACGCCGCTGCCGGATGCAAACCACCGCTGCTCATAAAACTCCCCATAATTGGGCAGATAGACCTTGGGAATCAGCCCCAAAATCTCTCCTTTTTGTATAATAGCCGCACAGTTATACAATTTGTTGTCCCATTTGTCCCACACGGGCAGGCCAAGGGCCGTCACGATCTCCAGATTTCTTGTAGCCTCCAGGATGGTCTGAAGGCCCTCCTCGGCGCCCCGGAGCAGCGTGTCCTGCAGGAACAGATCTCCGCAGGTGTAGCCGGTGAGGCACAGTTCCGGAAGAGCCAGCACCTTCACCCCCTGCTTGTCCGCCTCCCGCATCAGGGTAAAAATTTGTTCCGCGTTATAGCGGCAGTCCGCCACCCGGATTTTGGGGGTGCCTGCGGCCACGGAGATAAAACCGTCTCTCATGTTGAAAAGCCTCCTTGAAGGAAAAACCTGTATGTTGGATATTCTACACCCGACGGCCCGGATTTACAAGAAAGGGCCTTGTTTTTTTGGCGGCATTCTGATATTCTGAATGCAATCAAACCTCCCGCGCCCTTTTGCCGGATGGGAATGCCGATGGGCCTGGAGACTGCTCCGCAGGTATTGCGAGGAGCGGTCCCCGGGCTTTTCTTCTCTGCATCCGGGTGGAACAGCGGCACCATCTTTCAAAGGAGGAACGCCATTATGCCGTTTCAGCTGCGCCCCTATTTTCCGCCGGTCTTTTCCACACCCGCACTGGAAAACGCACCGGACGCCGTCTTTCGCCCGGCGCCCCGGGACGGCGTGGCGCCGGAGAATTTCCACGCCATGAGCATCTTTCCGGAATACTTCAAAATCGCAGGGCAGTGGCATCTGGCCCGGGAGAGCCGGATGGACTGCGTGGCCGTGTGGGATCGGGGCCGCATCGACGTCCGGGAATTCCGCCGCCTGCGGCAGGGAGATCTGGTGGCCGTCGGCCGCACAGAACAGGGAGAGGAGGGGATCCTCGTCCACCCGGACGGCTTCCGGGAGCGCCGGGTTGCCAGAGATGTGTTTGCCTTCCGGCAGGGCCGCTCCCGGGAGACCGCCTTTTCCCGGGACTATGACGAGCTCTATGAACTGCTGCGCCACGAACGGGACCACGGCAAGGTAGTCTGGGTGATGGGGCCCGCCTTCGCCTTTGACCACGACGCACGCAACGCCTTCTCCCGGCTCATCGCAGGCGGCTTTGTCCATGCCGTGCTGGCGGGCAACGCGCTGGCCACCCATGATCTGGAGGCAGCCTACCTCAACACTGCTCTGGGGCAGAACATCTACACGCAGGAAAGTCAGCCCAACGGGCACTACAACCATCTGGACACCATCAACCGGGTGCGGCTCCACGGATCGATTCCCGCCTTTCTGAAAGCGGAGCAGATCGAAAACGGCATTCTGCACACCTGCGAACGGCACGGCGTCCCGTACATACTGGCGGGCTCCATCCGGGACGACGGGCCTCTGCCGCCGGTGCTGGCAGACGTCTATGCCGCTCAGGACGCCATGCGGGCAGAGATCCGCTCCGCCACCACGGTGATCTGCATGGCCACTGCCCTTCACACCATCGCCGCCGGAAACATGACCCCCTCCTACCGGGTGCTGGCAGACGGAACCGTGCGGCAGGTGTATTTCTACTGCGTGGATATCTCAGAATTTGCCGTGAACAAACTCAGTGACCGGGGAAGCCTCTCCGCCCGGGGCATCGTCACCAATGTGCAGGACTTCATCGTCCATCTCAGCAAGGAGCTGATCCAGCCGTAAACACACAAAGGACCGCCATGTGGCGGTCCTTTGTGCTGTGTGTGTTTTTAGGAGGGAGAAAACGCATCGGGTTTGGGAGGACCCTTTGCTTGATTATAAAGATATCCGAAAATTTTTTCTAAATTATGTTTTTCTTATGAACAGATTGTGAATGTTTTTTTCTGTTTTCGTAAACAGCGGAAAAATTTAGAAAAACTTGTCTTTTTTTGGAAGATAGGTCTGTTTCTCTCACTTTTTCTCCCCATGAGAAGGAAGCGGGGGCTATCAGGATCTCCGGCCGCCACCAGCTCATCACAGTGGTTGCTGTATGCGCTCTCCGCATGGTCCCTCGCCCGGCAGAGCCGGTGGGGGACCTATTTTTTTGATTTGCCCGGCGGGAGGAAATTCCGACTCCGCCGTGGCTTTGCCGTCGTCGAACCGCTTGTACGGCGCCTGCCCCGTTCTGCGGGGTACAGAAGACATACTACTTGTATTTCTGGCTCTCCGCCACCGCCAGCTCATCACAGCGGTTGTTGTACGCATTCTCCGCGTGGCCCTTGACCCAATGGTAACGGATGGAATGAACCTCTGTCAGGGACAGCAGCCTGTCCCAGAGATCCGGATTCAGGGCGGGCTTCTTGTCAGCTTTTTTCCAGCCCCTAGCCTTCCAGCCTTTGGCCCAGCCCTTCTCCAGCCCATCGATCACATATTTGGAATCGGACCAGAGGTCCACGATGCAGGGCTCCTTCAGCAGGGACAGTGCTTGGATCACGGCGGTGAGCTCCATGCGGTTGTTGGTGGTGGCGGCCTCTCCGCCGGAGAGCTCCCGGCTGTGGGGGCCGTACATCAAAATCGCGCCCCAGCCGCCGGGGCCCGGATTGCCGGAGCAGGCGCCGTCGGTGTAGATGGTGACTGTTTTCATCATGAAATCCTTTTGGAAGATGGTTTTGAATGGGGGAGCCGTCTCCTCGGGAACAGCTCCCCCTGTGTTCTGATAAACATTCCGGCAGAAGCGTTTTCGCCCCGGCTCCGGACGGCCTTATTCCTCGGCCTCGGCGCTGCCCTCCTCATGGTCTGTGAGCGCCAGGGAGATCACGTGATCCCCCTCCTCCTTGAACCGCATGACGATGACGCCCTGAGTGGCCCGGCCCGCGGTGCGGATGCTGTCCACCGGGGTGCGGATCAGGATGCCTGCCTGGGTCACCAACAACAGGTCCTCCGTGCCGTCCACCACCTTGATGCCCACCACGGGGCCGGTCTTGTCCGTCACCATGTAGTTCTTGATGCCGAGGCCGCCCCGGTTGGTGATCCGATAGTCCTCCACCGGCGTCTGCTTGCCGTAGCCGTTTTCCGTGATGGCCAGCACCGCATGATTGACCTTGGCACGGGCGGCGCCCACCACGTAATCGCCCTGGCGCAGGCGGATACCCCGCACACCCACGGCGTCCCGGCCCATGGGCCGCACATCGTTCTCGTCAAAGCAGACTGCCATACCGTCATGGGTGGCGATGAGGATCTTCTGGCTGCCGTCAGTCTCCCGGACAGCGATCAGCTGGTCACCCTCCTCCATCCGCAGGGCACGGATGCCGTTATTCCGCAGATTCTTCAGAGTATTGGCCGGCAGGCGCTTCACCGTGCCGTTCCGGGTAACCATGAAGAGGAAGCGGCCGTCGTCCTCAATGGACCGGGTATGGATCATGGCTTGGATCCGCTCGCCCTGCTCCACCTGAAGGATGTTGACGATGTTGGTCCCCTTGGCAGCCTTGCCGGACTCGGGGATTTGATACCCCTTCTTCCGGTAGACCTTGCCGGTGTCGGTGAAGAAGAGGATATAGTCGTGGGTGGAGGCAGTAAACACATCCACCACGTAGTCCTCCTCCCGGGTGGTGATGCCCTTCTTGCCCATGCCGCCCTTGGACTGGGCGGTGTACTCGCTGGCAGGTGTCCGCTTGATGTAGCCCGCCTGGGTCAGGGTGAAGACACACTGCTCCTCCTCGATCAGGTCCTCGATGTCGATCTCATCCTCCACATCCTGGATCTCCGTGACCCGGTCATCGCCGAATTTGTCGGAGATGGCCTGGAGCTCCTCCTTCAGCACCTTGCGCAGCAGCTCGTCGGAGGAGAGCAGCTGGTTGAAGTAGGCGATCTTTTCCTCCAGCTCCTTGTACTCCGCCTCCAGCTTCTCCCGGTCCAGGCCCTGAAGGGCTTTCAGCCGCATATCCAGAATGGCCTGGGCCTGGATATCGTCCAGACCGAAGCGGGACATCAGGTTCTCCTTGGCGTTGTCGTAGCTGCTGCGGATGATTTTGATAACCTCGTCGATGTTGTCCTGAGCCACCAGCAGACCCTCCAGCAGGTGGGCCCGCTCCTGGGCCTTGCGCAGGTCGTACTTGGTGCGGCGGATAATGACCTCCTCCTGGAAGGCCAGATACTCGTCAATGATGTGGCGCAGGGAGAGGATCTTGGGCTGAGACTGGTTATTCACCAGGGCCAGCATGTTGATGGCAAAGCTGGTCTGCAGCTGGGTCTGGGCGAACAGGCGGTTCAGCACCACCTGGGGGTTGGCGTCCCGCTTCAGCTCGATGACGATGCGCATTCCGTCCCGGTCGGACTCGTCCCGGATGTCGGAGATGCCGTCCAGACGCTTGTCTTCCACCTGGTCGGCCATGCTCTTGATGAGCATACGCTTGTTGACCTGGTAGGGGATCTCGGTGATGACAATGCGCGTGCGGTCCTTGCCGAACTCCTCAAACTCATGCCGGGCCCGGATCACCACCCGGCCCCGGCCGGTGGCATAGGCCTGCCGGATGCCGCTGCGACCCATGATGATGCCCCGGGTGGGGAAGTCCGGCCCCTTGACGTACTGCATCAGATCACTGAGCTGAGCCTCCGGATTGTCCAGCACGCAGATGCAGGCGCCGATCACCTCCCGCAGGTTGTGGGGCGGGATATTGGTGGCCATGCCCACCGCGATGCCGCTGGAGCCGTTCACCAGCAGATTGGGAAACCGGGAGGGCAGGACACGGGGCTCCTTGCGGGTCTCGTCGAAGTTGGGGTCCCAGTCCACAGTGTCCTTTTCAATATCCCGCAGCATCTCGTCGGAGAGCCGGGACATCCGGGCCTCCGTGTACCGGTAGGCCGCCGGGGGATCGCCATCCACGGACCCGAAGTTGCCGTGGCCGTCCACCAGGGGATAGCGCATGGAGAAATCCTGAGCCAGGCGGACCAGAGCGTCATAGACGCTGGCGTCGCCGTGGGGATGGTACCGGCCCAGCACGTCGCCCACGCAGGTGGCGGACTTTTTGAAGGGTTTGTCCACCGTGAGGCCATCCTCGTACATGGCGTAGAGGATCCGGCGATGGACGGGCTTCAGGCCATCCCGCACGTCAGGGAGAGCCCGGCCCACGATGACGCTCATGGCGTACTCAATGTAGGATTTCTCCATCTCGGGGACCAGCGGTGACTCCACGATCTTCTGTTCGGGGTACCGGATCTCCTCAGGATCGTATTGGGGCTTTTTGCTCATGTATCGTATCTCCTTTTTGTAGGGGCCGGCGCCCTCGCCGGCCCGCAAAGGCATATCTGATCGGACGGGCGGCCGAGGGCAGCCGCCCTACGGATCAATAGTCAAGATTGACCGCGTATTGGGCGTTGCGCTCGATAAATTCCTTCCGGGGCTCCACCTTCTCGCCCATCAGGATGGTAAAGGTCTCGTCCGCGGCCACGGCGTCATCCAGCGTGATGCGCCGGAGCGTCCGGGTGGTGGGATCCATGGTGGTTTCCCACAGCTCATGGGGGTTCATCTCACCCAGGCCCTTGAACCGGGAGATGTCGA
>ERZ827101.125-NODE-125-length-123522-cov-14.562855_pt1 | contig 123522 bp, 153 predicted proteins | sample MGYA00519869_ERZ827101 | MGnify/ENA primary metagenome ERZ827101 (study PRJEB31778, sample SAMEA3449256) | human gut metagenome | biome: human gut; feature: human-associated habitat; material: faeces | place: United Kingdom | collected 2010/2012 ...
CCGACGCGTCGCCGTGCGGATGATAGCGGCCCAGCACGTCGCCGACGCAGGTCGCCGACTTTTTGAACGCCTTGTCGCTCGTGAGGCCGTCTTCATACATGGCGTACAGGATGCGGCGATGGACGGGCTTCAAGCCGTCGCGCACATCGGGCAGCGCGCGCCCGACGATGACCGACATCGCGTATTCGATGTAGGAGGACTGCATCTCGTGCACAAGCTCGCTCTGCACGATCTTTTGGTTGGGGAAGAGAATGTCTTCGGGTTTGTAATCCACGTTTTTGTGTGCCATTTTTCTTGTCCTCCTCTCTTAAAAGTCCAGATTGACCGCGTATTTCGCGTTCTGTTCGATGAATTCCTTGCGCGGCTCTACCTTCTCGCCCATCAGCACCGTGAACGTCTCGTCGGCGAGCACCGCGTCCTCGAGCGTGATGCGCTTGAGCGTGCGTTTTTCGGGGTCCATGGTCGTTTCCCACAGCTCGTGCGGGTTCATTTCACCAAGACCCTTGAAGCGCGAAATATCGACCTTCGCGTTCGGATTGTCGCCGCGCAGCTCGGCGGAGTATTGATCGCGCTCCTCCGGCGTGAAGGCAAGTCGCGTCGTCTTGCCGCGCGTCAGCTTGAAAAGCGGCGGCACGGCCGCGTAAACATAGCCGTTTTCGATGAGCGGGCGCATATAGCGGAAGAAGAACGTCAACAGCAGCGTCCGGATGTGCGAGCCGTCGACATCGGCATCCGCCATGATGATGACCTTGTGATATCTCAGCTTATTGATGTCGAAATCCTCGCCCAGTCCCGCGCCGAGCGCGATGATGACGGGCTGGAGCTTGTCGTTGCCGTAAATTTTGTCGGCGCGCACCTTTTCGACGTTCAGCATCTTGCCCCACAGCGGCAGGATCGCCTGAAAGCGCGAGTCGCGCCCCTGGGTGGCAGAGCCGCCTGCCGAGTCGCCCTCTACGATGTAGAGCTCGGTGAGCTCGGGGTTATTTTCGTTGCAGTCGCGCAGCTTGTCGGGCATCGCCGCGCCGCCGAGGGCGCTCTTGCGGCGGATGGATTCGCGCGCCTTGCGCGCGGCCTCGCGCGCGCGGTTGGCGGTCATCGCCTTATCCAAAATCGTGCGCGCCACGACGGGGTTTTCCTCAAGGAACTGCATCAGCTTGTCGGACACCAGACCGTCGACCAGCGTTCTGATCTCGCTGTTGCCGAGCTTTGCCTTCGTCTGACCTTCGAACTGCGCGTTCGTGAGCTTCACGGAAATGACGCAGGTCAGGCCCTCGCGGCAGTCCTCGCCGCTGACCTTATCGCCCTCCTTGATGATGCCGTTTTTAATGCCGTAGGCGTTCAAAACGCGCGTGAGCGCGGCCTTGAAGCCGGTCTCGTGCATGCCGCCCTCGGGTGTGTGGACGTTGTTGGCGAACGACAGGATATTTTCCTGATAGCCGTCGTCATACTGGAGCGCCAATTCCGCGAACGAATCGCCCTTCATGCCGCTCATGTAGATGACGTTATTGTGCAGCGGCTCTTTCTTCTTGTTGAGCCACGTGACGAATTCGCGGATACCGCCCTCGTAGCACATCGAGTCACGGCGCTCGCTCTCGGGCTTTTCCTCGCTCTCAAGGCGCTTATCCTCGATGGTGATGCGAAGGCCCGCGTTCAAAAATGCCTCCTCGCGCATGCGCGTGTGGAGCGTTTCGTAGGAGTATTCGAGCTCTTCGAACATCTCGGGGTCGGGCTTGAACGTAACGGTCGTGCCCGTGTGGTCGGTCGAGCCGATGATGGTCATCTCCTGCGTGATCTTGCCGCGGGAGAATTTCATCTCGTAGATGTTGCCGTTTTTGTGGACCTGCACCGTCAGCCATTCAGACAGCGCGTTGACAACACTCGCGCCGACGCCGTGCAGACCGCCGGAGACCTTGTAGCCTCCGCCGCCGAACTTGCCGCCCGCGTGCAGCACGGTGTAGACGACCTCGAGCGCGGGACGGCCCGTCTGCGCCTGAATGTCGACCGGAATGCCGCGGCCGTTATCCACAACGGTGATGGTGTTGCCCTCGTTGATCGTCACTTGAATTTCCGTGCAGTAGCCCGCAAGCGCTTCGTCGATGGAGTTATCCACAATTTCATAGACAAGGTGGTGCAGGCCGCTCACCGACGTTGAGCCGATGTACATGCCCGGGCGCTTGCGCACCGCCTCAAGCCCCTCGAGAACTTGAATTTCCGAGGCGTTATAGTCGTTGTTTTCATCCACCGCCGTGGATTGCAGGATCTCATTTTCTGCCATTTGGGTTCTCCTTTCGTCATCAGGCAGGAAGAACCGGGTCGGAGCCCTTTCCGGCCCGTTTCTCCCTGCCTCGAGCACTATTTTGATGGGAAAGCCGCTTACATCGCGGCTGTTGTTTTCTTCTTTTGAATCACGCAGTAAATACCGTACACCAGCGCTTGACTCATTAGGTACAGGAACAAAATGCCCGTGATCGGCCCGACGGGAAACGTCGAATCCGCACCGTGGAACTGCCAGAGCACTTCGCATGCAAGCCAGAAGAGCGCCGACACCTTCATTTTCTTCCGAAAGAGCCACTTGTCGCCCTCGTCCGTTTTGAGCCGCCACGTGAAATACACCGTCAGCAGCGTGAAAAAGCCGAGCGCGATGGGAAGTATCCAGCGCTCATTGTGGGGAAGGGAAAAGGGACTTGCCAGCATTGTCAAAGCAACGGGGATCTTCATGTCTGCTCCTCCATTCTCTTTTGCAGTGTTTGGCTCGAAAGCTCGGATAGATAAACCAGCTGCGGGTGATACGGATGGTCGCACACTAAAAACGACTTGGGAATGTCCTCGCAGGCGTCGATGACCAGACTCTCGTCCTCCGCCCGCCTAAGAAATTCTGACGTTCTCTTCGATTGCGACGTGATCTCGAGATCAAAGACGCCGATGATGTGCTTTTCTGGCAGCATGACATTGTTGCCGATGTGCAGGTACATGGTACCTCCTCAGATATCGCGCCCAAAGGGCGCGGGGTGGTCTCCCATTGGCATGGGAGTGCGCAGTCAAAGGGGGTATTCTCTTTCCAAAGAGAATACCCCCTTTGGAACCCCAAGAGAAATGCGAGGGGAGTCCCCCTCGACCCCCGACATTGCGGGATTGCAGCTTGAAGAGCTGCACGCGCTGCGCAATGTAAGTGCGGTGTACATGGCTTCGCCATGAATCTTCTGCGAGTCGTGACTGGTATCAACCGCGCCTTACTATCGTGAGGCGCGAGTGACGTCCCCTCGGCGGCAGACTGCGTGCCGAATGCGGCATTGCTTCGCTCGCCGCATTGTGGAGACTGGCGATAGACGGGAATTACTGCGCACTTCTACAAGATTAGCAGAGCGGCAGCGGATGATAGAAGCAGAGGCAAATCATATAGCAGTTCTAAACGCGGCTCCGCCGCACGCAGGCAGTTGCATTCCGGAGGCATAAAGGTTGTTCGAGCTTGGGGCTGCCAATCAAACGCCTTTCTTTTGGACGGTCACACCGCCCGTTTTCTTTCTCGGGAAAGAAAATGGGGGGTGTGCTCTTGCCGCCCGCAGGCGGCATCTCCCAGCCGCATAGGTGCGGCTAAACTACCGCTCCCTGTGAGATATGGAACACTTTTCCACTCAAAAGTGTCCCCAACCGATCCTCTTCACAGCACGTGATAAACACCTGCCCGCCTGAAATGCGGTTCAAGACATACTCCTGCCGCTTCGGGTCCAGCTCGGACAGCACATCATCGAGCAACAGCAGCGGTGTGCGGGATGTGATCTCGCGGTAAATCTCCCGCTCGGCGAGCTTGAACGCCAGCGCCGCCGTGCGGGTTTGGCCCTGAGACGAAAACTGCCTTGCGTTCACGCCGCCGATCGTCACGGCGATATCGTCCTTATGCGGGCCGGAAAGGCACATTCTTGATGCCCGTTCCGCCGCCGCGTGCGATGCCTGATGCGCGCGCAGCTGGTCGTAAATCGTTTCAATTGGCGCGAGCGGGTCTGAAATGGTCGAAACCGTCTGGTATTCGACGCCCAGCTCTTCCCTGCCGCCGGAGCATTCGCGGTGCGCGATGCCCGCATATTCCTTCAATCGCTCGCAGAACCGCGCACGGTAGTAGATGATGACCGCTCCGCTCTGCGCCATGCGCAGGTCAAATTCCGGCAAAGTATCAAGAAGCGACGGATACTCCTCGCTGTCGCGCAGAATGCGCGTCTTGTGCTCGTAGGCGCGGTGATAGTCGCTGAGCGCCTGCGCGTAGCGCGCGCGAAGCTGGCAGAGCGCGTCGTCCATGAACTTGCGCCGCGCCGCCGCTCCATCGCGGATCAGCAATAAATCCTCCGGACAGAAGTAGACCGCACCGAGCACATCGCTCAAATCCGAGCCCTTTTTCGCAGGGACCTTATTGATGAGAATTTTTCGTCTTCTCCCCGCGGCGAGCGCGATCTCGAGCAGAAAATCTCGGTTGCGCGCAAACGCGTTCGCCTTGATGCTGCATTCGCTCTTGCCGAACGAAATGAGCTCTTTTTCCGCCCTCGCGCGCGGCGAACGGGCGGAAGAGAGATAGACGATTGCTTCCAAGAGGTTCGTCTTTCCCTGCGCGTTCTCACCGACGATGACGTTGCAGTCCGGCGCGAACGTGACATTCAGCGCGTCGTAATTGCGAAAGTTCCGCAGCGCCAACGCGTCAATTCGCATAGGAGTCCGTCAGCTCTTTGCCGTCGAAGGCGACCATGTCGCCCGGACGAATCTTCTTGCCGCGCATCGTGCAGACCTCGCCGTTGACCGAAACGTCGCCGTTCTGGATGACGATCTTCGCCTCGCCGCCCGTGCCGACTAAATTCGCCAGCTTCAAGAGGTCCTGCAATTTGATAAATTCCGTGGTGATGGTAATGTCAGTCATAAAAAGTCCTTTACAAAGCGATTCCTATCAGAAATCGTTGTACCATTTTATACGATATGGATTCAGTTTTTTGTCTCAATTTGCCTTCAGGCGCACGGGCAACACCATGTAGAGGAAGTTCTCTTCGCCCTCGACGGGAACGATGATGGCCGGCGAAATGCCGGTGTTGAGCTCCATTCTCACGGTGTCGGCGGGCGCGTAGCGCAGCGCGTCCATCAGATAACGGTTGTTGAAGCCAATCTCAAGCCCCTGACCGTCGCCCGCGATGCGGCAGACGTCCTTTGCGTCGCCGTTGGCGGTCTTGGCGGACATCGTCACCTTGTCCTCGCCGAACTGGCAGCGCACGGGGCTCTTGAGCTTTTCACTGATGACGACGCTCACGCGCTCGAGGCTCTGGAGCATCGTCTTCGTGTCGACGACGACGTTGATGGGGTTTCTACGCGGGATGGCGTTCTTATAATCGAGGAATTCACCCTCTAAGCGGCGGCAGATGAGCTCGGTCTCACCGACCTCGAAGAGAATATGGCGCTGACCGAGCGTGATGGTCACGACCTCGTCGATCTCCTCGCAGATTCGCTCGACCTCATTGAGCGCCGTGCCGGGCGCGACGAACGAGAACGCGCCGCCCTCGATCTTTTCAAGTGCTTCCTTGCGAAGCGCAAGGCGGAAGCCGTCGACGGAGACGACGGTCAGCCCCTCGGCAGATACCTCGAACAGCGAGCCCATGTGCACGGGGCGCGCCTCGTTTGTCGAAACGGCGAAGCTCGTCTGCTGGATCATGGACTTGAGCGTCTTTTCGGCAATCTGGACGGCGTACTTCTCCTCGACCTCGGGCAGCTCGGGAAAATCGGCGGCGGAGAGGCCCATGATGTCGAAATCCGCGTCGCCGCAGGTCAGGTGGATCAAAAATTTGTCGTTTGCGGTGAAGGTCACGACGTCGTCGGGCAGTCTTCTTAAAATCTCGCTGATCAGGCGCGCGTTGACGACCAGCTCGCCGGACTCCTCGACCTCGGCGGCAAACTTCGTGCGGATGCCGGTCTGCATGTTGTAGCCTGAAACGGTCAGGCTCTCGCCGCCGCAGGTCAGCAGCAGTCCTTCGAGCGCAGGGATGGAGCTTTTCGCCGCGACGGCGCGGGAGGCGGTATTGACTGCATTCTGAAGCAGCAGCTTTTCGCAGGAGAATTTCATAGCGGCGTTCCTTTCGTAAAACGGGTGATTTTTTCTCTTTTGGAAAAGAAAAAGGATAGTTTTTAGAAATAGCAGCAGTAGGGGCGCAAAAATGTGGAAAACCCAATTTTTGCCCGAAATGGCAAGGAAAATTTATCCCTCACGGGTTGTTGAAAAGTTCTATCACTTTCCACACCCAAAATTTTGAAAAAATGTTTCCACAGCTTCCCTCTGCACAACCCTGTGGATAATGTGGAAAACTTTGTTATCTCTTGGAGTTGATGTTAATAGTGATCTCTTTGATCGTCTGGTTGAAGACGGGATCGGATTTCATCTTCTTTTCGATCTGCTCGAGCGAGTGGAGCACGGTCGTATGGTCGCGCTTGCCGAATTCGCGGCCGATATCGGGCGTCGACAGATTCGTCATGCGGCGCACGAGGTACATCGCGGCCTGACGGGCGTTGACAGCTTCGCGGCTTCGAGACGGGCCCTTGATGACCTCTTCGTCGATGCCAAAGTAGCGCGACGTTTCGGTGATGATCATCGCCGCCGTGGGGGCGAGATTCGCGTTTTTTTTCATAAAATCCTCGACCGCGCGGTGCGCGGCGTCGGCGTCCATCTCGCGTCCGATGAGATCGCGGTAGGCGAGAATCTTGTTCATCGTGCCCTCGAGCTGGCGGACGTTGGACGTAACATTCTCGGCGATGTACTTGGCGATGTCGTCGTCGATGACGGTGCCCCACTGCGCAGCCTTATTCTTCACGATGGCAAGGCGCGTTTCAAAATCGGGCGGCTGCACATCGACAAGTAAGCCCCACTCAAAGCGCGTGCGCAGGCGGTCGTCGAGAAGGTGCATGTCAGAGGGCGGTCTATCGGAGGTCAGGACGATCTGGCGGCCGGCCTCGTAGAGCGTGTTGAACGTATGGAAAAATTCGTTCTGCACCTGCTCCTTGCCCGCGACGAACTGCACGTCGTCCACGAGCAGCAGGTCCGCGTCGCGGTACTTCGCGCGGAACTCGCTGCCGCGGCCCGCGCGCACGAGCTCGATGAATTCGTTGATGAAATCATCGCCCTTGATGTAGATGATCTTCGCCGACGGGCGCGTCGTGCGGATCTGATGAGCGATGGCGTAGATCAGGTGCGTTTTGCCAAGGCCGGAGTCGCCGTAGATAAATAGCGGATTGTAGTGCCCCACGCCGTCGGCCACGGCGCGTGCAGCGGCATAGGCCATCTTGTTCGATTCGCCGACGACGAACGTGTCGAATGTGAATTCGCCGGAATCGAGCAGCGCGGTGGACTTTTTGACCTCAGGCTCGAAAAGGGCGGTGCTCTCCGCGGTGGAGAGGAGCTTGACGTCGAAATCGGCGGAGTAAATGTCCCGCAGGGAATCCTTGATGCGGTCAGAGAACATGGATTCGATCGTGCTGCGCTTAAAATCGTTCGGGCAGTGGAGGTACAGCGTGCGGTCCTTGATGGACACGGCCTCCACCTCGTCGAACCACGTGGAGATGGTCGTCTCGGACAAGTCCTGGCTGAGGCGGGAGAGAACGATCTTCCAGATGTCTGCAACAGAGTTCACGGAAGCGCTCCTTTCTTTCTTTGGAATAAACGGCTGTGACAGCCGAAAATTTACTCCCTATATTATACCAAAAAACGCGCGCGAACGCAACACATATTCTAAATATAAAACGCTGTTTTTTGCAGTGCAAAAGCCCTGAAAAACAGGCAAAAGGACACAAGAGATAGTTGCATGATTCAATACGCGCCACAAGGTTTTGCGGGAAATGAAAATATGCACCGATTTTTGTATTTTTGGTTGACAGAATGCGGCAAAACCGATATAATACTCCCCGTATGCCGCATCAATACGGCACTATTTTTATCAACTGCGGTCCGCGGGGAGTTTTTCTCCGCCCGCCGTCGAGTAAGTGCAGTGTCTCCCCAAGGGGGTGCTGCCGGTAAAATTTTTTCAGGAGGTAAAACGAAATGGCTACTTCTCGCACCTATCAGCCCAAGAAGCTCCAGCGCTCCAAGGAGCACGGCTTCCGCAAGAGAATGTCCACTGCCAACGGCCGCAAGGTTATCGCCCGCCGTCGTGCACGCGGCCGCGCCCGTCTGACCCACTAAAGCGGGAGCAACTTGCGTATCGTATGCTACACATGAAACAATGAGGGACGGCCGATGAGAATGTGTTTCGATCGCCGTCCCTTGCAGGCTATGCGGAGAAATCCGCAAAAGCAGGGAGATCACGCGTGAAAAGCACCACCACCGTCAAGGAAAATTACGAATTCCGCCGGATGTATGCCAAGGGCAAGTCCGGTGTTTCGTCTTGCCTTGTGGTGTATTACCGGAAAAACCGGCTCGGGCACAACCGCCTCGGCGTCACGGTCAGCACCAAGCTCGGCCACGCCGTCGTGCGCAACCGCGTCCGCCGCCGCATCCGCGAGATCTTCCGCTTGAGTCAGGGGAAGATGAAGCAGGGCTACGACTGCATCGTCGTCGCCCGCACAAGGGCCGCCCACGCGGACTACTGGGAGCTCAAGCGCGCGTTTGAAAAAACGTGCAAAAAGCTCGATTTGTGGGAGACGCAGGCATGAAACGCTTTCTGCTGTTTCTCATCCGGTTTTACCGCAGGGCCATCTCACCCTACCGTCCCCCCTGCTGCCGCTTTATCCCCACGTGCTCTCAATACGCGCTCGAAGCGATCGAGAAGTACGGGGCGGTCAAGGGCGGCTGGCTTGCCTTCAAGCGTATCATGCGGTGCCATCCGTTCTATAAGGGCGGAAAAATCTACGACCCGGTCCCGTGACCGAACCTAAAACCACGGAGGAAACCGAAGAATGTCAACCATCGGCTACTACATTTGCGTTCCCTTCGCCTGGGTCCTGCGCACCTTCTATGAGCTGACCGGCTCCTACGGCTGGGCTCTCGTGCTCTTCACGATCGTCGTGAAGCTCATCACGCTGCCCTTCCAGATGAAGTCGAAAAAGAGCATGATGCGCATGAATCTCTTCCAGCCCAAAATCAAAGAGATCCAGACGAAATATGCCAACAATCCCCAGAAAATGAACGATGAGATCCAGATGCTCTACGCCAAGGAGGGGGTCAACCCCATGAGCGGCTGCCTCTGGAGCTTCCTGCCCTTCCCCATCCTCATCGCTCTGTATTCCATCATCCGTCAGCCGCTCAGCCGCTTCATGATGCTCTCCAAGGACGTCGTGACGGAGATCACGACCCTTGCCACCACCCTGGGCTACAATGCCGAACTCGTGCGCAAGGGCTATGAGGAGATCGGCCTTGCCAAGTTCATTTCCGACAACTTTGCGGAGTTTTCCGGCAAGTTTGACGGTCTTCTCAACGTGAACTACAATTTCCTCGGCCTTGACCTCACGGTCATGCCGGGGGATGTGTGGAAGGATTTCTTCACCGGCGGCTGGCCCGTGATCGGCGTTGTGCTGATCCCGTTCATTTCCGGTGCTTTGAGCTTCCTGCAGTCCAAGGTCTCCATGTCCGGCAACGTCGCCGCTGAGGGCAACGACGCCGCGGCCCGCTCCAACCGCATGATAATGTGGATGATGCCGCTCATGTCGCTGTGGATCGGCTTTACGCTGCCCGCGGCTCTCGGCGTCTACTGGATCGTCAACTCGCTGCTCTACGCCATCCAGGAAAAGGTTCTGACCAAGTACTATAAGAGCCACATGGAGGACGAGCTCAGCGAGAAGGAAAAGCAGAAGCGCGACGACCGTCTGCGCCGCATGGAAGCCGCCCGCGAGCAGCAGCGTAAGATCGCCGCCGAGGAGGCGGAAAAGAAGACGCTGAAGGAAAAGCGCGCAGAAAAGCAGGCTGCCAAGGCCACGAAAAAGAAAAATTCCACGAACGAAAGCGGACGCGTCGGCGACCGCCCCTATGCCCGCGGCCGTTCCTACGACCCCGAGCACTACGGAGAATAATTGTAAGGAGCTTGTCTGAATGATCAAGTTTATTGACGTAACGGGCAAGACGGAGGACGAGGCCATCCAGAGCGCGCTCGCGCAGCTCAAAATGGACAGAGACGACGTTTCTGTTGAAATTCTTGAGCGCGCGAAAGCCGGATTCCTCGGCATCGGCAGCGCGCCCGCGCGCGTTCGCGTGAGCTATGACGACGGCAAGGCCGAAGAGGTCAAGCCGGTGGAAAAGCCTGCCGCACCCAAGCCCGAAAAGAAAGTTGAACCCGCTTCTGCGCCCAAGGCCGTGCCCATGTACGCGCCCGAGGTTTTGCAGAAAAAAGAATCCCGCGCAAACGACAAACCGCGTACCGAACGCGGCGACCGTCCCGCGCGCGAAGACCGCCGCGAGAACCGCGCTCCCCGCGCCGAGCGCGCGGAGCGTCCCGCCCCGCAGCCCAAGCCCATTGTCGACCTCGGCGAAGAGTGCCACGACGAGAAGAGCGAGCAGATCCGCGCGTTCCTCAAGGGCCTTCTTGAGCACATGGACTCCGCCGCTGAGGTCAAGGTCTACGAGAGTGAGAAGGGCCGCTACAAGGTCTTCCTCGAAGGTGAAAAGCTCGGTGCGCTGATCGGCCGCCGCGGCGAAACGCTCGACGCCATCCAGCAGTTGACGAACTACAGCATCAACCGCGGCAGCGAGAAGAACCGCGCCCGCGTGCAGGTCGATGCGGAAAATTACCGCGAAAAGCGCGAGCAGAGCCTCGAGCGCCTGGCGGAAAAGGTCGCCGGCAAGGTGACGAAGTACCGCCGCAATGTCACCCTCGAGCCCATGAACGCCTACGAGCGCCACGTCATCCACACCGCGCTCCAGGATACGCCGAGTGTGACGACATTCTCCATCGGCACCGAGCCGAACCGTCGTGTGGTCGTTTCGTACGATCGCACCAAGGCGTGAGTGATTTCCACATTCTGTGGAGAAATAGGGTCCCCTGCAAGCAGGGGGGCGCGAATAAAAGGGGGATACTCTCTTTTACGAAAGAGAGTATCCCCCTTTTGATCCCCCGAGAGAAAGGTTTTAAATTGGCAGTTTCGGGCTCGAATGGCCTTTGTGCCTCCGGAATGGGAATGCCTGCGCGCGGCGTTGCCGCGTTGGGTGTTGATAGACGATTTGATTTGCTTCTATCATCCGCTGCCGCTCTGCCGATCTTGTAGAAGTGCAGACTAATTTCCGTCTATCACCAGTCTCATCAATGCGGCGAGCGAAGCAATGCCGCATTCGGTACGCAGTCTGCCGCCAGACTACCGTCACTCGCGCCTCACGATAGTAAGGCGCGGCTGAAAGTAGTAACAACTCGCAGAAGATTCATGGCGAAGCCATGTACACCGCACCTACACTGCGCAGCGTGTGCAGTTATTCAAGCCTCAGATTGCCAATGTCGGGGGTCGAGGGGGACTCCCCTCGTCCTTTCTCTTGGGGGTTCAAAAGGGGGATATTCTCTTTCGTGAAAGAGAATATCCCCCTTTTACCCGTTCCCCACATGGGCGTGGGGGTGAGAATCACTTTTTTTGATTTTTAAGTACCCCCAACGATTTGCACAGCGTGTAGGAAAACACCACCAGCGCGGCGGAGATCGCAATCGCGAGCACGTTGCGGCTCTGCTCGGAAAGGGCGAGTGCGCCGGCGGCAAACAGCACAACGATCACAATGCCGGCAAGCATGGCCGCACCGCTGATGATCAGGGTGACCTTCGTGCCTCCGGTCATTTCCTGTTTTTTGAGTTTCATTTTTCTTCCTCCTTGAGCTCGAGCAGCACGGGGCAGTGGTCGCTGCCCATGACCTCAGCTAAGATATCCGCGTTTTCGATGCGGGAGCGCAGGCGCTCAGAGACGATGAAATAGTCGATTCTCCACCCCACGTTCCGTGCGCGCGACTGGGCGCGGTAGCTCCACCACGAATAGGCGTCCGTCTTGTCGGGGTACAGCGTGCGGAACGAATCGAGAAAGCCCGAGGACAAAAGCTGCGTCATCTTGCCGCGCTCCTCGTCGGAAAAGCCGGGGTTAAAGTGGTTCGTCTTCGGATTTTTGAGGTCGATCTCCTCGTGTGCGACGTTTAAGTCCCCGCAGTACACGACGGGCTTGATCGTGTCGAGCTCGCAGAGGTACTGCCGCAGCGCATCCTCCCACTCCATGCGGTACGAAAGGCGGCGCAGCTCGTCCTGCGAATTCGGCGTGTAGCAGCAGACGAGGTAGAAGTCCGAATATTCACACGTGATGACGCGCCCTTCATGGCGGTGGATGTCCTCGCCAAAGTCATAGGTGACGGAAAGAGGCTCCTGCTTGGTGAACACCGCCGTGCCGGAGTAGCCCTTTTTATCCGCGCTGTTCCAGTAGATGTGGTACTGCGGCAGGTCGAGTTCGATCTGATGCGGCTGCAGCTTCGTCTCCTGTAAGCAGATGACGTCTGCGTCGATGAAATTCACAAAATCCAAAAAGCCCTTGCCAATGCACGCGCGCAGGCCGTTGACGTTCCATGAGATGAGTTTCATTGGGGAAAAGTCCTCCGAAAGTTTGATGGTAAAACCATTGTACTATCCGGGGGAGGGAAAAGCAATAAAAATCACGGCGAGCCTCCCTCCATGCCGCGCAAAATGCCGCTTTCTGTAAAGCCAAAGCGACAAAACCCCTCATTTTCTGCGGACTTTCCGCCTTTCCGTGAAGAAGCGTTTACAACGCTCGCCGCCATACGGTAAAATAAACCCAATCACACGGTCTGGAGGAGTTTCCGCATGAAAAAGATCTTTCTCTCCGCGATCCTTGCCGGCGCGGTCATCGCCTTTGGCGGCACGGTGTTTCTGTCGGTGGAAAATACGGTCGTCGGGTCGCTTTTTTTCACGATCGGCCTTTTCGTCGTCTGTACGCGCGGGCTGCATCTGTTCACCGGCAAGGTCTGCTATGTGTTTGACAACGACGCAGCCTACGCCAAAACGCTGCCGGTCATCTGGCTGGGGAATCTCGTCGGCACATCGCTCATCGCGCTTGCCGAGAAGTGCACGCGGCTTGTATCCCTCAGCGCCCGCGCGCAGGGCATTTGTGAACTGAAGCTCTCCGAGCCGCTGTTCGGCGCGTTCATCCTCGCCGTTTTCTGCAACGTGATGATCTACATCGGCGTGGAGGGCTACCGCTCCAACCCGCACGAGCTCGGCAAATATCTCGCGCTCTTTTTCGGCGTGTGCGTGTTCATCCTCTGCGGCTTTGAGCACTGCGTGGCGAATATGTACTACTTCACGATGGGCGGCGCGTGGAGCGGCCGCGCAGTTTTATATCTGCTCGTGATGACGGTCGGCAACGCCGCCGGCGGCGTAATCGGGCCTTTGGCAAGAAAGGTCTTGTCCCGCTGAGGGACGGGAATTCCCTGCGTGCGGGAGTGCGCAGTAAGGGGGCCATTCTCTCACGTGAGAGAATGGCCCCCTTGAACCCCCAAGAGAACGCGAGGGGAGGACCCCTCGACCCCCGACATTGCCGGTCTGAGGCTTGAAGAGCTGCACACGCTGCGCAATCGGGTGCGGTGTACATGGCTTCGCCATGGATTTTCTGCGAGTCGTTACGTCTCTCAACCGCGCCTTACTACCGTGAGGCGCGTGTGACGTTTGTCTGGCGGCAGACTGCGTGCGGAATGCGGCATTGCTGCGCTCGCCGCATTGTGAAAATCAGAGTTCGATCTTGCCGTGTTTTTCCTCGTAGGCTTCGATCGCGTCGCGGATTAAGATCAGAATTTCGTTGTTTGCGCTGCGGCCCTCGTAGTCGGCAACGACGTGAAGTTTATGGAGCATCGTTTCATCAATGCGAATAGATAAGCTCTTAATAGCCATAGAAAAACCTCAAAATACAGTTATTGTGTATTTACAATAAGCTCGTTTTGAAGTATTATGCGCTTAGTAGATATATAATATATCTAAAATATGTTCGGAGGTTTTGCTATGACAGACTATCTGAAAATGTACTTGACCCTGTTTAACGCCATCACCGACGCACTTGCTCAGATCGAAAAGCAAAATTACGGCGACGTAAAATCCACACTCATCGCTGCCCAGCAAAAAGCAGAAGAAATGTATATCACAGCACAGAACTGAAATAGCGGCAGCCCAAAGCGGCGAGCGCAGCAATGCCGCGCCGTCAGAAGAGCGGGGAGGATAATCCAAAAAGGAGGGGCTGCGCCCCTCCCTTTTGGTCGTTAGGGGGTGCAGGGGGCGAAATCGAAACGCCCCCTGCCTTTCTCTTGGGGGTTCCAAAGGGGGAGGTTCTCTTTTGAAAGAGAACCTCCCCCTTTGCCTGCGCATCTCCCGCCGGGAGATAAAATTCAAAAAACACTTGTACGATTTTTCTCTCCGTGATAAAATACAATATTAAGACAAAAATAGGAGAAGACTGCCGCGTTTTGCGGCAAAAACGCCCCGGAAAGGAGAGCACACATGCCGGTACACGAAGGACATCGCTCGCGCAAAAAAGAGCAGTTCCGCGCCCACGGGCTTGATGCGTTCGCCGACCACGAGGTGCTCGAGCTTCTCCTTTACTACGCCGTGCCGCGGCAGGATACGAACCCTATCGCGCACCGGCTGATGGAAAAATTCGGCTCGCTCGACGCGGTGTTTGCCGCCGATCGCGCGGCGCTTGAGGAGGTCGAGGGCATCGGCGAGAACGCCTCGACGCTCATCTCTCTCATGTTCCCGCTGATGCGCCGCATCCACGCGTCCTCCGGCGCGCACGAGACGATCCTCAGCGATACCGAGCAGGCGGGCGCGTACTTTTTAGACCTCTTTTTCGGCGAGCGGGAGGAAAAGCTCTACGAGGCGTGCCTTGACGCCAAGGGCCGCCTCCTCGCTTGCCATTTGGTCGCCGAGGGCGACACGGACAGCGTCCAGCTCAATATGCGCAAAATTGTGGAAAACGCGCTCAAGTGCGGCGCGAGCAGCGTGCTTCTTTCCCACAACCACCCGAGCGGCGTGGCGCTCCCCTCCCCCGCAGATAATGCGACGACGCTCTCGGTCTTCGACGCGCTGCGCACCGTGGGCGTCGAGCTCGCCGACCACATCATCGTCGCGGATGACGACTTTGTCTCCCTGCGGCACAACGGACTTCTGCCCGAAAGAAAGGGAAACGGATATGGAATTTAAGCTGCACGCGCCCTTCAAGCCCACGGGCGACCAGCCCGAGGCCATCGAAAAGCTGGCGCAGGGCGTGAAGATGGGCCTCGACGAGCAGGTCTTGCTCGGCGTCACGGGCTCGGGCAAGACGTTCACGATGGCGAGCGTCATCGAAAAGGTCCAGCGGCCGACGCTCGTGCTGGCGCACAACAAGACCCTCGCCGCGCAGCTTTGCGCGGAGTTCAAGGAATTTTTCCCCGAGAATGCGGTGGAATACTTCGTTTCGTACTACGACTATTACCAGCCCGAGGCCTATATCCCCCACACCGACACCTATATCGCCAAGGACGCCTCGACGAACGAGGAGATCGACCGCCTGCGGCTTTCGGCCACCTGCGCGCTGCTTGAGCGGCGCGACGTGATCGTCGTCTCGTCCGTCTCGTGCATTTACGGCCTCGGCGAGCCGGAGGACTTTGAAAAGCTGATGATCTCGCTCCGCCCCGGCATGACGATGGAGCGCGACTTCCTCTTAAAGCGGCTCATCGAAATTCGCTACGAGCGCAACGACGTCGCATTTGAGCGCAACCGCTTCCGCGTGCGCGGCGACACGGTGGAGCTCTACCCTGCATACTACCGCGACAAGGCCGTGCGCGTCGAGTTCTTCGGCGACGAGATCGACCGGATCAGCGAATTCAACCCCGTCAACGGTCAGGTGACGCGCACGCTCCAGCACATCGCCATCTACCCCGCGTCGCACTATGTCACAACGAAGGACAAATTGGAGCGCGCCATCGTCGAGATCGACAAGGAGCTCGACGAGCGCGAGGCGCAGTTTTTGGCCGAGGGCAAGGCCGTCGAAGCCCAGCGCATCCGCCAGCGCACGCGCTATGATATCGAGATGCTGCGCGAGCTGGGCTACTGCACGGGCATCGAGAACTATTCCCGCGTCATCAGCGGGCGGCCCGTCGGCTCGCCGCCGCTGACGCTCATCGACTACTTCCCCAAGGATTTCCTGCTTTTTGTGGATGAATCGCACGTCACGCTGCCGCAGGTGCGCGCGATGTACAACGGCGACCGCGCACGCAAAGAGAGCCTTGTCGAGTACGGCTTCCGCCTGCCCTGCGCGTTCGACAACCGCCCGCTCAAATTCGACGAATTTGAGCAGCGCGTCCACCAGCGTATCTACGTTTCGGCCACGCCCGGCGACTATGAAAAAGACCGCGCAGGCCAGATCGTCGAGCAGGTCATCCGCCCAACGGGGCTTTTAGACCCGAAGGTCGAGGTGCGCCCCGTCGAAAACCAGATCGACGACCTCGTCGGCGAGATCAACGCAAGATCGGCGCGCAATGAGCGCGTGCTCGTCACCACGCTGACGAAAAAGATGGCCGAGGACCTGACGCAGTATTTAACCGGCGTCGGCATCCGCGTGCGCTACATGCACGCAGATGTCGAGACCATCGAGCGCATGGAGCTCATCCGCGGCCTGCGCCTCGGCGAGTTCGACGTGCTCGTCGGCATCAACCTCCTGCGCGAGGGCCTTGACATCCCCGAGGTCTCGATGGTCGCGATTTTGGACGCGGATAAGGAAGGATTTCTCCGCAGCGAAACGAGCCTCATCCAGACCATCGGCCGCGCCGCGCGAAACGCCGACGGCCTTGTCGTGCTCTACGCCGACACCATCACCCCCTCGATGCGCCGCGCCATGGACGAGACCGAGCGCCGCCGCCAGATTCAGGACGACTACAACAAGGCGCACGGCATCATCCCGCAGACCATCCGAAAGGACGTGCGCGAGATCATCGAAATTTCGAAGAAGGACGAGGAATCCGCCCGCCGCCGCGGCAAGCGCAAGCTCTCCGAGCGCGAGCGGGACGAAGAGATCAGAAAGCTCGAAAAGCAGATGCAGGAGGCGAGCCGTATGCTCGAATTCGAGTACGCCGCCATCCTGCGCGACCGCATCATCGAACTGCGCAAGGAAAACACGAAATAACAAGAAAGAGACAAAGCCTGTGAAAAAATACGCTTCCTACGCCTGCATTTTAGCGGCCGCCGCCTGCTGGGGCTGTATCGGCCTATTCAACCGCCCGCTGCTCAATGCCGGCATCGCGCCGGAAAACCTTGTCGTCATCCGCAACCTGGGCGGCCTTGCGGTGATGGCGTTCTTCTTCCTCTGCACCGACCGCAGCGTCTTTAAGATGCGGGCAAAGCACCTGCCGATCTTTATTGCGACGGGCATCATCAGCGTCGTGCTCTTCACGCTCTGCTACTTCAACGCGCAGAAGCTTTGCTCGCTCTCGGTCAGCGCGATTTTGCTCTACACCGCGCCCACGATGGTCGTGCTGATGAGCGCGCTCGTCTTCAAAGAGAAGATCACGGGCAAAAAGCTCCTTGCCCTCGCGCTGGCACTGCTCGGCTGCGCGCTCGTGACGGGCGTTTTCACGGGCGGACTGTCGCTGACGACGAAGGGGCTGCTCTTCGGCCTCGGTGCGGCGTTTTTCTATGCGCTCTATTCGATTTTCGCGCCCTTCGGCTTGCGGCATTACAGCCCGCTCGCCGTCGTATTCTGGACGTTTGTGTTCGCGGCGCTCGGCGCGCTGTTCGTCACCGACTGGGGCAACCTTATGACGGTTCTGAGCGTGCCGCAAAACGCCCTCCTCGCTGCGGGGCTGCTGCTTCTTTCCACCGTCGCACCCTACATCCTCTACACCAAGGGCCTCGCCAACGTCGAGAGCGGCAAGGCCAGCATCATGGCGAGCATCGAGCCGGTCGTCGGCACGCTCGTCGGCACCCTCGTCTTCGGCGAGCCCATCAGCGCGGGCGTGTTCTTGGGCCTCGCCTGCATTTTAGCCTGCGTGTACATTCTGCGGTGATTTTGTCCTCGTTTTCCACATAGGAGGTCCCTTATGGCAAAGAATAAAGAAGAAAAAACCAACGTCATGCGCGTGCTCGAGCAGAAGAAGATCGCCTACACGCCGCATTCCTATCCCCATGAAGAGGGCATCGCGGTCGACGGCGTCACGGTGGCGAAGTCCATGGGCTTTGACCCCGCCATCGTCTTCAAGACCCTTGTCGCGCGCGGCGCAAGCAAGCAGTATTACGTCTTCGACGTGCCGGTCGCGGAGAATCTTGACCTCAAAAAGGCCGCGAAGGCCGTGGGCGAAAAGTCCATCGAAATGATCCACCAGAAAGAGCTCCTGCCGCTCACGGGCTATGTCCACGGCGGCTGCTCGCCCGTCGGGATGAAGAAGCTCTTCCCCACGGTGTTCCACAGTTCGGCAGAAAACCTTGCAGCGATGATCGTCTCGGCGGGCAAGATCGGCTATCAGGTCGAGCTTTCGCCGCGCGACCTTGCCGCGCTCGTGCGCGCGAAATTTGCGGATATCATTGTTGAATGAGGATGACATAAAAAATTCAGAAGAGTACGCTGGTCTCGCAGTTGCGAATCCAGCAACAGGAGTTATCGATTCATGCCAAGTAAGATTTTTGTCAAAGGCGCAAGAGAAAATAATCTCAAGAACATCGACGTCGAAATTCCCCGCGACGCGCTGACCGTCATCACGGGCCTGTCCGGCAGCGGAAAATCGTCCCTCGCGTTCGACACCATCTATGCCGAGGGTCAGCGCCGGTATGTGGAGAGCCTGTCTTCCTACGCGCGCATGTTCCTCGGGCAGAAGGAAAAGCCCGACGTCGACTATATCGAAGGCCTCTCCCCCGCCATTTCCATCGACCAGAAGACCACCTCGCAGAACCCCCGCTCCACCGTCGGCACGGTGACGGAGGTGTACGACTATCTGCGCCTGCTCTGGGCGCGCGTCGGCACGCCGCACTGTCCGAACTGCGGCAAGGAGATCCGCCAGCAGTCCATCGACCAGATCATCGACCAGCTCATGGCGCTGGGCGAGGGCACGCGCGTGCAGATCATGGCGCCGGTCATCCGCGGCAAAAAAGGCGAGCACGTCAAGATTTTCGAGGACGCGCGCAAGTCCGGCTATGTCCGCGTCCGCGCCGACGGGAATATGTACGACCTCAGTGAGGAAATTTCCCTCGAGAAGAACAAAAAGCACAATATCGAGGTCGTCGTCGACCGCCTCATCCTCCGCCCCGACGTCGTCCACCGCCTGACGGACTCGTGCGAGACCGCGGCGGCGCTCTCGGGCGGCATCATTCTGGCCAACATCCTGCCCGATGACCGCGATATCCTCTTCTCGCAGAATTACGCGTGCGAGGACTGCGGCATCTCCATCGAGGAGCTGACGCCGCGCATGTTCTCGTTCAACAATCCGTTCGGCGCGTGTCCGACCTGCACGGGCCTCGGCACGCAGCTCAAGGTCGACCCCGAGCTCGTCATCCCGAACAAGAGCGTTTCCCTGCTCGACGGCGCGATCTGCGCCTCGGGCTGGAACAACGTGCGCGGCGACGGCATCTCGCGCATGTACTTTGAAGCGTTGTCGAAAAAGTACCGCTTCTCGCTCCGTGATCCTGTGGAAAAACTCTCCAAAGAGGTCATGGACGTCATCTTGTATGGCACGAAGGGGGAAAAGCTGGAGCTCCAGTATGACCAGCCGCGCGGCAAGGGCGTATTGTATCAGGCGTTCGAGGGCGTGATCCCCAACTTAGAGCGCCGCTATAAGGAAACGCAGAGCGACGGCGTGCGTGAAGAACTCGAGTCCTGCATGAGCGAGTGCCCCTGCCCCGCCTGCGGCGGCAAGCGGCTCCGCCGCGAATCCCTCGCCGTCACGGTCGGCGGACTTAGCATCAGCGACTACTGCGAAAAATCCGTCGTCGACGCGCTCGACTTTGTGGATAAGCTGACGCTGACCGAGCAGCAAATGCGCATCGGCGAACGCATTTTGAAAGAGATCAAAAACCGCCTCGGCTTCCTGCGCTCGGTAGGACTCGAATACCTGACGCTCTCGCGCGCGAGCGCGACGCTCTCCGGCGGCGAAGCGCAGCGCATCCGTCTGGCGACGCAGATCGGCTCAAGCCTGATGGGCGTGCTCTATATCCTCGACGAGCCGTCCATCGGATTGCACCAGCGCGACAATGACAAACTCCTTGCAACGCTCAAGCGCCTGCGCGACCTCGGCAACACGCTCATTGTCGTCGAGCACGACGAGGACACGATGCGCGCGGCGGACTACCTCATCGACATCGGCCCCGGCGCGGGCGCGCACGGCGGTCAGGTCGTGGCCTGCGGCACGCCGGCAGAGGTCATGGCAAACCCAAATTCCCTGACCGGCCAGTATTTGAGCGGAAAGAAAAAGATCGAAGTGCCGAAAGAGCGCCGAAAAGGCAACGGCAATTTCCTCACTGTGCGCGGCGCGCAGGAAAATAACCTCAAAAATCTCGACGTCTCGATCCCGCTCGGCACGTTCACGTGCGTCACGGGCGTGTCCGGCAGCGGCAAATCGTCGCTCGTCAACGAGATCATCTATAAAAAGCTCGGCGCGGACTTAAACCGCATGAAGGTCCACCCCGGCCGCTGTAAGGCTATCGAGGGCGAGGAATTCCTCGACAAGGTCATCTGCATCGACCAGAGCCCCATCGGGCGCACGCCGCGCTCCAACCCCGCGACCTATACGAATCTCTTCAACGACATCCGCGACCTTTTCGCCTCCACGCCGGACGCGAAGGCGCGCGGCTATGCCGCGGGCCGCTTCAGCTTCAATGTCCGCGGCGGCCGGTGCGAGGCCTGCTCGGGCGACGGTCAGCTCAAGATCGAGATGCACTTCCTGCCCGATATCTACGTGCCCTGCGAGGTCTGCAAGGGCAAGCGCTACAACCGCGAAACGCTCGAGGTCCACTACAAGGGCAAGAGCATCGCGGACGTGCTGGAAATGACCGTGGAGGAAGCGCTCGAATTCTTCCGCGATCTTCCAAAGCTCGAAGCGAAGCTCCGCACGCTCAGCGAGGTCGGCCTCGGCTATATCCGCCTCGGCCAGTCGTCTACGACGCTCTCCGGCGGCGAAGCCCAGCGCGTCAAGCTCGCGACCGAGCTTTCTAAGCGCTCCACGGGGCGCACCATCTATATCCTCGACGAGCCGACCACGGGTCTCCACACGGACGATGTGAAAAAGCTCCTTGAGGTTTTGCAGCGCCTTGTCGACGCGGGCAACACCGTGCTCGTCATCGAGCACAATCTGGACGTCATCAAGTGCGCGGATTATCTACTCGACCTCGGCCCCGAGGGCGGCAGCGGCGGCGGAACGCTCGTCACCTGCGGCACGCCCGAGGAGGTTGCCGCGTGCGAGCAGTCCTATACGGGCCAGTATCTCAGGAAAATGCTGCGTTAAGATTCACCCATCGCCCGTCCGCGCCGTAGAATGGCGCGAGGTGATGATATGCGGCTTTTACAGGACGGCGTTGTCGCGGCGCTCGCTGCCATCGGCTTAACGGCGGTGATCTTTCTGCTCGTTTCGGCCATCGTGCACCCGCGGCGGCGCGGCACCATCCCCGCCACGGCGGTCATCGAGACGTGCGGCGAGGCAAAGACGCTCGAATACACGGTGCGCGCGCTGCTGAGGTCGCGCTATGAAGAGGGCGGCTTTTCGCGCGTCGTCATCGTGGACTGCGGCCTTGCCGACGAGCCGCGCCGCGTGGCGGAGCTCTTGTGCCGCAGCGAATACGAGGTCTACCTCTGCCAAAGGGAAGAACTGACCGATTTTTTCACTTAGGAGACAGTTATGGGAGAAGAAACGACCATCATGGGCACGGTCCTGTCCGTCGTTTTCCAGAATGAGGAAAACGGCTATGCCGTGCTGCGCCTTGTGACGGACGACGGCGAGCTTTTAACGCTCGTTGGCTGCGTCCCCTGCGCGGCGCCGGGCGAAAACCTGACGGCGACCGGCTCGTTTTCCTCCCACCCGCAGTACGGCGAGCAGTTTTCCGCGAGCGAGGTCGAGCGGTACCTGCCGTCGAACGAGACGGAGATTTTAAACTACCTCGCTTCCGGCGTCGTGCGCGGCGTCGGCCCCGCAACGGCGGAAAAGCTCGTCGCCAGATTTGGCATCGAGACGCTGCAGGTGCTCGAATCCGAGCCGGAAAAGCTCACGGCCATCAAGGGCATGACCGCCCGCCGCGCGCAGGAGATCTCCGCCGCGTTCAACGAGCAGATGGGCCTTCGCCGCGTGATGGAATTTCTGGCGCATTACGACCTGCCCGCCGCGCTCAGCGTGCCGCTCTACCGCCGCTTCGGCGCAAACGCCATGGCCGCGCTCGAGCGCAACCCGTACTTACTGTCCGACAGCGCGTTCGGCGTGGATTTTTCCGTCTGTGACGAGATCGCGCTCTCCATGGGCTTTGGCGGCGACGCGTCGCTCCGAACCGAGGCGGGGCTGACATTTGAGCTCTCCCACAACCGCGACGCGGGCGGACACGTTTTCCTCCCGCGCGAAAAGCTCCTCGCCGCGACGGCCCAGCTTTTGGACTGCGATGTCGACGCGGTGGAAAAAAGCCTCGACGATCTCATCGCCATCCACCGCATCGTGCAGGAAGGCGTCGCGAACGTGACAGCCTGCTATTTGCGGCAGTCGTGGGAGGATGAGACCTATGTTGTCACGCGCATCGAGGCGATGCTCGCGGACAAGCCCGACGCCCTGCGCGGCGTCGAGCGCGTCATCAAAGAAATCGAGCGCGAGCAGGGCGTGCAGTACGCGCCGCTCCAGCGTCAGGCCGTCGAGCTTGCGGCAAAGGAAGAATTGCTGCTGCTGACCGGCGGTCCCGGCACGGGCAAAACGACGAGCGTGCGCGCCATTGTCGCGCTTTTCGAGCGCATGGGATTGAACGTTCTGCTCGCCGCCCCCACGGGCCGCGCCGCCAAGCGCATGGGTGAGCTCTGCGACCGCGACGCGCAGACCATCCACCGCATGCTCGGCATGACCTTCAACGACCAGACTGGCGAGGTGACGTTCACCAAAGGCGAAAAGGAACCGCTCGAGGCCGATGCGCTCATTGTGGACGAGACCTCGATGGTCGATTTGTCGCTGATGCGCGCGCTGCTCGCGGCGCTGCGCCCGGGCTGCCGCCTTGTGCTCGTCGGCGACCCCGACCAGCTTCCGAGCGTCGGCGCGGGGAACGTATTTTCCGACCTCATCCGCAGCGGGCGCATCGCGACCGTTGCCCTGCGCGACATTTTCCGTCAGGCGGAGCAGTCGATGATCGTGCGCAACGCGCACCTCGTCAACACCGGCATGCCGCCCAAGCTCAAAAACGCGGCGGCGAACGACTTTTTCTTCCTTCCCCGCCGCGACAGCGTGCGATTGGTCGAAACCGTGGTCGAGCTGTGCAAAACAAGGCTGCCCGACAAAATGGGCATCCCCGCGGACGAATTGCAGGTGCTCACCCCAACCCGCCGCGGCGACGCGGGGACGCGGTCGCTGAACTTTGCCCTGCAAGCCGCGCTAAACCCGCCGAAGACCGGCAAACAGGAGCGCCGCTTCGGCGAGCTCATCTTCCGCGAGGGCGACCGCGTTATGCAGACGCGCAACGATTACGACGTCGTCTGGCAGAAGGAGGACGGCACCGCCGGCACGGGCATCTTCAACGGCGATGTCGGCAAGATCGCAAAGATCGACCCGAGCGGAGAACTTTTGGAGATCGTCTTCGACGACCGCACCGCGACCTACACGTCCGATATGCTCGCAGAGCTCGACATGGCCTACGCCATGACCGTACATAAGGCGCAGGGCAGCGAATACCGCGGCGTTGTGTTCGTCGGCGCGCCGTGTGCGCCGTCGCTGATGGTGCGCGGCGTGCTCTATACCGCCATCACCCGCGCGCGCGAGCTGCTCGTCATCGTCGGCGACGACAGCGCCGTCAACAAAATGGCGGAGAACGACCGCCGCAGCCGCCGCTACAGCGGCCTCAAGTGGCGGCTCAGGAAGGGTGGGGAGGATAAATGAGTTTGCTTGAATCGCTTGCGTCCTTACTTTTTCCACCGCGCTGTGCCTTCTGTGGAAAACCCGGCGTTCACGGCGTGTGTTCTGAGTGCGAAAAGGCGCTCCCCTACTGCAAAACGCCGCTCCATGAGAGAGCGGAGATCGGTGCGTGCCTCGCCCCGCTCAAGTACGAGGGCATCGTGCGCGAGGCGCTGCTGAACTATAAGTTCCACGGCAGTCAGAGCCGCTGCACGGGCTTTGGCGATGTTTTAGCGCAGGCCGCCGCCGAGCATTTCGGCGGAGAGTTCGATTTGGTGACCTACGTCCCCGTGTCGAAAAAGCGCAAACAAGAGCGTGGCTACGACCAGTCGTATCTATTGGCGCGCGAGACCTGCCGCCACTGGAGCGTCGCGCCGGAAACGCTGCTGCAAAAGACGAAGGACAACGTCGCGCAGTCGTCGCTTTCCTCCCGCGAGGAGCGGCAGAAAAACGTCGTCGGCGCGTATACCGCCGTCAATGAGGATAAGATCAAAGGCAAGCGCATCCTGCTCATCGACGACATCCTCACTACCGGCGCCACGCTCCGCGAAGCCGCGAGAGTTTTACGGGAAGCGGGCGCGGAAAAAGTCATCTGCGCCACCCTCGCCGCGGCGGACGAAGACTAAAGTCTTCAAAAAAGAGGCGACGCCTCTTTTTTGAGAAAGTTTCGCTGCGCTTCGTGCCTCACAGGTTCGACACGCGCTCCGCGCAAAGTGTTTTTACCCACGTACACGCCGCGGGTAAAAACGATTCAAATGTTTCGCGTCTGCGGACGCGAGAATCAGCGGTGCAGGGGTATGTTTTTCCTTATTTTCCCCTGATACCGTGCGGAAAATCGCGCACAATGCTATTGCAAACTCAATTTCGAGCCGTTATAATAAAAACATCATGGAAAAGTATGAGCATTGCTCATTTTAGTTTTCAGAAAAATAAGAGGTAACACGCTATGTTTTCTTTTACCAAAGACATCGGCATGGATCTGGGCACCGCGTCGGTGCTGATCTACATTAAGGATAAAGGCATCGTGCTCAACGAGCCCTCGGTCGTGGCGCTCGACAAGAACACCGGCAAGCTCTTGAAGGTCGGCGCGGATGCGCAGGCCATGCTGGGCCGCACGCCTGGCAACATCATCGCCATCCGTCCCCTGCGCGAGGGCGTGATCTCCGACTACGAGGTCACCGAGCGCATGATCAAGGAATTTCTGCACAAGGTCATGGGCTTCCAGCTCTTCAAGCCGCGCATCATCATCTGCGTTCCCTCCGGCATCACCGAGGTCGAGGAGCGCGCGGTCATCGACGCAGGCATTCAGGCCGGCGCGCGCCGTGTCTACCTCATTGAAGAGCCTGTCGCCGCCGCCATCGGTGCGGGCATCGACATCACCCAGCCCGAGGGCCACATGATTATTGACATCGGCGGCGGTACGTCCGATATCGCGGTCATTTCGCTCTCCGGCGTCGTCGAGTCGTCCTCCATCAAGATCGCGGGCGACCAGTTCAACGAGGCCGTCGTCAAGTATATGCGCCGCAAGCACAACCTGCTCGTCGGCGAGCGCACGGCCGAGCAGATGAAGATGCAGATCGGCTGCGTCTTCCCGCCGGAAGAGGAAATGACCATGGAGGTCAAGGGCAGAAGCCTTATCACAGGACTTCCCGAGCTCATCTCCGTCTCGTCTGCGGAAATGCTCGAGGCCTTTGAAGAGCCCGTCGAGCGCATCATGGAGGAGGTCCACCTCGTGCTTGAAAAGACCCCGCCCGAGCTCGTGGCCGATATTTCGAACAACGGCATCGTCATGACCGGCGGCGGCAGCTTAGTCCGCGGCTTTGATAAGCTCGTCACCGCCCGCACCGGCATCCACGCCATGGTGGCCGAGAACGCCATCCAGTGCGTGGCCGAGGGCACGGGCAAGAGCCTCGACAGCATTCAGGACATGCAGGACGGCACGATGAACCTGAGCCGCCGCAAGCAGATCAACTAAGAAAATTCGGGAGGATATCATGGCGGTCTTATCAAATCTCCAGCCGGAAAAGGTATTCTACTATTTTGAAAAGCTCTGCTCCGTTCCCCACGGCAGCGGAAATACGAAGCAAATCAGCGACCTGTGCGTCGGCTTTGCCAAGGAGCTTGGCCTCAAGTACCGCCAGGAAGCGTGCAACAACCTTATCATCTGGAAGGACGGCTCGAAGGGCTACGAGAACGCCGCGCCCGTCATTTTGCAGGGCCATATCGACATGGTCTGCGCCAAGACCGAGGACTGCACCAAGGACATGACGCGCGACGGGCTCGACGTCCGTACCGACGGCGAATGGGTCTGGGCAGACAAGACGTCGCTTGGCGGCGACAACGGCATCGCCGTTGCGATGATCCTCGCGATTTTATCCGATGAAACGCTCCCCCATCCCCCCATCGAGGCGGTCTTCACCGTCGACGAGGAGGTCGGCATGGACGGCGCGTTCGCGCTGGACTGCTCGGACTTGAAGGGCAAAAAGCTTTTGAACCTCGACTCTGAGGAAGAGGGCGTTTTCACCGTGTCCTGCGCGGGCGGCGTGCGCCTTGACTGCGCGCTCGAACTCAAGCAGGAGCGCGCGGCGGATATGACCGGCTACCGCGTGACGATCTCGGGTCTCAAGGGCGGCCACTCCGGTATGAACATCAATCAGGGCCGCGGCAACGCCAACTGCCTGATGGGCCGCACGCTGTATAGCGCGATGGAGCGCTGCCCGTCGCTGCGCGTGCATGAGCTGACGGGCGGCGAGTTCGACAACGTCATCTGCCTGAGAAACGACGCGCTCGTCGCGCTCTCCGCGGCTGATGCGCCCGCGTTCGAGGCGTTCATCAAGGAATTCGACGCGACGCTCAAAAATGAGTACGCCGTCACCGACGGCGGCATTTCCCTCGTGTGCGAAAAGGCTGACGTTCCGGTCGCATTCTCCGCAGCGGACACGTCGAGACTGCTGCATGTGCTCCTTGCCCTGCCGCAGGGCGTGCAGGAGATGAGCGCCGACTTCCCCGGTCTTGTGCAGACTTCTCTCAACCTCGGCGTGATGCGCACGGACGAGCACGGCGTGAAGTGCTCCTTCTCCGTCCGCTCCTGCATCGCCTCGCAGAAGGATATGCTCATTCAGCGCGTGAAGGCCATCGTCGAATTTGGCGGCGGCACCGTGGGCGAGCGCAGCAACTATCCCGGCTGGCAGTATGACCGCAATTCGGCGCTCCGCAAGGAGGTCGAAGCGGTCTACCGCGACCTCACCGGCCACGATGGGAAGATCGAAGCCACACACGGCGGCCTTGAGTGCGGCCTTCTCATCGAGAAGATCCCCGGTCTCGACGCGGTCTCGATGGGACCGGAGCTGCACGATGTTCACTCGGTGAACGAGCGGCTGAATGTCGCCTCCACCGCGCGCGTCTATGAGCTCGTGTGCGAGGTGCTCAAGCGCAGCAAATAAAACCGCGAACAAAGAAAAAAAGGCGGAACCTCTAAAAGAGGTTCCGCCTTTTTGCTGCTTCGCGGCGCTCAGCCGCCGTAGCCAAAGAAATTATTGAAGAAATCCCAAGGATTGGAGTAGTAGCCGTTGCCGCCATTGCCGTACCCGCCGTTGCCATTGTAGCTGTTGTCGGTGCTCTGGTCGGAATTGTTCGTTTCCGCCGATTCGGGAACAGCGTCGAAGGTGAGGGGGACTTCAATCGTTTCGCCGCCGCGGTAGACGGTCAGCGTCACAGTGTCGCCCGCGCTGTAGCTCTTCTTGGCCGCAACGAGGTCTTCATAGGACGTGATATCCTTGTCGTCCATCTTCGTGATGACGTCGCCCAGCTTGAGCCCCGCCTTGGCGGCGGCGCTGTCCGGGTCAACGGAGCAGACGAAGACACCCTCGGTTACGTCGTAGCGGTACTGCTGCGCCATCTGCGCGGTCATGTTCTGCGGCGTGATGCCCATGTAGGCCTTGCTCGTCACATAGCCGTTGGTCATGATGTCTTCCACAAGGGAAAGCACGTCGTTGATGGGGATGGCGAAGCCGATGCCCTCCACGGTGGTGTTGGAGTAGCTCGAATACTTGGCGGACACGATGCCCACGACCTCACCGTAGCTGTTGAAGAGCGGGCCGCCGGAGTTGCCGGGGTTGATGGAGCAGTCGACCTGGATCATGTTGAACGGCGTGCCGTCAACATTGATGGCGCGGTTGACGCAGGAGACAATGCCCTCGCTCATCGAGAACGTCAGCTCGCCGAGCGGGTTGCCGACAGCGGCGACGGATTCGCCGATGGCGACCTTGCTCGAATCGCCCAGCACCACGGGCGTTGCGCCCGTCACGTCGATCTTGAGAACGGCGATGTCGTAGTCCTCATCGCTGCCGATGACCTTGGCGTCGTAGGTCTCACCGTTGTAAAGCGTTACCTTCACGCTGCTCGCACCGGAGATGACGTGGTGGTTCGTGAGGATGTAGCCGTCCTGCGTGATGAAAAAGCCCGTGCCGCTCGCCGCGGTCTCCACGGTCTGGCCGAAGTAGTTTGTCGTGGCGGAAACGTTGATGGACACCACGCTGTTGACGTTCGAGGCATAGACCTCCGACATCGACATCTGCGTCTTGCCGTCGACCTTGACGGTCTGCACCTGCGCGACCTCGCGGTCGCTGACCTGAACGCTCGTCTTGTTCACCTTGGTCGTCGCGCCGCTCACGCCTGCGCCGATGAAGCCGCCGACGAGCGCGCACACCAGCGCCAGCGCCACGATCTTGCCGGAAAGACCGCTGCCGCCCTTTTTCTTCAGGCTGCCGCCGCCGGGATTCTTATCCCACGGGTCCTCGGCGTAGTTCTTCGTGTCGATCGGGGCGTTGGGGTTCTGCTCGTCGCCCTTGCGATAGCTGTAATGATACAGGTTGTTTTCGTCTTCGTACATAATGATGACCTCCTATGGAATGAGCCCCTTGTTTGCGGCCTCTTGACTTTCGATGGTGCTATCATAGGGCATATTTATGTATATTTCTTGAACGCTATTTGACGATTTCTTAAATTCCCGATGACTTTTTTAAGAATCTGTGATAATCGCGCGATTCCCCTTGCGCTTTCCTTTCCGTCATAATAAAATGAAACGCAACTTGAGAAAAAGGAGGCGGCGCACATGCTTCGCATCGACAATCTGAAGCTCCCCGTGGGGGCAAAGGAAGACAAGCTGCGCGCGGCCTGCGCGCACGCGCTGCGCGTGAGCGAGGAGGCGCTCGTCTCTGTCAAGCTCCTGCGCCGCTCCATCGACGCGCGCGAGGGCGTGAAGCTCGTCTGCTCCTGCGCGGTCGAGGTCAAAAACGAATCCGGCGTTTGGAAGCGATGCAAAAACAAGAATGTGCAGCCCTACGCGCCGAAGAAATATACGCCGCCCGCGCCTGTTTCAGCGCCGGAGGTCTCCCCTGTCGTTATCGGTGCGGGGCCCGCGGGCCTTTTCTGCGCGCTGCTGCTGGCCCGCTGCGGCGCAAGACCCATTTTATTAGAGCGCGGGCGCGCGGTCGAGCAGCGAAAGCGCGATGTCGAGCACTTCTGGCGCACGGGCGAGCTTGATCTGACCTCGAACGTGCAATTTGGCGAAGGCGGCGCGGGCGCATTTTCCGACGGTAAGCTCAACACCGGCACAAAGGACCTGCGCCACGGCTATATTTTAGAGGAGTTCGTCCGCTTCGGCGCGAGCGAGGATATTTTAGTCGACGCCAAGCCTCATGTCGGCACCGACAAATTATATGTGGTGCTGCAAAACCTCCGCCGAGAGATCATCGACCGCGGCGGCGAGGTGAGGTTTTCCCACAAGGTTGTGGATATCGAGCAGAACAGCGGCAGCGTCACGGCGCTGCGCGTGAGCGCCCCCGAGGGGGAGTACACGCTGCCCACAAAGCACGTCGTGCTCGCGCCCGGCCACAGCGCGCGCGATACGTTCGAAATGCTGCAAAAGCGCGGCGTGCCGATGGAGCCCAAGCCCTTTGCCGTCGGCGTGCGCATCGAGCACCGCCAGCGCGACATGGACTTAGCGCAATATAAGGAGGCAGCGGGCCGCTACGGCCTCCCACCCACGTCGTACAAGCTCTCCTGTCATACGGAAAAGGGGCGCGGCGTGTTCTCGTTCTGCGTCTGCCCCGGCGGCGAGGTCGTCGCCGCCGCGTCGGAGGAAAAGCGCGTCGTGACAAACGGCATGAGCGAATTTGCGCGCGACGGAGAGAACATCAACGGCGGACTGCTCGTCTCTGTCACACCGGATGATTTCCCGTCCGGCGATACCCTCGCGGGCGTCCAGTTCCAGCGCGAGCTGGAGGACGCGGCCTATCGCCTTGGCGGCGGGAATTACGCCGCCCCTGCCCAGCGGGTCGAAGATTTTCTCAAGCATCGCCCGTCAACGGGCGCGGGAAAGGTCGTGCCGACCTATCTTCCCTCCATCCGCTGGTGCGACCTGCACGGCTGTCTCCCGCCCTTTGTGTGCGAGGCGCTCGAGGAGGGGATCCCGATGCTGGGGAAAAAGCTCAAGGGCTTCGATGCGCCCGACGCCGTTTTGACGGCGGTGGAGACGCGCTCTTCGTCGCCTGTGCGCATCGTGCGCGATAACAGTAGTTTTCGATCCGCCCTGCGCGGTCTATATCCCTGCGGCGAGGGCGCGGGCTACGCCGGCGGCATCATGAGTGCCGCGGCCGACGGCCTGCGCGTCGCAGAAATGATTTTGGAGGAATTGAACCATGAATGAAAAAATCGGCGTCATCATCGACTTCCTGACTCCGGCATACGAAAAGACGCTGCGCGACACCGCCGCACGCTGCGGCTACGACATCGTCTTCTTCCCCTCGTCCAGGGCGGCGGAGGGCAATGTGGACGACTGCACGATCCTCTACGGCCATCCGTCCCAGCGCGTTATCGCGGGCGCACGCAATCTCAAGTGGTACGCGAGCTGCTGGGCGGGCGTGGACCACTTCTGCCGCGACGACCTGTATCAGAATCCCGACTGCCTGCTCACGAACGCCTCGGGCGCTTACGGCACGACGATCGCCGAGCATTCCGTCATGGTCTCGCTGATGCTGCTGCGCCGCCAGATGGAATACACCGAGATCATCCGCGAGGGCGGCTGGCGCGTGCTCCCGGGCGGCATCCACTCGCTCCACGGCGCGCGCGTCACGTGCCTTGGCACGGGCGACATCGGCACGGAATTTGCCCGCCGCGTGCGCGCGTTCCATCCCGCGAGCCTGACCGGCGTCAGCCGCAGCGGCCGCGCGAACGCGGACTTCGACGCCGTTCACCCCGTCACGGAGCTCGATCAGCTCCTGCCCGAGACGGACCTTCTCTTCATGTCTCTCCCCTCGGTGAGCGACACGGTGAACATCCTGAACGCCGACCGCATGGCGCTGCTCCCGAAGGGCGCTTATGTCGTCAACGTCGGCCGCGGCACGGCCATCGATCAGGACGCGCTGATCAAAGCGCTGGATTCCGACCACCTCGCCGGTGCGGCGCTCGATGTCGTCGTGCCCGAACCGCTGCCTGCGGATCATCCGCTGCGCAAGGCCAAGAACCTCCTGCTCACGCCGCACATCGCGGGCAACATGACGCTCGGCTACACCTGCGAGCGCAACGTGCAGCTCTTCTGCGAAAATCTGGAAAATTACGCCGCGGGCCGCCCGATGCATCACCTCGTCGACCGCAGAAAGGGCTATTAAACCGCGTCGCGTTCCGCCGCTTTTCCGGTGGGCGCAGCACATAAAAAGGCAGCAATATGAAAAATTCCCGCATCAAAAACGGTATCATGCGCATTGTGCAGGGTATCATCATCGGCGCGGGCGCGATTTTGCCGGGCATCTCCGGCGGCGTGCTCGCAGTCGTATTCGGCATCTACCGCCCCGCGATGGAGCTGCTCACGCACCCCAGGCGCGCGCTTCAACGCTACTGGCGGATGCTGCTGGCCGTCGGCATCGGCTGGGCGATCGGCTTTTTGGGCGGCGGCAGCGTGATCCTTGCGCTGTTTCACCAGTCGGAAACCGTCGCCACGTGCCTCTTCATCGGGCTCATCCTCGGCACGCTGCCCGACCTCTGGCACGAGGCGGGTACGCAGGGGCGCGGCAACGGCTCGTACATCTCGCTGATCGTCAGCTTCCTCGCGCTGTTCGGCGCGCTGATGGCCGTCAAGTTCAGCTCGTTTTCCGAGATGCCTGCAAACTTCTGGGGCTTTCTCTTCTGCGGCGTGCTGTGGGGCTTCAGCTTCATCATCCCGGGGATGACGTCGTCGTCCATCCTGATGGCGGTCGGCCTTCTCACGCCGCTGATCGACGGCATTGCGCAGCTTGATTTCACCGTGCTCGTCCCATGGGGGCTTGGCATGGTCGGCGTGATGGCGCTCTTTGCCCGCATTGTGAGCAGGCTTTTCGACACGCACTACTCGATCGCCTGTCACGCTGTCATCGGCATCGTGCTTGCCTCCACGCTCATCATCATTCCGACGGACTTTGCCTCGACAGCGGAGATGGTCTGGAGCGTCGCGTGCGCCATCCTCGGCGCGGTGCTCGCGTATTTTGGCAGCAAGCTCCAGCCGCAGGAAGACGCGGAGATTGAGGCGAAATAAAAGCAGATACAAAAAGCTGACGGTCAAAAGATCGTCAGCTTTTTACGGTATCATCATTTGTGAGCGCTTCGCTTTTGAGCTTGCGCTTGTAGTGGTACATCATCCGGTCGGCGCGTTTGATCGCATCCTCTACGCTGCCGAGCACCGGATTGAAGCACGCATAGCCGACCGACACGTGCGGCAGGTGCTCGTTTTTCACTCGCCGTGCCGTCAGCTCGCGCAGGAATTCCGAAAGATACTTTTCCGCCGCCGTGTCGGAGATTTGCGCGATGACGCAGAATTCGTCGCCGCCGATGCGGTAGCAGTAGCCGACCTTGGAGAACACCGCGTAGATCGTGCTGCCGACCTCGGCAAGCACCGCGTCGCCCACGCCATGGCCAAAGGTGTCGTTGACGGACTTGAACTCGTCCACGTCGAAATAGTAGATGACTGCGTGCCCGCGCAACAAGGCGAGACGGCTCTCATAGCTGCGGCGGTTCAGAAGATGAGTCAGCGTGTCGATTTTCTGCGTGAGCTCGGAATACAGGATGTAAACCATCAGAACATCGACCGCTGAGCACGCCCACATGATGCGCACTCCGGCACCGTACTGGAGGAACAGCCCACAGAAGAAAAAGACCGGCAGGATGATAACGAGCGCCCGATACAGGCCATAATGGTGCGAACTCTCGCTCAGCAGCTGACCAATGAACAGCAGAACGCCGCTGGCATAGGCCAGCACGTAGCCCAATAAAACGTTTCGTGATGATAAACGTTTTGTGCGTCGACCGAGAAGATGAAGCCGAAGAAAGCCGACAGCACCTCGAGCCCCGCGTGGACGCCGATGAGGGAATAAATGAGCTTTTTATGCTTGAGCGGCGTCATCAGGTCGCTGCAGAGCACCGTGATGATCGGCGCTGTGGACAGCTCGATGGTCTTAACGAGGATGTGCAGCGTCCGCAGCGACGGGTCGGCTCCGTCCATCCAAACGCCGAAACATTCCGATACCATGCATGCGATCACCAGTACGGAGATCGTGTAAACCGTCTGCTTTTTGTCATGCTCCATCAGATCATTGCCGCTCACGAGCATGTCCATGATAATCATAATAAAGACCGAAAGGAAGATGGTAGCCGAGTAGAAATCAAACATGGCGCGAACCTTCCTTTCTGATAGTTATATTCTTACTATATCACAGTTGAGAAAAACTGCAACTAAAAAACGTCGAATCCTGTCGTTTTTCCGAAATTCACACAGAATCTGCCAGCAATTCGCTGTACTGCGCAAGGCTCTGCGTGGCGAGTTGCTGCATCGTCGACCAGTCCGCCGCGCCCGCACTTCCCTGCACCGCCACGGTGCGAAAACCCGCGTCCTTCGCGTTTTGGATCGCCGCAAGCGAGCCGGAAAAGACGATCGTATCGTCTTTTTGCGAGTGCAGGCGCTTCATCGCGCGCTCGAACATCGTGCCGCTGTCCGCCTTGCAGAGCGCGACGGATTCTGTCAGCACGAAGCGGAAATACGAGTGAAGCCCCGCCTTTTCTAGCGCTTTTTGCGCGTCCTCCGCGCTGAGCGCCGTCACCGCGCCGAGCCACACGCCCTCCATCTTAAAAAGTGAAAGCGCCTTGTCGAGTCCCTCGCGCGCCGCGCCGTCGGGGGTGAAGAGGGTATCGCCCAGTGTAAAGATTGCGCTTTGCAGCCGCATATTCGGTTCCTCCTGCGTTTGAATGATGATTGCCTCTTATTATAATGCGCCCCGCCGTCATTTGCAATCGCGGCGAAGAAGAATATCCTATGCAGCACGGTTCTGTATAAATTTGCGAATACATTCACAAAAGGATCTGAAAGACGGGGGCTTGACGCACTGCTTTGTGAAAAATGATGAACAAAAATACAGATTCAACGCTGAAATTTGGCATGATTAGGTATGAATATTCTCTTGACTATGTATTTTTATTGAGTTACACTAAACCCATCAACTTTCCGCCGCTGTGTGTGGCGGCATAAGACCACTCTGGAGGATGAAAACCATGAAACATTATCCAAACTCTGTCAGCAAAGCGCTCGCGCTGCTGATGGCCCTGGTAATGACGCTCTCGCTCGCGGTCACGTCCGCGTTCGCCGTCAGCTACCAGGACATGAACCCCAAGGACGATGCGCTGCTGGGAACGAAATTCCCGGTCGACGCGACCATCACCCTTGTCACCGATGAAAACGGCAAGGACGTGTCCCTCTCCATCCCCGTGTCGGGCATGACGAAGGATGCGCTCGCCGCGGCCGTCAGCGCCGGTACCGTTTCGCTCTCGCTCGAGCGCGACGATTCCCGCCCCTACGTCAACGAGGAGCTGTTCCCCTACGCTTACGCGGGTGGGGATCTTGACAGCTGGATGACCGAGGGCAAGGACGAGCACCAGTTCACAGACATCAAGCTGACGGCGAATGAGAAAAACGGCAAGGCCGTGCTCGATGTGAGCTTCCACGTGAATAACTACTTCTACTCCACCAACCGCAGAACCGGCGTGACCAGCGTCGACTACAGCGTGCCCCACACCAACGGCGGCTACTACATCGACCTGTGCGGCTACTTTGACCTGACGGCCAAAAATAGCGGCAAGTCGATCGGCTCCGCACCTGTCAAGGTTGCGCCGTATGAAAACTTCAACACCATGTGGGAGATCTACAAGGAGCTCGATACGATCGTGGCAAACGGCACGAAAAACGGTCTCTACGTGGAAGAATTCTCCATGGGCCAGTCCACCGCGGGCCGTGATATGCCCTACCTGATCGTCGCCGACTCCAAGGCGAGCGTGAGCAAGTGGCTCGCCCTGACCGAGCAGGCCGAGACCGATCCCGATGCCGTGCTCGCCCAGATCAAGTCCGGCAAGCTCGACGAGATCCGCGTGCCAGTGATGTATTCCAACATCCACTCCAACGAGGTCGCCGCCACCGACGGCGTGCTCGACTTCGCCAAGATGATCACGAGCGAAAAGACCATCGACTACAAGATCCTCACCGGCTTCACCGCCGCGGGCGAAAAAGAACTCAAGGAGGAAATGGGTCCTGTCGGCGCTGAGGGCAGCGTTGCCATCCCCGACCTTGTCAAGGACAAGGCCAGCTACTTAGGTTACCTGACGGTCGATAACAACGGCAAGTCCGGCAAGGTCGACCTTGAAAAGTATTACACCGTGAAGAGCAACACCGTGAACGTCAAGGACGAGCTTCTGTCCGACGTGTTCTTTATCCTTGTTCCCGAGGAGAACGTCGACGGCCGTACTTACCTGACGAGACACTCCACCAACGGCTACGACCTCAACCGCGACAACTCCTTCCAGACCACGAGCGAGACGGCCAACATGCAGCAGCTCATCGGCACGTTTAACCCCATGTCGCTCGCCGAGTTCCACGGCCGTGTGCAGGCCTTCCAGTGCGAGCCCTGCGATCCCCCGCACGAGCCGAACTTTGAGTACGATCTGCTCGCCAACCACCTCATCACCGGCGGCGAGGCGCTGGGCATCGCGGCGGTCGCCAACAACGATGGTTACAACAGCTATGTGATCCCTCAGCGCGATTACCTGAGCTACACCGGCAACGGCACCGAGACCTACTGGGAAGACCCGTGGGACGATATGTCCACGAGCTACACTCCCCAGTTTGCCATGCTGCAGGGCACCGTTGCCTATACCGTTGAGTTGCCCGCCTACAACGACGATACCGCTCAGGCGGCACAGTACGGTATCCTCGGCAACGCCGCCTATGTTGCCGCGGAGAAGCTTTCCTATCTCGAATCCCAGGTCACCATCTTCCAGCGCGGCGTGAAGAACTTTAACTCCGATGCCTTTGAGCTGGTCGGCCAGTGGTTGTGCGACCAGAACGACGTCGAGGGCGCGGAGATGGACGTCTTCCGTCCTGAGTACAACGGCACGGGCCAGAACGGCAACTTCTATCCCGAGTGCTATATCATCCCGCTCGACGGCGAGAACCAGACCAACCTCCAAGCCGCTTCTGACATGATGGAGTGGCTCACGAGAAACGACGTCAAGGTCAACGTGACTGAAAAGGAATTCACCTATGACGGCGTTACCTACCCCGCCGGTACGATGATCATCTCGATGTATCAGGCCAAGCGCTCTGTCGCCAACGGCGCGCTGTATGACGGCACGCTCATCAACGGCTGGACCGTCCTCTACTCCGAGGGCATCACCTCCTTCAATGAAACGCGCGGCTTCGACATGGTCACCGTGGCCGAGCCTGCCGCCTACAAGACCATCTCTGCCGTTTGCGGCAGCCCCATGGATCACGATGACGCCCTCGCCTATACGAAGGGCCTGACCTCTTACTTCGCGGGCGAGAAGGACAAGGACGTCATCATCTCCAACGCTTCCGAGGATTCCACCGCCGCCGTCAACGAACTTTTGAAGGCCGGCAAGACCGTCGGCATGGTCACGAGCGGCGACCACATGGGCGATTTCATCTGCTCCTACGCCGACTATCAGACCGTCGCGGGAAAGTATCTGCTCTCTGCCACGGGCGTCGACAAGACGAGCGTGAAGGCGAAGATCATCACCAAGTCCCCGACCGTCTACGTCCCCGGCACGCCTGCTGAAAGCGAGAAGGGATTTGTCTACACGCCGCAGATCAGCCAGAGCGCAAGCTGGAACTACGACACCGCCGCGATGAACCTCATGGGCTTCACCACGACCTCCGACGTGACCAAGGCGGATGCCGCCGCAGGTGCGACGAAGCTCGACGCCGCCGCGAAGACCGCCGTGAAAAACGGCCTGCCGTACATCGGTTACAGCTATTCCGCGGCGTCCTCCGCCTCTGACCTCATCACTGGCGTGGAATACACCGAGCTGGACGGCGCGATGGACTGCCTGACCCCCGTTGTCTATCCCAACAAGACCCTTGTGAACGCGAGCTACATTGCTGACGGCGACGATATCCTCTACGCCTACGGCCTCGGATACTTCTCCAAGGTCCCCGCCTCCGCGACGGTCCTCGTCAAGAGCGACAAGACCAAGACGCCCACCGAGGGCTTCATCCCCACGAATACGGCCGAGCGCGCAGCCGGCTTCAAGGCCTACATGAACGGCGGCGTGCAGGGCTTTGCCTACAAGGAAAACGGCATGAACGTTGTCCTCTTTGCAAACTCCCTCACCCATAAGGTCCACCAGAGAGACGAGTATGCGTACATCAGCAACTTCCTCTTCTCCTCTGTCCTGAGCGACAAGAACTATGACGGCTCTGCGTCCCTGCCCTTTACCGACGTCGCCGACGACGCCTATTACGCCGACTCCGTTGCCTGGGCCGTTGCCAACAACGTCACCTCCGGCGTGAGCGCCACGAGCTTTGCCCCCAACGCGAGCTGCACGCGCGGCCAGATGGTCACCTTCCTGTGGAGAGCCAACGGCAGCCCCGAGCCGAAGTCCATGACCACGTCCTTCACCGACGTGAAGAGCGGCGCGTACTATGAAAAGGCCGTTGCCTGGGCCGTCGAGAACAACGTGACCACCGGCACGAGCGCGACCACCTTCTCCCCCGACGCGACCGTCACGCGCGGCCAGAGCGTCACGTTCCTGTGGAGAGCGAACGCCAGCCCGGCTGCGGCCAGCGCGAGCAGCTTCACCGACGTCGCCGCGAGCGCCTACTACGTCTCCGCCGTCAACTGGGCGGTCGAGAACAATGTGACCAACGGCACGAGCACGGCCACGTTCTCCCCGAACGCCGACTGCACGCGCGCCCAGATCGTCACGTTCCTCTATCGCGCGATGGCGAAGTAAGACCTTTCCCAAAATGAAAAAATACGCTGTGGATGATTCCACAGCGTATTTTTTGCTGCTTGGATTGCGATTCGTTGTCAATTTTCGCGCAGGACCTCGCACAGCGCCGCGTGCAGGGCGGTCAAGTCGATGGGCTTTGATAAATGCCGCGACACGCCGCAGGCGCGCTCGCGCTCTCTAAAAAACGAGCGCGCGATGGCGCGGTTGATCGCGTTGTCCTCCACGAGCAGGACGCGCCTGCCGCGCAGCGGTGTCACGGTACTTTTCACTCTCCATCCCTCCGAAACGTTGTTGGCCTGCCGTTCCTACGGGTCCTCTCAAGATTTTATTGTAACAGATATCTCCAAAATATCAACTAATATGTATAATAAATATTTCTAATGGAAAACTTGCGCCGTGTAAACTATATAGGGCAAAGGAGGCGCGCGGCGTATGTTGGATTTCTCGCAAAGGCTGAAACAGCTCCGCAGGGACAGGCACCTGACGCAGGCGCAGGTGGCAAAGCGCATCGGCGTGACCGCGGCGATGGTCTCGTCGTATGAGACGGATATCCGCCTGCCGTCCTACGAGGTCATGGTGCGTCTGGCGGACCTGTTCGGCGTCACAGTGGACTACCTGCTCTGCCGCCAGGACAAGCGCTTTCTCGACATCTCCGATTTGAGCGAGGAGGAGGCCGCGCTCGTGTGCGGCATGGTGGAGCTGCTGAAGAAAAAAGACGGAAAGAAGTAGAAGAGACGCTTTTGCAGTGAGCGTCTCTTTTTTGCTGCCATCAAAGCTCTTGGCGCCGCTTCCCCGTTGCAATATCAGGGGAAAACCGGTATAATGGCGGCGAGAAATAGCCGACACGGTCGGCAGTATGAGGAGGACGAGACCATGTTCAGACCTGTTCGCAAAAAGGCAAACGAGATCAGCGTGGAGGAGGCGAAAAAGCTCCTGCACGAGGCTCGCCGCGGCGTGCTGGCCGTCAGCGGAGACGACGGCTACCCCTACGCGGTGCCCATCAACTACCTGTACGACGAGGACGCGCAGGAGATCATTTTCCACGGCTCCAAGGTCGGCCACAAGGTGGATGCGCTCAAGAGAAGCGACAAGGTCTGCTTCACTGTGTACGGCGACGAGACCGTCGAAACGGACGAGGCCTGGGCCCCGTTTTTGAAGAGCGCCGTCGTCTTCGGCCGCTGCCGCCTCGTCGCGGACCGCGGCGAGAGCGACGCGCTGTGCAAAAAGTTCGCGATGAAATACTACCCCACCGAGAAAATGGTCGACGACGAAGTCGCCGCCTCCGGCAAAGCCGTCCAGATGTTCCGCATCAGCATCGACCACATCAGCGGCAAAAAGGTGCAGGAGAGGTAATGAAAAAAGAGACGCGAAAGCGTCTCTTTTTCATTGCGATAAAATACTATCAATTTGCTGAGAAAATATAAGGAAAGCACTGTAAAGCAAAAAACTATCATTTTTTGATAAAAGAAAAAACCCTTGAAATCATTAAGATTCCAAGGGTTTGGTGGAGACTGCTGGACTCGAACCAGTGACCTCCTGCGTGTGAAGCAGGCGCTCTAACCAGCTGAGCTAAGCCTCCTCAAAACCCTTGTGAAAACTGACTTTTTGGATTTGTTCGCCTGATTTTCAAGAAACCAGACCGCCTGATTTTTCCGAGAGTGATGTTGTGGATTTTTTAGAAAAAGTGCAGGTGCACAAGACAGAAATTGAAAAAATTTCATGTTTACCCCTTGCATCTTTTTTGATTATGAAGTACTGTGTGCATACAGGCTACTTAGAAGCGACCGTCCGCAAACGCTTTTTAAGTAGTTTGAATAATAAATAAGGAGGACGCTTATGAAGAAAAATTAGAAGCGTCAATTACTTGCCTCTATAGAGGTACGAAGAATAATTACGAGCCGTTTTACAGATGGTGAGCCATTTGCTTCGTTTAATGCCCTGTGCAGAGAACTTGGATTTGAACCGTGTAAGGGAAAGCGGCGCAAAGAGCTTGAGAAAGAAATGCGATGCTTCTTTGAATGGGAAAAGACAGGCACGGCAAATGAGATTCGTGTTACAGCATTGTATTTTGACGCACCAAAAGAAAGCCGTGACCGGAGAACAGGAGTACACACAACACCTCTGAATGACCTGATGCAGCGAGCATTACTCCAACACATTGAAACGGGAACGTATACAAAGAGTGGGATATTGAAAAGACTTGGCATTCTTTATACAGAGACCGGCAATGAGGGCATAGAGTTTTCAGAATTCCTTGATGCGTACAGGGGTAAGATTTTTAAGCTTCTGAACAGTAGCTTCATCCAGCTTGAGAAGAAGCAACAGGCAACGTGGACAAAGACGTATTTGAGAAGCGATACTTGGGAAGTAGTGTCTGCTGAGATAATACCAAACTATTTGCAAATCAAGTCAGATGTGCTCGTGTTACTGAAAGAACCTAACGAAGCGATGGTGTTTCGCCATAAGAGATGGAAACAGTATGCCGAACAGGTGGATGCAGCAATGTATGACCGATACGGGTATTCTGTTTGTGAGAAGCAAGTTGTAGAGATACAAAGTGTGCCAGAGGATTTGGAGCCAGTCAATGCAAGAGAGCTGCTGTCAGCAATCCTCGAAGATATGGTAAGAAATGTGGATGTTGGATTCAGAGGCTTTGGAGAAAATCGCAGACTGGTACGTTGCAGAAGAGAAGCAGAACACTTGAAAAAACTTCTGTTGCCAGAGTCCTAACCAGAAGAAGTGTCACTGTTACTCTCCCCTTATTAAGCATACTTATATCTTTGACCGAGTAAAAGTGACACCTTGTTTTGCTACCAGATGGAACCCGTGCTATCTGAGTGAACCGTTATAGAAAAGACCTTTGATTTTATGTGGGGGGAGATTTTGCTGACCAACTGCCAACGTTTTTCGGCAAGCCTCAAAACTTATGGCACCTGCGCCCAAAATCTCCCCCCACACCCCCTGCAAAAGGGCGCACAATTTTCATATTAAGGACAGAGCATATTATACGATTTGAATTGTATTTTTCAAGTCCTGTGAAATGTCGGAAAGAGATTTTTCGTAGAGAGAACCAGTTTGATATAGAGATAGAGAAAGCCTCGCAGTGATGGATAGTTTTTAGAAACCATTACTGCGGGGCTTTTAGTGTAATAAGAGGTCATGCAGCGTTACCAAGACTTCACTTAACGGACACAAATCGAAGCGATATCCTCATAATGAACTACTTCGTAGTCTTTGTGATAATTGCTACGGAGATGAATTTCCTGAAGTCGTTCATTCCATGTTACATAACCACAGAATTTTTCAGTACCATCTTTAAGATAAATAATAGTCGTAGGATATTCCCTCGCCACCTTTCTCCAAAAATATTTTTGCTGTTCACAGAAATGCTTATAATCACATTTCTCATCCCTTCGACGGTATTCTTCATAATACTTTTTAGCCATAGCTAAAGAGTCAATAGACTTACCATCTTTAAACTTTCTTGCTGCTAAGATTGAAGTTTCATCCATTTTAGCAATTCCAATGAATGTGAGAATTGTAATAGGAATTACAATAAACCAAAACAAAGGAACTCCTGCAAACAGACGAATCAGAATTGCAATGGGAAGACCAATTGCGAAGTAAGCCAAAGTATCACAACCTTTCTATTTTTTCAGCAAATCACAAATGGTGTGCCTGTCAGTGTTTCATACTGCGCCCAAGGATAAGTAAAATAGCAATAGCAACTTCAATACACAGAAGGTATCCCTCAAGCGTCACATCTCTCACTCCTTTCGTGGACAATAAATATATGTCCAAAATACATATTTAACATAAATTATACTACTATTTTGAAAAACTGACAATAAAAATCTCACCGGAAATTAGACCGGTGAGAGATTGAATGTTGATATTCACTTTTTCTTGTGTAGCCGATTGATTATCCCGATGAGCATAAGGAGGTCTTCATCATCAAGCTCACGCATTCCTGAAAGTGCTTTTTGTACCAGCTCGGGATTCTTTTCCCCGTCATCAAAGAACTGCGAGGGCGTAATATCAAAATAATCACAGATGGCAAAAAACTCTTTGAACGGCGGGAGGGACTTCCCAGAAGAAATATTGTAAACGTAACCTCGACTATGCCCAAGGTCATAGCTCATTTGATACTCAGAGACACCTTTCCGTAGGCGGAGCTGTGTAATCCTCTCACGAACAAATTCTTCTTGCATGCTATCACCTCTTGATTATGATAGCTTACGTGAATTCGTTATCAGTAAAATAAATTTTGTCGTTATGATTGAAACGTCAATAAATATATGTTATATTATGTAATACGACATAATATAAGCCGTTAAATATAGCAAAAGCATTTGATGATAATGAAAGGAGCAGATATTGTGAGAACCGCGCAGGAAAAATTTGATGTTGCAAGAGAGCATTATCAAAAAGCAATGCAACATATAGAAACAATAACTACGATTTGTGAAAAGGCGGCTAAAGGTACAGATTTGTTTCTGAAGAATCAGTTTGATGTAATTTTACAAACAGCCTTACTAAAGCTTGCTACCCAAGACGGACATTTTTCACATACCGAACGTCAATTCATTGAGCAGATAGTGGATAATGGTGACGTTTTAGATTTTGTCAATCAGAAGTACGGTACAGAATTGACTTGGGATGGAATCGAAGTATCTTCCGTGGAAGAAATTGATGAATTCTGGGATAAACTACTCGATGTAATTCAAAACCTTATGCTCGAATTTTTTAGACGGGTGTTCTTGGTTAATGAAGCAATCAGTCCTGAGTTTTGGAAAGGTGTCATCAACGCTGTTACAAGTATATGCGAGATATTTGCTGTTCTGGACGATGATGCTATGGTCGAAGAAGATGTTATTCAGAAGTGGGTCTATACGTTTTTTATGCTTCCATTAGATACGCTCAAAGACAAGATGGAGCAACATAGACATTCGATTGCAGGGAATCTCGGTAAACTGAATGATAATTCTGTATAAAAAGTTAACGTAGGGGGGGAAACTATCCCCCCTTTTTCCTTACACCTCCAACATCAAATGACCCTCGATAGCCTTTTCAAGCTCCTGCTGCTGGATGCCGATGTACCTTTGTGTGACTGCGGCGGAACTGTGCTGTAAGAGCTGCTGGACAAGGACAATGTTGTAACCGTTATCGTTGTAAATCTCGGTTGCGTAGAACTTTCGGAAGCTGTGCGTGCTGATATCCTCACTGTAACCCAAGTAGGAGCAAACGCTTTGTAGCCTCTTCTGCACAGCTCGCTCGGTGATGGGAAATATTCTTGCCTCGGGAGCGATATTGTTGTCGAGGCAATAGCAGCGGATGAACTGATAGAGCGCAAGGGGAACGGTAAAGGTTCGGGCTTTCTTCGTCTTCTGCTCCACAATGGACAGGCGATATCTATCTCCGTCATGTACGATATCAGCAAGGCGCAGTTTGACGATATCGGAAATGCGCAGTCCAAGGTTGGCTTCGAGTATCAAGGCGGTTGCGATGCGCTCATTTGGTCTGCATCCTGAAAAGCCCTGCTTCATGGTGGCGATGATTGTCTTGTACTGCTCAGCGGTTATAGCGATGGTTTTCTTGTTCATGGGATGCCTCCTGATAGGTGAAAATGGTGCTTGAATACGAACTTTGGTGCTGCGGAATACGAACAGATAGGGCGAAACTCAAGAAATGCCTGTGAGCACTGGATTTTACAGTTCGTTTTCTTTAGATTTTACGAACAGTAGCAAAAGTTGGGTGTGATGCCGTATCTGCTCGCCGTATAAATAACTATCAATTTCCCTCTCAGAATCGTTCGCAGCAGCTTCGGGGTATAAGGATAGCCCCCCTGCCTTGCGTTGCTCAGAGAAAGGAAATCTATAATAATTTCTTATTGAATCTCAAGATGCAAGAATCATCGGCTCTTTGCAATCCAAGCAAGCAATGTGAACGCTCTTGGTGGCCCGAACACTGTTCCCACAGCAGGGGCAGATATATTTCCGACTGCTGCTTGTCTTCGGCGGGAGCGGCGGGGTGTTGCTGTGTGTTCCTGTTCCTGTAACCGATACGCCGTAGAACTCGTTGCGGGTGATAAGAATATCGCTCAAATCGTTTTCGAGCACAAAAGTCAGCAGCTCGTCGTTTGGCTCAGTGATGGTCCAGCCGTATTTTTCGTGATGGCTCACTGTCAGACCATGGCTCTCGGCAACTTGCTTGAAGCGTTTGTTGTGGTAGGTATTGCCTCGGCTGGTGTCCTTGATGCCATTGACATGGCAATAGTAATGCACCATCTCGTGGAGCAGCGTTGCGCAGATATTTTCGATAGGTCGTGCCAGTGTACCGGCTCCGATATTGATTTCATTGCTGCTTCCCGTGACCGATACCCAAGTGTCATCTCTCATAGAGAAGTGTCCATACCCTCGTGGCGTGGATTGAATGGTGATGGTCGGTCTTGACAGTGCGTTTTCAAAAAAGTGGGCATTGAGCAGGTCAAACAGCTTGTTGAGGTATCCTGCAACACGATTATAAGACGTTAGCTGTTTCACGGTAATTTCCTCCTTGAAAGTCAGGAGCGAATACAGTATAATCGCTGTACCCGCTCCTTTGGTGTGTGGTATGAAGCTCCTTGTCTGTGGCTTGGTAGGCAGTCAGACAAGGGTTTTTTTTATGCGCTGATACTGAATCGGCGGGATGCGACCTGTTTCGTAAAAGCCTTGTAGAGGTCATCGTGCACACGCTTAAAGGCGGCAGAATCAAAGCGGTTCGAAAGTACAGAGGTCCAGCGGATGATGTAGCTGCCAGCTTGTAACTCTTCCACACCTCGTTCCTCCATTTCTGCCTTGATGCTGCTGCGGATGGCCTCTGCCTCAGTTTTGGCTTCTTCCATCATGGCTTCCCATTCGTTGAGGGCTTCAATTTTAGCGATGAGTTCATTTCTTGACATAGGGGGGATACTTCCTTTCTTGATGTAGGTTGGTGGATAGGTCTGTGGTTGGTACTGTGATTAGATACGGCCAAAGAGAATGATGAGAACGAGCAGGATTTCGATGCAGAGCGCAATGCCTTCTCCGGTCATCTGAAACGCCTCCTTTCACTTGAAAATTCAGCTTCAATTTTTCTTGCTGTTGGTGTTGTCTTCGTGCGTAGATGAGATGCAGAGCAGAACAGTGACGATGAGCGGGATAATGATGAAAATTGCCCACGCGAGGAATGAGGCCCAGTTATCGAGTGGGCCAGCTTGCAGGAACGGGAATACAAAGAGTACGAAGAAAATGAAGAACGCCATGGGGATACCTCCTTTCTTGGCGAAAAATAGAAAAGAGCCAGCCTGTAAAGACTGACCCTAAAAAACAAGTGTCACTGTTATCGCGCCCTTAATACTATTAAAGAGAATATGGAGCGAGAAAAAGTGACACCTGAATTTACATTTTGGTATAGAAAAACTTTTTGACCCTGATAGTGAGGTGTTGGTCGTCGGTCGAGAAAGATGACAATCATCATTACTTCTTATGAGCAGGCATTGTGAGCTTTTTTGAGACAGAAGAATTCATTTGCTCCAATGGCGAAATATTATCAAAGCCCTTGAGGATGTCTGCATTGAAAATGGCACAGTAGTGTTTAGTCATTTCCAGAGTAGAATGCCCCAAGAGCTTTTGCAGAGTGAATGCGTTTCCTCCACAGTCTATCAAATACTTTCTTGCAAAGGTATGACGGAACTTGTGAAGAGAAGTGCTTTGAACACCATGACTTCGATTATAACGAGCGATTGACAGGCGAAGTGCGTTTTCAGTGAGCTGTTCTCCATGCTCAGTGCAGAAAAGATAGTCAGATGCCTCACCACCCCTGATTCGCATATATTGACGAAGATTTTGAGACAGTGTAGAACAGAGCGGAATTACCTGTATCTTGCCTGTTTTGGTGTGTCGAAAAGTGACCTGTCGGCTTTCGAGGTCTATATCCCGATTCTGGATATTTCTGATTGTTGATGCGCGACAGCCACTATTCAAGAGGAACTGAACGATGACCCAACTTCGATATTCTACGAAAGAACAAGATGCAGAGGGCCTTTTTAGAAGTAATGAAAGCTCACTATCACTGTAAGTTTCCTTTACGGTTTCCTTTGGCTTGTAGTTGGGGACAGTCAATCCGGAATAACCGTTTTCTCTGCACCAAGTCAGAAAAGAATTAAAAGCGCGTAAATAGCTGCTGATGGAATTTGCAGAGAGACCTGAGTTTCGCATAGATACGATTGCTGCATCGACCTGTGCGCGAGAAAGAGAAGAAAGCGGAACTGTGATGTCAAGATGTTTCGAGATACAATGAAAGTGCTGCCGATATGTTTTGAGGGTTTTTGAAGACAGACCTTTTGCAGAGGCAGCAGATAGATATTGTTCAAATCGTTCTTGAATACTGCTGCTTTCGGTGGAGAACATTGTGATTTTTTTGCCCATGATGAGACCTCCTGATTGATGAAAAAAGATATTAAAATCAGGCGGTCAGATTTTCTTGAAGATAAAAGAAAAAACCCTTGAAATCATAGCGATTTCAAGGGTTTTGGTGGAGACTGCTGGACTCGAACCAGTGACCTCCTGCGTGTGAAGCAGGCGCTCTAACCAGCTGAGCTAAGCCTCCAAGTTGGTGACCCGTACGGGATTCGAACCCATGTTACAGCCGTGAAAGGGCCGTGTCTTAACCACTTGACCAACGGGCCATATGAGACACGGGATGCTTTCGCATCCCGTGCATCTGGTAGCGGCACCTGGATTTGAACCGGGGACACTGCGGGTATGAACCGCATGCTCTAGCCAGCTGAGCTATGCCGCCAAATATTCCTGCTCGACAGGACAGAAGCTACTATACCAAATAAGGAGGCCTTTTGTCAATAGTTTGTCCAAAAATTTTTGCGATTTTCCAAAATCGGGGAGAGGGGCGCGCCCTCTCCCCCGCTTTTCATCGGCGAACGACGTTTTTTCCCTCTGACCAGACGGAGACGATATTGTGCCGGTGCATCATGTAGATCGCGCGCTCAAAGCGCTCGCGCACCGTGAGCAGGTGCGCGGCCTCGGTGAAGTCGGAGTCGTCGACGACAATGGCGTGGATATAGTCGCCGGGGACAAAGCCGCCGTGCCCGCCGAAATACTCGTGTCCTGCGCTGGAGCCGAGGTAGTAGCCCTCCTCGACGGTCAAAAATTCGTCCTTTCCGTCGCTCTGCATGTGGCGGAACTTCGACGCGCGGATGGACATGGTGATGACCTTGTTCATCGCCAGCAGCGCGCCGCCCGCAATGTCGGACCCGAGCGTGACGAGGTTGCCCTCGCGCAGCAGCGTCCGCACGGGCGCGACGCCCGAGCAGATGTTGATGTTCGACCCCGCGCAGTGCGCCGTGACGACGCCGTGCTCGCGCATGGCCTCGCGCTCGCGCTCGTCGGAGTGGACGCAGTGCGCCATGACGGTGTGATCCTTCCACAGCCCTGCGCGGTCGTAGCTCTCCCAATACTGCGCACAGTCGGGGCAGAGCTCTTTGACCCACGCGATCTCACCCTTATTTTCAGACAGGTGCGACTGGACGTACAGCCCGCGCTCCGCGGCGAGCTTGCCGAGCCAGCTCATCAGCTCGTCGGTGCACGATGGGGTGAAGCGCGGCGTCAGGATGGGCTTGACGGTCTGGAAGCGCCCGCACGCGTCCAGCCAGCGCAGCGTTTCGCGCTTGGACTGCTCGGTCGTCTCCTGAAGCTCGGGGCTGCCGTTGCGGTCCATGTTGACCTTGCCGACATAGCCCGTGACGCCCGCCTTTTCGAGCTCTTCCATCAAAATGAGCGTCGCGTCCGTGTGGAGGGAGGAAAACATGCAAACGCGCGTCGTGCCGCTCGTGATGAGGTCGCTCGCGAGCTTTTTGTAAATGCGGCGGGCGTAGTCGCTGTCTTCAAAGCGCGCCTCGGTCCTGAACGTGTAGGTGTTGAGCCAGTCGATCAGCGGCAGGTCCATGCCCATGCCGAGCATGGGATACTGCGGCGCGTGCAGGTGCATGTCGACAAAAGACGGCATGATGAGGCTATCGCCGTAGTCGATGACTTCCGCGTCGGCACTTTGCGGCACGGCCTTTTCAACGCTTTGGATGCTGCCGTCGTCATGCAGGACGAGGCAGCCGTGCTCGATGATCTCGAGCTTGCCGAGCGCCGGTGCGGAAACGAGATTGCCCTTGAGGATCTTCATATCAGTCACTCCTGTTTTAGCTTTGTGCAAAAGAAAAAGCGCCCCGCCTGGGGACTCCTCCCCCGGCTGAGCACCCATAGCAGAGCCTTTCGGCGGCTCCGTAGAAACTTTCGCGCCATGTAAGCGAAACTATATGAGTTTTTCTCCGCTGCCATCACCATACCACGCGAACGCGAAAATTGCAAGCGAAAAGCGGCGGGCGCGCTATGTCATATCGGCGCAAGTGCGCACATAGGATTGTCCCAAGAGGTGAATCACGATGCAAAAGAAACGGACAGGACGGATGCTGTGTTCGCTCGCGCTCTCAGCGGTGACGCTCTGGGGCGTGAGCGTCACGGCGCCGGCGAAGGACGCGCGCGACGCGCTCCGCTCGCTCAAGGACGAAACGCTGGGCGTGATGCTGCTGAGATATGAGCGCGGCGACGGCGGGGAGGACTTTCTCAGCCTGCGAACGTCGCTCGCGCTGCACGCGACGCCGCTTCTGCGCGAGGGCGAGGAAAACATCGCGCAGGCGTGGTCGACAGAACTCGAGCAAAAACCCGACGACAGCAGCGGCGAAACGGGCGACGCGCAGGACAGCGAGGGCACGGTGCTCACGCAGGAGGAGACGCCGGACGAGATCGCCGTGACGGAAAACGGCTCGCCCGCCCGCACGCTCAAGGCGTCCGACCCCTCTGGCTATACGGTATTTGGCAATGTGTACATCAACAACGGCTCGGATGCCGCGCTCGACGCCTCGATGCTCTCGGGCGATTATGCAGCAAAGCTCGGTGCGGAGGGGCCGCAGGTGCTCATCATCCACACCCACGGCTCGGAGAGCTACACCATGCCGCCGGGGCAGGAATACGACGTGTCTGACACGTTCCGCACGCTGGACACGAACTGCAACATGATCCGCATCGGCGACGAAATGGCGCAGGTGATGACCGACGCGGGCATCAGCGTCGTGCACGACCGCTCGCTCTACGACTATCCGAGCTATTCGGGCGCGTACAACCGCTCGCTCGCGTCGATCGAAAGCTACTTGCAAAAGTACCCCTCGATCTCGTTCGTGCTCGATGTGCACCGCGACGCGGTGCAGGACGTGAACGGCCAGCAGTTCAAGCTGCTGTGCGGCGAAGATAAAAACGCCGCACAGCTCGAATTCGTCATCGGGTCGAACGGCGGCGGTCTGAGTCACGATCTCTGGCGCGAGAACTTAAAGCTCGCCTGCGCCGTGCAGGAAACCCTGTACAAAGACTATCCGACCCTCATGCGCCCCGTCACCGTGCGCAACTCCCGCTACAACCAGCACATGACGACGGGCTCGCTCCTTGTTGAGGTCGGCACGGCGGGCAATTCGCTCGAAGAAGCCGTCAACGCCGCGCGGCTTTTTGCCGCGGGCTTTGCCAAAACGATACAAAACGGGACGTAACGGCGCTCCCGCCGCCAAAATAGACGGAAAGAGGCAAAAAAAGCACAAATTCTTGTCAAAGTTGCCGTGTTGCATTCTGCACAAAAATCCTGTTAAATGGAAGTTACCATTTCAATCGAAAAATTTCGTCAGAAATTATTTTTTCAGGAGGGGTAATTCCATGGAGCTTCTTCAGGAGCGCATCCGCCGCGAGGGCAGAGTCCTGCCCGGCAACATCGTCAAGGTCGACGGTTTCCTCAACCACCGCGTCGACACCCGTCTGCTCGAGGACATTGCGGACGAGTTCGCCAAGTATTTCGACACCAGCAAGATCACTGTCGTTCTGACGGCGGAGGCCAGCGGCATCGCGCTTGCGACTATCTGCGCGCAGAAGTACGGCGTCCCCATGCTCTTTGCCAAGAAGGCCAAGAGCGACAACATCGAAAGCGGCCTGTATCAGAGCGAAGTCTTCTCCTACACCTACAAGAAGAGAGTCACGCTGCTCGTCTCCCAGGAGTGGCTGAACGCGGACGACCACGTGCTCATCATCGACGACTTCATGGCCAACGGCTTCGCCGTGCAGGGCCTTGTCGATATCGTCAACGAGGCGGGCGCGAAGCTCGAAGGCATCGGCATCGCCGTGGAAAAGGGCTTCCAGGGCGGCGGTGACCGCTTCCGCGCGAGCGGTATCCCCTACAAGGCACTCGCCGTCATCGAAAAGGCGGACGAGAACGGATTTGTTTTCAGAGAAGAATAAGTTCTTCAAAAAAGAGAGGCTGGCCATTACACGGGTGCTCATAAGAAAGTAATTTCAGAAATTACGATTATGGCATCTGTCAGACGGGGTTGGTAAAAGAGATAACGGGTATTCGGTGCAAAATCCGAGTACCCGTTATTTTTTTGCCCTTAACTGAAAGCAATAGATTTATTCACAGTTTTCGAGTATAATGAAACTATAATCATCCTATCCCAAACAATCCGAGATTTTTTCAAAAAATCTCAAAAAATTTTGGAAACATTGGAACAATTCAGTCCTTTTCATGCCATATATAGTAGAGGGCTATTTCAAAACGATTGGAGGTGACGCTTTTGGACAAGAAGAAAGGTCCGACAGGTTTCATTGTAGTGCTGCCCGGTGAGGTCATCGAGATACCGCAGGACAGCGACAAGTCATGGCTGACCCTATTTTATAGCCTACCGAGGGAACTTGCAGAAAAGTGGAAGCCAGCCTACGATCTGCTCCGCTGCCCCTATGAAGTTCTGAGGACGGACAAGTATGACCACATCGTATGTGATGATATGTTTAAGCTGCTTGTGTGGGACTGCTACGCATGGAGCGCATGGCAGTTCTTCCAAGTGAAAGACAGCAAGGGAAATTATCGTGACATACCCGGCAACTGGACGCAGTATGCAGGATATTTCCCTTTGTGGCGTTTGTCGTACAGCATTATCCCCTACATCCGAATGAAGTTTGAGCAGAACGGGCTCGGATTTCAAGAGCTTTACAACATCCCGCAAGGTGTGGAAGTGCCGTGGCTGACCTATCAGCAATTCAGCAATCTGATCGGCAATGTCACCGACATGGTTGTGGCAGAACAAGAATGGCAGCCCATGATTGACGCTATCTGGGAAAACAGGACCGTCGAAGACTACGAAACCACAAGCAGCACCGTCAAGACCGATTTCATGCGGAAGTGGCATCACAACCGTTCTGGTAAGCCGATCTCTCTGGATGAAATGATGGAGAGTGAGGACGGGGACATTTTCGATGTGGCAGACCCCCGCAGCGAGTTTGAGCAATCAGTTATTTCCGAAATGCAGGTAGCCACCTTTGCAGAGAGCACCATCACCGAGAAAGACCGGGAGATATTGAAGTTGCGTATGGAGGGTTACACCGAGCAGAAAATCGCAGATAAGGTTGGCTACAAGACCGCCAGCGCAGTCCATAAGCGAATCGCCAAGATCGCAGACGCTTATGAGGATTATGTGACAGCGGAATATCAGAAGTATTTGGACAAGTAAACAGACGAAGAAACGGCAGCAGTTACCCAAGTGGTGACTGCTGCTTTTTCATGCAAGAAAGGAGGATTTTATGAGCAGAGAACCATTTGAAACCATGCCCGATGTGATGGACGCAAAGCAGATTGCGGAAGCGTTGCAGATTTCCAAAGCGGGGGCATACAACCTTTTGAACAGCCCGGATTTTCCAACCTTACGGATCGGCGGGCGTAAATTGGTGATGAAAAATGAGCTTGTGGAATGGCTAAAAAGCCGCACAAACCGAAAAGCGTGAAAACACGGTCAAGAGCCGGAAAAGTAGCAAATCACCGGATAGCGTGAGCCGGAACATACTCCGCATCGTTTGAAGCGTTTCTATCGAAAAATCGCATCACTTTCCCAATTCAAGAACTGAGAAAAATTTGTGAAAATCAGGAGGTTTTATGAGAACAGGACTTACCAAGAGAGAAAAGACCACAGGCATCTATTTTGACGAGTATGGCAATATGATCGAGGTGCAGACCCACAACACCGATCTAAAAAAGCGGCTGACCGCATTTGCGAAAGAATATCCGCAATGCTGCCGCCAGATCGATGATGACGAGCAAGGCGGACTGACCTTTGAGATCGAAAAAGGCAGATTGAGCTTCCGGCTGACTGCGCCGTACAGTGAGGAACGAAAACAGGCGGCAAGTGAATGGGCGAAGAAGAACGGAATCAAAGGTTGAAAAGCTGTCGGCGTGTTTACCTGAAAAAGCTCTCTACACAATGAATATTTACAATTTGATGTTGATTGAAGTCATTCAAACTGCTATAATGATTATGGGTTAGTTTGCCCTACTCAAAAGAGAATATGGAATGAGAGGAGAGGTGCAACGATGAATCCCGTATTGAAATATCGTGGTGGAAAATCTCGGGAAATTCCACGCTTCTTACAATATATACCTGATGACTTCAATCGCTACATTGAGCCTTTTTTTGGTGGCGGTGCAGTATATTTTTATCTTGAGCCCGAAAATGCAATTATAAATGATGTCAACACTCGTTTAATGATATTCTATCGTCAGTTGCGTGACAATTATCCTGAGATGAGGGCGCAGCTTGATACTTTGCAACAGTTATATGAGGAAAATCAAGCAAGGTACAAAAGACTTAAAGCCCAAACACCAGACGAGCGTGTCCCAAATGATAATGAGGCGCTATATTATCGCATCAGAGAACTTTTCAACCACCCCGATGGTAGTTATCTTGATGGCGTGTTGTATTTCTTTATAAACAAGACCGCTTACTCGGGCATGATTAGGTATAACAACAGCGGCGAATATAATGTTCCGTTTGGTCGTTATCCCAATCTGAACACTCGACTGGTCACACAGCAGCATAGTGATTTATTGCAAGGCGCTGAATTATATAGTCTGGATTACAGCCAGATATTTGAAATGGCGCAGGAAGATGATTTTATATTCTTAGACCCGCCATATGATTGTGTGTTTAATGATTACGGAAATATTGACATGATGAATGGTTTTGACGAAGCAGAACACCGTAGGTTGGCTGCCGATTTCCGTAATCTCCCCTGCCGCGCCTTAATGGTAATTGGTAAAACTCCTCTCACAGAAGAACTCTACGGAGAATACATCTTCGATGAGTATTACAAAAACTATGCAGTAAATATCAGAAATCGTTTCAATAATGATAAAATGCACATCGTTGTAAAAAACTATTAGGAGTGCAAAATGGGAGTAATTAAAAGTAGTCGTACATTATTTTTTACTACTTCGCCCAGATCACCCAAAAAGTTAATCCCAGAAATCGCTTTGTTGGTGGATAACTTTTCTGGGCAAACATGGAGTGGCAATGAGCAAGTACAGGAAGAATTTGCCCGCACGCTCGCTGCTGCAACCACATTTGAGGGAGATACCTCTAAGAAGTATTCTGCATTTAGTGCACGAGATCGTATTACTCGCTCGCCGCAGGGATTGGGGTTTGTTGATCTTTCTCCAACAATTCAGTTGACAGAAGCAGGCGAATCTTTTATACATGGCAACAGACCGCATGAAATCTTTTTGCGGCAGCTCTTAAAATTCCAGTTACCCTCTCCCTATCACAAAGAGGGAAGTAAAATCAAAGGGACATTTTGGGGGCGTCCCTACTTGGAAATCATTCGTTTAATCCGTGATTTAGACCACCTGACACCGGATGAATTTAGAATCTTTGCGTTGCAACTGACGGACTATCGCAACTATGAAGCGGTAAAAAATCAAATCATTTCTTTCCGAGAAGAAAAGGAAAAACATAAGGGGCAGTATAAGCGATTTGTTGACGATGTTATAAATCGGGAAATATCCAAAATTTATTCTACCGAAATTGAATCCGGCAACATAGCAACCAGAGAATCAAAGACGAGCGATGTGCGGTCATTTATCAGCAAAGAAAAGCGCAACATGAGGGACTATGCTGATGCGTGTTTCCGCTATTTCCGTTTCACCGAAATGTTTGTTTCTGATGGTAGGTCGATACAGATCGCTCCAGATAAAATTCCAGAGATTGATTTTATTTTGGAAACTGTCCCGAGAGAGCCTACCTACATTGATGATGTAACTGCATTTAAGAATTATTTGTTTGACCCCGCACAGCCTCGTCTGTATACAGATGACCGCAGCAATTTAGAGGATACACTGATGCGTCATTTTTCGTATACTAAACGAGAGCTTTCTGAAAAGACAATCGAAGAGCTGAAAGATTTGCGTGATAGTGCTGTTCAAGCAAAACGGGCTGCAATTATTCAAAAGCAGACCGAGGAACTAAAGTCTTATGCGCTGTATCAAGAAGTCATTGATACATACAACGAGATTTTATCAGATGAGGTATACGATGCTCCCCTGTTCCTCGAATGGAATACATGGCGAGCCATGACTATGCTGGACGGCGGAACTATTAAAGGCAATTTCAGGATTGACGACGCGGGGCGACCCACATCAACAGCCCAAGGCAATATGCCGGACATTGAATGTGATTATGATACCTTTGCTCTTTCGGTTGAAGTTACCTTGCAGCGAGGACAGCGGCAATATGAATCTGAGGGAGAGCCAGTCACACGGCATTATGCTCAGTTGCAAAAGGCGACAGGAAAAACCACTTATTGCCTGTTTATAGCTCCGTCAATTAACAGAGCAACATGGGCACACTTCTTCGGCTTAAATCAGATCAGAAATATCGCTGCTTATGGAGGCAAGCCCAAGATTATCCCATTGGAACTTGATTCGTTTATGCGGTTGATTGAAAACTCCTATACAAGCGAAGGCATACCTCAACCACAAGATGTTCAGAAGTTTTTGCAGACGGCCATTGACGAAATAGATAATTCTACTGATGAAATTGATTGGAGCAATAGAATTTCTGCTTATGTTGATAAGTGGTTGGTCGCATAAATGAAATCCCTTTGGAACAAAGGGCGCACTTCTATACAGGGAGAAGCCCTGTATGTGCGCTCTGCGAGGCAGACAGCCCGGACTTCAATCGCCCGGGCTGTTTTGCGTCACTTCGTTCCGAACAAGGGGCTGCACCCCTTGCGACGCTTGCGCGTCTATCCCTGCACACTTTGTGAGTGGCACAATTTGCTGATGCAAACAGCGCCACTCACAAAGTTTTGAATATGTACCCATGACCGTTTACCGATTTTCGGTAGGCGGTCTTTTTATATTCCTACATCAAAATCAAGGAGGTCATACATGGTGAAAAAGCAGAAGACTATCCCACAACTGGAAGCCGAGAAAGCGGAAAATGAACGCAAGATCTCGCAGCTCCAACACAAAAAACAACAGCTTGAAAACCGCATCACCTACTATGAAAAAGGTGATCGGCGCAAGCGGGCGCACCACCTTATCACTCGTGGCGCAGCCATTGAAAGCATCGCACCGCTGACAAAGGTTTTGACCGAAACCGAGTTTTACGCCTTTGCTGAAAAAGCCCTTGCCGTCTTGGAGATTAAGGGCTTGCTCATGGAGGCGGTCAATGAACACAACCGAGCTGAACAGAAAGAGGGGTGTTGAGTATCGCACTATATCATTTTCATGTGACACAAATCAAGCGCAGCGCAGGACAATCCGCTATTGCGTCTGCCGCCTATCGCTCCGGCGAAAAGCTGCACAGCGAATACTACGGTGAGGACAGCGACTACACCAAAAAGGGCGGCGTGATTTGTTCGGAAATCCTGCTGCCGCCCTATGCCCCTCCCTCTTTCTCTGATCGGGAAACCCTATGGAATGAAGTGGAGAAAGCGGAACGGGGAAAGAAAGCGCAGCTTGCATACAGCTTTGACATTGCTTTGCAGAACGAGTTTTCCATGCAGGAGAACATCGAGCTTGCAAGGCAATTTTTATTGGAGCAGTTTGTGAGCAGGGGCATGGTGGTGGACTTCGCCGTTCACTCTCCCGACAAGGATGACGGCGGCATTTCCAATCCTCATTTCCATGTCATGTGTCCTATCCGTCCTCTGGATGAACATGGTAGATGGGGCAACAAACAGCGGCGGGAATATCTGCTGGACGAACATGGCGAGCGTATCCGTGATGAAGCAGGAAACTATGTATTCAACGCTGTGCCGACTACCGACTGGGGCAGTCCCGACACCTTGGAACATTGGCGGCAAGCATGGGCTGAACTGTGCAATCAGAAGTTTGCGGAAAAGGAATTGGACTGCCGGATTGACCACCGCAGCTATGAGCGACAGGGCATCGACCAGCTCCCTACTGTCCATGAGGGTGTGACCGTCCGAGCTATGGAAGCAAAGGGCATCCGCACCAACAAGGGTGATCTCAACCGCTGGATCAAGGCGACCAACGATCTGATCCGCAATCTGAAAAAGAAAATCTCTGCGCTGCTTGATTGGCTGAAAGAAGCGCATGAGGAATTGAGCAAGCCGCAAGTTCCAAATCTGGCGCAGCTTCTCAGCGAGTATTACACCAATCGTAACGCCGGGGCTTGGAGTCAGAAAGCAAAGATCGGCAATCTCAAAGAGTTCAACGAGATTTGCAATTATCTTATGCAGAATAAACTCACAACGCCGGAGGAATTGCAGGAGCGTGTGTCTATGCTGAGTGACCGCATCGACACTTTGAAAAACTCCATGCGTGGCAAATCCAACCGCATGAAAGAGTTGGACGAACTTCTCCGTATGGTGCAGTTTTACACTGAGGGTAAGCCCATTGCCGACAAATTGGCGACCATCAAATGGAAAGGCAAGCGGGAGCAGTTTATGTCCGAAAATGAAAACGCACTCCGCCTGTATCACATGGCAGAGCGCAAGTTAAAACCGCATTTCAAGGATGGCAAGCTGCCTATCACCGCATGGCGCAAAGAGCGTGACCGTCTGGAACAGGAGTACAAGACCGGGCAAGCGGAGCTTTCTCCCATCTATGCGGAGGTGAAAAAGCTCTGGCAGATCAAATACAAGGTGGAGCAGGTCATCCATGAGCAGGAGCGACAGAACGCTGTTACACGGCAGAAAAAACAAGAAATCGAACACTAATCTTTACACATTTTTAGGAGGCACTTATGAGCAAGAAGAAACCATTTGAACATGAAATCGACCCGGAGCTTTTGGCAGAAATCGAGGCATGGGAGCCGCAGGAGCATGACGAGCCGGAGGGATATTACTTCTCCAACCCCGACCCCTATCTTAAACCCACACCGCTGCCGCCTGACCATCCCAGACACAATTTCTGGTTTGACGAGGATGGACACATCCGTGTGAAAAATCCATCCGCTTTCTGGCTGCCGGAGTTCACCTTGCAGAAAGAGATCGGCGGCACGATCTACTCTGTCACAGGCACTTATGACGGAACGGAAACGCTGGATAAGAAAATGGAGCGTATTATGGCTGAAAAGTTTACAGAAAAGTTGGAGGATAGCGAATGACAAATTCACAGAATCTTGGTACAATAGAAGCAACCAATCCTGTACTGGCAGTTGCCCCTTTGAAGGAGGAAACAGAAATGTTACGGGCAACTGATAAAATCACCGCACTCTACTGCCGTCTATCCGTGGAAGATATGAAAGAGGATAAAAAAGGCGGCAAAGAAGATGTGTCAAATTCCATCCAGAATCAAAAAATGATCCTGCTCCAGTACGCTAAAGAAAATCGCTTTCCGAATCCGACCTTTTTCGTGGACGATGGGTACAGCGGCACGAATTATGACCGCCCCGGCTTCCAAGCCATGCTTGCGGAAATCGAAGCGGGACGAGTGGCAGTCTGTATTACCAAAGACCTATCCAGACTGGGACGAAATTCCTCGCTGACCGGGCTTTATATTAACTTTACTTTTCCAAAGTACAATGTGCGGTATATTGCCATCAACGACCATTTTGACACCATCGACCCCAACAGCACAGACAGCGATATTGCCGGTATCAAAAACTGGTTTAACGAATTTTTCGCAAAAGATACAAGCCGCAAAATCCGGGCTGTGCAGAAAGCAAAGGGTGAGCGTGGTGTACCGCTGACAACCAATGTTCCGTTTGGGTATCTCAAAGATCCGGCAGACAAAACCAAGTGGATCGTGGATGAAGCGGCGGCAATGGTAGTGAGGCGTATCTTCAAGCTGTGCATGGAGGGACGGGGACCGATGCAGATCGCAAAGCTCTTGCAGGAGGAAAAGGTGCTTAACCCCACCGCTTACAAGCGTAGGGCGGGCATCAAAACTCCAAGCCCCGAAACCGATGTTCCCTACCATTGGAACACCAACACCGTTGTTCACATTCTGGAACGGCGGGAGTACACAGGCTGTACGGTCAACTTCAAGACCTACACCAATTCCATCTGGGACAAGAAGCAGAGGGAAACGCCCCTCGACAAACAGGCGGTTTTCTACAATACCCATCCGGCGATCATCGAGCAGGAAGTCTTTGACAAGGTGCAGGAGATCCGGCAGCAGCGTCACCGCAGAACGAAAACAGGCAAGAGCAGTCTGTTCTCCGGCATGGTTTACTGTGCCGACTGCGGAGCGAAAATGCGGTACTGCACCACCAACTACTTTGAGAAGCGGCAGGATCACTTTGTATGCGCCAACTACCGAAGCAACACGGGAAGTTGTTCAGCGCACTTTATCCGGGCTGTTGTTCTGGAAGATTTGGTCTGGATGCACATGAAAGCGGTCATCTTCTATGTGACACGGTATGAGAATCACTTCCGGGCAGTTATGGAACACAAGCTTCTGCTGTCCAGCGAGGAAAAAATCTGTGCAAGCGTCAAGCGTCTGGAACAGGCGCAGCGGCGCATGGGAGAGCTCGACCGCCTGTTTATCCGCATCTATGAGGACAATGTGGCGGGACGCATCAACGATGAACGATTTTCCATGATGAGCAGAAGCTACGAAACCGAGCAGGAGCAGCTTAAAGTGGAAATCCAGACCTTGCAGCAGGATATTGAAGTACAGGAACGACAGATTGAAAATTTGGAGCAGTTTATCCAGAGGGTACACAAATACAAGGATTTGGACGAGCTTACCCCGTATGCTCTGCGGGAACTTGTTAAGGGAGTTTATATTGAAGCTCCCGACAAGAGCAGCGGCAAACGGCGGCAGAACATCCGCATTTCCTATGACCTTGTGGGCTTTATCCCGCTGAATGAACTGATGAAGGAGGAAACGGCATGACCGAAGCCATGCCGTTCCTGCAAAAATACGATATTACTTTCTTACGACCCCCGACCATTTGGCCAGCCTCTCTTTTTTGAGCAGGTTTGCACTGCGCTTCGTGCCTTGCCGCCCGTAGGGCGTCTGCGACACGCGCTCCGTGAGAAGTGTTTTTTGGCACGCGCATGTCGCGCCAAAAAACGATTAAAATTTATTTCGCGTCTGCGGACGCGAAAGTCTGCGACGCTGGCGCCTGTTTTCTGCCCATTCGGGCAGAAAATGCGGCGGGTGCGAGACGGAAGTTGGTGCGTGGATTTTTAGTGCGGAGGGCCTGTTCACTGCCGGAAGCAGCGAATGCGGTACGGGAGGGATTTTGCCTGTTTGCCGCCGGAGGCGGCAAATGCGGCGGGAAAAATTACCGTTAGTTGCCGTTCATTGCTTCTGTGGGGACAAAGTAGTTTTCTGAGGCGATGATCGTGCCGTCGTTCAGGGTGACCATCATGCGGTCCATGTCTTTGTCGATGTCGATGCTTTTCACGTCGAGCTGTGAAAAGTTGCCCGCGTAGAAAAATGTGAGGATCGGATACTCGTTGTCCCCCCAGTTGATCTTGGCTTCGACGCCGTCTCTGCACGAGGGCTCGTAGCCGTCCATGGCAAAGGTCCCGACAAAGCTGGTGGAGGACCACGTCTTTTTGAGCGTGCCGGAAATGGTGATGGAGGAGGGCGCGTAAGTCGTACCGTTGTCCTCGTAGACCCTTGCGGGAACGGTTTTGTCAATAGTTTTTCGCGTCCCGCGGATGCCGAGCAGGACGATCGCGCAAAGGACGGCAACCAGAAGAATGAGGGCCGTTTTTCCCTTTTGACGGTTCATCGTGTGCATCTCCTTGTCCTGTTAAATTTTGATGTGAAATTGTACCTCAAAAAAGCGTGCAAACCCATGCGAGGGCGGCGGAGAGGGGGATGTAGAGCAAAAAGTGCATGAAGTGCGCTTTTTTGTTGTACCCGAACAGCTGCGGGGCGGCGATGCCCTTGACCTCGGGGTAAAAATGAGGAAAGAAGTTCGAGTGGCACAGCAGCACCCAGTCGAAAAAGAGAATGTCGTAGACCTCCATGACATAGAGGATGACGAGGTAGCGCGCGAAAAACGCGCCGAAGGGGAAACTGTTTTTGATGCCTTACAGCCGGTAGAGCTCCGGCCGCCGGTCGTGGAAAACGGGGACGCGGGCGCGGAGGGGCGCGATGGAGGAAAGGTCCAAGTCGGCGGTGACGATCTCCTCTTCCCCGCCGCCCTGGGCTAAGACCGCGCCCAGCGGGTCGATGATGCGCGAAAAACCGCCATACAGCGTGCCGTCGCGCTCGCCGCAGGCGTTGCACGAGACGACAAAGAGCTGGTTTTCGATCGCGCGGGCGGCGGTGAGCGTTTCCCAGTGGTACTGGCGCGCGGCCGTCCACTGGGCGGGCAGGAAGACGACTTCCGCTCCGCGCAGCGCCAGCGTGCGCCAGAGCTCGGGGAAGCGCACCTCGTAGCAAATGAGAAGGCCGCAGCGCACGCTATCCAGCGTGAAGGTGACGAGGTGATCGCCGGGAGTGTAGACCTCGTGCTCACCCATCGGCGTGAAGGGGTGGGTCTTGTCGTATTCGGCAATGCACGCGCCCGCGCGGTCAAAGACGCAGGCGGTGTTGTAGATCTTGCCATTGCGGAGATTCGACACGCTTCCCGCGACGATGTTGACGTTCAGCTCGCGCGCGAGCGGGGAAAAGCGAGCGCGCACGGCTTTCGCGTCCTCATCGCTTGCCGCGGCAAGGTCGCCCGCGGGCATGAAGCCCGTGTTCCACGTCTCGGGCAGGACGACAACGTCGGGGCCGTTTTCCCCGACAGCGCGGCGCACGAGCGCCTCCGCGCGGTCAAAGTTCGCTTTGCTCTCCAGCGAGCGCATATTCATCTGGATCACGCTGACCTTCATGGTGGTGTCCTCCAAAATCGTTTTGATACGGTCATTATACGAAAAGAAAGCCTGCATTGCAATACACAACAAAAAGAGGACGGCAAATGCCGTCCTCTCGTTTGTAAAAGCGTCGCAGACTTTGCCGCCCGCAAAATAAGCGTCGCAGACTTTGCGCCGCGCACGGCGCAAATAAATTGAAATCGTTTTTTGGAACGACATGTGCGTGCCAAAAAACACTTTGCACGGAGCGAACGTGCGCGCCTTTGGCGCGTGCGCTGAGCGCAGTGAAATTCTGCTCAAAAAACTGACTTTGTCAGTTTTTTGAAGTGCGCAGCGCTCTGATTGCATTGAGAACCGCTAAGACCATCACGCCGACATCGGCGAAGATGCCCATCCACATGTTGGCGATACCGATGGCGACGAGCAGCAGGCACGTCAGCTTCACGCCGAGCGAGAAGACAATGTTCTCGTACACGATGCGGATGCACTTGCGCGAGATCTGGATGCCCTTGGCGATCTTCATCGGATCGTCGTCCATCAGCACGACGTCCGCTGCCTCAATGGCGGCGTCGGAGCCCATCGCGCCCATCGCGATGCCGATATCCGCGCGGGAGAGCACGGGCGCGTCGTTGATGCCGTCGCCGACGAAGGCGAGGCAGTCATCCTTGCCCTTTTCACCCAGCAGTCGCTCGAGGCGCGCGACCTTGTCGCCCGGGAGCAGCTCCGCGTGCACTTCGTCGACGCCGAGCTCCTGCGCCACGTGGTCGGCGACTCTCTGAATGTCGCCCGTGAGCATGACGGTCTTCTGCACGCCCGCGCGCTTGAGGGCCGCGATGGCGTCGCGCGCGTCGTTCTTGACGACATCGGAGATCACGATGTGGCCGGCGTACTCGCCGTCAACCGCCATGTGGACGATCGTGCCGACGCTGCGGCAGTCCTGCCACTTGACGCCGAGCTCATCCATGAGCTTGCCGTTGCCCGCGGCCACGCTGTGGCCGTCCACGGTCGCGACCACGCCGCGGCCGCCGCGCTCTTCGATGTCCGTCACGCGGGAGCGGTCGAGCTCCACGCCGCAGGCCTTCTGTAAGCTCCTGCTGATGGGGTGCGAGGACGCGCACTCGGCGAGCGCCGCGTACTCAAGCAGCTTGCGGTCCTCCATCGGGCTGTGGTGCACGCCCGTGACCTCGAACACGCCCTGCGTGAGCGTGCCGGTCTTGTCGAAGACGACGATCTTGGTCTTGGACAGCGACTCCAAGTAGTTCGAGCCCTTGATGAGAATGCCCTCATGGCTCGCGCCGCCGAGGCCCGCGAAGAAGCTGAGCGGGATGCTGATGACCAGCGCGCAGGGACACGAAATGACAAGGAACGTGAGCGCGCGGTAGACCCACACACCCCACGAGGCGGCGTTGCCCATCAAAAGATTGATGACCGGGGGTAAAATGGCCAGCGCCAGCGCGCTGTAGCACACGGCGGGAGTATAGACGCGGGCAAAGCGGGAGATGAACGCCTCGGAGCGGGACTTGTGCGAGCTGGAGTTTTCCATCAGCTCCAAAATCTTCGAGACAGTGGACTCGCCGAAGGCCTTCGTTGTCTTGACCTTCAGAACACCCGTCATGTTGATGCAGCCGCTAATGACCTCGTCGCCGGTCATCACGTCGCGCGGGAGGCTCTCGCCCGTCAGCGCCGCGGTGTTGAGCGTGGACGCGCCCTCGACGATCTCGCCGTCGATAGGAATTTTCTCGCCCGGCTGGACGGTGATGACCGTGCCGACGGCCACGTCGTCGGGGTCGACCTGCTCGAGCTTGCCGTCGCGCTCAATGTTCGCGTAGTCGGGGCGGATGTCCATCAGCGCCGTGATGTTGCGGCGGGACTTGCCGACGGCGTAGCTCTGGAACAGCTCGCCGATCTGGTAGAAGAGCATGACCGCCACGGCCTCGGCATAGTCGCCGCTCTTTTCATAGATGGCGAGCGCGATGGCGCCGATCGTGGCGACCGCCATCAGGAAGTTTTCGTCGAACACCTGATGGTTGCAGATGCCCTTCCATGCCTTGCGCAGAATGTCGTAGCCGATGGTGACATAGGCGGCGAAGTAGAGCGCGGTGGAGACGAGCATCGGTATGGGAATGAATTTCGCGGCGAGGAACAGTACCGCCGCGATCAGGATGCGGTAAAGCATCTTTTTTTGCTTTTTCGTCATTAAAGATGACCTCCTTGATAGGGGAGAATTTGAATTTTGCCTAAGAAAGCGCCCCGGTGCGTTCGTCCGGGGCGTGAGAGGGAGAAGATCTCTTACAGATAGATCTCGCAGTCGTCCTCGACCTTCTTGCAATTCTTGAGGACGGCCTTCATCACGGCCTTGGGGTCTTGACCCTCGGCGAACTCGACGGTCATCTTCTGGGTCATGAAATTCACGACGGCGTCGGCAACGCCCTCGGTCTTCTTGGTGGCTTCTTCCATGAGGTTGGCGCAGTTGGCGCAGTCGACTTCGATCTGATAGGTCTTTTTCATGGTATGTTTCTCCTTTTCGGCACAAAATATTTAACGATTAAGTGCTTGTTTAATCTTGATGACCGTACTATAATGTCCGCAAAGGCAAAAGTCAAGGGCTGCACGCATGTCTCTTCCGTTCGGGCGAAACAAACTTCCAAACGGGATACGGACGCGCTCGCAGGCCCCAAAAAGAAAGGCGGAACAACGATGAGCGAAGTGCATTTACCCCACCAGCACAGCGACGAGGGCACGATGCGGGAGCTGCAGGAATCGGTGGAGACGATCGGCAGCTTCCAGACCGTGGCGGACGTGTTCAAGCAGCTCTCCGACAGCAGCCGCGTGCGCATTTTCTGGCTGCTGTGCCACTGCGAGGAGTGCGTCATCGACCTCTCCGCGATGGTCGGCATGAGCTCGCCTGCGGTGTCGCACCATTTAAGGCAGCTGCGTGAGAGCGGACTTCTCGTCTCGCGCCGCGTGGGGAAGGAGGTCTACTACCGCGCGTCGGACAGCGAGCAGGCGCAGCTATTGCACCGCATGATCGAGCGCACGATGGAGATTTCGTGTCCCGAGGAGGAGAGCAAGGCCGCCACCGGCGCGCCGCACCTGCCCCCGCTCGACGCCGAGGTGTACGAGGGCGGCGGTACGAGTGAGCAGATCGAGACCATCCGCGCCGTGCACGACTATCTGACGCAGCACCTTTCAAGCCGCGTGACGATCGACGAGCTGTCGCGCCGCTTTTTGATGAACCCCTCGACGATGAAGGCGCTCTTCAAGTCCGTCTACGGCAGTTCGCTGGCCTCGCACATCCGCGAGCACCGCATGCAGCACGCGGCAAAGCTGCTGCTCGAGGGCGACGAGAACGTCGCGCAGGTCGCGCGCGCCGTCGGCTACGAGAGCCAGAGCAAGTTTTCCACCGAATTCCACAAGGCCTTCGGCGTCCTGCCGACGGAGTACCGGAAATCACAGAAAAAGTGAGTTAGAGGAGGTCGAACGTCCCCGCTTCCCACGGCGTTTCACGGAAGCTGACGCGCCAGTCGACATGGTCGACTATCTCAAAGTGCAGCGACGAGCACGCGGTGTGGAGCTTCCCCTGCGCCGCTTCGCCCACGACGATGGCGACCGGCCCGTCCGCGCCGCCGATGATACCGACGCAGAAGTCGTTCTGCGCCTCGGGCGCAAAGAAAGCGGTCTCACGTTTGACCTGGCGTGGGCGGTCGCTCTCGGCGCAGTCCTCGACGAAGATCGAGTTTTCCGGCGGCTCGGGCATGAGCGTGTAACTGATGACCGTATAATGCGTCGGATAGTCGAACCGCGGGTCAAGGCTCATGCGCTCGCGCGGCAATTCCTGCGGCTCGACCTCCTGCACCGTGAGAAGATACTTCGTGCCACGGTAGGAGAAGGCGAACGTGTCGCCCGCCTTGTCCGCGCGGAAGAGTGCCCCGGGGACGCGCACCTCGTCCGCCGTCATCGTGACGGCGAGTGATTTGAGCTTCGGCGCGCGCTTCGTGACGAATGGGAACGCCGCGCGGCGGATGCTCCAGCCATACGCGCGGTCGAGGCCGTAGTGCGCCATGGCGGGCTCTGCGTCGGCGCAGAAGCCGGGCTGCTCCGGCAGGAAAATGACGCCGCAGCCGTGGCTCGTGCGGAGCTTCGCACCGTTCAAGGTGAGGCTGGGGGTAAAACCGAGGCTGAGCGGGTGCTCGCGCTCCATCTGTTCGCGTTCGTCGCGCGAGAAGTTGATGGATTCATCGCTTTCGGGATCGATCCCCCACTTTTTCATAAAGCCGTGCAGCGCGGAAGCCTCCGCGCGCATACAAAAATCAACGACAATGCCCTTTGAACAAACGTAGACCGACGGCACGAACCAGTCGCGCCCCGCCCACGAAAACCACTTTTGTACGCTCATCTCCCTGCCCGCGCGCTCGTGCCCGTGGTGGCCCCAAAAGCTGCCGTCAAAGTAGACCTTCCAGTCCGTTTTCTGTTCGGGCGCGTCGGGATTCATTTCGGGGTCGTAGAAGTCCTCGGTGAATTTGAGCTTGCTGAGATCGAACTCCGCTTGCAGCTCGCGCAGGTATTGCCACGGCTGCTCCATCGGCGCGAGGGAAAAGACTGTGGAAATCTGCGAGAGCACCGCTTTCTGCTCGCCCGTCGGCGGATTCTCGGCAAGGAAGGCGTCGAATTGCGCCTCGTCCCACTGCCACGCCTGCTCGAGCGCCGCACTGTCGCCGGTCGCGAGCAGCAGGCGCAGAAAATCGGAGAAATCGCGCGCGATGACGTGCACGCAGTCCTTGCCACCGTTCATCGGGCTCACGGCGAAGACCGTTTCGCCAAAACCGCGGACAAAGCAGAAGTGGATGCCGTCCACGCCCGCCCAGCCGAAGATAGAAGCGCCCTTGGGCGTGCAGAAATAGGGATCGTTATCCTCCCGCCGCATCACGCTGAGGGGCGATAAGTCAAGATGCTTGCGCAGAAATTTTTGATAAAACGCCGCCATGGAAAGCCCTCCTTTGGAGTTCAGGTTTTCCCCAGCATACCACACGGGTGCGGAAAAGTCACCGGAATTGCGAAAGCTGTGGATTTTTCGCGCCGGAAGCCGCGCCGCGGCCTTGCCACGCTCTCGCGAACATGATATACTATATTGCTAAACTATCGAGATTCGGGAGGAAACATCCCTTGGAACGCAAAGAAGTCATCGTCAGCGAGCAGGAGCTCGCGCGTCAGAAGGAATTTACGCGCAAGATGCGCGAGATGAACGACCGCCGCACCCGCACGCCGCTCGCGCTGGTCGATACGTTCGGCTGTCCGTTGGTTTGAGTTTAACTGATTCTGAATAGTGCCCGAAACACCTGGGTTTTCCCCAGGTGTTTTCTTTTCGCCTACACGGTTAATTGTTCCGTTAAGGCTGATAAAAAAATTTAAGAAATTTAATCAAAAGGTTTGACAATTACCGAAAGGCAAGCTATAATATAAGCATGGAAACCGGATTACCGGAAAGCAATTTGGAGGTATCAGTATGAACACCTACGAGATCAGCTTCCAGAGAAGCAACGGAACCACCGTTACCGACCGGGTAGTGGCCGCCACCCCTGGGGAGGCCAAAAAGCTCTTCAAGGAAATCTACCGACACAGCGAAGAGTTCCAGAACAAGGACCTGAAGGTTGAACTGGTGGCTGAGGGCGTCCCCGCAACGAAGGATCAGGAGCGCGAAGCCCTGGAGAAGATCAAGGCCATTGTCGAGGCCCTTGGGCCTGACAGCTACATTGGGACCGCCCTGGATGGGTGCTTCGAGATCGCCGAGGAGAACATCGAGAACGACTTCGCTTGCTCCATGAAACAGAGAGTCGAAGCTGTGGTGGTCGAGAACACCAGACTGAAGGAGAAAGTCAAGAAGCTGGAGAAAGAAGTTTCCACCATGGCTCTTGATAACCGGGACCTCCGACTTGCCATCAAGAAGGAGAAGGAAGAAGCCTCTGCTACGGAGACCGCACTTCGGGAGCGCGCTGTCTCCGATGACGACCTCACTGACTGTATCCAGATGGCCCGGGACTCCGCTTACGGCTACCGGGAGAAGATGGAAGAGGCCGCCGCTTCCGTTGTGGAACTGGCTGACGATCCCTCCTCCCCTGAGTTCACCAAAGCGGTGAAGGACCACCGGAACGCGAAGACGGCCTATGAGTACGCCGAAGCTCTGGCCTCCCGGCTGGAGAAAATTCGAGACAACACGCCCGCCGGTGAGCAGTAAGCCCACCGGCGGGACCATTAAGGAGGTTTTACCATGAACGAGTACCCCACGATCAGAGGAAACACAGATCTGCGGATGGCCTACTCTTTCCTCTCCCTGGCCCTTGAAACTGCACTCCCAATCGACTTCACCGTAGCGGTGAAGCGGGCGATCCGAAAGTACACCCACCGCCAGACAGACGATGGCTACCGGGCAATCTGGAGCGACGGAGAAAGCTGTGTCTACCTTGTGGACCTGCCGGAGACCATCGACAGCAGGGAGGGGGCCAAAAGCTACTTCGAGGATGTTGAATACCGGCCGCCCATCAATTCTCCCTACGACTGCACCGGCCTGGCATTTACCTCCTGGTATCGGCTCTTCGAGCGGCGGGGCCGCTGGTATGCCTACCATTGTATGTGCCTGGATGTTTGACCGGGAAGGAGCTGACCTGATATGACGGTGTGCAAGAAGTTCAGAGACGGCGCGGAGCTCCACATGGTGGTGGCTATGTCCGATGACCGGCTCTTCCAGAACTGGTACTCGGTGATCGAAGATGACGCCGGCATCCAGCACCCCAGCAGTACCGCAGGATATTTCGATAGCCTGGATCAGGCGGTTGCCATGATGAAGAAGCACCGCCCCAATGCGAAGGAGGTTTTCACGATGACGAAGCAGATCAAGAAGGACGAAGGCATCCGGCTGGCCGATGGCCGGATGGCGACCCTGAGCGCGGCCCAGCTCCCGGACGGGAAGTTCGAGGTCGTGCTGTTTACCAACGGCCCGGAGATGGAGGAGGTTGACTCCATCCAGTGTGAGTATGAGGAGACCGCCCTGGCCCACTTCGAGCGCCTGAAGAAGTATTACCACACCCCGGAGCTGAAGGGGCGGTACAAGAAGCTGGCGGAGGACCTGAAGGAGGCCAAGGCCTACGGCCTGGATCACGCCGGGGACGATGACGGCGGAACCTGCAACTTCGATTCCGCGACGCTCTACCTCCCCCGGTGGAACAAGGAGAAGGTCGAGATCGCGGCGAAGACCGCCGGCGTTGGGTGCTCCGTCTGGACCTCGTTCACCAAATGCTGTTTCATCTTCTCCATCCCCGGGGTGGGGCAGGGCTTCAGGCGGACCAAGGCGGCGGAGGCCATGCACGACTTCCTGGAGGAACGCGGGTATGACGCCGGGATGTACTACCAGATGGACTGAGGAGGTGAGCGGATATGCGGAGAACATATCGGTGGCGGTTGGAGATCAAGGTCCTCTGCGGCGATGATCCGGTTGACTTCCAGAGCCTCCCGGCATGGGCCCGGGACTCGATTATGCAACTGGTCAGGAATGGCGACACCCAGGGGAACGCATACCTGGATGACAGCACGGTGAACAACTGCCAGAACGGGAGCTACGACTGCGACACCTGTGCCTGCAATGGAGACTGCCCGGATCAGGGCATGGACGGGAAGCCGAGCCGAGAGGAGGTGAAGAGCGATGACTGACAGAAGATGGCCGCCGGTGATCCACAGCCGTGGGTACGACGCCTACCTCTGCGGAGTACAGATTCTCGCCGGAGGGGATGAGACGCCGATCTACCGCTTCCCTGGAGGCCAATCCCTGGTGGATGACTCCGAGCTGAAGAAGCCGGCGGAGAAGTTTCACAATCTCATGTCGATAGCGTGGTTGGAGCCCAGGGATCTCCGTGAAAAGCCGGGGCTATTTCGGCGCCTGCCCGTGGACTGGTACAAAGAAATCGCCCTCCACGCAATGAAGAGTGTGTCCCACCGGCTGGGGCCGGACCAGTTCACCCATTGCCGGACGGACACCGCAGGATGGGCCGCCCACTACGTTACCAAAGCGGTCTTTGAGGAACAGGACCTATTTGACCCCTACGCGGACCGGGAGTTCCTGGAGGAAGCCGAAAAGCTCCTCCCCTGGTACATCAAGAGATATGTGGAGGATTGACCATGAACGCTTATCAGGAAATGCAGGACAGACAGCAAAAGGAGTTCAACTCCTTCCCCTGCTTCTTCGCCTTCGGCCAGGAGCAGTTTGATGAGGGTATGAAGAAGCTGGGTCTGAAGCCCGGCGACACGAAGCTGATCTACCGGGCCCCCGGCGGGATGTACTACCGGAAGACAGACTCCGACAGCCTGAAGGAGATGATGGCCCGCTTTGACCGGGAGAAGGAGGCGGCCATTGTGGGCGATACCACCGGCGAGGGCTTCATCCTGGATATGTTCAGCACCGAGCTGGCAAATCACGAGTTCGGGTACACCTACGAGCTGGAGGAAACGCTGGAGGCCGTTGGCCTGACTGTTGCCGCGGTAAAGGCAAATCCAAATCTGCTCAACGGCCTGCGGAAAGCCCTGAAGAAGTACGGGGCGACCATCTGAGGGGGTGATACTGTGGAAATCTCCATTCGGACCCTGGACCCCTCCCTGGTGCACCAGGCCAACATGAACAGCATGGGCGGGAAGCGCGGCGACCTCTCCGTTACCAGCTATGAGAGCTACTGCGAGAGAGTGCTTTCCTGGCCGATCTCCGATGAGAAGAAGCAGAAGATCGTCGATCAGATTTACCAGAAGCTCAGTGAACAGCTCCGGCACGAGGCAAGGCACGTCAGTGTGATGGTGGCCGGGCCATCCGGCTACAACCCGAAGAAGCTGGACCACAGCGACATGATCCTGCGCCTGTCGGCTGAGTTTGTCGAATGGTTCAAGGACATGGAGAGCCAGATCCAGCGCCCGGAGTCCGAGGACAGCAAGCGGGCCTCTCTGCTGAGGACCATCGAGTTTGCGGACAGCCGGCCGGAGCTGGACCCCACCGCTTCCTTGGCAGAGCTTGCGATGGTGGACAACGCCAAGTTCATCGAGCTGTTTGAAGCTATGCAACCGAAGTACAGGTGGCGGAAGAACAGCAACATCTACAAGCTCTACCTCGCCTCGAAGGAGGGGAAGGTCAAGGAGATCAGGCCGGAAGTGTTCTTCGAGAACGCGGACCTGACCGCCTTTACCGAAGGGGACCGCGCCTATATCCGCTTCACGATGAAACCGGCCCGACAGCTCATCGTTGCCCTGAAGAGCCGGGGCTGGTGGTGGAACAGCGGGAAGAGGGCCTGGAGCACCTACCTGGACCGGCTGGACAAGGAATGGGTGGCCGGGATCAGTGAACGCTATGCGAAGTACGTCTAATCTGAAGAAAAGAAAGCGAGGAAACCCCATGAATGTGTCGATCAAAACCCCGTTCGCAGAAATGTCCTTCGAGATGTCGCCGGACCGAGCGAAGAACCTGATCCGGGTGGCAGTACAGCTCGCCTCCAGTGAAGACGAGGCGCCCCACCTATCGGGGCTGAAGTGTGCTGATCCCCCGGAGGAGCCGCGCCCGGAGCCGGAGTCTCAGAAGCCCACCCGGAGCCGCGTGGAGTCGATGTTCGGAGCCCGGGAGACCTGGAGCACACCGGCGGCCGCCGGCGGGAGAGAAGAGGAGCGGGAGTCCTACAAGGGCTTTCTCTTCATCCGGTGCGAGGCCTGCGGGAAGGAGAAGGGGTACAGCTCCAAGTACCCCCTGACCTTCCACAAGTGCGACTGCGGCCACCGCACCGATCTCCACGACCTGAAGCCGGTCCATCTCTACTGCAAGTGCGGGAGCAAGTACAAGTACATGACCAACATCAGCGATCCCCAGTTCACGATGAACTGTCTGTCCTGCGGCGCCCCCGTTGACCTGGAGCTGAACAGCAGAGGGACCGCCTACGTTACCATAGGCCACAAAAGGGGGGGGGGGGGGTACTGATCGCCCCTATGTATTCCGGCCGAAGCCGCGTATTCACTTTTAAGGTCCTGAGAATGAGGAGGATGTAATTGTGGCAAAGTTCTATGTAGATGTTTCCCCCGGTATGCTGATTGCGCTCTTCGAGGATGTGTACCCGGGGATCAACCTGAAGAAAGCGGAGGCCCGCATGATCCTGAGCTACTTCGACAGGAGCGACTACCCGCTGAAGCTGGATGTGATTCACCGCCAGTTGATCCGCTTCGACAGCCAGGGAGTTGATGCGCCGGAGGACCTGGACACCCTCGCCGATGTCGTGACCTACTGCGCGGACATCAACTTCGACCTGACCGAAGAGGAGAAGGCCGCGGTGATCCCGGACGAGAAGAGGCTGGCAAACCTCCGCGCACACCTGAAGCGCCTGGACCGCCTCATCGAGTTTATGAGCGAATAGGAGGCCCTGAGAGGCACGGGAAATCCCCGGGGGAAAAACTCCCCCGGGGATTTATTCTGACGCTTCCACGGCGCTCTCATGCTCTTCCGGGCCGGTTTCGTCTTTGTAGACGAACACGTTGGTGAGCCCGTTCTTGAACCGGATGGCTTTCACCCGCCCGTCCTTCACGGTCATGGTGTCGATCACGGAGCTGAAGAAATCCTTTAGGCTCTCCTTGTCAAAGACGGAGACGGCCTTTTTGAAATCCAGGGACCGCTTCTTAACGAGTTCGTTCTGGATGTAGAACCGGGTGGCCTTCTGCAAGAGGTCGGCGTCATCCTCCGGCGCCTCTCCCTGGATTTCCGCGATCCGCCGGTTGACCGACTCCAGCTTATCTTCCAGTTCCCCCTTCTGCACAATGTAGTCCTTCTCCGAAATGCCGTCATCAGAGAACAGGTAAAGGGATTGCAGACGATCCAGGGCGCGAATGTACTTCTCCCTCTCGGAGGCCAGAAGATCCAGCTCCGCGTTGTTGGGCTCATCCTGCTGGTCCTTCTTCGGATCGAAGTCTGCCCGGGCCACCCCGTAGACCATGTTGTTGAACGTGGTCAGCAAGCCCTCCCTCTCGATGTGGTCCACGTTGGAGAAGAACTTTCCGCGCAGAAGCATTTTCTCCAGGGTGTCCGCCCTGGTCCTCTTGGACACGCTCTGCGCCGCCTGGACCATGTTGGCGAGGTAGTTCAGGACGAAGGGGCCGATGATGATGTCGGAGATGTAGCGGTTGGGGCATCCCTGCTTCCGGTTGTGGGAGGTGCAGTAATATTTGGAGGGCCGGTAGCCGTCGGACCTGGGGCGGTCCAGGCCGGCGCCCATCGTCATGCCGCAGTACCAGCACTTCAGCATCTTCGAGAAGATGTGCGTGTACTTGATGTTGTTCCGCAGGTGGGCGACGGACCTCTCGGCGTTGGTGTCCATGATGGCATTGGCTCGGCTCCAGACCTCCTCGCTGATGATCGGCTCATGGTTGCACTCTATGATGATCTGCTCAGACAGGGGCTTTTCCGTTCCGGTCTGCGTTTTGTGGTTGTAGCGGTAGGTCCCCTTGTAGAAGGGATTACGGATCACATCGCGGACCGTTTTGCTGGTCCACTCCCCTCCCCTCTTCGTTTTCACGCTGTTTGCCGCGAGGTCATAGGACACCTTCAGGGCGCTCTCCAGGGAAATATACCTGTCGAAGATGTAACGCACGACCTTGGCCTCTTCAGGGTCCACAACGGGGTATTTCTTCTCCTCGCTCCATTTATACCCGATGGGTATGGGAGCTCCATTCCAGAGGCCTTTTTCGGCCCGGGAGAACATGATGGCCGTGACTCTCTCCCCGGTCATCTTCCGCTCCAGCTCCGCGAACACCAGCACGATCCTGGTCATCGCCTCTCCCATAGCGGTGGAGGTATCGAACTGCTCCACCTTCGAGACGAAGGAGCAGTTGTGCTTCTGGAGCTCTTCATACATCTGCGCGAAGTCCAGAAGGTTTCGGCTGATCCGGTCGATCTTGTAGACTACCAGGTGGGTGAACTCGTTGTTCCTGATACGGCTCATCATCTCCTGGAACTTCGGCCGGGAGGTGTTCTTTGCAGAGTACCCGGCGTCCTCGAAGATTTCATAGTCCTCGATGTTCAGGGCGTACTTGATGTAGTTGATGAGCTCTTCCTTCTGGAAGGGCAAGCTGTCCTTGTCCACCTGATACCGGGTGGAGACCCGGACGTAGATGGCCGCCTTCAGTTTCCTCGGCATGACCTCCGGGGGCCGGAACCGCCTCGCCCCCGGATTCAAAAACTCCTCGTTGCTCCCTCTCTTCTTCGGCATATCAAACCCTCCGGCAATAATTTTGCGACCATCCAGCGGACAGTCCGCTCAGAAAATGCGTGACAGTCACGCGAAAGGTCGGTGGAAAATCCCTCGTAACCATAACCAGTACCATAACCAGCACCATAACCATAAACAGTACCGGCACCAGAACCAGAGTAAAAGAACCGCCCTCACCGGCACGGCAGAGGGCGGAATTGTGCATATCGTCAAAATACACCAAATCGGGGGGGGGGGTAAAAAACTTTGTATATAATCACGAATATCCTTCGCCGCCCGGTTTGCCGCTTCGATGGCCGGAGCGAGGTTGCCGTAGTCCACGCTGGCCGATCTCAGCTTCAGCAGGGAGCGCAGGGAAATTGTTTTCTGACCCGGGCAGGACCAGTCAAGCGTGGGGGTGGGGATCACGATGAACTGCCAGTCATCCAGGATGAGGGGGTTGGCCGCCTCCCGGTCCTTGCTGGCGAACAGGCAAAAGACGTAGACATCGGAGGCGCGGCGGGCCTGATCCTTGTCGAGCACCTTCTTCCCAAGCTCACTCCGCCGGCTGGGGGCGATGCTGAAGGAAACAGATGAAAGACCATCCCGCGCCCCAGCATTGATGTAGGCGGAGGACTTGACCTCGATTTTGCAGACCCCTCCCCCACAGATCATCTCCAGGTCCCATGCCTGCCGATCCTCATGGGCCTCGCTTGTATTCTCCCCTATGGCCGTAGCGACGATGAACTCCGCAAGGGCTCCCCGCAGGGTGCCCTTCAGCAGATCAGAAGAACTCCACGCCCAAAAGTCACCGACCAGGTGGGGCAACGGCATACCGTCGAACCAAAAGTTTTCGTTTCCAGATAGCGTCCTCATGTTGATCCATCCTTCCCGCCACCCGGAAAGGGAATTATACGGCGCTCTCGTTGGCGTACTCTAAGAGCTTCTGCAAGACTCCCCTTTCCTCCGGCGTCATGTATTTGTCGAGAAGGGTCCAGATCACCCGCTGGTCGGATGAGCTGGCCTTCCGGTAGCAGGAAACAAGGAGGCTCACTTCAACATCGAGTCCAGATCGGCGATCCCTCTTCAGGGTGCACTCATCGTCGATGAGGCCCAGGAGGTAGTCGGCGGACACGTTCAGCGCGCTCGAAACGGCGGCAACATTCTCACCGCGAGGAACGCGGTCACTGGTCAAGTACCTGGAAACCGTCGCCGGGGTAGCGTGAATCTGGCGGGCAAGCCAATCCTGGCTCACTCCCCGCCGGTCCAAAATCTGGCGCAACCGTTCAGAAAACACATTCATATTCCTACACCTCGCAAATGATTTTCCATTATAGCATTGAAAATTGAAAAAATGAACCTGACTTACCACTATTATAATTTTCGTTATTGACAATTACCAAAAGACAAGTTATACTGAAAGCACATCGGGAATGGAGGTGATGAAGATGATTGCGATTGAGCTGAAGGTGGAGCGGACCCGCAAGGGATTCACCCAGGAGCAGATGGCAAAAACCCTGGGTGTTTCAACGGTTTCCTACTCGAAGAAAGAGCGCGGAGAGGTTCGGTTCAAGCCCGAAGAGATCATGCTGGTAGCCGAGGCCCTGGAACTTGACCAGGACAAGGTGAACGCTATTTTTTTTGACGGGAAGTTACCGAAAGGCAATGTGAAGGAAGAAGAATTGCCGAAAGGCAACGAAGCCGACAGCGAGGCGCCCTGCACCTGATGTTCTAATTTTACCAAAGGCGGGAGGTGAGCGAAATGGATAGCGCCGGTAAGATCGGGAATGAGACCATCTACTTTCGTTGCAGGAAAGAGGCGGCAGTACACAACGAGCGCCTGAACAGCAGGGCCGGGGCCGCTGAACTCCTCGGCATCTCGGAGTCCTCGCTGGCGAAGCATGAGCTGGGGATCACCAAGGTCGTGCCCGTTGACCTGGTAGACGATATGGCGGAGCTTTACGGGTGCCCGGAGCTGAAGAAGTTGGCCGAATCCTGCCGGAGGAGTACCTGTACTTTTGGGGAGACGGCCGCCACAACCATTTCACGACCGAGTACCACGCCGGAACGACGTGGGACTGGAGTGCCGAAAATCCCTATGAAAGCTGAGGTGTGCAAGCGTGAGCGAGACTGAGATCACCGAAGCGAGAGGACGTGCAGAGGCCCGAATGGGGCTGGAAGCCCCTGATTCCCTCGTCGAGGAAGCGGTCAAGCTGACCGAGCAGAAGATCCGGGTGAAGGGCTTGCCGGAAGACTACGCCCCCCTACTCCTGGAGGATGAGATCATGGAGGCCTGCTTCCGGGCCGCGATCAACGGGAGGTGCAGAGAATGTGCGCGATCTGCATGAGAACCCCATGTGATCCCAGGTGCCCCAACGCGCCTGATCCGCCGGCGGTCTACACCTGCAAACATTGTGGGGAGCCCATTGTTCCGGGGGATGAGTACATGGAGGTGGACGGCGATTACTACCACCTGGAGGATTGCGCCGGAGACGCCGCCCTGGACATCCTGAAGGATCGGTTTGGGGCCCGGACCGGAGTTGCCGAGGTGGACCGATGGTAGTGCTTCCAGACACCGCGAAGGTGCTCACCTTCGATGACCGGCGGCATATCTACCGGCTGAAGGGGATCGAGCTCCCGAGTGTGACCCAGGTGATGAAGCCGTTGTCCGATGAGACATACCGAAGCGTCGAGCCCAGGGTGCTCAACCGGGCGGCTGACAAGGGAACGGCGGTCCACAATGCCATCGAGAATTACATCAGCTTCGGCATTGAAGACATCGACCCCGAGTTCTCCGGCTACTTCACCGCCTTCCTGAGATGGTATCGGGAATTTAACGTGAAGCCCATCGCTTCGGAATACCGGCTCTACCACAAATTCATGGGGTATGCCGGGACTGCGGACCTGATCTGCGACATCGGCGGACAGCTCCACCTCGTTGACTACAAGACCACCCAGCAGATTGAAGAAATGCTGGTGAAGGTCCAGTTAAAAGCCTATGAAAAGGCCCTCGACAGCCTGGGCGCGGAGCCGAAGAAGACGGCGGCGCTCCACCTGAAGAGGGACGGCACATTCGACTTCCTGGTGCTCGATGGAGGGGCGGAAAGCTGGCAAGTGTTCAGCTCCCTTCTGACGGTGCTGAAGTACAAACAAAAATATTTTTGGAGGTAATCAGTCTATGGCAAAAGAAACTGTTGTGGCCCAGGTGGGTCAGCCCACCAGTGAGAACGAAATCGCCATCCGTCAGGAGGTGTCCGGTGTCACGATCCAGGTCGAGGGCATGGTGATCGCCTCTGAGGACGATTTCGAGGAGGCGGCCAAGATCGGACTTGCGATCAAGGCCCAGGCCAAGAAGGTGGCGGAGTTCTTCGCCCCCATGAAGAGGCGGGCCAGTGACGCCCACAAAGAAATCTGCAACCGCGAGAAGATGATGTTATCCCCCCTCCAGGAGGCGGAGAAGGCTCTGAAGAATAAGATGGGCGCCTACCGTCTGGAGGAGGATCGGCGGCGGAGACTGGCTGAGGAAGAGGCCCGGAGAGCTGCTGAGGAGGAACAGCGCCGTAAGGAGGCGGAGGCTATCGCTCTGGAGTCCGAGGGTCGGAACAGCGAGGCCTACGCCGCTTTGATGGAAGCCGAGGTTGCGGAGAGCGCCGCGAAGAACGGCGTCTATGCTCCCGCCCCCAAGAAGACGGCGGGAGTAACTGTCACCAAGGATTGGGAGATCACCGGGATTGACGAAGAGAAAGTTCCGGTTTCCATCATGGGGGCAGTTATCCGGCCGGTGGACCAGGCCGCGATCATGCGGCTCATCCGGGCAACCAAAGGCGGAATCACCATTCCAGGTGTGGAGTACACCGAAAAAAACAGAATGAACTTTAGGGGGAGTAAAGCATGAGTAATGCAATGAGCAAGGCCGAGGCCAATGCGCTGTCGGTCATCTACGAGGTCGCCGGTTCCAAAGTGGCCCTGGACCTCCCGTTCGTAAAGAAGTACCTGGTGCGCGGCCGCGCTGATCTGGTCAGCGACCAGGAAATTGTGCTCTTTATGAACACCTGCAAGAACCAGGGCATGAATCCCCTGGTCAACGGCGAGGTTTACCTGATTAAGTACAGCAAGGACGATCCCGCGCAGATCGTGGTCGGCAAGGGGACCTATCTCCGCAGAGCGGTGGAAAACCCGGGCTTCCAGCACAAGGAAGACGGAATCCTGGTCCTTCGCGGGGATGAGATCGTGAAAAAGGAGGGCTGTTGCCCCTATCCAGGGGAGAAGTTGCTGGGCGGCTGGTGCCGGATCACCTACGTCCGAAACGGCAAGGAGTTCACCGCCTACAAGGAAGTGGCCCTCTCCGAGTACGACAAGAACATGGCGAACTGGAAGAGCAAACCGGCCACCATGATTAACAAGGTCGCCGTCAGCCAGTGTTGCCGCGAGGCTTTCCCCCGCGACTTCCAGGGCACCTACTCCGAGGATGAGATGGTGGCCGCCGGCGCGATCCCGGCCGATTACACCGTGATTGATGAAACCGGGGCCGATCCCGAGCCGGAGGACCCGCCGATCTCCCAGGAGCAGAGACAGGCCCTCTTCAAGATGGCCCATGACCACCTCGGCAAGGATGAGGGGAACAAGGCCATCCTGACGCTGATCCAGAGCCACGGCTTGAACAGCACCACCGGCATGAAGGTTTCCACCTACAACACGATCATGGAGGAGCTGGTCAGCACCATCCAGAGCCTCGCCGCTGATCCTTCCCCCGCAGAGGAACCCGACCAGGTTGGGGAGCCCGAGGACCAGTAAACCCCAGGGGCGCTCCGGCGCCCCTGGAAAAGGGAGGTGAGTAGATGGCCTGGATAAGCGTTCACGACCACGTTGACGGAAAAAAACTGAGGCGGCTGTCCAAGATGCTGGACTGCTCGAAGGCTGAGGCGTTGGGTGTTCTGAATTTCCTGTGGTTTTGGGGGCTCAACAATGCGGACGAAAACGGCAGGATCGAGGACGCTGACAAAGGCGATGTCGCCGAAGTCTTTTACGGGAAGACGGAAATACCACCTGAAAAGGTGGTATCGGCCCTGTTTTCCTCCGGCTGGCTCGACGATGTGGGCGGGATCATCTACCTCCACGACTGGTCAGAGTGGCAGGAACAGTGGTACAAGTTCCGAAGGAAGCGGGACTATGACGCCAGGAGGAAGCGCGATGAAAGAGCAAAGAACCGAAAAGACCCCCAAGCGGGACAACCGCCCCAGCAAGCCCCGCCGGAGCCGGAAGCAGAGGGTGAGCCCGCCGGCGGAACCCCGCCGCCCCCGGCCGAAGGAGACCCCCAGGAAGGTCAGCAACCCGTAAAGCGGAAAAAGCCGAAGCGGGAGACTGTGAGGATGGCTGAGTTTGTCCACCTCACCGAAGCCGAGTACCAAAAGCTGTGCACCGAGTATGGGAAACAGGCCGCGGACCTGATGGTAAAGGAACTGGACCTATACAAGGGCTCAAAGGGGAAGGCCTACAAGGATGACTACCGGGCGATCCTGAGCTGGGTGGTGGACCGGGTGGAGAAGAAGTACCCCGGGGTGATTGTCAGGCGGCCCTCTACGGAGGGAAATCCGTTCAAAGAGTATGAAGGGGGTGACGCATGATGGAGGAAGCAGGGCTGAATCTCTCCGGCTTTCTGAAGAACCTTGCCGCCCGTGGGATCGAGAACCAGCGGAAGGAATCGGAGCAAGCCGGGGGCCCGCCGGACTACATAGGCGAGGACGGCCTTCTCTATTGCGGGAAGTGCCACACCCCAAAGCAGACGATCTTGACCGGGGAGCTCTTTCCTGAGCCCCTGAAGGTGGCAACGACCTGTAAGTGCCGCCAGGAGGCGGAGGAGCGCCGCAAGGCCGAGGAACAGGCCCGGGCAGACATGGAGCAGATCAAGCGGCTCCGCATCAACTCCCTGATGGATGAGAAGTTCCGGGAATCCACCTTCGACACCTTCCGCCAGACGAAGAACAACGCCCGGAACCTCCGGCTCTGCCGCCGGTATGCCGAGGCGTTCCCCGAGATGGTGAAGAAGAACCAGGGGCTCCTCATGTACGGGAATGTGGGGACCGGGAAGACCTTTGCGGCGGCCTGCATAGCGAACTACCTGTTGGATCGGAAAGTCCCGACGGTTATGACCTCTTTCGTGAAGATCGTGGACTCCGCCGACCTGAAGAACCGGGAAACCGCAAACGCCTTCATCTCTCGCCTGAACAGGGCGAGGCTTCTGATTATTGATGACCTGGGGGCCGAGCGCGGCACGGACTATGCTCTGGAACGTGTCTATGACATCATCGACAGCAGATACCGCGCACGGCTCCCCATGATCCTGACCACCAACCTGACCGTGGATGAGATGATGAAATGCTCAGACATCAGGTATTCCCGCATTTACGACCGCATTTTCGAGGTGTGCTACCCTATGGAGTTCAAGGGAACATCCTGGAGAAAGGCTGAGGCCTCCAGGCGGTTTGACGATATGGAGAAATTTTTGGAGGGGTCCTTATGAAGTACAAAGTCAAGATCGGCAAGGCGGAGGATCGGGAGACCCTTGCCCTCATCCTGGTAAAGAACGACTATGTTGTTCGTATCACCAAACAGGAGCGGGACAGCAAGCGGTCCTATGATTACTTCGTCGAGTTCGAGGAACCGCGCAATGAGAGTTAAGTTTATGATCCCCGGGGAGCCGAAGGGGAAGGGGCGCCCCCGGGTGGAGAGGCACGGAGACAGGACTGTGACCCGGACGCCGGATGACACCATCATCTATGAGAACCTTGTCAGGACCGAGTATATGCGCCAGTGTAAGGGCCATCGCTTCCCTGACGATTCGCAGTTGGATCTTCGTGTGATTGCCTACTACCCCATCCCGTCCAGCAAGAGCAAGAAACAGCAACGGCTCATGGAGGACGGCACGATCCGGCCCACTAAAAAGCCGGACACAGACAACGTGCTGAAGGTCATCGCCGACAGCCTGAACCAGGTGGCCTATAAGGATGACGCCCAGGTGGTGGATGCGTCGGTGAGGAAGTTCTACTCCAGGAAACCCCGCACCGTGGTCTTCCTCTCCGAGTACATCCACCTGGACCCGCCGGGAGGAGGTGGAGCTGGTGAGTAAGCGGAAGTTCAAGAAGGGGAAGCTGGTCACCAGTATTGATGAGCTCTTCGAGCATCGGCATTTCATCGTTCAATACGGCGGCTTCACGTCTCCCGAGAGAACGGTCCACTTCGGATTTGTTCAAAGCTGGCAGGTTAGGATGGCAAACCTCTTCGTCAGAGGAAAGCGGGTTTGGGTGGCAGAACGGCTTACCAACGGGGAGTTCTACTCCAATATGACCGACAAAGAGATCGTAGATAAGTTCGACGAAGAGCTGTGCGCCTATTGCCCTCTCCCGGAAGACCGGCGCGGAGTTCACAACTTCGGAGGTCAGCCGTGGTACTGTGCTGAATCCGGCTCTTGCAAAGAAGCCCTGGAAGCGTGGAAGGAGGCGCCGGTCGAATGAGTAAGGAAGTAGAGTGGGGCCAAATCTTCGGCGAGGGAGACGTGGTGTGCGCCTGCGACAACTGCGGCCACATCCTCCGCTTCCCCTTCGAGGACTCCAACCCGGACTTCCGGGGAGTCCAGACCCGGCTCTTTGAAATGGGCTGGACGGCTATCAAGGTCGGCGGGACGTGGCGGGACTTCTGCTCCGAATACTGCCGCAACCAGTACATCAAGAAAAACACATAGGAGGAATTGTCATGTGCAACAAAAATGATCTGCCCCTGTCGCTGAAGAGCGACACCTTCAATGCTCTGTGCTCCGACTTCGACCAGGTGCTCCGCGCCACCCTCCAGGGGATGGATGAGACCAGCCAGGACGTGGCCGAGGTCAACGTGAAGGTGAAGATCACCCTCACACCGGACTCCGCGCCGGACTTCTCTGTGCGGGGGATCGGACAGCAGACCCGATCCATCACCAAGCCCAAGTTTGACCACACCGTTACCGCGGTCATCCAGCGGAAGGAGAAGAAAACCGGCACCCTCGCCGGGAACTATGAGCTGGTATGGGACAAGGAGACCTGCACCTATGTCATGCGGCCCATTGATGACGGGCAGACCTCCATCTTCGACGGGGAGAAGGCCGGGAACGACCACCTGGCCGACACCCGGGGGCTCCCGGCCTCTGAGTCCGAGGTGATCGACGCTGAGTACAGTGAGGTCGAGCCCGAAGAGGCCGGCGGCCGCTCCGAAGGGACCGGCGGGGACCGGGAGGCCTACAACTGGCTGAGACAGTTCATCGACTGCGAGATGAAGGTCCTGGAGGCTATGGGGAACTACACGGTGCGGACCACGGACAACAAGGTGATCCTCTCCTCTGCCGCCAACCCGGATATGCCCTTCTACGCAAAGGCCGAGGTCCTGGCTCCCCACGTCGGACACTCCCTGACCTGTACCGAGGGGCCCAACACCGTGGTCATCATGTGCGAGGACTGCGAGGAGGTCATCTACCGAATGGAGGACCCGGACGCCGCCGAAGATGGCGAGGAAGGCCACCAGGAAGGCGCTGAGGAGGCCGGGGACCTGCTCGACCACCCCGGGGATGGGGATTACCCCTATGAGGAGGACGGCGACCCCTACGGCTCCCCTGAAGGCGGAGAGGATGAGGGGTAATGCAAAAACTGTTCAATGGTGTCAGCCGACTTGTTACTGAGGAGTATGGACGGGCCGCCGCAGAACATGGCGGCGCCGCTCATTCTCCGCACGAAGGTTATGCTCTCATCAAGGAGGAGGTCGAGGAGGCTCAGGCCGAGATGGAGATGCTGAACCAGCGCCTCGACCACCTCTGGACCAGCGTAAAAAGAGATGAGGACCAGTGTGGCCCCCATTACCTCATTCATATCAAGAAGACCGCTATGCTGGGGGCCTGTGAGCTCATCCAGGTGGCGGCTATGGCAGAAAAGGCCCTGCTGGGCTACGAAATCAAGAAGGAGGAACACGGCAATGAGAAAACTGCTGAGATCAATGGCAAAGGCTGAGATGGAGCGGCGCGGGTACGCAAAGGTCAACCGGCTGATGAGCGAGGGACGGTGGCGGGAAGTGCTGGGCGTGTACCCCGGTTTCCTGGGAGCGAAGCGTCAGCGCCCCGGCTCCCGGCAACCGATCCTCACCTACCCTGCGCCTCGTGGCCGCTACCGTGGCGTTGCCGGAGGAAGGTGATCCTATGGTGACGGCGTTCCGAGTCCTGCTGTTCATCGTGATGATCCTTTCCTGGCTCGGCCATGTGGCTGACAGCTCAGGGAGCAAAGGGAACAGCTACGTTCTCCTGTTCGCATTATCCGGTGCCCTGCTTTTGGCGTCGTTCCCCGTTTGCGGGACCTAAAAAACAGAAGGAGTGCTTATGATGAAGGAAAAGTTTTTGGAAATCTACCGGCAGAACATCTCCAGGCCCGGAGCAGACAAGCTCCTGGCGTGGCTGGAGACCACGGACTTCTTCGAGGCCCCGGCCTCCACCCGCTTCCACCTCTCCCGCCCCGGCGGCCTGGTGGAGCACAGCATCCATGTGTATGAACGGCTGAAGGCTCTGGTCGGAGATGGCGACTACCTGGACGAATATCTCTTCGGCTCGAAGGCGGCTCCGGGTGAGAGCATCGCAATCTGCGGTCTCCTCCACGACATCTGCAAGGCCAACTTCTACACGGTGGAGATGAGGAACCGGAAGAACGAGCAGGGCCAGTGGGAGAAGTACCCGTACTATGTGGTCGATGACCAGCTCCCCTACGGCCACGGCGAGAAGTCGGTCTTACATCATCTCCGGCTTTATGAAGCTCACCCGCGAGGAGGCTATGGCGATCCGCTGGCACATGGGCTTCTCCGACACCGACTTCAAGGGCGGTGGCTTCTCCGTAGGAAATGCCTTCGGGAAGTTCCCCCTGGCGGTGCTCACGCACATCGCTGATCTCCAGGCAACCTACCTCGACGAAGCGGAGGGTGAGTGATGGCCTGCAAATTGTCTCTCATGGATATGGTGAAAAGGGTGATGGAAAGGCTTGACACCCTGAGAAGCACACAGCAGGACCGGGAGCGGCTGAAAACCGCTGTTTCCGAAGAGATCAACCGATGGTATCAGGAGTCCACCGGGCAATCTCTTCCCATTACCATTGTTCCGGAGATTGCAGAGGGGAGCAATCAAAACTTCTGGAGTATCACAGATGTGGTCATCCATTCCGACAAGATTTTCCTGCCCTCTTCCTATGAGGTTACTCACGCGGAGACCGAAGTGGTGGGGAAAGACGGTGCCGCCGTGAAGTGGTGGGCGAGAAGCCCGGGTTTCCGCCCCACGGTTGTCTTTGACTTTGACGGGGTGATCCACAGCTACACCTCCGGCTGGCAGGGAAGCGACGCCGCGATCCCGGACCCGCCGGTGTCCGGGATCAAGGAGGCCATCGACCACATCCGGGCCGCCGGTTATCGCGTGGTGGTCGTTTCGACCAGGTGCCGGTCCGTCGAAGGCCAGTACGCCATCGCCCGCTGGCTCCGGGAGAACGGGATCGAGGTGGACAACATCACCTCCGAGAAACCACCGGCAGTCTGCTATGTCGATGACCGGGCGATCACCTTTGACGGCCACCCAGAGACCCTGCTGGAGAGGATCGTCAATTTCCAGCCCTGGTATCAATTCAAGAAGGAGTGATGGACGATGAGCTATGTTTGCCCGGTGTGCCACAATGACCGGCACCCTCCCGGGGCGAAGTTCTGCATGGTCTGCGGGATGGGATTCCCCCTGAGCAATCCGCCGGACCTGGGAGAAGAGAAAACCGATGGTGCGGGGCCTGGAGAAAACCGGGCCCCACACTCAGGCACCGTGAGCATGGAGGGATCTGTTATGAATGTAGATGGAAAAACCGGAACGGTGGAAGCCAGCCTGAATTGTGCCGTGATCTTCCAGAACAGCCATGAGCCCAGGGTCAACCCCTGCAAAGTGACCGTAGACACCGAGGCCGACAAGGTGATCCTGTCGATCCCGGCGGAGAAGATCGGGGTTTCCCTGAACTTCGACGAGGTGCTGTCCATCATGGCCCAGGCGATTGTTCTTTTCCACCAGCGCCACGACGGTAAGGGGGGCGGCGCCCATGCCGAGTAAAAAACCCAGGGCGAGAACAACCTTGTCGGAGGAGCAGAAGCGGGAGGTTATTGATCTGGCGGTTGCCGCTGGGATCAGGGCCTACCGGAGCGAGGCCACCAAGCACCAGAAGGAAATCTACGACAAGCGGCTCCACAACACCAAACTGCTGATGAGGAACTACCGGAGCCTGAAGGAGCACTCCGAGAACGCGGTGTTCGACGCCGCCACCGCCGAGGATGACGATGTGAACGAAATCCTGAACCTGATGAGCGAGTGGGCCAAGGAAGAGGACACCACCATCGAGAGCATCAAGAAGAGCGCCGCGAAGACCAAGCTCATCATGGATCATGTGGACGAAATGCTCAGGATTTATAAGGCCGCCTGCGAGAGGTCCAAGAAGCCGGAGGATATGCGCCGGTACAGCGTCCTCTACGACTACTATGTCGGGGACGAAGAGTTCACCCTGGAGGAGCTGGCAGACAGGCATGGGGTGGAACTGAGGACCGTTTACCGGGACCTCCGGGACGCCACCGCACGGTTGACGGCCCTGATCTTCGGGGTAGAAGGGGTCCTCCACAGCAGATGACAAAAATCCGGCATTTACCTGTCACCCTACCAATGGTATCATGGTAGTGTCATAAGTTCTCCTTCCTCCTTTCTTTTTTGCCCCGTAGTTACCAAAAGGCAATTTCGGGGCGCCGCACACCTCAAAATGAAGGCGATCCGGTAACTTCCACCGGGTCGCCTTCAACTATTCCAAGGGGGTTTACCAGCATGGAAAATCAGATCGTAATGAAGCACTATGAGTCCCTGATCCCCTACGCCGGGAACCCCAGGGACAACGACGCTTCCGTGGAGTATGTGGCGAACAGCATCCAGCAGTTCGGCTTCAAGGTCCCTATGGTCATCGACAAGGACGGGGTGATCGCGGCGGGGCACACCCGGCTGAAGGCGGTGCGGCGGCTCATCGAGCAGTATGGGTACGACGTGCCCCTGGTGGACGGGAAGGGACAGCCCACCGGGAAGACCATCAACCTGTCGGTCCTCCCCTGCGTCCTCGCGGATGACCTGACGGAGGACCAGATCAAGGCTTTCCGCATCGCGGACAACAAAACCGGGGAGCTCTCCGGCTGGAACCTCCCGAAGCTGGACCTGGAGATGATGGACCTACCGCAGTTCGACATGAGCTTGTTTGGCTTCCCCACGGAGGAGCTGAAGAAGGAGGCCAAGAAGTCGGGCGGCACCGGCATGGAGACGATGGAGCTCCGGGCCTTCGAGCACCACGACTACCTGGTGTTCGTATTCGACAATCAGATGGATTGGCTGAACGCGGTCAACGCCTTCGGCATCCACAAGGTCAACGCAGGGTACGGGACAACGAAGAAAGTGGGGATTGGTCGAGTTGTTGACGGAAAGAGACTGCTTGAAAGAATACAATATCCGGTTGCTGATCCTGAGCAGGGGCCGGAGCCAGGCGATCACCACGACGGAGATCATGCCTGAATGGGTGGAGGTGCTGGTCCCTGAGTCCGAGGAGGCCCTTTACCGGGCCGCCGTGAAGAATCCCATTCTGACCATCCCGGACAACGTGATCGGCCTGGGAAGGGTCAGGAATTGGGTGCTCCGCAACTTCGAGGACCGCACTATCGTTATGCTGGACGATGACATCATCCGGCTTTACTGCCTGACGGCGAGGAAGGCGCGGCCCATCACTGACCCGGAGGAGATCACCCAGGTTATCATCAACGCCGCGGTCATGGCCGATGACGCCGGCCTTCACTGTTTCGGCTTCTCGCAGACCGACATCCGCAAGTACAACGGCTGTGAGCCCTTCAAGCTGACCGGCTGGGTCGGCGGCGTGATCGGGGTGATCGGCCGCCAGTACACCTTCCGGGACGATAAGTACAAGGTGGACATCGACTTCTGCCTGAAGAATATGCTGGTGGACCGCATTTTGTGGATTGATGACCGCTACTGCTTCTATCAGCTCCGGGACAACAACGTGGGAGGCAACAGCGCCTTCCGCACACAGGAAGAGTATGAGCAAAGCCTGGACTCCCTGGTGAGCAAGTGGAAGGGCTACCTCACGAAATCCTACCACGCCTCCCAGGTGCGGCTCAGGACCAAAGTAAAGAGAAAGCAGGATATAAAATTATGAGCAAGGTTCTTATCATCGGCTTCGGGACCGTAGGCCACAACCTGGCCGAGGAGCTGGCTCCCCTCCACCCGGACATCTACGACAAGTACAAACCGGAGCACAACACCCGCGATCCCCAGGGCGGCTACGACGTGGCCTTCATCTGCGCGGACACCCCCTACCTCCCCGGAAAAAGTGTGTGCGACACCAGCGAGGTGGTAAACGCCATCCAGGAGAATGACGCGGAGATCTTCGTGATGAAGTCCACCGTGCTCCCCGGGACTGTTGACCGCCTGTGCATGGAGACCGGGAAGCACATCATCTTCTCCCCGGAATACTACGGCGGCACCCAGCATTGCAACAACTTCGACTTTGCCTTCACGATCCTGGGTGGTGAGCGCCGCTGTTGCCTGAAGGTCCAGCAGCTCCTCCAGAATGTGTACGACGCCCGGCACACCTTCAGGATCACCGACGCGAAGACCGCAGAGCTGGCGAAGTACATGGAGAACGCCTACCTTGCCACCAAAGTGGGCTTCTGCACTCAGTTCTGGTTCACCGCCGGTCAGATCGGCGTGGACTATGAGGAGCTGAGGGAACTCTTTGTTCTGGACCCCCGGGTGGGGAAGGCCCACACCTTCGTGTATGACGAGCACCCCTTCTGGTCCTCTCATTGCCTGGACAAGGATGTGCCGGCCATCGCCGAGATTTACCGTATGCCGTTCCTCCAGGGTGTCATCGACTTCAACGACTCCATGAAGAAACGGTTTAGTGAATAATCGGTAAATATTTTGTTAATGTGAACGAAAACGCTTCCCGTAGGCGGAGTGATGTGATACAATATCTTCGATTGGAGGTATCAGTCTATGGGATATGATCTTCGTACACAGCGAGGCTACGACTTCTATGAAGTGGCCTCGGCCCTGCAAAAATCCATCCGGCGGGGCGATACAAAGTTGGCTGGTTACATGGCCCTGGAGCTTTTTCCCCGGTACGCGGAATACTGCTGGAAGCGGCTCCTGACCATCTCGGCTGAGGACTGCCACGGTTTGGTGACACAAGAGATCAAGGCCCTTTATGACTCCTTCCACGTTGTGAACAAGGGAAAGCGTGGGGAGGACCTGAAGGGCCGTATTTTTATCTCGAAAGCGGTCATCATCCTGTGCACCTGCGGTCACAGCCGGGACGCCGACGTGCTCTCCAACTACATCTACGACAAGAAACAGCTCCTCTCCGATGAGGAGATCGAGCGGGCCTTCGAGGAGGCGCGGTCTGAGCGGATGCAGATTCCAGAGTACGTTTACGATTGCCACACCCGGAAGGGGAAGGCGATGGGACGGACCAAACAGCAGTTCTTCGAGGAAGAGGATAGGGCCCTATCCAACAGGCAGTTGAGTATCTTTGACGGGGTGAGGTTCTGATTCTCTGACACAAAATCACGGCGGGGGCGGCTCCTGAAGAGGGGGCCGCCCTCCTTCTTTTTGCAAAGATGGTGGTGAGATGCCAAATGAGAAAAACCTGATCCCGAATAGCGAGCGAAGCCCGGACGAACTCCGAGAGATGGCCCGGAGGGGCGGACAGGCAAGCGGGGCGGCGCGGCGCCGGAAACGGGACATGAAGAACGCCGCACGCATGATCCTGAGCCTGCCGGCGGATGAGCAAGTCAGCTCCCTCCTGTCCCAGCTTGGCATACCGGAAGAGGACCAGACCATGCAGGTGGCGATCCTTGCGGCTATGGCTATGAAGGCTCGGTCCGGCGATGTCAGGGCCTCTGAGTTCCTTCGTGACACCGCCGGGGAAAACCCACGCCAAAAGCTGGAGGAAAAGAGGTTTGCCGCAGAGCAGAGTGCAAATGCCGGTGGTACGGACATCGTGAAGGACTGGATCGACTCTATCCCCGATGCCCCGGCCGCCGGAGAAGAGGAGGGAGAAGACGGTGGGGACATCGACAGTTCAATCGAAGAGACGGAAGCTCCGTGACTTCTTCCACAACCGGCTCCCCCTCTACCAGCGGGACCCCGTGCTCTATGCCCGGGAGGTCCTGGGCTTCCAGTGTGACGATTGGCAGAGAGATGTCCTTCGTGACCTGGCCGAAGCCCCCTGGGTAACGGTGAGATCAGGACAGGGCGTGGGGAAGACCGGCGTGGAGGCCGTGGCCCTCCTCTGGTTTCTGACCTGCTTCCGGTTCCCCCGGGTGGTGGCGACGGCTCCCACCCGCCAACAGCTCCATGACGTTCTCTGGAGCGAGGTTGAAAAGTGGCGGTCCAACAGCCCCCTCCTCCGGGAAATCCTGCGGTGGACCAAAACCTATGTCTACCTGAACGGCTATGAGAAGCGGTGGTTCGCCGTGGCCCGTACCGCCTCCAAGCCGGAGAATATGCAGGGCTTCCACGAAGAGAATATGCTGTTCATCGTGGATGAGGCCTCCGGCGTCGCTGATGAGATCATGGAAGCTATACTCGGCACCCTCTCCGGCGGCAACAACAAGCTCCTGATGTGCGGGAACCCCACCCGGACCTCCGGGACCTTCTATGACAGCCACACGGCCAACAGAGGCCTTTACAGGTGCCACAAGGTATCTTCCCTGGACAGCTCCCGGACCAACAAGAAGACCATCAATGCGCTGATCCGAAAGTACGGAAAGAACAGCAACGTGGTCCAGGTCCGGGTGTTCGGCAACTTTCCCTCTCAGGAGGACGATGTATTCATCCCCTTGCCCCTGGTGGAAAAGTCCATCGCCCTCGACCTGGACCCGGTTATCTCCCGGATCAGCATTGGGGTGGACGTGGCCCGGTATGGCGATGATGAAACGGTCATCGCGCAGAATGTGGGCGGAGTTGTGGACCTCCCGATCATCCGACGGGGCCAAAACCTCATGCGGACGGTGGGAGACATCGTGCTCCAGTACCGGAAGCTGATCTCAGACTACCCCAAGTACCGGGGCCGGATATTCGTCAACATTGATGACACCGGCCTGGGCGGGGGAGTCACCGACCGGCTGGCCGAGGTGAAGAGGGAGCAACACCTGAGCAGATTGGAGATCGTGCCGGTGAACTTCGGCGCCAAGGTGCCGGATCAGGACGCGGCGGCCTACTTCGCCGACATCACCTCCTATATGTGGTCCAACATCCGGGACCAGATGGAGGCCGGGAAGCTCCGGCTCCCGAATGACACCGAGCTGGTGGCCCAGCTCTCCGTGAGAAAGTACACCGTGACCAGCGGCGGTAAGATCCAGCTGGAGAGCAAAAAGGACATGAAGAAGCGCAGTATCGACTCCCCGGACCGGGCCGACGCTGTGGCCCTGACGTGCTTCGTGCGTAAGATTTTCGACGCTACGAGCCTGATTTCCTGAGTAAGAGGTGAGAGAATGTTCGACTATAAAAACGAGGCGGAAATCCGCAGATACCAGCAGATGCTCCGCATTGAGGCCGGCCGCAAGGTCCTGGACCAGATCAACGGCAAGACCCGTCAGATCAGGCAGGACGGGTACATCAATCTGCTGAACAAGTACGGCACCGCCCAGGACAACTCGACCGCGTACCAGTGGGAGCCGGAGACCCCCGTGACCGACTACGAACTCACCGAGCTATACCAGGGCGGGAGTCTGTTTGCGAAGATCATCGACGCCCCCGCTGATGAGGCGGTGAAGAACGGCATCGACCTGGGAGTGACCGATGAGAAGGCCCGGGAGTACATCGAGGACACCCTGGCATGGCTGGAGTGGGACGAAAACATCTCCACCGCCCTGAAGTGGTCCCGCCTCTACGGTGGCTCCATCGCGGTGATGATGATTGATGACGGCGGCGGCCTGGATGAGCCGTTGGACCTGGGGAACATCCGTGGAATTGATGAGATCAGAGTGTATGATCGGTCCATCGCCATCCCGGACTACACCAGCATCTACAAGCTCGACCCCTCCTCCAACCTGTCCTCGCGGACCGGATCAAGCCGCTTCCGCCACCGCTTCCTGGAGCCGGAGTTCTACGACGTTGCCAGTATCTACGGGAGCTTCCGGGTGCATGAGAGCCGGTGCCTGGTATTCCGCAACGGCAAGGTCCCCGAGCGGTCCTCCCTCACTCAGTACCGGCATTGGGGTCTCCCCGAGTATATCAGGATCAGGAAGGAACTGCGGGAGGCGGTGACTTCCGTTTCCTATTCCGTGAAGATGCTGGAGAAGAGTGTTCAGGCCATCTACGGCATGAAGAACCTGCAAGAGCTCCTGACCACGGACGAAGGGGAAGACATCGTGCTCCGCCGCCTCCGGGTGATCGACATGGCCCGGAACTTCCTGAACTCCATCGCCATCGACTCCGACGGTGAGACCTACGACTTTAAGAGCATGACGCTCTCCGGGGTGAAGGACATTGTGGAGACCACCTTCGCCACCATCTCCGCCGTGTCCAACGTGCCGCAGACGGTCCTCTTCGGCCGGTCCCCTGCCGGTGAGAACGCTACCGGGGATGGAGACCTGGAGAACTGGTACAGCTATGTGCAGAGGATTTGGAAGGTTGATGTGAAGTCCAACCTGAAGTACCTGGTGGACATCATCATCAAGGCGGGAATGGCCCAGGGCTATATCACCGAAGACCCGAAGCCCAAAATCGAGATGAACCCGCTGTGGTCCCTCAGTGAGACCGAGCAAGCCACCGTGGATCAGACGAAGGCGGCCACCGAGCAGACGAAGGCGACCACCCTCCAGCTCTATGTGGATATGCAAGCTATCGGTCCCGATGAAGTCCGGGCCGCCCTGAAGAAGGAAGGGACCCTGGACATCAGCTCCATGCTGGACGATCTGCCGGAGGATGAAACCTGGGGCCTGGGTGAGGAAATCGAGGGCGCACCTACCGACCCATTCCAAACACCGCAGGGAAGGCTTACAGAGGCTCAGGGAACGTCCCAAACAGTTCCAGGAGATAACTCCCTACCCCAGGAAGAGAACGCCGACACAGGCGATTTAACGGGGCAGGGACCGGGGACCAAAATCACCGGGGTAGGAACCATCGTGGTGAAGGACGGCCGGGTGCTGGTGGGCCGCAGAAAATCTGACTTCTGCTCCGGGACCATCTGTGGCCCCGGCGGACACATCGAGGCCGGGGAGAGCGGGAAGCAGGCCGCCGTCCGGGAGGCCCGGGAGGAGTTCGGGATCAACATTGACCCGGCGGACCTCTACCTGGTCGGGGTGGATGACACCCTCCCCTCTGAGTTCGGCGGCTCGATCTTCTACCTGGCGACCGACTTTGCCGGTGATCCGAAGTGCGACGATGTGGAGATGACCAACGCTCAGTTCACGGACGCCTCCGAGCTGATGGAGCGCGAGGAGGGCCTGTTCCCTCCCTTCGCCGCCTCCCTGAGGCAGTTGGCCCGGGTGCTGAAAAGAAAGACCGACACCTGAGTGCCGGCCTTTTTGCGCTCTATGTATTGCCTTTCGGTAAGAATAGGCAGAGGAATAAAAATACCAGTATAATATGGGTAATTGGTATTCCCGTAAGGCAACTGTCTGTGATATAACGGCCTCATCCAGAAGGGAGGCAGTTGGAAAAAAGAATTGGCCCTCACTGGCGGAAACAGTGAGGGCCGGAGCGATTGGATTGCTCAATCTATGGTAAGGCGAGTATATCACATCGCTCCAAAAAGTCAAGAGGAATTTGAAAGGAGCGGTAAGCGATGCTCACCAAAGATAAAAGGATGGCCCTGGCCCAGGCCGAAGCCCTGGCCTACATGATCTGCGCGACCTTCTTTGACGGGCCCGGAGAAGATGACCAGGACCGGAGGGGTGCGAGGCTGGAGGCCTCCATGTACTTACTCAGCGATCTCCTTGTGACCGCTACGGTGGGAGGTGCGGCCTGATGTTTTACAACAACATGGAGGTCAACTGCAAGGTTTTCTCCAGCAAGCAGGACTGGAGGATCAGGGTGGTGTTCGGAGAGGACGGGGCCCCGGTATTCTGTGCGCTGGACGTTGCCGCCAGCATGGGATTTATGGCCCCGCAAAAGGCGGTTGCCCGCTTCAAGGGGGAACTGGTGGTAGCCCCCATCCCCTGGAACAACACCGCACGGAAAGGGTGCTCCGCTATGCGGTGCCTCACGGAGCGGTCCCTGATGGTGTTCATCAAGGACTCCTCCATTCAGCCGGCACCCGGCTTCATCCAGTGGGTGGAGACGGTGGTAGTCCCCGGGGCGAAGGAATTTGCGACCGAAACGGATGTTGGCCGCAACTCCCCCGCGCCATCCTTCTCCTCGGTCCCTGCCCCCGCGTCGGAGCCCCTGAAGATCCCCGCAGGCCAACCCAATATCGCAAAGCAGATTGATGACATCATCTTCGACCTGATGGTGCTGAAGAAGAACCTGGCATAACCGAATACCCACAGTCCACAGAGGGGACCGCTTCGGCGGCCCCCTTTTCGTTTGGGGGTGATAGACGTGGACCCGAAGTACAACCAAGAGATGATCCAGAAGTCGGTAAAAAAGAAATTCAAGGGCCACCAGACGCTCAACGCGAAGGTGGCCCCTCTCTATCCCTCCGCCCTGGAGAGCCAGTACCGGAGCGTTGTCAACGCCTACATGAAGATTCTGAACCGGGTGGTGTCCAAGCACCTCCCCAGGATCAAGAGGGCGGCGGAGGCGGAGCGCGAGGCCCCCCGTCGGGCCGATGACCTTAACAGCCTGATGTCTGCGATCCAGGCGGCCTTTGCTGATATGGCAAAGGACCTGGACCTCCAGACGGAACAGTTCGACCTTTACGGGAAGCTGGAGGCCCTGGCAAACCAGTCGCAGAAACTCAGCATCCGCCAGTGGAAACGGATCATCGGCAAGACCCTGGGCCTGGACCTCGCGGATGACTACTACCTGGGCCAGTTCTTCCAACAACTGCTGGATCAGTGGGTGAGCGAGAATGTTTCTCTCATCAAGACCATCCCGCAGGGGAGTTTGGATGAGATGCGGGAGATCGTCTACAACGGCTACCGCACCGGGCAGACCACCACATCCATTGTGAAGGAAATCCAGCACACCTACTCCGTGAAAAAGAGCCGTGCCCGGCTGATTGCCCGGGATCAGATGGCGAAGCTCAACGCGGAGCTCACCAAGCGCCAGCAGACGGACGCCGGGGTGGAGAGCTACAAGTGGTCCACCTCCAGGGACAGCCGTGTGCGAGAGGGCCACCGCCGTCTGAACGGCAAGATATTCCGGTGGGATGATCCGCCGGTCGTTGATGCAAAAACAGGGAGACGTTGCCACCCGGGAGAGGACTACCAATGCCGGTGCGTAGCGATCCCCGTTTTTAATATTTCCACACTGAACGTCCCGGCGTCACCCGGGAAGGGGGGTGATTGATGTGAAAAAGCTCTCTGCTATGTGATGGGCGAACATCAACCACAACCCGGGAAAGGAGGTAAACAAACGTGCCTACCGCAGAAATTAAAATCCTCTGCAACCAGATCATCGAGGAGGTCAAGCTGATCTCCACGGGTGTGGATGACATTGCCGCCCTGGGCGGTGGTGAGTCCAAGATCATCGACCGCCTGAAGGAGCTCGGCCTGGCCCACCTCGAAAACGCTCAGAACCTCGTGATTGATCTGACGGCGGCAATGACCGCCGATCAGAACACCGACGGGGCCGATGAGGGAGCTGGTGGAGAGGAAGCTGGGGGTGACGGCCAGGAATGAACCCGCCCAAGCTGAAAGCTGTGTACCGGCTGGATAGCATTCCCCTCAGCGCAACGTACTGGACGAAGGAAGGCTACCTGAAGGATGAGCCCATCGTTACCTCGGTGGGTATCTTCGAGTACCTGAACCAGGACGGCTCCAAGCGCCGGGAGCTCCGGCTACCGGAGGAAGTGTTCGACCCCGCATCTCTGGCGAGTTATGAGGGCAAGCCCATCATCATCACCCACAACGCCGGAGAGGTGGACAAGAACAACGTCCAGCGGGAGCACATCGGGACCATCCTCTCCCCGGGCATCCAGGACGGCAACGATGTCCGCGCCAAAATCGTGATCCACAACACGGACGCGATGAAGCGGAGCGGGATGAGGGAGCTGTCCCTGGGCTACTCCCTGGACCTCGATGAGCGCCCCGGCACCTGGAACGGTCAGCCCTACGACGCGATCCAGCGCAACATCCGCATCAACCACCTCGCCCTGGTACAGAACGCCAGGGCGGGAGATCAAGCACGGCTGAACATCGACAGCCGTGACACCACAAAAGGAGTGAAAGTTATGGCTAATACTCGCAAAGACGGCGGCCCTCTGACCCCCGAGGAGATGGAGAAGGCCATCGCCGAGTTCAAGGCTCGGAAGGCCGCACGGTCCGGCGCGGGAGCTCCCGCCGCCGATGGTGGTGAGGGCAATCCCCCCGCCGCCCCCGCTACTGACGGTGATCCCGGTGCTACTCCTCCCCCCGCGAAGCAGGATGAGGGGAGCGACCCCATGCAGAAGGTCCAGGCCGTCAAGGACCGGCGCGACCGCCGGGACATGGACGGTGATCCCACCGACCAGCAGGGTGCTATGGCTACCATCGCTCAGATGGACGAAGACCTCTGCACCCTGCTGGACGTGATCGACACCCTGACCGCGCAGAAGGATTTTGCCGGTGACTCCGGCTCCGGTTGCGAGGGCAACCAGGACGGCGACGAGCCCCCCGCCAAGGAAGACGGCGACGATGAGGGCAAGTCCATGAACGCCGACAGCGTTGACGCCCTGGTGCGGGAGCGGGTCAGCCTGGTCCGCATGGGCGAGAAGCTGAACCTGGACGGCCTGGAGGACATGAGCATCACCGATGCCCGGAAGGCCATCATCAAGGCCGTGAAGCCCGGTATGCGGCTGGACGGCAAGAGCCCCGCCTACATCAAGGCCGCCTTCGACATGGCCTCTGATGAGGTCAACAGCATGAGGAAGAACACCAACTTCCAGCGTCAGCAGATGTTCGAGGGTGCCACCCAGCACCGCGCTGACAGCGCCCCCAAAGGCGGGGCGATGGCGCACCGCCAGAAGATGATCGACTCTCAGAACGGAGGTAGAAAGTAATGAGCGTGTGGACCGAGTATTCTCAGCAGACCCCGAAGGGGGCCGCAGGTTCCCTCTACGATCTGACCAGCCACGTCGTTGACTCGTTTATGAACGAGGAGAACGACGGCGTGATGGGCTACGGCGTCGGCGTGGTGGTCGGCACCACCCCCGGCACGAGCTGTAAGCTCCCCGCCACCGGCGCTACCGCCGACAAGTTCCTCGGCATCGTGATGAACGGTGGCACCAACGAGATGAACATGAACGGCGTGGTCAACATCCCCAAGGGCTACCACCTGAGCGTTATGCGCCAGGGCCGCGTGTGGGCGAAGCTGGCCGATGAGCAGACCCCCGCTTATGGCGGGGCCGTGTACCTGGTCATCAACGGGACCGGCGCCGGCTGTCTGAAGACCGCCGCCGACGGCTCCAACACCATCCAGATCCCCGCCCGCTTCCTCGGCGAGAAGACCGGGGAGAACCTGGTGGCAATCGAGCTGTACCCGTACAACCCCGCCGCCTCTGGTGGTGGCGCCGCCGGCGCTTCTTCCCTGGGCGACCTGAGCGACGTTGACCTGTCCACCCCGGCCACTGACGGCCAGGTGCTGAAGTACAGCGCCTCCGACACCAAGTGGAAGCCCGGGACCGACAGCACCGGAGCCTGAGATAGGAGGTAATAGAAACATGAGCGAAATGAGATACGACGCCAACAAGCCCTCCGAGTTCTATGATCCCGCAGACTTCGCGGCTCTGAAGAACTCCAACATCCCCGCGACCATCGCCGCCTCCCCCGCCATGCGTTTTGACAGCGAGGACGCGGCGGCCGTGTTCTTTGCCCGTGAGCTGGACTACATCAAGTCCAAGACCTACGACAAGCAGTACCCCGAGTTCACCGCTCTCCAGATGTTCCCTGTCACCCATGAGGTGCCGGAGGGGGCCGAGTCCTTCACCTACTACGGCTATGAGAAGACCGGCTTCGCAAAGATCATCTCCAACTATGCCACCGACCTGCCCCGCGTGGACATCAAGGGCGAGATGAAGACCGGCTACGTCAAGGGCATCGGCGATTCCTACGGCTACAACGTCCAGGAGATGCGGGCCTCCCGCATGGCCGGCAAGTCCCTGGACACCCGGCGCGGCGAGGCTGCCCGTTACCACATTGACCGCCTGACCAACACCCTGGCCTGGCGTGGTGACTCCGCTAACAAGCTGATCGGTGTTCTTTCCACCGACAACGGTGTGCCCGTTCTGACCCTGGAGGACGGCGAGACTTCCCAGGGGGATAGCTGGCTGACCAAGAACCCGGACGAGATCATCGACGATGTGAAGACCGCCCTGACTCAGATGGACAACACCACCCAGCACGTCGAGATTCCCGACACCCTGGGTATTCCCAGCGATGTCTACATCGGCCTGAGCCTGAAGCGGATTCCCGACACCAACATCTCCGTCCTGAAGTATCTCCAGGAGAACCTTCCCAACATCCAGATCAAGAGTTGCCCGGAGCTGAACAGCACCTCCACGGAGACCAACCCCTACGCCAAGGCCTCCGCCGGCCAGGGCGTCGGTATCCTCTACAAGTACGACTCCGACAAGCTCTCCATCGAGATTCCCATGCCCTTCCTCCAGCACCCGGTCCAGTATGAGAACCTGGAGGTCAAGGTCCCCTGCGAGTCCCGCGTGGCCGGTGCGGTGATCTACTACCCCATGTCCGCCCTGATTATGGTCGGCCTGTAAGAGCGAGGTGTGCAGTATGAGAGTGACGAACAAGACCTCCAAGATCATCCACGTCGGCCTGGTGACCATCCTGCCCGACAAGACGGAGACCATCAGCAAGAACGCTGAGACCTCCTCCGCCGTCCGTGCCCTCATCGAGCGCGGCGACCTGAAGGTGGCCGCCGAGAAACCCTCCGGGAAGGCTGTCAAGGGCTCCCGGAAGGGCGCGGGTGCCAAGGGAGATACCGAGGACACCGGCGAGGAGGAAGGCGCTCAGAAGGGCGAAGAGGCCTAAAGGAGGCTGTTATGGCTGAACGTAGCGCGATCCAGATTTTCCGCATCATCGCACCTGAGTTCAAGGACGTGCCCGACACCGAGGTGGAGGCTATGCTGGAACTGTGCGAACCCCTGGTGAGCAAGCGGCGCTTCGGCCGGGTCTACAATCAGGCCCTCGCGCTTCTGGCGGCCCACCGCCTGAAGCTGTCCGGGAAAGGTCAGGATATGATCGGTGGCGGCCTCGGTACTTCCGGGGCCGCCGTCGGCTTTGGGCTTGCCAGCGTGTCGGAGGGGAGCACCAACGTGTCCTTCAACACGGCGAACATGAACCCGAATGACGATAGCTGGTATGCCCTCACTCAGTACGGCATGGAGTACCTGAACCTCCGGCGGCTCTACATCATGTCCATTACATCGGCGGGTGAGGCCTGATGGCAGTTATCGACCGGACCACCCCGGAGGGACGGAAGTTCTATGCGGAGCTGAGGAAGCTGGCGGAGCTGGAGAGCTACGCCGGATTCCAGGGCGGGGTGGAGACCGCAAAGAAGAGGGAGGGCGACCAGATTGTGGACACCGATGTGGACCTGCTGGACGTTGCCGCCTTCAACGAGCTGGGTACAGATACCACCCCGAGCCGTCCCTTCCTTCGGCAGAGCCTCGACAACCACCACCCGGAGATTGAAGCCTTCCTGAAAGATCAGATTGCTCAACTCACCAACGGCTCCACCACGGCAGACCGGATCATGCAACAGACCTCGGTTTTCCTGCGCGGCCTGATCCAGGATGAGATCGTGGAGGGCGACTTCACCCCCAACGCCCCCAGCACGGTGAAGAAGAAGGGCTCGGCAACGCCCCTGGTGGACACCGGGCACATGAGGCAATCCGTCATCACCATCGTTGACAAGAAGGGGAGAAAGTAATGCTGTTCAGCTTTTTCAAGCATGACTATGTGGCCCGCCGCCTCAAAGAGGATGTGTACTCCGGCGGCTACGCCGCCCCCGGAGGACATGAGGATTTTGTGGTGACGCTGAATGTGCAACCGCTCTCCAGCGACGAACTCCAGGCCCTCCCGGAGGGCGAGAGGACCATCAAGCGGATCAAGGCCATAGGCGTCAACCAGTTCAACCCCACGGACGAAGAGACCGGGACCCAAGGCGACCGGCTCTATTACGAAGGGAAATGGTATGAGTGCAAATCCTGCCAGTTGTGGGATCACACCATACTGTCCCATTATGAGTCCGAGTTCGTGGAAATGTCCCCCGGCTCTGAGGGGATCGGGCCCCCGGAACTGGAGGTGTCCAGATGAACCACACCCAGGTGAAGCGAACTCTGTTCACCATCACAAGCGAATATTTCAGCGGAGCCACGGTTGACATGGCAAACACCAAACGGGCCAAGAAGACGAAGCCCCTGGTGACCATGCGCTTCGGCACCGCCCACACCACCACGTTCCCCGTCGAGAAAGTTCTTGACGGGGAACTTTGTTCTTGCTACCCGAGCACCGCGAAGCTGGAGGTCCAGCTTTTCACCGACGGGGCCCTGCTCCCGAACGGTGCGAGGGAGAACACGGCGGTGGGAGACCTGACCGACTATGTGAACTACATGAGGTCGGAGATGGTCACCCAGCGCCTCAGCAAGGACTACATCTCCATCCTTCCGGCCGGGGACGTGCAGGACGTTTCGGCCATCATCAATGATTCCAGCTATGAGTACCGCGCTATGGTGGAGTTCGACCTGAGCTATACCACCGTAGCCGTCGGTTTTGCCGGCATCCTGGACGAGTCCAGCATCAAGGTGGATGAACCTGATCCCGAGCAACCCGGCGAGGTGCTTCCGCCCCACATCGAACCTGAGTGGACGCCGACACCCAGCGGAGGCAGAACTGCCGAAATCGCTGAGAAGGAGACCGGCTACTTCACGAAGGTCGAGATCACAGAAAAGGAGTGATACGCAAGATGAGCAATCTCGACAGAATTGCCAAAATCAGCATTGAGCTCCAGAGCGTTGTGTCCAGCGGAGCGAGTTTCGACCATATCCTCATCGTCGGCCCGGCTCCGAAGACCCCCCTGGAGAGCGTAACCATCCCGGACGTTGGCGTTTACACCAGCCTCCCCGCCGTCAATGAGATGGGCTGGGTGTCCGAGGGAGACAGCGCGGACCCCGTGGGGATTGCCGCCCGGATCGCCTTCAGCCAGAACCCCAAGCCCACCCAAATCTATATCGCGGTCCAGAAGACGGAATCCACCGGGAGCACCCTGGAGGCCGCCACCGCCACCCTGAGCAGAGCGGAGGCGGCGGAGACCGGCTGGTACTGTGCCCTGGCCGCCGGTATCGAGGAGGAAGACTTCGAGGACATGGCGGAGTGGATCGAGGCCCGGGAAAAGATTTTCGGGTATTCCTACAAGGACCCGAACAGCAATCCCGTGACCAAAATCTACTACCGCACCTTCGGCATCTGCTACGGCGACGATACCGGCTCCGGCGATCCTTACAAGCACGTCGCTATGGCGGTGCGCTTCCTGTCCTATGACGCTGGCTCCGAGACCTGGGTGAACAAGTCCCTGGCCGCCGTTTCCACCTCCAAGTTCACCGATACGGAGCTGGACACCATCGACAATGACCCGGCCAGCTACTACATCCAGTTCGGCGACACCGGCCTGGTGCAGGGCGGCAAGGTCCGCGCTGGTGAGTGGATCGACGTGATCCGGTTCAGGGACTGGCTGAAGAACGATATGCAGACCCGCGTGGTCAACCTCCTGGTGAAGAACTCGAAAATCCCCTATACGGACAAGGGCATCGGCCTGGTCCGCAATCAGGTGATTGCCAGTCTGAAGGAGGGCACCCGCCGGGGCGGTATCGCCGAGGACCAGTACAACAGCAACGGCGACCTCATCCCGGGCTTCACCACCTCGGTGCCCCTGGCCGCCGATCTGACGGATGAGCAGAAGAAGTCCCGCGTCCTTGTCGATGTGAAATTCTCTGCGCTCCTGGCCGGCGCCATCCACGTCGTTGAAGTGACCGGCTCCCTGGTCTATTCCTACTGAGGAGGTAACGAGTCATGGTAAAGACCTATGATCCCAAGAAAGTCCTCATCGCCTGCGGCACTCACTCCGTCACCGGCCTCGCCGATGACGCTTTTGTGAGCGTGGAACCCGCCGGCGAGGGCGTAACGAAGAAGGTTGGCTGTGACGGCGAGATCGTCCGGTCGATCAGCCCCGACAAGACCTCGACGGTGAAGATCACCCTGCTCCAGACCAGCGACAGCAACTCCTTCCTCCAGCAGATGTATAACCAGGATCAGCAGAACGGGGACGGCATCTTCCCCCTGATGATCCAGGACCTCATGGGCGGAGTGCTGTTCTCCGCTGAGGAAGCGTGGGTTGCGAAGCAGTCCACCTTCGCCCGGGGCAAGGCGGATACCAACCGTGAGTGGGAAATCCACACCGGCCAGGGCACGATGGAAGAGTAAGGAGTGAAGCAGAGCTATGAAACAGTTTACTCCGGTCGTTAAGACCATCGGCAACAACAGGTTTTACATCCGTCCCTTCCCCGCCTTCACCGCCGCGAAGATGACCGGCGACCTGGCTGGCGTGGCGGCTCCCCTCCTGGCCGCCATCGCCCCCCTCGTTGTCAAGAAGACCGGCGACGGCAAGAAGACCCTGGACGCGGACATCTCCGAGGTGGCCCCCGCTATGTCGGGGGCCTTCTCGGGCTTTTCCGGCGAGAAGCTGGAGCACCTGAGCACGGAGCTTCTGGTGGCCCACGGGAACATCAGTGTGTCCCCCGGCGGCGATGACAGCCAGAACACCCAGCTCACGATGGATCTTGCCAACGACCTGTTCTGCGGCGAGATCGACGAGATGTTCATGCTCATGTACGAGGTCATCAAGGTGAACTTCTCCGGTTTTTTCAAGAAGATCGCCGCCCAATATGGGCTGGGCGGCGAAGCCCAGGCGAAGACCGGGCCGATTACAGCAAATACGGCGTCCTCGACCTGAGCGGCTTTACCGAGCTGGAGATGAGGATGTATGTCCTCATCAAGGCACGGCTGGCCTCCATGCAGGAACTCAAAGAGGTCTATACCCTCGATGAGGCGCTGAAGCTCTTTGCCCTCTACCAGATGGACAACGATGTGGAGGCCGGCCGCCTGGCCGAAATATCGAAAGGCGGTGAGAGGAGTTGACCCTTCGTGAGCTTCTGATCGGGCTCGGCTTCAAGATCGACGAGTCATCGGAGAAGAAGGCGGAGCAGGGAATCCAGGGCCTTAAAGATAAGGCTACGCAGCTCCTCGGTGCCATCGGCATCGGGTTTTCTCTCGCCAACCTGAATCAAATCTCCGAAGAGTTCAGAACCACCAATGACCAGATCGCCCAGGCGACGAAGCTCCTGGGGGATCAAGATGAAATCCAGCAAAAAATCCTGGACTCGGCCAACCGGACCCGCGCCTCCTATGCAGACACGGCCCGGATGGTGTCAAACCTGGTCCAGGAGAACTCGGAGCTGTTCGGCACCGTCGATGAGGCTATCGCCTTCAACGACGCGACCACCATGCTGTTCCGCACGGCCGGCAAAACCAATGAGCAGATCGCCGGCCTGATGGAGGCCATCAACAAGAGCTTTGCAAAGGGTGTGGTGGACAGCGAGACCATCAGCCAGTTGTTGGAGCAGTCCCCGGAGTTCATCGCTCTCTTGAATAAGAGGCTGGGGACCACCACCGACCAGTTGGAGCAGATGGTCGCCGACGGCAGAATCTCCCTGGCGGACTTGAAGGGCGCCGTTATGGACAATGCGGATGAGATTGCCGCGGCCTTCGACGGGACCAGCTACAAAATCTCCGACGCCCTGCTGAATATCCGCAACCAGTTCGGCTTGTGGGTCGCCGACATGGATGAGACCCTCGGCATCTCCGAGGCTATCGGAACAACGATGGTCCGGGCCTTCAATGTAGTCATGGACGTGCTTCGACAAGTCCAGGTCCGATTTGAGTGGCTGGCAGAAAAGGTGGGCGGGACCGAAAACCTGTTCCGAATTATCGGGACGGTGGCGGCCTCTGCCTTCGGTGTCATGGCCCTACTCAAACTGCTTACCTTCCTGACCACGCTCCAGAAAATCGACAAGGCTTTGCTCTCGGCAAGGCTGAAAATGGTAGCCATCATCGCGGTGATTACCGTCATCGTCCTCCTGATCCAGGACTTCATCGCCTTTATGAGCGGGGACAACAGCTTAATCGGCTCCCTGTTCGACAAGGCCGGGATCGGGGCGGAGAACGCCCGGAAGACCATATTGAACGCATGGACCACAGTAAAAGAGTTCCTGCTGACGATGTGGGGAGTTATCAAGCAGGCCGCAGAAACCATCTTCGGGGCCCTGTCCGAATGGTGGGAGGAAAACGGCGCCGCAGTAATGGAGTCCTTCTCCCGTATTTGGGAGGGGATCAAGACTCTGTGCGAAACCCTGTGGAACGCTCTGTCCAGCGCCGCGCAAACCATCTTCGGGGCCCTGCAAAGGTTTTGGGACACCTGGGGAGATACGATCATCTCTGTTTTCAGCACCATCTGGAACACGCTGATCGCGCTCATCCAGCCCTTCCTTGACGCCATCGCCGCTGTCATCGACTTCCTGGCAAATGTGTTCACCGGCAACTGGCAGGGGGCATGGACCGCGATCAAGGATTTTGCGGCGTCCATCTGGCAGATGATTACCACCATCATCACCGGCGCGCTGGACATCATCGCCTCCATCTGGAGCACAGCCGTCGGTATTCTCTCCGGCATCTTCCAGAACATCTGGAACGCCATTGTGGAGAAAGTCACCGGCATCAAGGACGCCATCGTAAACGGCTTCACGGCCGCCATCGACTGGATCAAATCTCTCCCCGCCCAGGCACTCCAGTGGGGTGCTGACATCATCCAGGGAATCGTGGACGGCATCACCGGGGCCATCAGCAAGGTTGGCGACGCCGTGAAGGGTGTCGCCGACAAGATCAAATCCTTCCTCGGCTTCTCTGTCCCGGAGGACGGCCCCCTGAGCGACTTCGACACCTATATGCCGGATATGATCGAGCTGATGACGAAGGGCATCAATGCCGGCAAGGACAAGATCAGGGGTGCCCTGGAATCCCTCACCGGCGAGATGTCCGTTATCACCAAGGCCAACGTGGTCAGCCCCAGCACGGCCGCCGTTGCCACCGGCTCCACGCAGTCGAGCCGGACCGTGACTCAGAACATCGAGATCAACAACCAGTTCAACGGCGACCGCGCCGGTCAGCAGAAATCCTCCGAGGCTATGGACAAGGCTACCAGCGACTCCACCGAGGAGCTGGCCCGCGCCCTTCAGTATGCGAGGTGACGCCCATGCCAAGACGAAACATCCAACCTGTCAGCGTGGCCGGGATCGAGTTCCCGGCCATGCTTGACGAAACGCAGACCTTTACCTCCGACATCCCGGAGTACCCCGTGGAGACGGGGTTCGTTATCAGCGACAACATCACGCTCCAGCCTATGGAGCTTCCGCTTACCCTCCTTCTGAGTGATACCCCCTTGACCTGGCGCGGCCGGGTCAGATCCATGTCCGAGGCGGAGAGTATGCTGAAGGAGTTGTACTTCAGCAAGACGCCCTTCACCGTAGTCACCCCCAGCGGGACCTTCGAGAGCATGGGTATCACCTCCATGCAGATCAAGCGGAGCTCCGAGAACGGCTACAACAAGGAAGTTTCCCTCAGCCTAAAGCAGATCAATGTCACCGCCACAAAGACCGCCTCCATCCCGGACAGCTACGGGAAGAGCGGGGCGACCGGCGCCAACGCCGGGACCGCAAGCACCAGCGCGGGCTCTACATCGACCGGCGGTGGATCATCTGGCGGCGGCTCCGGTAGCTCCGGCGGCTCCAGCTCCGGGAAGCAGAGCTCCGGGTCCATCCTCTACAACGTGGCGTCCTCCGCTGGCCTGATCTGAGGGAGGTGAGAAGTTGGAGTACACCATCATTTCCGTGCCGGACATGAACGACAGCTTTTCCCGGGTGGTCCTCGGCGGGACCGCCTATCTCCTTCGGTTCACCTGGAATGACACCGCCCAGCGGTGGATGTGGGGAGTCTACAACTCAGACCGCACCCCCATCATCGAGGGGATCAGGGTAGTCCCCAGCCTACCCCTCAACATCTTCTGCGGGAGGCCGGGGCTCCCGACCGGAGCCTTCGGCGTGATCTGCGAGAAAGAGTCGGTCGGCCGGCAGGATTTCCTCAACGGCACCGCGCAGTTTGTTTTCATCCCCCCGGAGGAATGAAAAAGCAAAATGTCACGGTGACAGTCCAACGGACAATCCAACGACTGTCACCGTGACAATCCCGTGTAACCAGTACCATAACCATAACCATAACCAGTACCATAACCATATACCAGAAACCTACTCCCTACGGGAGTATATATAGGGGCGCTACGCGCCCTCGCACACCCACGGAGGTGATGATGTGCAAAACTTTGACCGGCAGTATCGGATGACCGCAGGGAAGCCGGGGTCAGTTGGATTTGAAATCGGGGACACCACGCCCTACGCTCTCCACATCGCCTTCTCCATCCAGAAGCAAGAGTTGGAGAGTAGCAACACCGCGAAGGTGCAGGTGTGGAACCTGAACAAGTCGCACCTTGCCACCCTGGAGGAAGAGGGGTGCTTCCTCACCCTGAAGGCGGGGTACGGGAACACCCTTCCCCTGATCCTGTCCGGCTCGGTCTCATACACCCGCACACAGCCGGACGGCGCGGACGTGATGACCGAGATCGAGGTGGTGGACGGCCTGGCGGAGATCAGGGACACATGGGTGTCCATCTCTTATGCCGGAAAGGTCAACACGAAGAAGATCATCGACGATGTGGCCGCCCAAATGGGGGTGACGGTGACGTACAGCTACAACGCCGAGTTTGCCGACATCCCCAACGGGTTCTCCTTCGTGGGGCAAGCGAAGTTCGCGTTGACAAAGGCCTGTGCCGTGAGCGGCCTGGAGTGGTCCATCCAGAACGGCATCCTCCAGGTGAAGAAGCCGGGGGACGTGATGAGCAAGGAAGTGTACGTTCTCAGCGCGGAGACCGGCCTTCTGAGCATCCCCCAGCGGGTCCAGGTCAGCAGTTCGGACTCCGACGGCACCAATGAGATCGGCTGGGACATCGAGTTCCTGATGAACGGCGCCATCGGGATCGGCGACTACGTTCAGGTCCAGAGCAAGTACCTGGAGGGTTTCTTCCGCATCTCCACGCTGGACATCGACGGGGACAACCTGAGCGGAGACTGGAAGTGCAAGGCGCGAGTTTTGGAGGTGACAGGATGAGCGGGAGAGGCGAGTTCGCAGAACAAGTCAAGGAGACCGTAAACAATATGCTGGCCCAGGTCCATACCTGTGTGCCCGGGAAAATCGTTTCCTTTGATGGATCAACGTGCCAGGCGACGGTGCTCCCAGCCATGAAGATCAAGACCCCCAAGGGTGAGATGAAGGACTACCCGCAGATCACCGGAGTCCCCGTGGTGTTCCCGCAGAGCTCCGCCCAGGGTGCCACCATCGCCTATCCGGTAAAGGCCGGGGATGGGTGCCTGATCCTCTTTGCGGAACAGGCCCTTGACCAGTTCCTCTATGACCGGGACACCGGCACGGACCTGAAGTTCGACCTCAGCAACGCCGTTGCCATTGTGGGGATCTTCGCAAAGGGCAACAGCGTCATGGCCGAGGCCACCAGCTCCAACGCAGTCATCGTTGATGTGAAGGGAACCAGGGTGAAGGTCCAAAGCGGCCTGGTCCAGATCGACGCGGCGGCGGTGAAGATCAACGGCAACGTGACCATAACCGGGGACCTGACCGTTACCGGCGGCGTGGTCAACCTGAACTGACGGGAGGTGAGGATATGCCTGGAGCGGCACGGTTGAATGACAGCGTAACAGGGACCACGGCCGGGGAACATTCTGGCCATTCCCCGCCCCATAGCCCGGAGACCTTCAGCGGGGAAATCTCCGCCGGGTGCTCCGGCGATGTTTTCATAAATGGCCGCCCGGCCGCTACCGTGGGGAGTGTGACCACAGAGCGGGACGGGTGTTGCGGAAGCTCCCAGGGGGCGGTGGCCGCCGGGAGCTCGACAGTTTTCATCAACGGCCGGCCGGCGGCACGGATCGGAGATGCCCTTGCCCCTCACAGCGGGAGCGGGGAAATCTCCTCCGGGAGCGGCGATGTGCTGATAGGGGGTTAGACCATGTACGACCTGAAGCTGAACGAGTCCGGCGATCTGGAGGTCAACGACTTCGGGGATGTGATGCTCACGCAATCGGTCCGGCAGGCGGTCCTCATCCGGCTCCGGTGGCTCTTCGGGGAATGGCGCTTCGCGCCGGAGGCCGGGGTCCCTTACATCGAGCGAATCATGGTGAAGAAGCCGGATGTGGAGGCCATCAAGCAGATCATCCGGCAAGAGATCATGGACGTTGACGGCATGACCGACGTGAAAAACCTGGAAGTGAAGATCGACAGCCAGACGCGGACCGCCCGTATAACCTTTGACGGCTATGCGGACGGTGAACTTTATAGCGAGGAGGTGCTTATGAGTGCCTGAGTATGGAATCACGGAGACGGGCCTACGCATCAAGCGGTTTGATACCATCCTCTCCGAAATCAACGCCTTCCAGACAGAGGGCTTCGGGGTACAGGTGGGGGCCAACACCCGGTCCTTCCTGAACACGTTGAACACCAGCGTGGCGGACAAGATCGCCGAGTTGTGGGAGCTGGGGGCAGACATCTACCACAACCTCTCCCCCATGTCGGCGGAGGGCGCCGCCCTGGACAACGCGGTGCAGTTCGGCGGAAACAGCCGGGAGAAGGCCCGGAGCACCTACTACCCCATCCATTGCGAGTGCACGGAGGGGATCACCCTGGACGAAGAGACGTTGATCGAGTCGGACACCAATCCGGCCATCAAGTTCCTCTCGGCGGAGGAGCGCACCATTTCCCGGTCCTCCTTCAACAAGGCCAAGGTGAAGGTGGTCTCCACGCAACCCGGGGAGGCCTACACGGTGGCTCTGAACGGGACCCTATATTCCTACACCTGTAAGGCCCAGGACGGCCCGGAGGCGATTTTAGGCGGACTCCGGGACCTCATTCTTGCCGACGAAGCGGAGGCCTTCACCGCTTCGGTGGACGGCGAGAATGTTCTGCTGGTCATCGAGGCCGCCGATGTGGAGTCGGAGAACTCCATGCTCCTGACGGACAACCTGACCACGGAGAGTGTGACGGCCATCATCAGCTTCGCCAGCGAGGAGCCCGGGGAAGTGTCGCTCCCGAATGGGGCGATTACAAAGATCGTCACCGCGCCCACCGGCTTCCTGAGCTGTACCAACCTGTGCGGCTACGTTGCGGGCCGCCTCCTGGAGACCGACGTGGAGCTCCGGCAGAGCTATGTGGACAAAATCTTCAGCCGGTCCTCCCGCATGACCGACAGCATCCGGTCGGCGATCCTTGCCAACTGCGCCGGGGTCACGGCGGCCCAGGTGTATGAGAACCGGACCAATGAGACGGACAGCGAGGGGAGGCCACCCCATAGCGTGGAGGCTGTGGTGGACGGCGGGAGCAACAGCGACATCGCCGAACAAATCCTTGCCACGGTTTCCGCCGGGATCACCACCTACGGCTCCGTATCGGTGGATGTCCCGGGCGAGGACGATGACATGATCGAGGTCTGCTTCAACCGGCCGACCTACATCTACTGCTGGTTCAAGGTGACGCTGACCATCTCGAAGGCAAGTCTGGTCCCGGCGAATTATGCGGAGTTGGTGGAGACGGCCATCGTGGACGCGATGAGCCAGGTGGAGAACGGCGAGGACGTTGTTCCGCAACAGCAGTTCCTCCCGGCCATCTACGAGCAGGTCCCCGGGATCAGCTACATCGACGTTTCTATCTACACGACCACCAGCGCGTCGGAGGGTCAGCCCTCCTCCTATCCGCTGAGGAGCGTGGAGATCACCAACCGGCAAAGGGCGATGACCAGCTCCACCAGAATCGAGGTGGCCCTGGATGACTGAGTATAACTTCGACTACCGGCAGAAGATGGTGGACGATCTGCTGGAGCAGTTCAGGGGAAAGAAAAACATCAGCGTCCTGGTGGAGTCATACGCCCAGCAGTTTCAGGAGGTCTATGACTTCCTGATGTCCCTCCTGAAGCTCCTGGACCTGGAGGCCTGTACCGGGGCCCAGCTTGACCTCATCGGCGAGATCGTGGTGCTCTCCCGGTATGACGCCCGGGTGATGGTGGAACAGTCCTACGAAGGGGAGGTGCTGGACGATGACCTGTACCGCAAGCTCCTGAAGTGGAAAATCCTGCTGAACACCAACGACTGCACCTACTGGTCCATGATGAAGGGCATCAAGTATTTTTGGGATAAGTCGCCGGTCTACTATGAGACGGACCCGGAAATCCCGGCCACCATCCTGCTGACCACCCCGCCGCTGGACCCGGAGACAAATCCCCGGGATCTGCTGGAAATGCCGATCATACGCGCCGGAGGCGTTGACCTTCGCCTCCGGGCAACGACTGAGAACCCTCTCATGGAGGGTTCTATTTTTATTGCCGGCGCCGCGTTCCAGGGGGTGATGTCCACCCAGCTCCCGGAGCTCGAAATCGACTACAACCTGAAGGCGGACGTGAACATCGTGCCTGCGATGTTCTCCGTCATGCAGACCGTTCTACCTGAGATCAAAATGGAATAGGAGGCTTCACAATGGCAGAGTATGGATTTTTTGTACCGGCCGCGGGCCGGAGCTACATCGCCGGCCTGATGGCGGGGGAGACCCTGGAGATCAGCCGGATCATGGTGGGAAGCGGCAAACCTGCCACCCTGGAGGATATGGCCTCGCTGACGGACCTGGTGGCCCCCGTGGCCCAGGGGACGAGCACCGAGCCCCTGCGGAAGGGTGACTCCGTGGAAATGGTGGTGGAATATCGGTCCGACCTGAACGGCGGCCTGAGCACCGGCTTCTGGCTCAACGAGTTCGGCGTCTTCGCTATGGACGGGGACGATGAGGTGATGATCTATTACGGGTGCCTGGGCGACTTCCCTCAGTGGGTGAGCGCCTACAACCAGGGCGCCATCGACATCCGCAGATACCCCGTGGTGCTTCAGGTGGCAGAGGCCGTGAATGTGGTCATCGCATACCCCGCCCTGGCCTTTATGACCGCCGAGGACGTGGAGGAGTTCTGCATGACGGTGATCCTGCCGCAGTTCCTCACGGAGGCCCAGGAGCTCATCGACGCCCACGACGCGGATGCCGACGCGCACCCGGCCATTCACACGGAGATGGACGGCCTGGACTCCAGGTTGACCCTGCTGGAGCTGATGTATAGCACCGACGTGAGCGGAAACCCGTTCACCATCACCTTCCAGAACCTTAACGGCGTGACGGTTGAAGGTGTCCACAATGTCGCGCAGGCGAGGATCGAGTTTTGACGGAAGAGATCATTTCACCTACCCCTGCGGAGTTGTCGTGCATGGTGGGAAACCTGTTTGCGGAGCTGGAGCCTCCGTGCGACGTGCCGTTCTCTCCCGGCCTTACCCTGTGCGGGATCACCCCGGCAGGAAACCGCGCCGTCCTTTTGGTAAACCGCGACTTCTGCATATTCCGTGGAGAAGCTGAGGACCTGAAGGCCGCCCGCCGGGGGTGCCTGAACCGGAGGTGCAAAGCGGATGCCGGATAAGGAGTTTGTGCTGGGGAATAAGACGAAGGACCTTCTGGTGTATACCTTCATCGTGACCAAGCCGATCAGCGATAAGACGCTGGAGCTCCCGGAGGTCATCGAGATGCTGACGGCAATACGGAACCTCCCGCCGGAGGCCCGGGATGACCTGATCCAGGAGTACACCGACCGGCTGAAGAAGGCGGAGAAGAAAGAGGGCTTCCCCAAGAGCGCCCTTCATACCTACATCAACGCCACGCGAAATGCCGCGGTCTCCATCGTGAAGAACATCCATGCCGCCAACGACTGCTCCTTCCAGACGGAGTACGACCGGCGGCTCGATCTGGTCCACGCCGCGCTGAACGACTGCAACCTCCTCCTGAAGCTGGTGGAGATCAGTCAGTCCCTGGGCTATATCAGCATCAGGCGGATGGGTCACTGGACGAAGTTCATCACCGATGTAAAGTACATGACGTTGGCGTGGAAGAAGAAGGACAGCGAGAGGGCAAAGAACCTCCGGCGGCAAGAGGAGGTGCGGAACTATGAGCTCCAGGCGAATATCATCGCCTCAGCCATAGACCGTGCTCTCCACCGAAGATAGATACACGGCGGGGGCACCCGCCTGGTATTAGGGTATGGCCCGTCGCGCCACCAACTGGTGGCTCCGCTCCCCGAACACCAACAACACCAACAACGTGTGGAACGTCAACTCCAACGGCGACTACAACAACTGGAACGCCAACAATTCCTACGGGGTGCGCCCCGCTCTGATGGGGTAACGAGTTCGAGTAGGCCTTGCCGAAAGCAGAGTTTCCATCATCAAAGGGGGCCATATCCTGTCCAAACCCTCCCGGGAGGGGGCGGATAAACACATTACGCCGATGCCGGGAGTCCTTCGGGATTCCCGGTTACTGCGCGGTGCCGTCTGGCAACACACCGCCACGGCGTTGAGGGAAGAGGGCCGCCCCGTTGCTCTGAGACGGAGGGCGGCCCTCGCTGTTTCTATGCAAAAGACTTTTGAAGAAATCTGCACCTTCGAGGTGCTGTACCGCGCCTACCTCGCGGCCCGGAAGGGAAAGAGGAAGAAACTCAGCGCGGCGCAGTATGAGGCAAACGCCCTCATGCTCACGGAGCGCCTGGCCTACATCCTGAACACCGACCTCTATGTTCCCAGCAAATTCGAGGTTTTCTATGTTTACGAGCCCAAGCGCCGCCTGGTCCAGGCACCCGCCTTCGTGGACAAAGTGGTGCAACACGCCATTGTGGACAACGCTCTGTACGAGGCGATCACCCGGAGCTTCATTCCGGCCAACTGCGCCTCCCAGGTTGACAAGGGTATGCACTATGGGCTGGATCTTCTGAAGGAGTTTATGTCGGACTACTGGAGGAAGAACCGGACCACCGAAGGCTGGGTTTTGAAATGCGATGTGCGGCACTTTTTCGCCAGCATTGACCATGACCTCCTGAAGGAGAAACTACGAAAGGTGGTGGTGGATGACCGAATGTACCGGCTCATGTGCGTTTACATCGACGCAAGCGCAGATGGGCTACCCCTCGGCTATCAGACCTCGCAACTGCTGGCTCTGCTGTTCCTGGATGGCTTTGACCATTTCGTGAAGGAGCGACTGCGGATCAAATACTATGTCAGGTACATGGATGACTTTCTGCTCATCCACCCGGACAAGAAGTATTTGCAATACTGTCAGAAAGAGATTGAAACTTACCTCGGCAAGCTCCGCCTGGAGCTGAACGAGAAGACCAACATTTTCCCCCTTCGGCATGGGGTAGACTTTTTGGGTTTTCACACCTATATCACGGAGAGCGGCCAAATCGTCCGCAAGCTCCGCCGCTCTTCGCTGAAGGCGATGAGCGGGAAGATCAGGAAGTGGAAGAAGGACTATCCGGCCGGCAAGGTCACGCAGAAGCAGATTCTCGATAGCTGGACCTCGTGGGACGCACACGCGGCCCACGGGAATACCTACACACTCCGGCAGAAAATCGCCTCCCAAGTATCTGAGATCATCGGCAAACCCCTTCGGTGCCACGCTCCGATCCGGCTGTCGAAGAAGCAGAAGGCGATGCTGGAGTACAAAAAGAGGCGGAAGGCCTCTCAGAACGCCGCCCTCCCGGCGGCTCCCGAACACCACGGCGCTGATGTGCCGTGGTGATTTTTATTGCAAGGAGGTATCTCTATGGCAAGTGTCGCACTCGGCACAAAGTCGGTCGGCTCCATCGTCAAGCTGAAGGAGAATGGGGCCGCCGTCAACTACATCGTGGTCCACCAGGGCAAGCCCTCCAGCTCCTATGACAGCAGTTGCGACGGGACCTGGCTTCTGCGGCAGGACATCGCCGAGAACCGGGTGTGGGACTCCGGGAACTCCAACGTGCTGGAGAGCTCGGATATTCATTCCTACCTGAACAACACCTGGATCAACCGCTACGACACCGACATCCGCAACGCGATCAAGCAGGTCAAAATCCCCTACCGGCAGAACGGCGGCTCCGGCGGCACCGACCGCTCCGGGTCCAACGGCCTGTCCTGCAAGATTTTCCTGCTGTCCGGCAAAGAGGTCGGATGGGACAGTAGCGACAACCAGTATTTTCCCAACGATGGCGCGAAGCTGTCCTACTTCCTCGATGGAACCGGCTCCTCTGCCAACCAGAAGCGTGTGGCGACGCTGAACGGAAGCGCCACCCGCTGGTGGCTCCGCTCCCCGTACACCGGCAGCACCAGCAGCGTGTGGTGCGTCTTCTCCGGCGGCGGCTGCGTCAGCTGGGGCGCCGGCAATTCCTACGGGGTGCGCCCCGCTTTGATTTTGCCATCTTCACTCTTGGTCTCTGATGATGGCTCGATCACGACGAACACGGCCCCGACTACGCCCCCCAGCATCACGATCCCCAGCAGTATCTCCGGCGGTAGCACGATCACCGTTTCGTGGGGTGCCAGCACCGACGCCGAGGGGAACCTGGAAGGGTACATCGTGGAGAAATCCATCGACGGCGGAAGCGAGTGGAGTCAGATTTACCAGGGTAGTGCCCTGAGCACTACGAACTCGGTGGCGTTTGGCACCCCGACGGTGATGTACCGCGTGAAGGCCTATGACAGCGAGGGCCTGGAGTCCGGGTACAAGACCAGCAACCAGGTGACGGTAATCAACAACACCGCCCCCAGCGCCCCGCCCAGCATTACGGTCCCCCTGTCGGTGATCGGCGGGGAGAACCTGACCGTGACCTGGGCGGCCAGCTCCGACTCGGACGGAAACCTGTCCGGGTACATCCTCCAGCGGAAGGTGGGGGCCGGTGAGTGGTCCCAGGTGTTCAAGGGCAACGCCCTGACCTACCAGGACACCATCACGAAGGGCTGGGCCTCCGTGCAGTACCGGGTGGCCGCCTACGATTCCTACGACGCGCAGAGCGCGTGGACCACCAGCGAGACCCGGACCGTGGACAACAACACCGCCCCGGTTATCACCTGCGACACCCCCAGCGGCTCCGACCTGGGTACGAAGAGCTCCGGCTTCTCCATCAGCTACCAGGTGGACGATGCTGACGGCGACGATGTGACCGTGACGGAGAAGATGGACTCCACCACCAAGCGGTCCTATGAGGCCACCCTGGAGGCCACCAACCAGTTCCAGGTGACGGGCACCTACTTCCAGCAGCTCTTGAACGGCCAGCACACTATGAAGATGGTGGCCCAGGACGCCGGTGGGAAGAGCTCGGAGTACACCCTGATCTTCACCAAGTCCGTGACCTCGTGCTCTATCACAATGGCGGAGCCGATGGAGGCGGATGACCAGATCACCATTATGGCGATGTCGGTGATCGGAAGCATCCCGGCGGATGCCAACTACCAGGTGCTCGTGACCAACAACGCGAAGGACACCTCCCCCGTGTGGGAGGATGCCACCAGCGAGGTGAAGAGCGGGGCCAACTACCTGTTCGAGAACCAGACGGCCACCAACGGCTTCGCGTTCAATTTCAAGGTGATTGCTTCCCGGGGTGCCAGCGGCACCGGCGGGTACATCAGCTCTATTCAAGGGGGGTTCCAGTAATGGCTCTGAAGTGGAGACAGGATAGCGTGAAGGCTATCCGGGCAAAGAAAGAGGCCGCGGCCAAGGCGGAGGCGATGAACGCCCAGGCGCAGATCGCGGTCATGGCGTTCTGCGCTACGGCGACCACCATCACGGACACCCAGGCCCTCCAGATGCCGGATCTGTTTCCGGCCTGGGAGGACCTTCTGGCCGCCGGGAACAAGCTGGAGGAAAACACCGTGCTCCGGGACGGCTCCACCCTGTACCGGGTGGTCCAGTCCGGCGGCGTGATCCCCCAGGAGCACCAGCCCCCTCACGGCGAGGGGATGCTGGCCGTGTACCGGCCCATCGACGAAGGCCACGCCGGGACCCTGGAAGACCCGATCCCCTGGGTGTACGGCATGGACTGTCACGCCGGGACCTACTTCAGCTACAACGGCCACATCTACCTGGTGGCCGAAGGTGGCGACATGATCCCCTGCGTATGGCCGCCCGACACCGCTGGCCTGTGGCAGTGGGTCCTCGTTGAGTAAGGAGGGGGGCACAATGTGAGTCTGAAAGAAATCTTTTTGGGTGGGGGCGGTCTGCTGGTGGTCCTGCTGACGCTGGTGGAGTTCGCCCCCATCAAGATCAATCCGTGGTCCGCCCTGGCAAAAGCCATCGGGCGGGCCGTCAATGCAGACGTGCTCCGGGAGTTGAAGAGCGTGAAGGATGACCTCTCCGACCACATCCGCATGGACGATGAGAGGAACGCCGATGAGCACCGGGCCCGTATTCTTCGGTTCAACAATGAATTGCTCCGGGACATCCCGCACACGAAGGAGGAGTTCATCGACGTGCTTGCCGACATCGACTTCTACGAGCGGTATTGTGATGAGCACAAGGGTTACAAAAATAACCGAGCGAAACACGCTATCACCAATATCAGCAGGGTCTACGATGACCGGCTCCGGGAGCACGACTTTTTGAAATCCTCATCCAATGAGCGCGACGAAGACGCGCCCGAAACCTGAAAGGAGAGTACATCATGGAAATTTCCGTTCTGATTGCCATTGTCGGCGTCCTGGTGGCGCTGACTAACATCATCGTAGAGGTCGTGAAGAAATCGACCTGGGATAAGCTACCCACCAATGTGCTTGCCCTCATTGTAGCGGAGGCGCTTACCCTGGCCGCCGGATTTGCCTACTTCCAGATCAAGACTCTACCCATCGCCTGGTATGTCGTAGTGGCTTTTGTTGTGGTGGGCTTCATGGTAGCCTACGCCGCAATGTTCGGGTTCGACAAGCTGAAAGAAATTATGAACTGGGGTGGTAGCGATGACGCCGGCTGAGAGAGTAATTGCCACCGCCCGGGCAGAGGTCGGCTACATCGAGAAGGAGACCAACTCCCAGCTCGACAGCCCCTCCGCCAACCCCGGGGACGGCAACTGGAATAAGTACGCCCGGGACCTGGACGCCCTGGGGATCGTCTACAACGGCCGGAAGAACGGCTACGCCTGGTGTGACATCTTCACCGACTGGTGCTTTATCTACACCTTCGGCCTGGAGGTGGGTATGGCCCTCCTCTGTCAGGCGGAGAAGGGCCTGGGCGCTGGGTGCACCTACTCCGCGCAATACTACGAGGCCAAGGGCCAGTTCCACAAGAGCAACCCGAAGCCGGGGGATCAAATCTTCTTCACGGATGACGGTGGGAAGACGATGTACCATACCGGCCTCGTAGTCGAAGTGTCCAACAACCGGGTCTACACCATTGAGGGCAACACAAGCTCCGCCGCCGGAGTGGTTCCCAACGGCGGGTGCGTCCGGGACAAGAGCTACCCCCTGGGGGCCAGTTACATCGGCGGTTATGGTCGCCCTGATTACTCCCTGGTCCAGGACACCGGAGAGGATGCACCGTCCGGCGGATCGGCCGGCGGCACCTACACCGTGGTGTCCGGGGACTCCCTCTCCGCAATCGGGAGTCGGCTGGGGGTGGCCTGGCAGGACATCGCCAAGGCAAACGGGATCACGGCGCCCTACACCATTTACCCCGGGCAAATCCTTGTAATTCCATCTGAGGAGGAAGACAGCATGAGCTACGAGCAGTTCAGACAGTACATGGACCGGTATCGGCAGGAACTCCAGGACAACGACTGCGGCGAGTGGTCGAAGGAGGCCCGTGAGTGGGCCATCCGGGTGGGCCTCTTTGCCGGAAACGGGACCACTTCGGACGGGAAGCCCAACATGATGTGGCAGGACCAGTTGAGCAGGGAGCAGGCCGCCCAGCTCTTCTACCGCTTTGCCAAGAACAACGGACTGGCATGAGCGGCACGGAGAAAATGCTTCTGCTGATTGCGGGGCTGGTCCTGATCCTGGTCGGCATGGGGCTGACGGGATTCTGGAGCCGTGCCCGCATGAGCCGGAAGTCGAAGCCGGACCTGACGCAGTTCTCCAAGTGGGTAGTGGCCGATGTCCGCCCCCTCTTGTGGGTGGTGACCGTAGGATGCCTTGTCCTGGCCTTCTACTGCGTCTACAAGGGCTACACCGGCGCCCTCCCCTGGATCGGCATTATGGTGGGCCTCCCCTGGACCGCCCACGGAGTGATCTGCGCCGCATACCTCAGCCTGTGCAAATCCGACCACCGGCGCGGCGGGATCACCTACGACGCGGCCAAGGCCGCAAATTTCAATGTACCCCAGCAGACGCAGGAGCAGGGGCCGGAAGGCTCTGTTGACAGCCCTGCGATCTGACGGGACACTTGCGCCCCAGAGTTACCGAAAAGCAAGAAAAGCCCCCTCTGACCGGGTAAAACCGGCGGAGGGGGCTCTTTTTTTATGCCCTGGAGGGTTTCACATGAAACAATTTCTTTAACTGTACCGTGAAGGCAGATAAAAAAGATTAAATTTATTAACGAAAACGCTTTACAATTACCTTTTGGTAAGTTATAATATAAGCATGGAATGGAAGTTACCAAAAGTAAATTCCAGACCACCCCAGCCACCGGCAGGGGGCCGGGGATCAAAACCGGGCAGGAGGTTTACGAAATGGAGCCAGAGAACATGACCCAAAATGAGCTGATCGTTTTTCTGGAGACCCTGGCGGAAAACATCGAAGCCAAAGCTACGACCGCTGAGGAGGCGGCGGCCATCATCCGAGCGAAAATCCAGGCGCTGAAGTAAAAAAGTCCGGGCCCCCGCCAAGCCTCACAAGCAAACGGGAACCCGGAACCCAAAAGGGGCGGGAGGGGACCTGCCTCCCCTCTCACCCCTTCAGAATAGCACAGAGGCAGGAAAAAAGCAAGCCGGGAGACCGGCGGAAGGGAGCATTTCAAAATGGATGAGCAGATCAGAGAGGCCAATGAGTTTTGGGCCGAGGCAAGGGACCGGGTGATTTCTCTTTCCAGAGAAGCCGGCCTGGAGGTCCACATCGAAGAGCATGACGATCCGTTCCTGTACGACCTGTACGAGGATGGCGACTATGTTCCGAGCGACGATGAGATCATCGCCGCGGTGGAAGAGTACCTTGACGATTGACCGCAGGAAGGAGCTGGGACCTATGGACGATTTGGCGATCTTCCTGGGGTACACGTCGGCGATCCTGCTGATCCTGGGGATCGGCGGCCTGATTGCCGACTATGTGTTCCCCCATATCCCCTTCATCGAGCGGTTTATTGACAGCCTCCCCGAGTGGGATGACGAAGAGTGAAAGGAGCAGAACCATGAGCATGGACAACCTGAAAATTTCCATCGAGGAGAGCGTGAAGGCCGCCTTCGGTGACAACGCCAAGTACATCCTCCAGAATTGGGAGTTCCGGCAGGAGTTTGACTTCATCATTTGGGCCGAGGAGAACCCGTCCCACACGAAGTACCCCATCTCCTATGAGCAACGCATCGAGCAGGCCCTGGAGAAAGCCAGATGGGTGCACGAGCACATTCTGACCCCGGCAACAGCCCAGGTCGGCGACGGCGTGACGATCTGCTACTGGAGCGACCGGAACGCCGCAACGGTCATCAAGAAGACGCCCTTCTCCCTGACGGTGCGCCGGGACAAGGCCACCCTGGACCCGAGCTTCAAGCCGGAGTGGATTCCGGGTGGATTCTCCGCCATCTGCACCAACCAGGGAGACCAGTCCTACACCTATGAGCCGGACCCGGACGGGCAGGTGATGACCTTCCGCTGGTCCAACAAGTACGGGACCTACGGACAGCCCGGCGACCTCCAGCTCATCAAGGGGCGCCGGGAGTTCTACGACTACAACTTCTGAGGTGGGCGAGATGCCGAAACTCCCCAAGAACTTCAAGGATGTTGAATACTATGTCCGGGGCCGGAAGCGCAGGATCGCTGGCTCCACGAAGGCCACCAGCGACTTCCTGGCCCTGGTACATAGTGAGCATCCGACTGCGACGATCTCCCAGCTCCGGGAGATCATTACAGACAGAACGCAGTACATCCTCTGCCCGGAGGCCCTGGAGGTCCTGGAGGCCCATATCAAGGCCGGGTACGGGGACCACATTCCAAACTGGAGGTAAAGCACTATGGCACAGGACATCAGAGACAAGATCGCAAAACTGCTGGCGCTGGCGGACAGCCCAAGCGAGGCCGAGGCGAAGGCCGCCCTCCTGAAGGCCCGGGAGCTCATGGCAAAGCACAAGCTCCGCCCGGAGGAGATCAAGAAGGCCGAGAACGTCAAGGTCATCAAGGAGACCATCGGCGTGAGCTGTACCGGCATGACGGACCCGTGGATGGCGAACCTTACTTCTACCATCGCGGAGCACTACTGCTGTCGCTCTTTCCGCCGGTCCTTCAAGGGTAAGAAGACGAAGCACATTGGGCTTGTCGGCCTGGAGGATGACTTCGCTATCTGCAAGTCGGTGGTGCTCTACGCTATCGACTGCATCCAGGCCACCAAAAAGGAGATCGCGGCGGAGAACAAGGGGCTCCCGCAGACCTATATCAGGAAGATGTGCAACGCCTACGGCTGGGGCTTCATCTACGGCCTCCAGCAGGCGTTCAAGGATCAGGACCAGGAGCACCAGGAATGGGGACTCGTCCTGGTGGTCCCCAAGCAGGTGACGGACGTGATGATCGGGATGGGTAAGCCCTCCTCCTTCGGCCACGCCGACTTCTCCTCCGACTGGCAGAAGCACTACGGGAGCCGGGGGTATGAGGACGGCCAGAAGTTCGATCCCAAATCAAGGCTGGAGAGCTCCCGGCCGGTTGCGGCGATCATGGGGTGACTGCTGTGGAGAAGTACATCCCGCCGGAGCGTATGACCGAGGCTCAGATCATGGATGAGGTGGACCGGGAGTTTCGCCGGTGGAACCTCCTGGCTGACGGCGGGTGCCAGGACCCTGGGTGGCCTGACGGGGTGAATATGAACCTGGTCCGAAACCACATCATCTACTGGTACGGCCTTTTGGATGAGAGAGGGCTGGTAGAAGTCCAGCTCTCCCTCTTCCCCGGGGAAGATGTGGCGAGGGATCGGAGGTCGATCCCGCCGGAGGTGCCGGATCGGTACATGGTGCGGGACGGGAAATACCCGAACAGACTGTCAGAACAGATGTGGCCCAACCTGGTGTGGGGCCGGAAAGGAGAATATCATGCCTGAATATCCGTACATCCCGAAGCGAGACACCAAGGTGTGGATCGCCAACCGGGACGGGACCACCGACAAGCGGTGGGTGGATGCCTACTCCCCGGAGAATGATATGATCTACCTTCGGAGCGTGGAGAGCAACAAGAAGTGGAACTGCGGCCTTCGTGAGTACCCGGCGCGTCTGCTGGGGGTAAAGATTTTCTGCGACTACCGCGAGGCAAAGGCCGCGGCAAAGAAGATGGCAGAGGACGCCGCCCGGGAGCGGGCGGCCAGAAGGGAGGCTACGGCATGAGAGTTTTGGTGGCCGGGGGCGCCGGGTACATCGGGAGCCATGTGGTAGCGGACCTGAAGGAGCACGGCTTCGGCGTGGTGGTGCTGGACAACCTCTCCACGGGCCACCAGTGGGCGGTCGGCCGGGTCCCGATCCACGGAATACGGACCAGCGACTACCCGATGGTGAAGGCCATCTTCAGGAACTACCAGTTCGACGCGGTGATGGACCTCGCTTCCTACTCCCAGGTTGGAGAGAGCACGTCCGATCCGATGAAGTATTACCAGAACAACGTGGAAGGCGCGAGGACGCTCATGGACGCCGCTCTGAGCTCCGGGGTAGATACTTATATCTACTCCTCATCGGCGGCCGTATATGGCAACCAGATGAGCGCCAGGGAGGTTGACCGGCTCGACCCGATCAACCCATACGGCCGGACAAAGCGGCAGGTGGAAGAAATGCTGGAGGATTACCATGCGGCCTACGGCCTGAAGTACATCGCTCTCCGGTATTTCAATGCCGCCGGTGCGTGGCCGGAGAAGAGCCTGGGCGAGGATCACCAGCCGGAAACGCACCTGATCCCCAAAATCGTTGACGCTATGCTGGGAAGAAGCGATGGGGTCAAGGTGTTTGGGAGCGATTACAAGACGCTGGACGGGACCTGCATACGGGACTACGTTCACGTCCGGGACATTGCGGCGGCCCACCGGATGGCCCTCCAGTACCTCCAGGACGGCGGAAAGAGTGGGCCGATCAACCTGGGGAGCGGCAAGGGTTACTCAGTCCTGGAGGTCATCAAGGCCGCAAAATTCGTTGTTGACCGAGACTTCCTGGTAGAGTATGTGGACCGGCGCCCCGGGGACCCGGACGTGCTGGTGGCGAACATCGAGAAGGCCAAGGAAACCCTTGGCTGGCGGCCGGAGCGGAACCTGTCGCACATGATATGGGACGCCTACCAGTGGCACCGGGATCATCCTGACGGCTATGGTGACAAGAGACGGCCGGGGCGGTGATGGGATGAAGAACCGGACAACTGTGGAACATGGTATGCTCCCCGACTTGGAGAGCTACCTGGTACGGAGCGGCTGGACACTGGAGGAGCCGGTGGGCCAATACGAAGTTCTCAGGGCGAGACGCCCTGGCTACCCCCGGCCTCTCCTGATCCACAACCGATCCACCGGGGGTTGCGGTTACAGCATTGATGAGCGGGATCTGAAAGTATATGCCGGATGGAAGAAGAACCGGCGCAAGCGCGGCCTCCCGTCTGGGGCCACTATCGAAGAAAGGAAGGCATACTGGCATGAAGAACATTGAACTGAGAAAAGTCCCCTGCGGGGAGACCTTCACCGCTTTCGGTGAGGAGTATGTGGTGCTGGATCATGTGGATGGCGGAGTTCTGTCCATCCGCAAAGGTATCTGGAAGAAGGCGGCTTTCGACCGGAGTGGAAACAGCAATTTGGCACAGGCAGATATGCGGGACACCCTGGCCGAGTACGCTGAGTTCCTGAAGTCCAAGGGCGCGAAGGACAGCGATCTCCTGATCCAGCGCGTTGACCTGAAGGCTACCGACGGCACCAGGGTCTACGGCTACCTCGATTGCACCGTGGCCCTGCTGACCCTGGAGCAGTACGGCAAGTACAAAGAGATCATCCCGAAGGTGGACGGCGCCTGGTGGCTGGCAACGCCAGTCTGGACTCGGTGGCTCCGCTCCCCGTACACCAGCCGCGCCTACGGCGTGTGGTTCGTCAACTCCCTCGGCGACTACTACAGCTGGTACGCCAACTATTCCTGCGGGGTGCGCCCCGTTTTGACCTTCGACTCTTGTCTCTTGGTCTCCTGGCAGGATGAAGAGGAAGAGGCAAAACCTGACGAGGCCGCACAGAAGGAAGAGCTGTGGGCCGACTACATCTACTACCTGAGTGAGTGGCACGAAGAGCACTCCGGCGCCAACAACTACGGCAGTTCCCCCATGAGCTTTGCTGAGTGGCTGGAGTCCCGGTGTGAGCACGAGGATGATGAGGAATGAAAATCCTGTCCTTTGGAGCTGGTATGCAGTCCACAGCTCTTGCGCTGATGGCCTGTGAGAACGCAAAGAACCCTGCGACCCCGTGGCCCCTGGTCCCGGTCTACGACGTGGCGATCTTCTGCGATCTTGGCATGGAGCCTCCGTGGGTGAAGGATCAAGTGGAGTTCACCCGGAAGGCTTGCGAGTGGGCCGGTATCAAATTTGTGGTGCTGGACTCCCCCTTGTACTCCGACTTCATGCGGAACTTCGGGGAGCGGCGCACCATCAGCATACCGTGGTGGACGATCCGGGATGACGGCCACAAGTCGAAAATGCCGAGGAACTGCACCGTTGACTACAAGGTGGAGCTGATCTCCAAGTACGTCCGCTGGGAGCTGTTGCACTATAAGAAGGGCCAGAGGCTCCGCGATGAGGACCGGAAGGCCCACGAAATGCACATGGGCTTCAGCGCAGAGGAGTCCCGCCGGTGCAAAGAGAGCCCAAACCCCATGTTCGTTAACAAGTTCCCCCTGGTGGAGATGGGCCTGACCCGAGCAGACAACTTTGCCTACATCAAGGACGTTTGGGGTCTGGAGACCAAGGCTTCGGCTTGTACCTTCTGCCCCTTCCACCGTAATCAGTTCTTTTCCTACCTGAAGAAGGAGGAGCCGGAGGAGTATGGCCGCCTCCTGAAGGTTGACGAACTGCTCCGGGACAAAAATCCGAAGCCCCCTATGGACTCCGACCTGTTCATATCAAGGAGCCGGAAGCGGATTGCCGACCTGACGCCGGAGGATTGCCAGGACGGTGAATACTTCGACTACCGCGGTCAGCAAGTGTGGAACGGTTTTTGAGTCCAATGGTATGAAGTCAAGTGGGTGAGGAAGAAAAAAATTAAGCGAAACAGA